>Ga0209278_1000132_pt1 | contig 103256 bp, 93 predicted proteins | sample JI81BgreenDNA_FD_187504 | JGI IMG/M metagenome (GOLD analysis project Ga0209278, IMG submission 187504) | Wastewater effluent complex algal communities from Wisconsin, to seasonally profile nutrient transformation and Carbon sequestration -... | ecosystem: Engineered > WWTP > Effluent > Algae... | reverse complement strand
AGGATGATGAATAAATGGTCATCCTCTTTTTGGCATTTTTTAGAAATAAAAGTAAGAACCAGGATAGACTGTCTGAAAATTTATCGGATCATGAACTATGGGAAATTGGCTTTTTAAGGGACGACTAAGTATCTTATTACCAATCTCTGAGTTCAAAAACCTCGATGAAGGCACCTATGCCTCGATTTTTTTCGCCTTGAGCTATTCAAAAATAGCGCACAACTTAATTAAGATCTTGAACTTGACAAAGCACGAGGATCTTACTTAGATATACACTATTAAAGGCTTGGGTTCACTTCGCATCAAGATCATCTACGTCTATTGAATCAGATAAGGACCGCTAACTCATATTATGATTTTTCTCATATATATCAAAATTCACCATTCGTCCTGTTCGAATCCAAGATGAAATTTGTACTTATCAAGTAAGATTATGTACTTATTATGTATAAATTTGGTCATATCAGGTAATTTAATGAATAATTTAAAATAAATATAAAAAAACAACCCAATAGATACATTTATTTACCACATACACATATTAAATAACTCGATAATACATTTGTTTGCAATTACAAATACAATGGATAACGTATTACAAAATATTGTAATATATTTGCGATGTAATTTCATCACTGCTAATTAAGGCATTTCGTTTTGTTGATTAGATAAATGGCAGTTTATTTGTTTACTTTTTTGTTAAATTGTAAAACAGATTACGTTTTTATACATATTAATTATTTAAATATATCTAACATTTTGTATGGATTCGGATTTCACATCGCATAGCAATTTAATTTCTACAACTTGAAAATTGATTAAATGAAAATTATTTATTCCAAAAGTCGAATGACGATCTCCGCTATGCTCTGTCTGATGGGTATGGCTGTTTTCGTTTCTGGACAGGTCTCCGTTTCATTGATGGAGATGCCGTCCGAAGGGTCTGCCGGTCAGATGTGTTATCGCATCACCTTGTCTAATCAAGGACCTAAGGCCATAGCACTCGCTGGGCAGAACTATAGACTATACTATGATTGTGAGACGGCATCTTTGTCGGAGCTTTCTGTCCGTAGTCTCTTGCCTGCACAGTACACGCCGATGACGCTGGTACAGCATCACTTTGATGCCGATGCTTCAGGTTTTGGCGTATTGCCATATGATAGCCACTTGACTTTTATCAACTTGGCTACAGATCTCAACCTTAATGGTAACAAAGCGCTCTCACTCCCTATGGGCAAAGATGTGGCTGTGGCACAGTTGTGTTTTGAGGTAGCTGAGGGGGCTACACCGCATATCGCGTGGGCACAGGACAATTTCACCCACACGTATGCTACAGCCTTCGGAGAGCTTGCACTGCTAGATGACGCTGGAACTACCCAAAAAGCAGTGATCAACAAATATAATGACGTCACTCCAAGCACATCAGCGGTGCAGGAGGCTACCGTCTTTACGACCAAGTACTTCCCTAATCCATTTACGGATAGACTCACGGTGGCCTTCAATGAGCCTATGGCACAGCGGGCTACGGTACAGATATCCAATGTATTTGGAGCTGTATTGCAGACGCTGACTGTAGATAAAGGGGCGACAGAGCTGACCATTTCCGGTAGAGATCTCCCTGAAGGGGCACTCCTCATCGATATCAAGGCGCAAGATGGCCAACAATCTGTAATGAAGGCCATCAAAATAAAATAAGTCTATTTTTATTAACGGTGTATAAAGTTATTTATGGAATCTAAATTTTATAATTTGGCTTTAAAGAAGCTATAACTTTAATACACCCATTCTTTTTAATTTATAAATTCAAAAAAAAATGAACAAATTTAAATTTACCTTTTTCGCTGCTTACATAGTGGCGTTTGTAATGCTCTTCACCAATGTAGGTATCGCACAAACTACCATTGTCCTGCCACAGGCATGTAATTGTCCATCAGGACCAGATGCATCTACTAATGGCAGTGCTGTGGTATCCAACTACGGCAATTCTACCTGTGCCAACCCAAGCCAAGGTACCATCAATGGTACCATGACGGCTGGCACACCCGTGAGTGGCGTTACCATGTCGCTCTATGCCAATGTAACCACCTTAGGTACATATAATTTATCGGCGACCCAGAACGGCGTTACCTTCACTGGCAGCGGTACGTTCACTACATTAGGTTGTCAGTTAATCACCCTTACGGCGACTGGCACACCTACTGCGGCAGGACCATTTACTTGGTGTACCAATACCACACCACAAGGCTGTAGTCCTGGTACTGTTCAATCCGCAGCGCCATCCGGTACTGTTACCGCATTCAACTGTGCGGCTGCGGTACCTTCTCCTGCGACTTATAATATAAATGGCTCGTCCTACTCAGGTACGGTTTCTTTGGCTTATACAGGTGGCAACGGTGGTACTTATGCAGCCGGCTCTGTAGCCTCTACGGGTGTTACGGGTTTTACAGCTACGTGGGCAGCAGGTACATTGGCATCAGGTGCTGGTAGTATTTCCATCACCATAACAGGTAGTTCCACCACTCCGGGTATAGCATCATTTCCTGTCACCATTGCGGGGCAGTCATGTACCATTACATTGAGCTCCTGCGGTGCTTTTGTTTCTCCTGGCGTGTTCAAAGCATTCCTATGTCACAATCTCGGAGCGAACACTTCCCTTGACCCACACGATATGACTCAAACCAATGCTTGGGGCTTGAACGGGGCTTATGTGGCATGGGGTAGAAGAGGTCCTAACACGACTGGCGATAGCCGTGTGGACTGGGTAACGGCCGCCAATAATGGCCCAGGAGGCTTTGCTGCTGCACCCACGGGACCTACAGCTGGACAAGCCAATTCTGGTACTATAGCTGGCTGGATTACTACTGAAGCACCTAATTTCTCATGGCGTACGGCAGGTGGTGCTAAAACAGCCAATGACCCTTGCCCTTCTGGCTGGAGAGTACCTACTAATGACGAGTGGAATGGTGTTGTTGCCAACAATACCGAGAGCCGCTCAGGGACTTGGACAGATTCTCCTACCAATTACAACTCTGCCATACACTTCGGCCCTAATAGCAGTACTAAGCGATTAACTCTGCCTGCAGCGGGCTTCCGCGGTCACCCCGACGGCACTTTCTTGAACCGTGGCAGCTACGGCGTCTACTGGAGTAGTACAGAGAATGGTTCCTTTGCTCACTATTATAACTTCGATGGTAGTACCTTAAACGGCACGAACAACAACGGGTTTCGTCGAGGAGCCAATACGATTCGATGTATCGCAGAATAAATTCTATTTGAAAAACAAAGTAGCAGGTGTTACGGCATCTGCTGCTTTTCATCAAACCATACATGTGAAAGTGAAATATTGGATATTTGTATTTAGTTTTTTGGGCTTGAACAGTGCCTTCGCACAAAGCATCAGCATGGAGTTTCCAGCCTTTGCAGGCAAGACCTACGATTTTGTCATCTTTCAGGGTAGCAAGAGCGTTACGGTTGTGCAGGATACCATCCCGGCTGACGGCAAGTTCACGCTGGTGGTACCGCAGCAGTATGCCCCCTACACTGGCATGAGCCGCTGGCTGCTCACCAACTCACAGTTCGGTGGCGGTATAGATATGGCCATACCCGGTCATGATTTTGCGATTTCCTGCCTGAGCGATAAACCCGATAATACCAATATCACTTACACAGGTTTTGATGCGGTAAATGAGCTCAATAGACTCAATGGCGAGCAACAAAAAATCATAGACCGCTTTGAAACCATGAGTAAGGCAGCACGTCTGTATGATACCACGCACCCTTTGTATGCCACTTTTCAACAAGAAAAACGGACGCAGGCCCAGGCCTACGAAGATTTTCAGGCGGCTTTAACGAAAAACCCCAATTACAACGCCCGTTTTCTGCACATCGTCAATCTGATACAGGGTTATGCCCATCGCTTGACCGATGATGAAAACGAAAAGGGGGAATTGTTCAATGCGTTTTTCACCCAAAAGATGAGCCTACAAGATTTGTATGTTTCGGGTCATTGGGAAGGCATTATTCAAAGTTGGGTGGGCTATCAAGCCAATGTGGTGAAGGATAAAGACATGTTTGCCGATGATTTTAAGGCAGTGAGCCAAAAATTACAAGAACCTGCTCAATACACAGATTTTGTAGGCAAAGTCACTTTTTATCTCACGCAATACGGCAAAGACGATTATGTGCAAGCCATTGCCAATGAAGTCATCCGTTCGGGCAAAATCACGAGCTACGAAGGCAAAACGATGCAGGTGTATGTCACCGCCATGGTAGGCAGTCAAGCCCCTGATTTGGTCATTACCGAGCACGTCGCGCAGGTAGCAGACCACAACCACAGCACCAAAGTATTAAAAAGCAGCGAATTGGCTACGGGTGACTGTCGCCAAACGCTCTTAGTTTTTTACCAATCGGGCTGTGGCCCTTGTGAAGCGTTATTGGAGCAACTTCCCGGCAAATATGATGCATTAAAACAAAAAGGCATTGACATCATCGCCATATCCGCAGATGTAAATCGACAAGTATTTGAAAACACGTCCCGCTACTTTCCATGGTCACGCATCTACTGTGACTTGGAAGGCAGGAATGGGGTTAATTTCAGGAACTTTGGCGTGCCGGGTACCCCAACGCTCGTCTTGCTGGATAAGCAGGGCAAAGTACAACTCCGGACGGCGAGCTTACAAGAGATAGAGAAATTTGAAGGCGACGAAAGCCATGCAGAGCGCAACAAATGACGCTTTCCGGAAGATAGAAACCTAAAATAGGCATATTTAGTGGAGCATAGTTTGCCATTTATGTTGAGGGTGCAAAATTATTTTATTAAAAAATTAAATTTTTAAAATCATGTTAAAACAAATACTCATGTGCTGCCTGCTGTTCGTCAGCTACAGGGCTACTGCTCAGTATAGTGGCCCAGGCCCAGTCACTATGACTGCGCCAAGCGGAGCAAGCAACATACAGTGGTTTCAATATACATCAGGAGGTCCGATTGCTATCAGTGGCGCTATAAGTTCTACTTATAGCACTAGTTCTCCGGGTGTATACTATGCTGAGTATGATGCTGCTACAGCAGGATGTACAGACCAACAGACTGTCTTTACAGTTATCATTAACCAGGGTGAAACCCTCACACTAAATGGTGCCACTAACAATAGTGGTGCTACTTCGTATCAATGGAAGAATGCTGGTACGAATATTTCAGGGGCTCAGTCTGCTAATCTAAATGTGACAACAGGAGGATTGTATTCTCTTGAAATAGTCAACGGTAGTTGTACAGTTGAGACAGAAGACTATTATGTTTTTGTATTGAGTATCACTCCATGTACAACAACCCCAGCCTTAAGCTGTCAATCCGCAACATCAGTTACGGCTGGTGGAACAGTTACAAGTACAGCTACAGGTGGCGGAAATGTCAATACGTGGGCGATAACACCAACGGCAGGCGTGAGTACGACCAGCGGTACAGGATTAACAACAGGAAGTATAACTTTTTCAAATGCGGGTACATATACCGTTACGTTCACGAGTATTAATGATAATACTCCATCAGGATGTAGTCCAGCAGCTGCTGCGGTGACATGTACCAGGACGATAACCGTCAATGCAGACCCTTGCTTACCAGATCCCAATGCTTTAGCCTGTCCGACGGGTGACTTTGACGGTGATGGTGTGACCAATGGTCAAGAAGCAATAGATGGTACAGACCCAGCAGATGGTTGTGAATACTTAGCTACGAGCCAAGTATATGCCAATACCAGCACAGCATGGAAAGCAGCTGATTGTGACAATGACGGTTTGACCAACGGAGCGGAAGTAGATCCGAACAATGACGGCACACCAGGTCCGGATGGCACAGACCCATTGAACCCTGATACCGACGGCGACGGCTTGTATGACGGCGAAGAAGTAACGGGTGTGGATAATCCGCTTACTGATGCTAACCCGGGAGGTATGATGACTGACCCTACCAACCCTGATACGGATGGCGACGGCGTAACCGATGGCGACGAGCGTACCAGCACAGACCCGGTAACAGATCCATTGACCGATGCAACAGATCCTTGTAGCTTGAATCTTGCAGAGCAAGTACTCGCTAATGCAAGTGCAGCATGGAAAGCAGCAGATTGTGACAATGACGGTTTGACCAACGGAGCGGAAGTAGATCCGAACAATGATGGAACCCCAGGTCCAGATGGGACAGATCCATTGAATCCAGATACCGACGGCGACGGCTTGTATGACGGAGAAGAAGTAACGGGCGTAGATAATCCGTTGACCCCTGCTAATCCAGGCGGCATGATGACAGCCCCTACCAACCCTGATACGGACGGCGACGGCGTAACAGACGGCGACGAGCGTACCAGCACTGACCCGGTAACTGATCCATTGACCGATGCCACAGATGCTTGTAGCTTGAATCTTGCGGAGCAAGTACTCGCTAATGCAAGTGCAGCATGGTTAGCAGCTGATTGTGACGGCGATGGCAATCCAAACGGCACCGATCCAAATCCATTAGAGGCAGTAGCCAATGATGATGTGTTGAATGCCCCATTTGGAGCAGCAAGTACAGTAAACGTTTTAGACAATGACGATTTCATAGCGGGACCCAATACCACGGTAACGGCCATAGGCGGAACAGCTGGCGGAACAGTAGTGTTAGGCAACGACGGAGCATTAAGCTATACACCACTACCAAGCGAAGTAGGCACCGACGTAACGGTAACTTACCAAGTATGTAATACAGCGGTAACGCCCAATGTATGCGAGACAGCCACGGTAACGATAAGTGTACCGGCTTCAGGCGATACAGATGGCGACGGTGTAACCGATGCCCAAGAAGCCATAGATGGTACAGACCCAGCAGATGGTTGTGAATACTTAGCTACGAGCCAAGTATATGCCAATACCAGCACAGCATGGAAAGCAGCTGATTGTGATAATGACGGTTTGACCAACGGAGCGGAAGTAGATCCGAACAATGACGGCACACCAGGTCCGGATGGCACAGACCCATTGAATCCAGATACAGACGGCGACGGCTTGTATGACGGCGAAGAAGTAACGGGCGTAGATAATCCATTGACCCCTGCTAATCCGGGCGGTATGATGACAGATCCTACGAACCCTGATACGGATGGCGATGGTGTAACAGACGGCGACGAGCGTAACAGCACCGACCCTGTTACTGATCCATTGACCAATGCAACAGATCCTTGTAGCTTGAATCTTGCAGAGCAAGTACTCGCGAATGCAAGTGCAGCGTGGTTGGCAGCAGATTGTGACGGCGATGGCAATCCAAACGGCACCGATCCAAATCCATTAGAGGCGGTAGCCAACGATGACTTATTTGTTGCTAGATTTGGCGAATCTACATCTTTCGACATATTGGCTAATGACGACTTTTTAGTTAATAATGGAAATACAATAATCAGATTGGATGGCGTTGCTGGTGGAACGGCTGGGGGCACCGTGAATTTCAATTCTGTCCTAGGAACCATTACTTATACACCATTAATAAGCGAGGTTGGTAATAATGTAACAGTCGTTTATAGGGTATGTCTTGGTTTGATATGTACAAATGCTACTGTGAGCATCACGGTACTTCCAGGAGATGATAGTCCGACCATAACACAACCACAAGTGACAACATCCGAACAAACTCCTACGACATTTTGTCCCACGCTTACAGATGCAGATGTGGGAGATGTATTGACGCTGACCGTCTGTGGCGAACCGACGAATGGAACGGCAAGTGTTAACCCTACGACGAAATGTGTGACGTATACGCCAAATAATGGTTATGTAGGACCAGACCAGCTGTGCTTACAAGTATGTGACCAAGCAGGCTTATGCTCTACGACGAGTGTACAGATCGAAGTGATTGGCGTATTTGTGCGACTGAACACGAAAGTATTGTTACAAGGAAGTTTGATTGATAACTCGAGTGAGTTAATGAGAGACTCTTTGAGAAGGACAGCAAACTTCCAGATGACTTCACCATACTCAACTATGGGAGGCAAATTCAACATGGTTCAGAATTCAACCGAGTCTATTGTAAGTACAACAATCTTACAAGATCATGGAGCGAATAGTATCGTAGATTGGGTTTTTGTCGAGCTTAGAGATGCGTCCAATCCTACCATTGTGTCAGCTACCAGATCAGGTCTGTTGCAGCGCGATGGTGACATCGTGGATGTAGATGGTGTATCTCCACTGATTTTCTCTACTACGACAGCAGGCTCTTACTTTGTGTCAGTAAAACACCGAAACCATTTGGGTACCATGACAGCACAGCCAATCGCACTGACTTCATCAGGAACGACGGTAGACTTTACGAGTACGAGCTTAGATCTATACAATCGGACGACGAATTTCAATGGATTTGAGCAAGCTACCGTTGGAACAAGGAGAGCATTATGGATGGGTGATACAAATACTGATGGAAAAGTGATCTTTTCCGGCCAGGACACTGACAAACCTGTAGTTTTTAATGCCATAGACCAAACACCTTTGAATGTTTTGAAGAGTCAGTCATATGTACTGAGAGGATATGGATTTGGTGATGTGAACTTGGACGGCAGGACCATCTTTGCTGGTCAAAACAATGACATCACACCGATCTTCAATGTAGTGGACTCCTTCCCATTGAATGCAACTTTCCGATTACAATCGTTCGTAATCGTTGAGCAATTACCATAAATACTTAGTCTTTTATTCTTTTAGAAATGCGGGCGATTTTATATTGTCCCGCATTTCTAAATTTTCATCTTCGTATTAACTAACAAAGAATGTTTTTTAATTCTTAGGAATTAATTTTGAATGACCAAAATTTAACAAAATACTGAAGCTCACCATTCAATATAGAAAAATTCTTTTGAATCTAAATCACTTACATTTTTCTCTAAGCAAAAATTTTATGGTTAGTCCAATATCAATAAATAGATTTCCAAATGCCATATATCTACATTTTGCGAAATTATCAATTCACAAATTGTAATTATTTGTCTTTGGCAGAGAAATTCGAGGATTCTTTCGGATGTAATAAAAAGAGCGCTTCTAAAATAATCTTCAAAACCTCATTTAGTAACAAATGAAAATTAAAAACAACAGATTGCGATCACCAAAGACACCTCTGAAAAATCATTTTTGTATTGTAAAGTCATCAAATAAAGAATTTATTATTATTGATTATAAAGAGATTATGTACATCTCAGCAGAATCTTCTCAAACTTTTATCTATACGCCAAAAATGAAGAATCAAATTAAGTCTAGCGTAAAAAAACTAGAATTATCACTCCCTCCATTTTTTTTAAGAGTTCACAAATCACACATTGTAAATATTTATCATATAAATTTTATTAATAGCCAATTTGTTGAATGCAATATTGGGGAAAGTATTATTCCGATAGGATCTACCTTTAAAAAATTGATTAGAAGAAGAATAATTATCTACTCATGAAAGTGCATGTTATTTATTAAAGAATTGCCGCGGGTGATACGATTGGCACCATCCGGGTTGGCCTTCAGGTATTGACCAGCGGTGTTGCGATGTTTTTCTTTATCAAAAGCTTCAGAGACGCACGCCTCCGAAGGGAAGGAAAACTGTAGGCATCAAAGCCCCCCTTTCACAAAGATTAAAAAATCCGATGCAGTTCTGTGTCGGATTTTTTTTTGCACCTACCCCTATTCTGAAAGCCAATTGATCTTGGCTTCTAAAGTCCAGTTTTCGCGAAGTTTTTCCAGCGGAAATTTTTTGATCTTTTCAGCTGGGACTTTTTGCCAGTAGTTGGCGGCATCCCAGTATCCATTTCCATTGGTATCCTCCAATATCTCCACACTGTGGGCTACTGGCCAAAGCTCCGAAAGCAGCAAGCGATGTGTGCTCACTCCCTGAAGGCTGAAACTCCTCAAGACACGATCACCTTCCTTGATGGATACCTGATAGATTTTGCTAGAATCCAGCCCCTCAAAGCTAAAATCGATGGTTGCTAGTTTTTCTGGAGAGATTATCTCAAATCCATCTACGAATGCCTGATTTACATTTCCATATACATCGCGGATCGCTGCACTATCGACTTGGATGGTATATTTTGCAGGGGATGGTTGCTCTAGAAGGAGTGCTAGGCGCCTACGTGAGGGAACCAAAAATCTACTCCGAATTCCCATGGTTTGGGTGCTATCTAATCTAATCTTCACACTTGACACATCAAATGAATCAATGGGAAATGGCCATGCAATCATAATCGTATCAACGCTTCGGATGGATCTGCCAGATTGTAATTTCAAACTTTTGGCAAAGGGGTTTTTCAATGACTTTGGTGCACCGATTCGGAAACTATCAGCTTCTACCCTGACTAAAAAACTATCTTGCGGAAACTTATACCATATATATATACTATCCTGAAACACCTCATGACTTGCCTTTTCGCCTAAACTGGTGGAAATCTGAAGTGGTCGGTTGGGCTTTTGGTTGAATTTGCCCTTGAGCACTCCGGGAAAGGGATGGGCCAGATTGGGTAATTTAATCGGAATTACCGGAGGGGATACTTCTAGATCCCTCGTTAGTATCCGAATACTATCATTGGAGAAGTCGACCCCATTTACATCAAAACCGATGGCATCCACTCCTTCATTATAGAGAAAATTAAGATTTTCGTCTTTGATGCAGCTGAGCTTATAGCTGGCCTTTTTGATATTTTCTATTTTATACTTTCCCTCTTTGTCGGTCTTTGCAAAGTAATAAGGTTTATCCTTTAGGATGGTCGAATCTTCCATGCCAATATGAAGCATGACAGTGATCCCTTCCGCAGCCTTTTGAGTGACGGCATCGACTACCTTGCCCTCCAAGACCATAGAATCGATCTGGGGCCCGGTGGCAAATATGAATTTGAAATCCTTCAGGATATTATTTTCTGTAAAATCCTGAATGGCATCGCCAAATTGAATGGTGTAGGTCAGATCTTGCTTTAGCACTTCCTTTTCATTCCATCTTACTGTCAAGGTCTTCCCTCGGATCTTGAACTGGGGCAGATAGGTCAGTGGCGGAGAAATGATGATTTGCTTATTCGGATCCTTGAGGTTGATGTATTCGTCAAAGTGCAAAACCACCCCCTCTGGAATGAAATTGGTCTGCATATTGGTTGTAGACTGAAGGCTATCCAATCGAGGCGGCGTCACATCCTTAGGACCACCTGTAAGATTTCCCTGACTGGCACAGCCCATCCAAAGGAAAAGAGCGCTGACTACGAGCCCGATGTAACCCACCTTGGATGAGTAAATTTGCCGCCTGATTTGTTTAGAACTTGACATAAACCCACGTAAAAACTGCACAAAGAACGAAAAAAGCTGGGATAAAATGCCAGTCAGACCCTTTTCTTTTCGCTAAAGAACCCTTGTTTTCATCATTTCGGCTAGCTTTTTTTACCTTTGGGCTATCAACTTAAAGCCAAACACATGAACTCAAATAAAAGAAAGATCATCCCAAGCGAAACACCAACGAAGGACCTTCATCAGTTTTTGATCGGGAGCGTAGGCCCCAGACCCATCGCCTTTGTCAGTACTATAGATGAGAATGGTGTAGCAAATCTGGCTCCCTACAGCTTTTTCAACGCTTTCAGTTCGAATCCGCCAATCCTTGTATTTTCATCTAATAGACGGGTAAGCAACAACACCACCAAGGATACCCTCCACAATGTCACTGCCACCCGCGAAGCTGTGGTGAACGTGGTGAGCTACGACATAGTACGTCAAATGTCATTGGCATCCGTCGAGTTTGATCCCGATGTCAATGAGTTCGATAAAGTGGGCCTTACGCCAACAGCAGCAGATATCGTATCCGCACCCATGGTTGCCGAATCCCCAGTGAATATGGAGTGTAAGATACAAGACATCATCACCCTAGGTGAAGGTGGTGGAGCTGGTCACCTTATAATATGTGATGTGGTACGTATGCACATCGCTGAGTCTGTCCTCGATGGTGACCGCATCGATCCGGACAAGATAGACCTCATGGGCAGGATGGGCCGCTCCTATTATGTAAGAGCTAGTGGAGCAGCTATTCATTCCATCTACCAGAGTGTCGTCGCAGAGGTCATTGGATTTGATGGACTGCCAGAATTCATTCGACACAGCCATTGGCTCACTGGCAATCAGATAGCACAAATCGCTGGCTGCAAGGCTTTACCTGATGCAGATGTCGTCACAGCTGCTAAGTCCGCACTCAAAGATCTGACAACAGCGCAATGGCAAAGCGCAATCATCGAAGATCTGGCCAACGAGCGAGCCGAATCCGCTCTGATCAAACTCTTGGCTATGCCACAAACCAATTAAAAAAAACGAATTCATGGCCTACATCATTTGCCTAGAAGGAAGCACCGACACCTGCTCGGTAGCCCTTTGCTTTCAGGACCAAGTCCGCCAACTCGAAGAAAAAATAGAATCCCAAAATCACTCAGCAGATGTCCTACCTTATATTACAGCTTGCTTGGAGCGAGAAGGGATCTCATTTACTGAATTAGCCGCTGTAGCAATATCGGGAGGTCCAGGCTCATATACTGGACTGCGAGTAGTCGCCACCACAGCCAAGGCACTCTGCTTTGCACATCAGATCCCCATGATCGCCATCAATACGCTTGAGATCTTGAGCTATTCTCGACCCCTTGAGCCCGAAACCTACCTAATGCCCATGGTGGATGCCCGAAGGGACGAAGTATACATGTGTGTATACGATGACCAGCGAAACTTGCTCCTAAACCCTACACCCATGATCTTAGAGAAAGAGGAGCTGCCGGACTTTCGAGGTAGGAAAATTCACGCTTGTGGCAATGGAGCATCAAAAGCGGTGTCATTGCTAAACCAGCATCAGATCGAATTAGGAGTATCACATACCAGTGCAGCCTACCTCGCTACACCTGCCTGGAACAGATTTATACATGGTGAATTTGAAGATATCATTCACTATAGCCCTTTTTATATCAAAGAACCGAACATTACCGTCTCGAAAAAAAACATCTTCGAAAGCAACTTGAAACGCTGATTTCGTGTTATTTATATATGAATGAATTTGTTTGGTACGAAATCACAGTACACATGTTAAAAAAAAATCAAGTTTTTTTTGCTCATATTTAAAAAGCGGCACACTATTTGGACATGTAGTTCTGAATTTCGTGAATTATCAAAATAAATTCTATGAGGAATAAAAAGAACGAGACGGTAACATTAAAGAAAGGGGGGAAGGATGTTCAGCTGGATTACGCTGATCTTCGTAAGGCAGTGTTGGTGCTAAGAGCAGTCAACCATAAACTTCGCCAAAGAGTCATAGACCTATTGGACGATGGAGACCCTATGACAGTAACCGATATCTACATCAAATTGAGATTAGAGCAGTCCGTGGCATCACAGCATTTGGCCATCTTAAGAAGGGCAGGTGTCGTAATCACTGATAGACAGGGCAAGTTTATCTACTACTCGATCAACAAAGACAGATTAGCCCAGATCTCAACTTTGGTTGAAGATTTAGCAGGTTAAATTTTTACTTGAGTGTAGCACATGCAACTTGTTGATTAAAAATAATTTGCAAAACTTCATTTCACTAAGTATTCATTTTCAATGACTTCAATTATCAGTAGAAAATAAATTACATTTTTTTTTCATATTTGTTTTGTCAATATGTAAAAACTTTTCATCTTTGTCTCAAGGTCACGAAATAAGGTTAAAAAATGAGACAAACAAAAGTAATTTTCAACGAAGAAAAGTTGACGTACTCTTGTGAGCTAATGCGGGCACTTGCCCATCCATTACGCTTGAAGATTCTAGAGTACATCGATCAACATGGCGAAATCAATGTGAACAAAATCTACAACACATTGGGCATTGAACAATCGATCACTTCCCAACACCTCAAAGTACTACGTATGGCGGGAGTGGTGGATTGTGATAAGGATGGTAAGTTTATGAATTACACCATTCGCTACGAAGTCGTCCAAAAGGCACACGCTGCTGTAAACAAGTTTTTGGGCAAGACGAATTAACCAATGAAAGATAAAAGGAGTGAATAAGCAACGTATCTTTGCTTTTTCACTCCTTCTTTTATATGGGCTCTCAAGATCCCAAGAAGTTCGTAGCAGATAAATTAGGACATTCAACTTCCACCAACAAAAACAAAACAAGTATGGGAAGGATTCTCAAAATAATTTCAGTCGCCGTAGTTCTGTTTTTAGGCTACCTATGGGTATCTATGCTCTTAGACGCTAGTAAGAAACAAACCGCACCCAAAACCCCACCAACTGAAATCGTAGAAGATTCCACATCTTCCGGAGAGATCATCGACGATTTCGAAAATATCGACGATTTCGAAGAAAATACCGAAACCATTGATTACAGTGATTCAGAAAAATCAACTTCTGAACCTGTCGAAAAGGTAACAAAAAACAAACCAGCCCCCAAACCGCCTAAAGAGACGACCGTCAGTATTCCAGCGGAATCAATCGACCAGACACCCGTAAAAACCACATCTTCCCCTTCGGGCAGGTATATGGTCATCGTAGGAAGCTTTCTACTCGAAGAAAATGCAGACAAACGCGTCAATGAACTAAAAGCGCTCGGTTACCCCAATGCAGAAAGGGTCATTTTCAATCTAGCGCAGTACCACTCCGTCTGCGCTGCCAGAAAAGACAGCTACGAGGCAGCGGAAGAAGTAGCCAAAGCAATCCGAGCCAAGGGATTGGAGTGCTACATCCACACCAAAAAATAATCCGAATCCATGTGCGGTAGAGCCTCCCTTGCAAAACCGAAAACGGAGGTAGAATCCCTCTTCAACCGCAGCATCCCAGCTCCGCTCATACTCCCCAGCTACAATTTGGCGCCTACCCACCTGCACCCTATCATCCTTTCCACCCATGCGGATTCGTTCTCCATTGGACAATGGGGATTATGGACCAGCGGATCCAAGACGATGCGTCCGAAAATGCTGATCAACTCCAGGATCGACTCCATCTTAGCCAGCGACTACTATCTTCGGCAAGCTTGTGCCCATCGATGTCTGATTCCCTTGGACGGCTTCTATGAATGGAAGCAGGTCGGTCAACAAAAAATTCCACATCGATTTGTATTGGGTCCCGATGAGATCTTTGCTGTAGCAGGTATTTTCCAACATTCTGATCAAAAACCCAATGTTTTTCCATTCTCCATCCTCACGACCGAGGCCAATGATCAGGTCTCTGTCTTGCATGATCGCATGCCCGTAATCCTCCCTCGTGAAGCATGGGAATGGTGGATTCGATCTGATATCCGAGCAAAAGATATCGAAGCGCTGGCACCCTCGCTACCACTTCCCGAAATGCGGTGCTACGAGGTAGACACCAAGCTCAATCAAAGCTTCGAAAATGATCCGTCCCTCATCCGACCACACGAGAATCCACGACCACCCGTGCAGTTAAGCCTATTTGATTAGCGAGCGGATTTTTCTCACGAACATGGTAGCGAAGAAAATGGCAGTTTAGAGTAAGGCAGATTGACATTTCAGTGTCAGCACAGAAGGACCATTTCATTTTTGGTTAAGAACATTTACGTTTCTATATCTAGCATTTCATCCCAATATCTACAACACTTTGCAGATGGGTCCTTGAGAAAAGAGTATGGATGCCAGATTCCAATCTGCTTTCCTGAATATCAGAACAAAATTCATATATTGCAGTCTGAAAAAATTCAAGGCGTGAATAAATACTGTGTGTCTGTAGTCTTCATATTCTTGCTTTTCGGTAGCAGGCTGACAGCTCAGGGTTTTCAAGCGCCCATCGGAACACCACCTATCCACAATTATCTACCCGATGAGTACCACAATGCCGGAAAAATCTGGCAGATTGCTCCCGCTCCTAATGGCAAGTTGTACATGGCGACTGACCGCGGATTATTGTCTTTCGACGGTGTCAATTGGAAACTTTTTCGCGGTAGTGAAGGCCACACTAGATCGGTTCATATCATATCTGATAGTCTGATTTACACCGGCTCGGACCTCGACTTCGGTGTATGGACCCTCCAAAAAACCAACACCTGGCACTACAAATCTCTTTATAATTTCAAAAAAGAACTCCAATCCCTCAATGAAGAATTTTGGCATGTACACGAGGTCGGAGATAAAATCATCTTCGTATCCTTCTACAACATATACCTTCTGAAAAATGAACAGATCGTGAAGATCAAAGCTCCTGGAAAGTGGAGTGGATCATTTGTCCTAGATGGTACATTGTATCTCGCCGATGCCGACCAAGGCCTTTATCAATTGGATGGACTCGAACTAAAAAAGCTTTGCTCCGCTCCTATTGGCTCCAGATTCGAACTCGTGGGTATGTACGCTCAAGGAAACAGTATTAAGCTAGCTACTCGATACCAAGGCTTACTCGAGTTACAAGGCTACACCCTCGTCCCGATCGACAACGATCTTTCTTCCATACTGAAATCAGGAAAACTATTCTCATTTTCGGCCCATGGTGATTACCTTGTCTTTGGCACGGTACAAAAAGGCATTCTCATTACAGATACTTCCGGACGTATCCTTCATAAAATCAACAAGACCAAAGGCCTCACCAATAATACCATCCTCAGTTTATCCTTGGCACCAAATGGTCTACTTTGGGCTGGGCAGGATATCGGACTCAGTACAATAGACCTCTCTAGTACGAGTCGGTATATTTTAGATGCCAATGGTGATATCGGATCGGGTAGCACCGCCCTTCTCCACAAAGAAAATTTTTATTTAGGAACCAATCAAGGTCTCTTCCAATCCAAATGGTCAGACCTTGAGGACTGGCGACCAGGATTTGACTTCGGAAGAATCAGTGGCTCCGATGGGCAGGTCTGGGATATTCAATCCGTTGGCAATAAAATCCTCGTCGGTCATGATCAAGGCCTTTTCGAAATTAATGACAAAAAGTTAAGCCCTATCCGAACAGGAATCGGCACTTTTACCATAGCCTACCAAAAACCCTATCTTTGGGCTGGCACCTACAATGGGCTATCCATCTACAAGCAAGAAGGCGACCGATTTCAATACCTCAAAAATATGGACTCCATCGTAGGTGGCTGCACCAAAATCGTCTTCGAAGCAGCCAATGTCGTATGGGTGCATATCCCAAATTTTGGTTTCGTCCGAACTCAATTCAATGAAAAACTGATCCCCACGGAGCGATCCATATTCCTTGAAAAAGACCTAGAGGGCCTCGATTTTGAACTACTTCTGATTAAAGGAAAAATTCAACTTCAATCCGATCAGAGAACCTATCTTTTTGATAGTGCTAGTAAAAAATTTAGGCCCACCTCAAAAAAAGAAGGCTATACCCTATCACCACTTCAGGAAAAAGTACTAGACAGCTTGTATTCTTTTTTTCCTACGTACAATGGATTTGGCCTCCGTGTCAGATATCAAGGGAAATCCTTTGGACCTAATCAGCAATTGACCTTGGTGAAGGTGACTGCCTATACCAATGATGCAGAAATGGATATCAGTCCTTCGATGGAGATCCCCTACCCTTTCGAGCATCTGAAAATATTGGCACTCGTGCCCAATCAAAGCAATGTGCTCTACAGCTACCGTCTCCATAACACCGATCAATGGAGCGCCTGGACTTCATCTCCACTTATCAACCTTATTGAACTCCCATCTGGAAGCCAAAAGCTAGAGATCCGAGCGAAAATAAATGAGCAAATCACACAAACCCTTGTATACAAATTTTACATCACACCGCCTTGGTACTTCAGATGGTATGCATTTCCACTATACGCTATACTTGCACTGGTAATTTACTGGGCGATTAAAAAAAGACAGCGACAACTACTCGAGGTTCAAAAGATCAAACTTCTCGAAGAGCAACAGCAGAAAATAGAAGCTCAAAAAATAGAACATGCAAATCAACTTCAAATCATAGAGCAGAACAATCTGCGCCAAGAGCACGAACAACTAAAGCAGCAACTAAAAAGGAAAACCATCGAACTGGCCAATAAAGCCAAGGAAGACGAAGAGAAAAACAGATTTATCCTCTCCATCAAAGAAAAACTCGAAGAAGGAAAGTCAAACCCCTTCGAATCCAAGAAAAAATGGAATGAAATACAGCTACTCCTGGATAATTACCTCAAGGTAGATGACCCCACTTTCGAAATCCAAATGGACGAACTCCACCAAGATTTTTTCCGCCGACTAAAGGAAAAATATCCTTCCCTTTCATCCAACGACCTACGCCTTTGCGCCTACATCAAAATAGGACTCAACTCCAAAGAAATAGCCGAAATCATGAGCATCCTTCCGAGCAGCATCTTCATCAGTAGATCACGCATTCGAAAAAAGATGGCGCTCAATGAATCCGAAGACCTATTCGAGATCCTAAATCAGCTTTAATTGATTAACACATATCACATTTTCAGTACCTTATGCGTTTTTAACCGAGAAATGTTTTCAATCCTCCAATGACCTCAATGCACAGACATGAAATATTCGATTGACCGACATAAGAACCTCCACCCATGGATTCATCCATCTTGGTCACGGATACTGCCAAAATACGTGGTTTTGGCATGCATCATGATCAGTATCGCAGGATGTATCAAGGACGAAGTCACCGAAGAAGGCTGGAGACCCGTCTATGTGAGTTTTGACAATTTTTCATCCATACAATCGCTTCCGCCAATAGCCTTCAGGAATCTGGGGAAGATAGTTTCTGTTGGTAATTTTGTGTACATCAACGAGGTGGATCAAGGCATCCATGTCATCGACAATAGCAATCCCGCGGCTCCACAGCAATTATACTTTTGGAATATTCCAGGTAATCGGGAATTCACCATCGTAGACCAAGTGCTATATGCGGACAATAGCAAACACCTCTTGGTCATTGATACCTCAAATCCTGCAGCGATCAGTTTCATACGATATCTACCAGATGTGTATGATCCTATGGAAAGAAATTACTTCCCTGAAGGCAGAACAGGATGGTTTGAATGTGCGGACCCTCAGAAAGGCATCATCGTCCGGTGGGAGGCTGCTCAGCTAAAAAATCCAAACTGCCGAATGCGATAACCCACCAATTATTCCACCTCAAATAAAAAAGAAATGAACCACCACAATGCTATTTTCAAAGTTAAATACTTCTTGGTCGTCAGCCTCTTATGGCTAGGTGCCTGCACTGAGAGTACAAATCTTATTGAATCCAATCAAAATACCACGATCAGCGGTTCGTACGCAACCATCCTTACCGTGGGACAGATGATGTACCTCGTGAATCAAAGGGAAATATGGACGTATGACATCACGGCACCGAAAGACCCGATCCTTCGCAATAGGCAGGATGTAGGCTTCGCCATCGAGTCACTCTACCACCACCAAGGCCTCTTGCTGGTAGGATCGGCTTCAGCTATGTATATTTTCCGACTGAACGAGCAGAAAATTCCTGTCCGCCAGAGCACGACCGAGTATTTTACAGCTGGCAACCTTGGCTTCTGTCAGTCAGATCCCATCGTAGCTCGAGAAAATCTAGCCTACGTGACCATTTCTAGCATCGACAACACCAGCTGTCCGCAGGGTATTCCAGTCAACCAGCTGAGGGTCTACAATATTTCGGATCTATCTAATCCTTTAGAATTTGGGCGAACGGAGATGGCAGGTCCCAAGGGATTGGGGCTCGGTAAGCAGCATCTTTTTGTAGCTGACCGCGAAGGCCTCGCCATATTCAACCTCGAAAATCCTGAAAAACCAAAGTTGGTCAACATCCTTCGATCCTTCATTGGGACAGATATCATCATCAATGGCAACCTGCTGATACTCGTAGGACAAACTCAACTCATGCAATTCGACATAGAAGATGAAACCAACATCCGCTACCTTGGGGCTATCGCGCTTTAATCTGTGCTGGATCATGATACTGCTGCTGGCTCAGCTAAGCCATGCCCAGACGGATACCTTACCACGTACGGGACGCTATAGGTTCAGTGCCAATCCTACTGCCCTCCTCAATGTGACGCCGGCACTCCAGGTAGAACATGAACTATTTCTTTCAGAAAATGTCATTTTTAGTCTGAGGACAGGATTTATCTTCTGGCACTCATTCTCAGAGGCCGTTTCCCTAGGTTACCGACTGCGACCTGCTCTCAAAATCTCCTTAGGCGAGTATGCAAATACAGACCACCGAATCGTGCTATTCTACAATTATCGTCGTTTTTCCACTAGATTGGAAAGTTTCGTAGATCGAGCAGGCGGCATCTATGAAGAGCGCATTACCGGCATGAGAAAATCAGTACACAAAGGCTTTGGAGTCGGTTACGAAATGGAAATTATGGATCCAAATCGATGGATTACACTCGGTTTTGGCCTTGGCAATGGCAACCTAGTTAATGAATATAGCAACCCCGAACTGGATCAGGGTACTTTTTGGAGATTACCATTCGAACGAGCAGGAGAAAATAATCTACCTGTATTTTACTTTTCCGTCGGCATCGGACTGTACCAAAAGGCTTTGAAGTGAAAAATATAGATCGTAAAACCAATTCCTTCTTGAAGCCATTTTTGCCAAAAATTCAAAAATGATGACAAAAGCTAATAACGACCAAATCCATTTCCATCTTCTACAGACCTTGCTAGCGCAAGTTTGTAACTTATGCTTTACCAACCGAGCTTCATTTCACGCAAAGACCGCAATGATTTTTCGCAAAGTACGCAAAGCCAAATAGCAATGCCTGACACTGTTAGCGCAAGTTTGCAACTTATGCTTGACTACAATTACCTTTAGCTGTGGGCTTTAGCCCGCGGATACAAAATCAAAAGAGATCTCCTTTTGGCGACATTTTTGCCAAATCGCAATAATGGTGACAAAAGCTAATAACGACCAAATCCATTTCCATCTTCTACAGTCCTTGTTAGTGTAAGTTTGTAACTTGTGCTCTACCTAGCAAAGCCGTAAAGAAATTAATGAAACAAGCACATGCTAGCGCAAGTTTGTAACTTATGCTTTACGACCAAGCCCATATCACGCAAAGATCGCTGAGCTAAATAGCAATGCCAAAAACAAGCTCCAGCGGAGCGAAATCCTAATAGCCGTGGGCTTTAGCCCGCGGATACGAAGCCAAAGGGATCACCTTTTGGCGACATTTTTGCCAAAATCGCAAAAATGGTGACAAAAGCTAAATGAGCGAATTGCCCGCCAAAATCTCCCAATGCCCATCAATGTGATAAAAGCACCAACCTCGGACGAGGTTGCATGTCTTTAGCCGTGGGCTTTAGCCCGCGGATACAAAAACCAAAGGGATCTCCTTTTGGCGACATTTTTGCCAAATCGCAAAAATGATGACAAAAGCTAGAAACGACTGAATCCCGACCGAGGGACCACCAATTTATACCCTCTTATTTCAAAAATCCAAGCATCGATGTTCAAAAAAACGACATCTGTCGAATAACCAGATGCGCTTTCTCAAAATTTGTATAACTTCGAGTCTTCAAAAATTAATGCACCGATGACATACGATAGCTTTACACTCACTGCACAAGAATCCATTTTGGCGGCACAATCCATCGCCCGAAAACTCGAGCAGCAGCAGGTAGATACCAGCCACCTACTCCTTGGCATGATGGAGATCGACGAAAAAACTATACATTTCATCCTGGGTGAGATGAACGTGAATCCCGTGATCGTAAAGCGCAATCTTTACAAAATCATCGAAAAATACCCGAAAATCCAAGGCACCGAAAAACAATTTCTTACCGATCAGGCCAATAAAGCCCTGGCCCGTGCCAAAAAAAGCCTCGAAGAATGGGGGGATACCCATATCTCCATCGAGCTGATCCTGATCTCCATCCTACAAGGTGCCGATGAGACCGCTACCCAACTCAAAGACCTTGGAGCTGATCCGCAAGCCGCGACTGAAATCGTCAAAAAACTCCGCAATGGCAGAAAAGTCACGGACCAGTACAACAGCTCCGAATTCAAAGCGCTCCAAAAATATGGCATCCACCTCAATGCGAAGGTAGAAGCAGGGAGCCTCGACCCCATCGTAGGGCGAGCAGATGAGATGCGCCGAATCATGCACATCCTATCCCGTCGGAGCAAAAACAACCCCATCCTCATCGGTGATGCAGGCGTGGGTAAGACGGCCATCATTGAAGGGCTCGCCTACCGCATCGTGAATAAGGATGTACCCGAAAGCTTACTGGATAAGCAACTCTATATCCTGGATCTCGTAGCCCTCGTCGCTGGCGCAAAATTCAAAGGCGAATTTGAAGAGAGACTCAATGCTGTACTCACGGAAGTGAAATCTTCGGCTGGTCAAGTCATCCTTTTCATCGATGAGATCCACACCCTGGTGGGAACTGGTGGTGGCAATGGCGCCCTCGATGCAGCCAATATTCTCAAGCCAGCCCTTGCCCGTGGGGAAATCCTCCTGATCGGTGCTACCACCCCTGAAGAGTACCAAAAATACTTCGAGCAAGACAAGGCCCTCGTCCGAAGATTTCAGACCATCACCATCGAAGAGCCTAGCCCTACGGAAGCGATCACCATCCTTCGCGGCATTCAGGAAAAATATGAAGTATTCCACCGTATCGAGATCAAAGACGAAGCCCTGATCGCAGCCGTACAGCTATCGGCACGGTACCTTTCTGACCGAAAATTGCCGGATAAGGCTATCGACCTCCTGGATGAGGCAGCCGCCAAAATCCGAATGGAGCTAGACTCCCACCCCGAAGAAATAGATGAACTAGAGAGAAAGATCAAAAGGCTTGAGGTAGAGAAACTCCACCTCGAAAAAGAAGGCCAAAGTAAAAACCTGATCGCCTTGACGGAAGAACTGGCGAATCTGAAGGCCAATTATCATTCGGCACAAGCAGCTTGGCTCCACGAAAAAAAATTGCACCAAAACATCCAGGATCTCAAAGCGGAGATGGAAAAAGTGCAGCACGAAGAAGATACTGCCTTCCGAAATGGTGACTTCGAAACGGTAGCCACCCTCAAATACGGCAAAAAAGTGGAGCTCGCCCATCAAATCACTTCGGCAGAAAATGAACTCCAGCTGGCAACCAAAGAAAAAAGATATACGAATGACGCTGTCACGGCTGACCATATCGCGGAGATCATCGCCCGCTGGACCGGCATACCCGTCGCCAAAATGCAGGTCAACGATAAAAAAAGACTACTCGAACTGGAGCAAACCCTCGGTCAGCGACTCATCGGTCAGCACGAAGCAGTCAAGGCCGTGGCAGATGCCGTCCGTCGAAGCCGTGCTGGCCTCCAGGATGCCAATAAGCCAGTGGGATCTTTCTTATTCCTAGGACCGACTGGGGTGGGTAAAACCGAACTTGCCAAAGCCCTCGCGGAGGTGCTCTTCGATGATGAGCATGCCCTGACACGGATAGATATGAGCGAATACCAAGAAAAACACGCTGTATCAAGGCTCATCGGACCACCGCCCGGCTACGTGGGATATGACGAAGGCGGCCAGCTTACCGAAGCCGTAAGACGAAAAGCCTACAGCATCATCCTACTCGATGAGATCGAGAAGGCTCATCCTGATACCTTCAACATCCTGCTCCAGGTATTGGATGACGGTAGGCTCACGGACAACAAAGGACGAGTGGCCAATTTTAAAAACACCATTATCATCATGACCTCCAATATGGGCGCAGAGACCATCCTCGAAAACTTTGAGGACCTGGATGCACTTGGGGATGAGCACCGACAAGACATCATCGATACCACCAAGGAGGAGCTCTTCAAAATCCTGAAGGAAAATCTCAAACCAGAATTCATCAACAGGATCGACGAACGGATCATGTTCCTGCCGCTGTCACTGGAGGACATCAAGAAAATAGCCAATCTCCAACTGAAGAAAATATCAAAAAATCTGGCAACACAAGGTTACACCCTGAATCTGAGTGAATCCGCACTCACATTCCTAGCCGCCAAAGGTTATGATCCACTCTTCGGTGCCCGACCGATCAAAAGAGCCATCGAAAAAGAACTCGTGAATCCACTATCCATCGAGATACTCTCTGATCATTTCAAGCCAGAAGACACCATCTACGTCACTTTGGGCGACCAGAAACTACACTTTAACAATACTCCGACGGAAGAAAATACAGAACAAACAGCCACCATAGAGACCGAAGCTAAAACCCAAGCCCGTAGGCGCCGCAAGTCAAAGCAAATAGATGAGCTCACCAAAGCCACCCAAGACCTCAATGATGCCGCCAGTGAATTCACGCCGGATGTGAAGCCGGAGTAATGAATCGGATATTTATTGATTGTTAATTGACATAAGTGTGTACCACTAAATTATTCCTCGTTACAGAAAATTAGGTAATTATCCAGAACTTGATTTCAAGCTAAAATTTCTTTGACTTTAGGAAAATGATCGAATCTGCCTCAAATGACTATTGCTGAAAATAGCCAAGCCAACAAGTTTTTCTTCAGTTTAAACACCTTGGGATTTGGTCAGAATACTGGAAAATGCATTCAATTTCAAAAAGGTCTGTAATTTCACTCGAGCCTCCATCATAATGCAAAAATTAACAAAAAAGCCTATGCATCCAACAAAAGGTAAGAAAATGGAATACAAATCACTATATTAGCGACTTCAAATTTTGCTTATGAACTATTACAAAAGAAGTCCTTCAAGAATTGGAAATCAGGTATCATACGAAGTAGAGACCATGTTCGTATTCCAATATCAGCAACAATCAAGCTTCAATAATAATGAATACCAAGACTTGGGTTGCACCACACGACAATCCAGACTCATCAAATTGATATTTAGATAATTAATTAAAGCCAAAGATGGTGGACGTGAATGTAGCTATAGACATACTAGAAAATGAAATCGCAGAACAATACCCAGAAGTTCTCGAGATTCTACTCCGTGATCACACTACTCAAAAAAATATATTTTGGGCAACAGATAATTATTCTCATTTGGGAATGGCCTATGGTTTCTATTCAGAAATTTTACCTCAGTTAATTACAGGAAAAAATGGCAACATTATCATGCCGAGGTTTCACAAAGACCGAGTGTTACAAATAGCTCGATCTAAAGAAATGGCTGAAGTTTTCACCCCATCTTGGATTTGCAATACTCAAAACAACTTGATAGATCATGCTTGGTTTGGGCGAAATAATGTCTTCAATAGTGAGATCCCACTGGACAATGGTACATACAAATGGGAAGTCGTCGAAGATAAAATAACATTTCCGAAAGGAAAGACCTGGAAAGACTACGTAAGAGACACACGGCTTGAAATGGCATGTGGCGAAGCCCCTTACATTACTAGTCGATACGATAGCACCACGGGTGAATTTATCCCCGTGGAGAAGAGAATAGGTATATTAGACAGGAAACTCAGAGTCATCAATGAAAATGTAGAAACATCAGGAGAATGGCTCAAAGCTGCACAAACAGCATACAAAAACACCTATGGATTTGAGTGGCAAGGGGATAGTTTACTACTAGCTCGAGAGGCGATGCTCGTAACCTTCATTGAAAATTATACAAGTAAATTTGGAAAAGAACCGCTGCCTAAATCTTTGGACTACATAGCTTACATCATCTCTTGGAATGTGTGGCAGATGGACGGTCTGAAAGGAGTTATCCCCAAATCTTGTGGGACCAAGAAAACAGGTGTCGTTGACATTTTTGGTGGGAAAGAGGAAAAGCCCTGCCAAGGCTGTGTGGCAGAAGACATCATGAAGCACAATGGCATTTATTGTCTTATAAAGGACTGGTCCAACAAAGATTTGAAATCAGGCAAAACGGGCAGAAAAATCAGATTTGTTGACCTTCTAAAGAACAAGGCAAAATGAAATTCACATCATCACTAAAACTCAAGCTGATCTATGTGTTTCGCATCAATGATGAGGCACATTTAGGATGTTTGAAAATAGGCGAAGCTACTTCTGACAGCGAAAACATTTGGGGTTTGGAGCCCAATAGCAAGGCCCTTAATCAAGCAGCTAAAAAACGAATTGACCAGTACACGCAAACTGCTGGCATAGCCTACGATCTCTTGTACACGGAGGTGACCATCTACAATTCCAAGGAAGGACTGAAGGCTTTTTCAGATGCGGAAGTCCATCAAGTTTTAATTCGCTCAGGCATAAAAAAGAAAATTTTTGACACCGAAAACAAAGCCAATGAATGGTTTATCACGGATCTCGAAACTGTAAAAAAAGCCATAACAGCAGTCAAAGAAGGTCGTACCGCTTTGCATACAAGTGAAATTTCAGTAGAGCAATCACCCGTAGTCTTTAGGCCTGAACAAAAAGAAGCCATCCAAAAAACCGCCAAGCAATTTAAAAGAGGGAATGAAATGCTTTGGTTTGCAAAAATGCGTTTCGGAAAAACGCTCTCCGCACTCCAAGTCGTCAAGGAGCATCAGTTTTCAAGAACCCTTATCCTGACGCACAGGCCAGTGGTGGATGCTGGATGGTTTGAAGACTTCGGTAAGATTTTTTACGATGCACCCCAATATGCCTATGGCTCAAAAAATAAAGGAAGTCAGTTTGCAATCTTAGAAAAAGAAAACAAGACGAAAGGCACGAAGTACATCTATTTTGCCTCTATGCAAGATCTCAGGGGGTCTGAATTAGTAGGTGGAAACTTCAACAAAAATGATGAAATTTTCAGCACACGGTGGGATTTTATCATTGTGGACGAAGCCCATGAAGGCACGCAAACTGAATTGGGTAAAAATGTACTTCAAGAACTTCAAAAAGATAATACCAAAGTCCTACACCTTTCCGGCACTCCTTTCAACTTGCTGGATCATTACAAAGAAGATGAAATCTACACCTGGGATTATGTGATGGAGCAAAAAGCCAAAGCAGACTGGGACAAAATCCATTTCGGTGACCCAAATCCCTACGCCTCACTCCCAAAATTAAACATTTTCACCTACGATCTTGGCAAATTACTGCATGGATATATCGATGAAGAGGTAGCCTTCAACTTCCGTGAGTTTTTTAAGGTCAATGAGGCGGGGTTTTTCCTTCATGAAAAAGATGTTCGCTCATTTTTAAACCTCATTTGTAAAGAAGATCCTGAAAGCAACTACCCATACTCGACTCCCGAATATCGGGATAATTTCCGCCATTCGCTCTGGATGGTACCTGGTGTCAAAGAGGCCAAAGCCCTCAGTAAAATGCTGCAGGATCATCCAGTTTTTGGACAATTCAAAATCGTGAATGTAGCTGGTGATGGCGATGAAGAGGAAGCAAATGAAGAATCACTCAAGAAGGTAGAAAAAGCCATCACGGATAAACCACACGAAACTTACACCATCACGCTATCTTGCGGCAGATTGACAACTGGGGTTTCGGTCAAAGCTTGGACCGCCGTGTTTATGCTCACAGGTTCGCACAATACATCGGCAGCTGGATATATGCAAACCATTTTCCGTGTGCAGACGCCCGCAACCATCAACGGTAAAGTGAAAGAAGAGTGCTTCGTATTTGATTTTGCCCCCGATAGAACCCTCAAAGTCATTGCCGAAACAGCCAAGGTATCTGCCAAAGCTGGTAAAACGACCGGTGAAGACCGAAAAATCATGGGCGAATTCCTCAACTTCTGCCCCATCATATCCATCCAAGGCTCCCAGATGAAAAGCTATGATGTAAACGGTATGCTCGAACAACTCAAAAGAGTATATGTGGAAAGAGTGGTGCGTAATGGATTTGAAGATGGATACCTATACAACAATGATCAATTGATGAAACTCGAGTCTGTTGAATTAGAGGAATTTGAGGGACTTAAGAAAATCATCGGCACGACCAAAGCTATGCCCAAAAGTGGCGATATAGATGTGAATAATCAGGGATTCACGGGGGAAGAATATGAACAACTCCAAGCCGCACAAAAAAAGAAAAAACCAGATCTCACCGAAGCAGAAAAGCAACTTATTTCAGAAAAGCTAGAGAAAAAGAAAAACCGAGACAGTGCCATATCCATCCTTCGCGGCATCTCGATCCGTATGCCACTGCTCATTTATGGCGCAGATGTAAGCAATGAAGATAAGGAGCTCAATATTGACAATTTTACTGAACTGGTGGATGACCAATCCTGGGAAGAGTTCATGCCGAAAGGGGTGACCAAATCTACCTTCCTGAAATTCAAAAAATACTACGAGCCCGATGTGTTTCGAGCTGCCGGAAAGCGCATCCGAGCACTTGCCAGAGCCGCTGATCATCTGACCATAGAGGAGCGGATAGAGCGTATCACCGCTATATTTGCCACCTTCCGCAATCCAGACAAGGAGACCGTATTGACGCCTTGGCGTGTGGTCAATATGCATTTGGGTGATTGCTTGGGTGGATATGTATTCTTAGATGAAAAAAGAGAGAAGACCATCCCGCACCCAAAGTTCGTATCTCAGGGCGTGGTCACAGAAGAAGTATTTTCTCCAGATAGCCGTATATTGGAAATAAACTCCAAGTCAGGTTTGTACCCACTGTATGTATCCTACAGCATCTATCGGAATAGGGTAAGACAAAGGTACCCCGATCAAGCACCTGAGACCCTGACCACTGCCGAACAGCAAGCACTCTGGGATCTGACCGTGGCAGAAAATGTATTCGTAATCTGTAAGACACCCATGGCGAAAAGCATTACCAAGCGTACCTTGGTAGGTTTCAGGGATGCCAAAGTAAATACCCGACATTTTGAAGATTTGGTGCGGCAGATCACACACCGACCTGAGGACTTTATCTCTAAAGTAAAAAAAGGACAATCTTATTGGAAAGCAAATAATACCAACGATATGAAATTTAATGCTATTGTAGGGAATCCACCCTATCAGGAGACCACGGAAGGTACGAGCGATAAGCCCATTTATCACCTGTTTATGGATATAGCCTTTAAAATTTCAGACAAAGTTACCTTTATCACGCCTGGCAGATTTTTGTTCAATGCTGGAAAAACTCCGAAGGAATGGAATAAAAAAACACTATCAGATAAGCATTTTAAGGTGATTTGGTACGAAAGCAATAGTACCAATGTTTTCCCAAATGTGGATATCAAAGGTGGGGTTGCTGTAACTTTTAGAGATAAACAACAGGTTTTTGAAGAGATTGGTGTTTTTTCATCGTATCCAGAATTGGGTGCCGTTGCAACTAAGGTAAAATCCGATCACAACTTTGTATCGATCAGTAGCATCATATATTCTCAAAACAAATTTCAACTAGAGGAACTGTATAAAGACTATCCGGATTACCAAAAAATTATTGGAAGCAACGGTACGGAGAAAAGATTAACAACTTCAATTTTTGAGCAGCTAAGTATTTTTAAAGAGCGTGAAAGTAACGATGGTGATGTGAAAATTTTAGGACTAATAAATAACGTACGTCATTTCCGATTTATACCTGCCAAATACCTAGAAAGCCATGAGGGATTAGAAAAATTCAAAGTACTTCTTCCAAAAAGTAACGGATCTGGTCAGTTAGGCGAAACATTATCTACTCCTGTAATTGGGATTCCTAATGTAGGTTACACACAATCCTTTATTGGAATAGGCGCTTTCGATCTTGAAAAGGAAGCTAATTCATGCTATAAATATCTACATAGCAAATTCCTCAGAGCTATGCTAGCAATATTAAAAGTCACACAAGATAATAGCTCTAATGTTTGGCAGTTCGTACCCCTCCAAGACTTCACCTCCAATTCAGACATTGATTGGACCCGATCTGTTCCTGAAATAGATCGGCAGCTGTACCAGAAGTACCATTTGAGCGAAGAGGAAATTGCTTTTATCGAACGTATGATCAAGCCGATGGCGGAGTAAAAGGGAATGCAGTCATGATTGTATCCAAATTCAATACACAAATCACCATCGACTTTCTTCAGAATAAGCGGGAAAACCAATACTTTGAGCGGAAAGGATTGGGGGAAAAAGAAGTTAGTCCCACCAAGATCGCCAATGAATTGATTGGCATGCTGAATGCGGATGGTGGTACGCTGGCCTTTGGTGTCTCCAATGAGGGAGAAATTCAAGATGTAAACGCATTAGGCGAAAAGCTGAGCGAATACAGAAATCTGTACATCGATTTTATTGAGCCATTTGGAAACATCAGCCTAGAAGAAGTAGAAATAGAGGGAAAACTGATTTTTTTATACCATGTAGACCAGGATATTGAGCGCATTTTTAAAAGAAAAGACAATGAACAAATCTTCCTACGAGTCGATGATCAAAATAAGCAATTAGATAGGGATGCGGTCAGAAAGCTAGAATACGACAAGCAGATTAGAAAGTTTGAAGAAGAGATAGAAACCGAGTTTGATTTTGCTGATCTGGATTTAAAACTCCTGCATGGATACAAAGAAAAGATCAACTACCAAGGAGATGCTTTAGACCTTTTGGTAAAAAGACATTTGGCCACAAAAAAAGAAGGCATCTTTAAGATAAAAAAAGCGGGTGTATTGCTGTTTGCCAAGGACCCTGAAAAGTACATTACCACTGCTTCACTGAGATACATTAGGTATGAAGGCACCGATGCCAGAGTGGGTACTGAGCATAATGTAGTGAAAGACGTTCGCTTTGAAAACAATATCCCATGGATTATCGATCAGGTAAAAAAGTTTCTGCGAGCAAGCTTGAAAGATTATTACTTCCTGGATCTGGAAACAGGCCGCTTTACTAAAGTGCCTGAGTATCCAGAAGAAGCATGGCTAGAAGGTGTTGTGAATGCCTTGTGTCATCGATCGTACAATGTACAAGGTAACGCCATTTACATCAAGCATTATGATGACAGACTTGAAATATCGAATAGTGGCCCTCTGCCTGCCCAAGTAAATGTCGAGAATATCAGAACAGAAAGGTTTTCTAGAAACCCAAGAATAGCCAGAGCTTTGGAAGACATGGGCTTTGTACGGCAATTAAATGAAGGCGTTTCCAGAATTTATCAGTCCATGGAGAGGTCCATGCTTTCAAACCCTGAATATGTAGAGAAGAACGGGAATGTGTACTTAACGCTTCGGAATAAGATTAGCAATCATACCAAAACCATCTCTGACGCCATTTTGAAATCCATCCAAGAAAAATGGGGCAGTTACAATGATACTCAAAGGCGAATTTTACAGCATCTCTTTTATCACAGTCAAGCGACAATAAGTGAATTAGTCGAAGTGACGGGGATTAATGAAAAAACAGTACGACTATATTTAAATCAGTTTATGGAAATTGATAATGTCGTAATTCGTTTGAGCGATAAACAACGAGACAAATACGCAAAATATACTTTTAGGAAGTTATAAACCAGCATAAGGAACATCAAAAAAACCGCATATGTTATTGATTATCAGTTCTATTTTGTTCTTAAGGAACATTTGCCTTTAAATAAGGAACATTAAATTGACCAGCAGCCATACCTGAAGTACCACAGAAGTGAAATGAAGATCACCAGCATGAAAGATTGATACAGCCACAGACTTGGTAAAGTCCTTCAGGAGCAGTGAACCAAAAGGCATTCTGAGCCACCACAACACGCCCAAAAAAGGCATAGGAACTTACATGCTAGACCACAACACCTTCATACCTATGAGAAAAAACAATGCGCCCAGTCTATTCATTCTTCATAATTACTCTTTGAAAACTTTTTCACGACATCTCAGAAAATCGTCTCTTTTTCCATTGAAATAACTCCAGAATTCAAAATTACCTATTACCTTTATCCCAGAAATCTGGCTGAAACCCTGCCCAAGTAGGTATTTCGAAAATTTGCTAAAAAGTCTGATGCAGTAGTGTAGAACCTCAGCCTTTTCTAACAATTTTCTTAACTTTAACCAAAATTATTTTGATTGAATCCGCCTTCTACCCAAGCCTTACACCATCGTTCAAGAAGGCAATATCAGTAGAATTTCGAACCTGATCGAAGATCAAAATACGAGTAACTAACAGAACAGTCGAAAGAAATCAACCACAGCCTACCTAGACCATATGGAACAGACATCTTACTCGAAAGTATATAGGATCCTACATTGGGCCATCGCCATTTCCTTTATCCTCCTACTTCTGACGATCTTTTTGCGCTTGACCTGGATGAATAAGAACCACGTAGCGGATATCATACAGGAATTTTTGGTCGGGACAGGTCAGACTCTTTCGGAAGATCAACTCATCACCCTGGCAAAAAAGATCCGAAAGCCAATGTGGGATTGGCACACCTACATCGGGTACGTCTTGGTTGGATTGTTTGGGATTCGCTTCTTGCTTCCGGCAGTAGGCCAGATGAAATTCCAAAATCCAATGGTCAAGACCCTCACGGTCAAGGAAAAATTCCAGAAGTGGATCTACATCGTTTTTTACATCTGTGTCGTCGTCTCATTGGTGACAGGGCTCATCATCGACCTCGGCCCTAAAGATCTTAGAAAGTCGATGGAAGAAATTCACGCCTTAGGGATCTACTACTTGGTGGCCTTCATCGGACTACACATCGGAGGCGTCCTCATGGCAGAATTCACCAATCAAAAAGGTATTATCTCCCGAATCGTAAGTGGAGCAAAGGCCGAAAAAGAGTGACGAAGCTAATACCCAAGCCATGGGATATCTTCCCAATAGTTCATTAATAGTACTTGTGGGAATTACATCCATGCCCATAATGCAGCCAGAGGCGATTAATTTTTAGTTTTTTGGTGAAGCTGATTGGCACTTTTTCAAGATTTCACTTGTTTGATTAAAAAAGTTGGCGATGTCAAATGTAGATTTAAAAAGTAGAGTTTTCAGAGAACTTGAGTCGGCAGAGGACTCATTGTTGGAAGAAATTCTTGGACTGATCCATATCGCAGCTACGAACCAAGAAGTTGTTTCAATCCCGAAACACTACGAAAAAGCACTTGAAAAAAGCATTTCCCAGATAAATTCTGGCCATACAATAGAAAATGTAGCCGTTCAAGAAAGTATCGAGAAATGGCTTTACGAGTAATCTGGACACTTGATGCTTGAGATCCTCTAAGATATATTCTGGAATATTGGAATCAAAGGAATGAAACAAAAACCCTAAAACGAAGTCACCAACTCACCCCTAAGGAATTTCAAATCTCGACGTAATCTTACGTTGTAAGGTATCAAGTGTATAGAATTCGAACTATTTTTTTCAGATTGCCGTTTTTAAAGTGTAAATAGCCAATTATGTTGACAATCAGATTAAATATCAAGGAAAATGCAGTGGATCGCGTCATGGCATCTTTGAAGGCATTTTCGCTAGATGAAGTAATCATTGTCAGCGAAGACCAAAGTTTTTCGGACACTCAAACTTACTTACGTCGTGAACTTGAAGATCTGCAGACAGGAAATCCTGAATTACTAAGCCATGAAGAACTAGAAAAATCGTTGGAAGAAGTGCTTGGAAAATATGAAAATCCTCTATAAAAAATCATTCCAGAGCAGACTTCAAGCACACATTGAATTTATTGCCGCAGACAATCTCAGCGCTGCAAAAAGATAAAAAATCTGCTACTCCAAAAAACGAAAAGCATCACAGAAAATCCATATTTATATAGGCAATCCATATACTTTGAAGACCCTACGATCAGAGATTGCGATTTCAAAAATTGTACAATCGTCTTCAAAAGAGAGCCAACGGAAATCATCGTTTTTGGATTCGTAAAGCATCAACAATTCCCTACGGATGAAAACGATCCACCGTCACCTATCGAATAATCATTTCTGGCAAAAACTCACCATCTGGATCCCCAATCCAGACAAAGTCTCACAACCAAAGTCATTGATCTTACGCCAAAAAATTCACAAAAAGATTAACAAAATCCCTACAGCCGCTGCCTGATCTGCTGGATATAAGCCGACTTCCATGTAGAAAAATCACCCGCCTCGATGTGCTCGCGTGCCTGTCTGACCAGGTCCAAGAAGAAACACAGATTGTGAATGGTAGCGATCTGTGCTGCCAGTAGCTCGTTGGCTTGAAAGAGGTGCCGAAGATAGGCCTTGGTGTGGGATCGACTTGTCGGAGCACTGCTATTCGGATCAATGGGAGAGAAATCATCCTTCCACTTGGCATTTTTCATATTGAGTACGCCTTGATCAGTGTATAGCACACCATGGCGGGCATTCCGAGAAGGCAGTACACAATCAAACATATCAATCCCAAGAGCGATGCATTCCAGGATGTTTTCGGGTAGCCCGACGCCCATGAGGTAGCGTGGCTTATCTGCTGGCAAGATTTCGGTGACCACTTCGGTCATGGCATACATTTCTTCATGGGGTTCGCCCACCGATAGACCTCCGATGGCATTGATGGGCCGATTGGTTTCGGCGATGTAGGTAGCGGAGGCTACACGGAGATCCTTGTAGGTGCTCCCCTGGACGATGGGTGCCAGACACTGCTGATAACCATACAGTCCTTCGGTCGCATCGAATCTTTTGATACATCGATCCAACCACCGATGGGTCATGTGCATTGATCGCTCGGCATATTTATAATCACAGGGATAAGATGTACACTCATCAAAAGCCATGATGATATCCGCACCGATCTGTCGCTGGATGTCCATCACATTTTCTGGGGTGAAATGATGGTAGCTACCATCGATGTGGGACTGAAATTTGACCCCTTCCTCCTTGATCTTACGCATACCGCTCAGAGAGTACACTTGATAGCCCCCGCTATCCGTCAGAATAGGCCGATCCCACCCGATAAATCGATGCAAACCACCCGCTGCCTCCAGCACAGAAGTTCCGGGCCTCAAGTATAGATGATAGGTATTACCTAAGATGATTTCGGCATTGATGATGGACCGAAGTTCTTCCTGATGGACCCCTTTGACCGTGCCTTGCGTCCCTACAGGCATGAAGATGGGCGTCTGTATAGGTCCGTGGTCTGTATGTATGGTACCCGTTCGAGCTTTGGAGCCTTTATCGTGGTGGTGAATGTCAAACTTCATGGTCATAATATTATGGCGGCAAGCTGGAATGAGTTCGCTATCCTGCTTTCCTCTTTTAAAAAGACCACAAAAGTACTAAAAAGCTACATTAACAAGCGATGGATTCATACCAACATCCCTTGTTAGAATTACAGCTGAAATAATATTTACATGGCTTCTACTTTCACACAAGGACCTCTTTTTAGGTATTTTACGCCGGCTTTATTGGCTTCACAGGGATTGCGGTAGGTCTTGCCATCGCAGCCGCATACCTGATTGTCTGACTGATTCTTGCAGTTTTTGAGATTGTCTATGAGCATTGGATCAATGCAATCGGCGGGGATGCTTGCACCTTCGATGGCACCCTTTTCGGCTACTACACTTTTTGCAGAGGCTTCTTTGTCAGAATTAGAAACAGGGAGTTTCTCTCCACTTTTGAAGCCTGTATTTTTGCTGCTTTCGCGAATTGCATTGCAAGATGGGAGTATGAGCAACAATCCAAAAAATAAAACGAAAATCATTTTCATACCAGATGCCATTTATTTTTTACTATGCACTTTAAACGCAAAATTACAGTAATTCGTTTTTACAAAAAGGTTAAATAGAACTCGTCAAGACCAGATCTAGGCTGGTGTATTTCAGTTCGAATCGTTTACTTAGGTATTCATTGGTCAGATGCCCACGGTATGTATAGCAGCCATTTCGAATACCTGGATTGCTGTACAGCAAAGACTCTACATGGTGACTTTCACACATTTTGATTAAGAGGGGGGTAACGATATTGCTGACGGCTTTAGAGGAAGTGCGACTCACCTTCGAGGCGATATTCGGCACGCAATAATGAATGACGCCATGCTTCACGAAAGTGGGCTTATCGAGGGTGGTCATTTCAGAAGTTTCGAAGCAGCCTCCCTGATCGATGCTGACATCGATGATGACGGAGCCCTCCTTCATTTGAGAGACCATCTCTTCTGTGACCAAGATGGGGCTACGCCCGTGTTTGGCATGCATGGCACCGATGACCACATCAGCGGAAGTAAGCTGATAGGCGAGGTACACAGGATTGATGGTAGATGTGTGAAGTGGGCGGCCCACTGAATTCTGAAGGCGGACCAATTTGGTGATGTCATTATCAAAAACTCGAACCGCAGCACCGAGTCCAAGTGCTGTTTTTGTGGCAAACTCCGCCACGACACCCGCTCCAAGGATCACGACTTTAGCAGGTGGAACACCCGCCACACCTCCTAACAAAATCCCCCTACCCCCGACTGAATGGCTCAGCAATTCGGCAGCTGTAAGCATAGCTGTCATACCAGCAATTTCGCTCATGACGCGTACAAGCGGAAAAACACCATTTTCGGCTTGGAGGTATTCCATGGCCAAGGCTGTGATGCGCTTTTTCATCAATTTAGATAAAAATTCCTGGGTCACAATGGGTAGGTGAAGCGGAGAAATAAGTATCTGCTCCGACTGCATCAGATCCAATTCTTCTAGCGTAGGTGGCGCAATCTTGACGACAATGTTGGCCTTAAAAACCTCCTCTCGAGTATAGCTGATGGTAGCACCCGCCTCCGAATATTGGTGGTCGGAGTAATTCGAATTTTCTCCAGCACCCGATTCGATAAGGATCTCAAGACCATATCCCACAAGACTTCTTACGGCATGCGGCACCACGGCCACCCGATTTTCGATCATGGTGACCTCCTTGGGGATACCGATGGAGAGTGGTGACTTCCGCTCATGGACCAATAATGGGGATTCCAAAGTCTCAAACTGACCTTTGGTGAAAAAATCGGAAAAACTATATTTTCCCTGTGAGCTCATTGCCATAGACCATCGTGCTTATAATGAAAGTCAAAAATACAAGGAAAAATCAGACTAATCAACATCTACACAAAAAAACATGATGACAACCTGTCCATCGTCTTTAATATAAATGCCACGCTCCCAAGGATTCATTCATTCCGATCACATAATGGATACTCTAGGTTTTGAATCTCAAATGCGACAATACCTTAATGATTAGGTCAAAAGGTCGTATCATTGCGTCCGGTTTCACGGTAGTCTTTAATTTGGACTCGAAACAAAAAACCAAGATGCTCAACATGAATAAAAAACCAAAAAATATCTGGAAAAATCGCCCACCCCACAGCACCATTGATCAGATCATTGTGCCAGATGGCGAGACCTTCCACCTTAGAAATGGCATTAAGTGCCTCGGTATATTTTCTGACACCCAAGAGATCACCAAACTGGACATCTTATTTCCTGGTGGCAGGCTCGCTGAGGTCAAAAAACTAGCGGCACGTTATTGTTTCCTGATGTTTCGAGAAGGTACGAAGTCAAAAACTGCCCACCAACTTGAAGAATGGGTAGACTTCCACGGTGGCAATCTCCGAATCTTCACCAATCTGGACTACAGCAGCATCAGTGTCAGTTTTCTCAGTAAATACGCCACCAAACTCATCCCCCTGATCGGAGAGATGATCAGCGAACCCCGATTGGATGCCGAAAATCTCGAAAAACTTCAAAAAATCAACATCCAAAAGCTGGAGTTGGAAATGATGAAGGCGGAAATGATCAGCTACAAGGTCATCACCGAAAAGATTTTTGGGACAGATCACCCCTACGGATACAATTCCACGAGTGAACTCATTCAAGGCCTAAGCATCGACGATCTCCAGCAACAATACCAGCGACATTTCGGTATCCGAGGTGCAAGTATCTTCATCAGCGGCTACTATACAGATCACATCCTCAAATGCCTTGAAGATACCCTCGGCCAGATCACGAAAACCCAAGAAGAATCACCCTTTATCCTGCCAGAATCAGAGGAGAAAGCATCTGCGGTACACATCCTGCACGAAAGCGAATACCAGACCGCCATCAAAATCGGCAGAAAACTATTCAAGAGGCAGCACGAAGACTATCCGGGCTTCTTTATGGTCAATACCATCCTGGGAGGATATTTCGGATCCAGACTGATGTCATCCGTTCGGGAGGATCTCGGCTACACCTATAATATTTACTCCAGCACCGACCACCTGACCCACGGCGGATACTTCGTCATCGCTACCGAGGTGGCCCACCAATACGCAGCTGCTACCATTCAGGAAATACAGCATCAGATACAGCTATTGCAAAACGAATTAGTAAGCCCAGAGGAACTCAGCATGGTCCGAAACTACCTGATGGGCAATTTCTTGACCCTTATAGACGGACCATTCAATCAGGCATCCCTGCACCGATCCCTGATGGCCGATGGCAGCACCGTAGCACAATTCAATGACTTTGTCGAACAGATAAAAACGATCGAACCGGAGCAAATCCGCCAACTCGCCCAAAAATACCTCATGCCCGAATCCCTCTGGACCATCACCGTGGGACCAGCAGACTAGTCGATAAAAGAGGTCAAAATCCGCACCACGAAAAAAACTTGCCAAAATTTTTACTGTATTTCAGATAGTTAGCGTAGAAAAAAAGAAAAAAAAGCCAAAAGAAAAGTACACAGAATCAAAAATAGTAATACCTTTGCAGCCGCTTAGCGAATAAGCATGTAATATTTATTAACAATAACGTGTACTGAAGTGAATACATTAAGTTACAAAACACTGTCAGCGAACAAAGAGACAGTAGAGAGAAAGTGGTACATAGTAGATGCAGAAGGAGAGACAGTAGGTCGAATCGCTTCTAAAATTGCTACCGTACTGAGAGGAAAGCACAAGCCATCCTACACACCGCATGTAGATACGGGAGACTACGTCATCATCATCAATGCCGAGAAAGTAAGATTTACGGGTAAGAAGATGATGGATAAAGAATACCAAACCTACTCAGGATACCCAGGAGGTCAAAAGACCAGAAATGCAGCACACCTAATCGCAACAAAACCAATTTCTGTAATGGAAATCGCGGTAAAAGGTATGCTTCCAAAAAACAAATTGGGTAGAGCAATGTACAAAAAATTATTCGTGTACCAAGGTTCAGAGCACCCACACACTGCTCAAAAACCTGAACCATTCAAATTTTAAGGAATATGGAGATGATTAATACAATAGGCCGAAGAAAAGCGGCTGTAGCCAGAGTATATCTAAAAAAAGGCTCAGGAGAAATCACCATCAATGGCAAAGCATTGAACGAATACTTTACCACTTTGATCATCAGATCTAAAGTATTGGAGCCACTTATGGCGATCAATGCTGAAAAAGAATATGACATCAAAGTAGTAGCTGATGGAGGTGGATACAAAGGACAAGCAGAAGCTATCCGAATGGGAATCGCCAGAGCATTGGTTCAAGTAAGCGAGGACAACAAAAAGCCAATGAAAGAGCGCAAATTCTTGACCAGAGATGCAAGAGAAGTAGAGCGTAAGAAATTTGGTAAACCAAAAGCAAGAAAGAGCTTCCAGTTCTCTAAGCGTTAATCTCTATCAAATCATTTTCGAATTCGTTAAACTTAAATATAATGAACAAACCCACATATCAGGAAATGCTCAATGCTGGTGTCCACTATGGCCACATGAAAAGAAAGTGGAATCCAAAAATGCTTCCTTATATCTTCATGGAAAGAAAAGGAATCCACATCATCGACTTAAACCGTACTTCAGAGTGCTTAGACAGAGCAGCCTATGCAATGAAGCAAATGGCAAAAACTGGACGAAAAATCCTTTTTGTAGCTACCAAAAAGCAAGCTAAAGACATCGTAGCAAATGCTGCGAAAAGCGTAGGTATGCCTTACGTTACAGAAAGATGGCTCGGCGGTATGATGACCAACTTTGCTACAATCAGAAGATCTGTAAAGAAGATGCAAAATATCGACAAAATGCTCAACGATCCTACCGTGACTTCCATCACGAAAAAAGAGCGATTGACATTGACCAGAGAGCGTATCAAATTGGAAAAAGAATTAGGTGGTATCGCAAATTTGAACAGATTGCCATCTGCGATCTTTATCGTTGACATTCACCATGAGCACATCGCCCTTGCAGAAGCAAAAAGACTTGGTCTTAAAACTTTTGGAATGGTAGATACCAACTCTGATCCAAACAAAATCGACTTTCCAATCCCTGCAAATGACGATGCTTCTAAATCTGTGAAAATCATTACAGAGTACGTAGTAGCAGCTATCAAAGAGGGTCTTGAAGAAAGACGAAAAGAAAACGGAGATAACGCCCCTTCTGAGGATTAATCTCAAAAAATAATAAACTCAACCTTAAATATTTTGAATCAAATGAGTGTTGTAAACATTTCAGCAACGGATGTTAAAAATCTAAGAGAGCAGACCGGAGCCGGTATGATGGACTGCAAAAAAGCCCTCGAAGAGGCAGGTGGTGATTTCGAAAAAGCCATCGAAGTACTTCGTAAAAAAGGTCAAAAACTATCTTTGAAAAGAGCAGATAGAGAAGCTAAAGAGGGTGTAGTCATCGCTTTGGTCTCTAACGATGCTACCAAAGGTATCGTGGTAAGACTAAGCTGTGAGACTGACTTCGTAGCGAAAAACGAAAACTTCGTAGAGCTTACTCAGAAAATCGCCAACATCGCACTTTCTTCATTCCCAGCTGACTTGGCTGGTCTCCTCGAGCAACCGTTCGATGATATCACCATCGGTCAGAAAGTAGAGGAGCAAGTAGGTGTCATCGGAGAGAAAGTTGAGGTAGCTGACTACCAAAGAATCGAAGCGCCTATGGTCGTGTCTTACATCCACATGGGTAATAAAGCCGGTGTTATCGTTGGTCTAAATAAGGCTGACGCAAACTTCGAAGCTCCAGGTAAAGACATCGCAATGCAGATCGCTGCGATGAAACCAATCGCAGTAGACGAAAGTGGTGTTTCTGCTGATGTCATCCAAAAAGAGATCGAAATCGGAAAAGAGATCGCTCGTCAGGAAGGAAAAGCAGAGGATATGTTGGAGAAAATCGCAGTAGGAAAATTAAATAAATTCTACAAAGAAAATACCCTTCTTCCACAAGCTTTCGTAAAAGACAATAAACTAAGCGTAGCTGAATACCTTAAGACCTTCGACAAGGAACTTACGGTAACTGATTTCAAACACGTAAAGTTAGGATAATTTAAAAGGGCGGCAATTTTGTCGCCCTTTTTTTTTACTTTCGCACTCGAATTTCACATTGACTTATGGCTGAATTAAAATACAAGCGTGTCCTCCTAAAATTAAGCGGTGAATCCCTCATGGGTGACCAACAATTTGGTATCTCAGCCGATATGCTGTATCACTACGCCAAACAAATCAAGACTATCTCCGAAATGGGTGTCGAAATCGCCGTGGTCATCGGTGGTGGAAATATCTTCCGAGGACTAAGTGCTGCTGATTCGGGTATCGAACGGGTCACGGGTGATTATATGGGAATGCTGGCGACCGTCATCAATGGAATGGCCCTACAGAGTGCCCTGGAAAGCGTAAGTCTCTACACCAGACTCATTTCCGCCATCGAGATGAGCCAAATCGCCGAACCGTACATCCGCCGTCGAGCCATCCGCCATCTTGAGAAAAATAGAATCGTGATTTTCTCGGCAGGTACTGGTAGTCCTTATTTTACTACAGACTCGGCAGCTGCACTGCGAGCCAGTGAGATCAATGCGGAGGTGATCCTCAAAGGTACACGGGTGGATGGTATATACACCGCAGATCCGGAAAAATACCCCGACGCTACCAAATACGACAACATTAGCTTCGAAAAAGTCATCAGCCTCGGACTCAATGTCATGGATATGACCGCATTCACTATTTGCCAAGAAAATAATATTCCCATCATCGTATTTGATATCAACGACGAGAAAAATCTCCAGTCTATCATCCAAGGGGAACAAATCGGAACCTTGGTTCAGTAGTCCAAACAAGGGATCTGACCTCCAGCTGAGGGCTGTCTGAATACCATTACTTCAAATTAGCTTGAATTCAGAAAAAATTGGGTCAGCCTGAAATCAGTTCCTAGCCTTACCAACGAAAACCTCTCCAACTCCAAAATTACATTTCGCATGAATATCAAAGAAATCCATAGCTCTGAGAAAGTAGTGTCTACTGTATCTATCTTCAAATCCGAAGGTGCCAATGCCACAGCCCTACGAATTCTGAAATCAGAGCGCCTCAAAGAACACATCACCCAAACCCAAGCGCTCCTCATCTGTATAGAAGGTCATGTGATATACCAAGACGAAAAAGGAGGAATGGAAACCCTGGAAGCTGGCGACTATATTAACATCGACCCCATGGTCAAACACTGGGTGGATGCCGTGAGGGACAGCTACCTGATTTTGGTCAAGTAAATTTGACGCCGTCCCAGGATACTATATACAATTCACTGGCGTAAAAAAGGACAAGCCCTTGCGAACTTGTCCTTGTATTCTTTTTGGTTCGGTCTTTCTTAGCCTTTGACCCACTTGCCGTGCCATACGCGACCACTCTGATCCTGAATGGTAATAAGGTACAGACCTGAAAGATAGGTATGTGTCGGAATCTCCACCCGCTCCTGATCAAAGGAGGCATGGTGTACTTGCCTGCCGAGTACATCCGTAATCGTTACTTTCATGGGCAATGCCACATCTGAGTTGAGCTGAAGGATCATTTTCTCGTGACCTGGATTTGGATATACGACTACGGATATGGCTGAGACTGCTCCTATACTCGTCAACTGATCACACTGCCGATCGGTAAACTTGAGGCTGATCTCCCCTTCGGAAAAGCATCTCAGCCCGATGGGTTCAGAATCGCGGCACTCTGGTAGGCTGATGTCTATATTCTGGCCGAATAGCTTTTGGGTAGAGCCTACCCGCTCAATGATTTCACCCATCACATGGCCTGAACCAAGATTTAAGTTTTCGGTGCGATATCTTTTCAGGGCTATTCCATCTGGCGTGTACACGCTATCGATGGCAACTATGCGGATTTGGAAGGGATTGCCCGTTACGAGGCTTTCGTCATAAGGTGCTGGTACCATTGGGGCGGTGTAGTAGTGGTATTTTTTCGAGATGTAGTAGGTGATGGTGTCTCCTACTTGGGCATTGTAATCATAGAGAAGTCGCCACACCCCATCTTCGTAGAAGTAAAATCGACCACCCACTTCAAAGGTAATCAGCTCACTTTCCGGTAGGTAAATTCCGTCCGTCGTGACACCGAGTATCCGGCACGTCCTATAATCAATCACCGTATCCCGTACCACCCGAGTGATGTCTATCTTTTTCTGACAGTCGCCCGAGGCAAAATCTCCCTTGTAGCTACTGCTGTACCATATGGCATCTGGCAGTGTCTCCGAGGTGTAGAAGTCATCTATCCAGCAGTTTTCCGGGGATTCTGTACTTCGATATATCCGCTGCGTCTGATCTTCCACGCAATAAAGCTCAGGTCGCTGACCATCCCAAAGACTACATGGCGCATAGTCGACCAGCGGCTCACGGATATCGCCAATCCCTTCTATCCAGATCGTAGGATCGCCTTCCTCTAGCTGTCCATCTATCTCGCATTGAAGTGTAATTCTTTTTCGGTCTACTCCATCCAGAAGCTGTATGGTATCCACAGCGATGGCTACAAGTTTCTGTGGTCCATCGGTGTAGTCTATCTCGATGCGATCACCGAGATTTAGATTCATATCATAGATTAGTCGTTCTCCCTCGAATTGGGAAATGAATTTATACACCTTATTGTCTTTTTCTCTGAAGAAGTTGCCAGTGCCCACGAAGTTGGTTCCCGACGGCATATCAGAACCCATCAGTTCAAAATATGCATGAAACGGAGTCAAAAGCTGAGGCTGAACATTGAATCTCCAGCGCTGCATTTTTTGGAATGGAAAACTCGGATTATTCAATACCACATAGCGTGTAAGAGCGGAAGTCACGATAGGCTTCATCACGGGAAAAATGGGTGGGTTCGGCCTCCAGCAGAAATCATAGGCCTCATTTTGGAATACTTGCAGCCCATCCTCATACATGCATGTGAGCCAGCTTTCAATGCCATCGATCACACAGTGCTCATGGTAGTCAGAAAACACGCCTCTATCTGGCCCGATGCCTTCGATCCATCGGTGGCTTGGGAATGCCTCACCGTCACAGGTAAGTTCGAGTACCCTCCGCGGCTGTCCGAGCAGGTCCATGATGGTATCCACTCGAGTGACCATGAGGGGAATCTCCCCAAAAGAACCATTCTGAGCAATGAAAGGATCACCGAGCTGCAGATTGATATCCATGATGAGGATTTCTTTTTGTTGGTTGAGGCTATCGAGCACGTAGAGTCTCCCATTATCTTCCCGCACATAGGTCTGTGTAGATTCCCATTGATCACCGATACTATCCCTGGATATGTCCACCCTATGGAATAGTTGGCCTTGCACCACGAATTGCTCCTCGCTGATGCGATGACGGCTGTAATAGATTTCAGGCCCGGTCATGATCGTCTCAAACTTATACCAGACCTTTTGAGTAGATAAGGTGGGGAGAGGGTTGGAAAATCCATTCAAACAAAAACACAGTAAAAACAGATAAAAACTTAGGACTCGAATAGGTAGTGACATAGCAGTAGAGAAATTTTTCATAACACTATTTTATTTAAAATATCAAAAAATGTAACTTCTGACTGAAAAGCCTACAAAAACAAGAATCAAGAATCGTTCTGTCTACATCTCATCACCTCCCATTCTCGTAATGTATTTAACACAAATTAACACCTTTTTTACCAAAACTCAAGTTCTCCAACAATTAATTTTACCCTACCAAGCTTAAATCAACAAAATATGATTCTACCCGACACTTTACATTGCCAAATCGATGATATCTCAAAAATTATTACTTGTTGACCCAAGTCTTTGAATCTCGCGAATCAAATGTTCGTCTTGCTCCCCGCTTTCAAAGCATACTTGTGCAGATAGTCCTATGCTTGCCATATCTTTGCCGTGGAAACCGGAATTTTTTCTCACATAATCAAGGCCTAATGGACATCAAATCAATCATCTCCGTATTTCTCATCCTATTTTCAGTCATCGATATCATCGGGTCGCTGCCCATCATCCTTGATCTCAAAGAGAAAGGGCATCGGATCGAGGCGGGTAAAGCTGCCTTGGTATCACTGGGAATCATGATCGCATTCCTCTATGTAGGCGATCAGATATTGAAACTCTTCGGGGTGGATGTGCAGTCCTTTGCAGTGGCAGGAGCGATCATTTTGTTTTTACTCGGATTGGAGATGATCCTTGGAGTCGATATATTCAAGGAGGACAAGGAAAATAGGCGTGCGAGAAAGGCGACGATCGTGCCCATTGCGTTTCCACTGGTAGCGGGTGCAGGTACCATGACTACCCTACTATCCCTCAAAGCAAAATTTGACAATCTATCGATCATCATTGCGGTAGTGCTTAATGTCATCGTGGTGTATGTAGTGCTCCGCTCAGCAGATTGGCTCAAGCCTAGGCTGAGTCCATCCTTCATTCTGGTACTCCGAAAAGTATTTGGGATTATACTCTTAGCCATTGCGATCAAGCTTTTCCGCGAAAACTTCCACTTGTACATCAAGCAGTAAAGGCTTTTTATTCATCTATGCACTTGGCTCCCAAAAATTTAGTTTTAGGAGGACTTTACATTTTGCTCTACAAAAAATCCAATATTTGATTTCGGCCAAAAAAAATGCCACGACACTGGGCGGTGTCGTGGCTTGAATGGTCTGCGACCATGAAGTAAAACAACTTTATTGGATAACTAATTCTTTGACTTTTGATCTTCCTGATGCAGTCAAAAAATAGATATAATGCAATCCCATGGGCAAAGAGGCTCCAGAAATCGTAATTGAATTAAGACCAGATTGAAGCGTTTGGCGCTGATCTATCAGTTTCTGACCTTGTTGATTGACTAGTACCAAACTTCCACTTAAGGTATTCGATGAGGTAATCTCGACATTGACAATACCGCCAGTTGAAATATTTGGCAGGACCTTTAGGTCTATTTGAATACCTAATTCATCATTCACACTCGTAGAAGTATCTTTTACCAGCTCAAGAACCGCGATATCTCCAATAGTAATATTCGATCCATCTTTACTAATTACTCTGTGGAAAACTTGTAAGGTATCATTATCCGCTAGTCTCATCGAATCTAGAAGACCTACGAAATCTGCGACTGCAATGGTAAATCCAGTATTTACATTTGCATCTACTTGTACGATCCGGTCTGTAAAGTCCGCTGTATATGATGCTTCCCAAATGTAAGAAATCAAATCACCATTCGGATCAGTTGCTGCTGTCCATGTAATATCAATACTATCTACTTCCAGTTTGGTTGGATCGATAGATGTACCATCCGCGGGGAAAGTAAGAGTTGATACACTAGGGAAAAAATTGACCTCAGCTAAAAGATTACCTCTAACCTCACCTGAAGCTACTTGCGTGGTGTGAATATTGACGTACAATCCTCCATTTCTCAAAGCATCCAACTGCTCTGAAGTCAATGTTTGTCTATTTGAAGCAGCTGCGAATACTCCTGATTTCAGGTCTGTATCATTCGAAACGGTAAGCCCAAAAGCAATACCTCCATTTTCTCCGTTTGCTCCGAAGTGTACATGCGAGCCACCCGCAATATTCGGATCGAAGTCACCAATTAAATTATTGAAACTACCAGAAAGTACCACTGTACTACCAGTCAACTCTGCCTTTACACTTCCAGAACCTGTACTTGTCACAGCAGGAACTTCATGCAATCCATCTAGTGAGGTATGGAAATATGCATTTGCCAGTGGCAATACTTGTCCTCTGATTTCACCTGCTGGAAAATCTACCGTATGAATATTTACATAAAGCAACCTCGCGGACAAGGTGTCAAACAGGCTTGTGGAAAGTGATTTCGTGTTTCTAGCTGCATTAAATTCTCCTCCCAAAAGGTCTGCATCTAAATCTGTTTCTAGGTGGAAAACAATGCCTCCATCTGTACCAGCTGGCGCGGCATGAATATGAGCACCACCCGCAATATTTGCATCAAAGGCTGATCCTAAGGAAAAGGAGCCGACCGTACGGACAGAAGATCTGGAAATCTCCATCGCTACTACGCCAATACCCGGTGAATTCACTGGAGTAGTCTGAGATGCACCGCCAAGCGTAGCAAGGGCATAAGCAGCAGATTCTAAAAATAAATTACCTCGAACCTCACCTGATGCATTTGCAGTAGTATGGATATTGACATAAGCTGCTCTTCTTCTTAATTGTGTGATATCTTCAGCTGTAAGTCCATCATTTTCGTTGTCAAGCGGTTCGAATGTTCCATTTCTAAGACCACTCACGAAGCTTGGATTCAATCCAAACATAATTCCACCATTGGTTCCTGGCAATCCCATGTGAATATGAGAACCCCCAGCGATATTGGCGTCAAAATCACCTTCGAGGTCAGAGAATGACCCTGAGATCGTTACATTCGTACCATTGATCTCTGCAATGACAGCACCATGACCATTCGTAACGAACTGAGGTACTTCTTGACTTCCTGTAAGGTATGCATTCAATACGATGGTAGCTTCTGGAATCATTTGACCTCGGATCTCACCGGCTTGATCTTCAGCTGTGTGTATATTCAAATAGATACCTCTGACCAAAAGTAAGGCTTTTTGCTCTTCGGTAAGGGTAAAGGTATTATTTGCTGCTAAGAATCTACCAGATAATCCACCTTCGTTCATGGTAGGGTTTAGTCCAAGTGCGATACCTCCGTTTTGACCTGCTTTTCCTATGTGAAGGTGTGCACCACCTGCAACATTCGGATCTAGTGGAGAAGAAAGATTATCAAATGTACCCGATACGATCAATTGATCACCGGAAACTTCTCCAATCACTTGGCCACCAGCCAACGAAAATACATATGGGTATTCGTTTGCTCCAGATAAGTGTGCACGATAAACCACGTCTGCAAGGCCCGTAAGCTGACCTCTTACTTCTCCTGAAGGGAAAGCTGACGTATGAATATTTACATAAAGACCTCTAGCCAAAAGAGCTGTCTTTTGGTCCTCGTTTAGTACGATGGTGTTTTCAGCGGGTGTGATTAGGCCAGACTTAAGATCTTCAGCTACAGATGGTCTAATGGGAAATGCGATACCGCCATTTTCACCTTGTAGACCGAAATGTACGTGCGATCCGCCAGCGATGTTTGCATCAAAATCTCCCTCCAATCCAGCGAATGATCCTGAAAGGGTAAGTGTATCACCGACCAATTCTGCATTGACAGCGCCGAATGCACCCGTCATTACAACCGGCACTTCGTTATTTCCTACTAGATTAGCTCCAAAATAAGCATCTGCTTCAAGCAATAATTGTCCTCTGATTTCTCCTGCATGATATCGCTCACTGTGAATGTTTATGTAAAGCTGCCTATTCATCAAGGCTTCAAGTTGCTCGTCAGTTAGGGTAAACGTGTTTCGTGATGCTTCGAAAATTCCTGAATTAGGATTTTCTCCCGCAGTGATATTTAGTAACAGTGCTACTGGACCATTCTGCCCAGCGTATCCTAAGTGAATATGTGCTCCACCAGCGATCTCTACATTCACAGGGCTCGAAAGATTGTCGAATCTTCCTTCGATAGTAAGCACATTATCTACCAGAGCCGCTTTTACCGACCCAGTTGCACGGGTAGCGATTGGCGTAGCTTGATTTCTTCCTGATAAAAATGCATTGAAGTTGATTGGTGGTGCTGGAGGTGTATCCAATTGAGCTGTTATCTTTTTGATGTCTTGGTCCCCTCCAATCGTACCAATCAAAGAAGCTTTTCCAGTAGCTAAATCGATAGAGTAAAATTGGTTGCAAGTGACACCTTCTAGTGCCGCAACTGCGAATGCAAGATTCGAATTATCCCGATATCTGTACCAGATATCCAGATCTACTGTAGGCCTATTCGGATCGAGCATTATTCCTGATTCTCCAATGGTATTTAATACACCATCGTTTGGCGGAATTTGAGTAGCTAGTATATTCAAGCTTAAATCGTAGTCGTAAAGTACAGTACCAGTTGTACCCGGAAAACTATTGGTGTATGCACCTGCACCGATATTAGGCGTCTGTGCTTCATTGACATCACCTACAGCAAATTTTATATTTCCGTCTGTAGCAACTATTACACCAGTCGTAGGATGCAGTCTGAAGTTAGAGCCATTGTTTCCGATCAAACGAATTCGATCTACCGTGGGATTGAAGTCCAAAAACCATTCTGCAACATCTGTAGGCAAGGTAAAATTACCCATACCTATTGGAGTCAAAGAACCATCTTGTACACCGACAGTGTATAATCTTGCCGATCCGGTTGCTGAATTATACCCAATAATGTACAATTCTCCTGTCGCCGGCCGAAAATCAGCACCAACAAGCTTTTGTTCATCTGGTAATGCTGCTAGGGCCACACTAGATTTGATAATGTTTGGCCTTTGAGCATCAAAACTAACAAGATTGGTCTCTGACAGACCAAAAATGGTTTGACCACTTAGTGGTACCATGATCAGCATTGCAAAAAGGAAAAACAGGGCTGCGCTTACTTTTTTCGGCAGAAGCCCTCCCATTGCGAACGTATTCGTTTTAAACATAAGAAAATGATTTTGATTTCGTTTATTTACGCCCATGATTAAGAATTGGATTTAAAAAATCTAAATTTTTTGTTCATCCTAATCCATAAAAAAGTATAACTAACTGAAATTCAAAGCCACTTGGTCGTGAATTTAACACACCATTCTTAGCTTTGGAATACCAATCCTACCCAGTTTGGACTACATCCTAGGGTATGCAAATAATAAAATACCTAAAACTAAACAGATCTGATTCCGTATTGCAATCAAACTACTTCTTCTCGATCTCTCGAAGGCTTTCCATCCGGTTTCGCTCTAGGAAAGCGTCAATGGTCTCAAAATGTTCGATCACTCTTTTTTGCTTGAATTCGAAGACTTTGTTTGATAGTCCTTGAAGAAAATCTCGGTCGTGGGATACCAAGATGAGTGTCCCGTCAAAGGCCAAGAGTGCTTCTTTCAGTACCTCCTTGGATTTGAGGTCGAGGTGATTGGTGGGCTCATCGAGGATTAGAAGGTTGACTGGCTCTAGCAGCAGTTTTACCATGGCGAGACGAGTGCGTTCTCCACCTGAGAGTACGCCCACTTTTTTATCGATATCATCACCAGAAAACATGAAGCATCCCAAGATATTTTTCAACTGGGTTCGAATTTCACCTTCCGCCACCTCATCTACCGTTTGAAAAATGGTTTTTTCGGGATCGAGAAGGGCTGCCTGGTTCTGTGCGAAATAGCCCACTTTGACATTGTGCCCTAGTTTACAAGTACCTTCGAATTCGATCTGCCCCATGATGGCTTTGATCAGGGTGGACTTACCTTCTCCATTCCGACCGACAAAAGCGACCTTCTCACCTCGCTCGATTGTCATATTGGCATCCTTGAATACGATGTATTCGCCGTAACTTTTAGATAGCCCATCCACGATCACGGGATAGTCTCCCGATCGAATGGATGGAGGAAATCTGAGCTTTAGTGCAGAGGTATCGATCTCATCTACCTCTACGATTTTAAGCTTTTCGAGCATCCGCTCCACGGAGTTGACCTGATTGGTTTTGGAGTAAGTCCCCTTGAATCTTTCTATGAAAGCCTGGCTCTCGGCGATCATTTTCTGCTGCTCCTTGTAGGCCTTTTGCTGGTGAGCTCGTCGATCTTCTCGGAGCTGGAGGTAGTGCGTATAGTTTGCCTTGTAGTCATAGATTCGGCCCATGGTCAGCTCGATGGTCCGATTGGTGATATTATCTATGAATGCCTTGTCGTGCGAGATGACGATGACCGCTTTGGCCTTATTCGTCAGGAAGTCTTCGAGCCAGATGACCGATTCGATATCGATGTGGTTGGTCGGCTCATCGAGTAGGATCAGATCTGGATCCCGAAGAAGGATCTTAGCAAGTTCGATCCGCATACGCCAGCCACCGCTGAATTCGCTGGTAGCCCGCTGAAAATCACTTCGCTCGAATCCCAGACCAAGCAGGGTTTTTTCGATTTCTGCATCATAGTTGACATCCTCGAGGCTGTAGTATTTTTCGCTGAGTTCAGATACCTGCTCGATGATCTGCATGTAAGCATCGGATTCGTAGTCCGTTCGGGTCATGAGCTGGTCATTGAGTGCATCGAGTTTGGATTTCATTTCGAATACTTCGCTGAATGCTTTTCCTGCCTCCTCAAAAACGGTGCAGTGATCATCCGTGAGCAAATGCTGCGGCAGGTATGCGATGACCGCATCTTTGGGCGCCTTCACACCGCCACGCGTCGGCTTTTGGGCACCCGCAATGATCTTCATCATGGTGGACTTCCCTGCTCCATTTTTGCCCATGAGGGCTATTTTGTCATTTTCATTGATGACGAATGACACATCACTAAAAAGGGTCTGTCCACTAAACTCTACCGCCAATCCATCTACACTGATCATACGAATCCATTATTTTGCCACAAATTTAGGCAAATTTTTTGATGAATATTCTGTAGCAATCAAAGAATATCAAAAGCGACGAAACAAAATTTTGTACTTTTGCCATCATTCTCCTCTTTTGCTCGATCAAACGCTTTTATTTCTAGGGTGAAAGTCCTGACAGGCTGTATTCGGTCTGTCCTATTCGTAAATCCGAGTCTAGTCCAAAGCGCAAATGATTACGCTTCACGCGGAATTAGGGTTTGAATAAAATCCCTGATGGATGCTTCTGAGGTATCATTCGCATGCAAGTGTCTGATAAAAGCGCTCCCCACGATTCCTCCTTGTGCATATCGGCATGCTAGCTCAAAATCATCCGATCCACTGATCCCAAAACCGATGAGCTTGGGATTCTTTAGATCAAGGGAAGCCACTCTTCGGAAGTAATCTGTTTGGTCAGATATTTTTTGTCTGCCACCTGTTATGCTATTGGATGATACCATGTATATGAATCCCCTGCTGGTTTGGTCAATCAGACGTATCCTCTCCTCTGATGTCTGTGGTGTGATCAAAAAAATGGGATAAATATTTGCTTGGTAGAGGGACTGCTCCATCGCACTGTGGTAGTAGTGTAAGGGCATATCGGGGAGAATCAGTCCATCAATACCGCATTTTTCCATTTGGCTCACGAATTCGGAAATACCAAACTGTAGTACTGGATTCAGGTATCCCATCAGCACGATGGGAACTTGTGTATGCTGGCGAACCATGCTCAATTGCTCGAAAAGTAATCTTAGCGACATCCCATTTTCTAGAGCCTGCTGGTTGCTCTCTTGGATCACGGGTCCATCTGCGAGCGGATCTGAAAAAGGAATACCGATTTCAATAAGGTCTACTCCCGAATTTGCAAGATGCAGGATAATCTCCAAGGTGTCATCTAATTTTGGAAAGCCCGCTGTAAAATATACATTCAGGATAGAATTAGATTTTTTTTGAAATAAGCTGGAAATACGATTAGTCATGGTCCATGTGTTTTTGGTAAGTTGACATATCTTTATCGCCCCGCCCTGATAGATTGAGTACAACGACATCCTGGGGCTTGAATTTCATTTTCTCTAGGTACGCAAAGGCATGAGCGGTCTCCAGTGCAGGAATAATCCCTTCAGATTTTGATAGCTCAAAAGCAGCACGAATGGCTTCATCATCTGTGGCAGAGCCTACCGTCAGATCTCCACGACTGTATAAGTAAGCGTGCACCGGACCAATACCTGGATAATCCAAACCAGCAGAAATGGAGTGGGGCTCTACGATTTGGCCATCTGCATCCTGAATCAGGTAGGTATGGCTGCCGTGTATAATCCCCTTTTTCCCGAGCTGAATGGTGGCCGCAGTTTTTCCAGTATGCACGCCCTCACCAGCCGCCTCGACTGCGATGAGCTTGGTTCGATCATTGCCTATGAAGTGGTAAAAAGCACCGATGGCATTGCTCCCACCACCTATACAAGCGATGACGTAATCTGGTTCGGATTGGCCTATCTTTTCAAACAATTGTGCCTTGATCTCCTCACTGATCACAGACTGGAACAAGGCTACCATATCAGGATAGGGATGGGGGCCTACCACGGATCCAATGATATAATGTGTATCCACGGGATGATTGATCCACTGTCGAATGGCTTCATTGGTCGCATCTTTGAGGGTTCGGCTACCGCTCGTAGCGGGTACTACTTTGGCACCGAGGAGACGCATCCGATCCACATTTGGTTTTTGACGAGCAATATCCACCTCGCCCATGTAGATGGTGCAGTCCATGCCTAGTAGTGCACAGACTGTAGCCGTGGCTACGCCATGCTGTCCAGCTCCTGTTTCGGCTATAATCCGCTTCTTATTCAGCGAGCGTGCGAGGAGAATTTGTCCAATGGTATTGTTGATCTTGTGGGCGCCTGTGTGGCAAAGGTCCTCCCGCTTTAGATAGATCTGAGCTCCGTACCGCTCAGACAGATTGGTAGAAAAAAATAAGGGTGTGGGCCTTCCTACAAAGTCTCGAAGCAGTCGCCTAAAATCCTTTTGAAAACTTGCAGACTCATAGATGGTCAGGTAATTCTTTTGTAGCTCTTCCACATTGGGGTAGAGCATCTCTGGAACAAAGGCTCCACCAAAGTCTCCATAAAATCCTAAGGCATCCGGTTTAAATCTGGTCATTTCTCAAACTTTTAATTACGTGATTTACTAAATTGATATCTTTTAGTCCAGGGGCTTTTTCTACTTTACTATTGAGGTCTATGCCCATTAAAAAGGGATGATCCAAGGACCGAATCAAAGGGATATCCTCCTTACCGATACCTCCGCTAAGCATAAAGGGTGTGGGGCCTTGATATTCCGAAAGAAAACTCCAAGGAAATTTTGTGCCAGTTCCACCTCGCTGACCAGCCGACTTACTATCGAATAGGAAGAAGTCACAGTAAGGATGGTAGGGCTCCGTCTCCACAAAGTCAAAATCTACATCTATGCCAAAAGCTTTGATCACACCAATGCCGGTGGACTGTATGTCTCGACAAAAAATGGGTGATTCTTCGCCGTGCAACTGAATGTAATGAAGATCATGGGTCTGAATCATTTCTCGTATCTGCGTAATATCCGCATTGACAAAAACGCCAACCCTTTGGGTGGCTCCCCAAGAAAGGTCTATGGGGAGAATTGAGTCATTTCCCATGTTTCGAGGAGATCCTTCATAAAAGATAAAACCCATCATATCTGGCTTTTCGAGCAAAATTTCCTCCATGTTTTTTGGATCTCGGATGCCACAAATTTTAATTACAAAGTGATTCATCTTGTTCATTTTTTGTGCTGTTGATTGGTCAGAAGGCTCAATTCATTCAGAAACTCCTCGCATTGTATTCCTGGATCTGCTGCTGACATAAAATACTCACCAATGAGAAATCCATGAAAGCCGTGTCTGCTGAGCAATGCCGCATCACGGGCACTTTTTATACCACTTTCGGCGATTTTCAGAGCAGCTTTTGGTAATAAATCAGCTAATTGGATACTTTTTTGAAAATGGACTTCAAAATTATGGAGATTCCGATTGTTTATTCCACAGAGTCCCGGTGTATAGCCCTTCAATTGATCAATTTCTTCTACTGATTCATATTCGACTATGGTTTCCATGCCGAGATCTGTTGCGAGACTTGCCAGTTCCAAAAGTTTCTTGGCAGGTAAAATTTTAGCAATAAGTAAAATCACATCTGCTCCCATCGACTTTGACTCGTATATTTGGTAGGGATCGATGATGAAGTCTTTTCGAAGGAGTGGAACATCTACCGTATCTCTTACCCGCTGAAAATCGTCGGATTTAGCTCCGAAGAATACTTCATCCGTAAGGACCGAGATGATGGCTGCTCCAGCTTTTTGATATTTCTCTGAGATTGATCTGGGATCTGCATTCTCCTGCAACCAGCCTTTTGAGGGGGATTTTCGCTTGAATTCAGCGATCACGGCACCATGCTTTTGAGCCATGATTGCCTCAGATGCAGAGCGAGAGGATTGAGAAAAGATTATGGAATCCTTCAGGACCTTCAGAGGCCGAAGCTCCTTTCTGCGTGATACTTCACGAAATTTAGACTGTACGATTTGATCAAGGATGGAAGCCATGTGATGAATTTTTTTATTTAAAAAAGAGATTTCAATTTTTGAAATGTTGCCAATGCCTTTCCTTCGACCAAGGATGCGGTAGCTATGTCAATTGCTTCCTCTCTCGTCGTCTGTGGCAAGTAGGTCTGAATAGCCAAGGAGGCATTTGCAAGGACTACATTTTTTTGGGCTTCTGATCCATGACCGGTTAGGACTCGCATGAAGATTTGGGCAGCTTCAGCCACCGTATCTCCTCCATATAAATCTTCGGCTGTGACCCTGGGCATGCCGAAATGATCGGCCGTCAGGATCTGCTCCCCCTGCGGATGAATCCATCGTGCTCCTCCAGTAAGGGTGATTTCGTCATAACCATCGAGTGTATGTACGATGCTAAATTGCATATCCGTATTTTGAAAAAGGTACTGATACATCCGTGCCAATTCTAAAGAAAATACGCCCACTAGCTGCTTGCGTGGTCGGGCAGGATTGACCAATGGGCCGAGCATATTGAAAAATGTGCGGACACCCAAATTTTTGCGGACCTCAGCGACTTGACTGAGTGCATGATGAAAATATGGGGCATGGAGAAAGCATATATTTGCAGTATCCATCTGTCTAACAAGCTCGTCTTCTTTTGTCGAAAATCCAATTCCCAATGCTGCCAAGACATTGGAAGATCCTGATATGGAAGACACACCATAGTTGCCGTGCTTTGCCACGGGTATGCCCGCTCCAGCCACCACAAATGCTGCGAGGGTGGATATATTGAAGGTGTTTTTGCCATCACCCCCCGTGCCACAAAGGTCCATCGGGTCATAGGAACTCAGATCCACAGGTGTACAAAGTTCCAGCATGGCGGATCTAAAACCAGTCAACTCTTGAAGAGATATATTCCGCATAATAAAAGCCGAAAGGAAGGCAGCTATTTGTTCGGACATGTATTTTCCAGTGGAAATATCAAGCAAAATGTCTCTTGCTTCATCCGAGCTCAAAAGCTTGTGTTGGAATAATTTTTCTAAGATTATTTTCATCTTTTTTTTAGAATATTTTTTTTAAAAATGGTAAGCCATGGGCCTCCGAATGAGAAACATCGGCTCTAAAAAAGACCAGGAAAGCACGTATTTTCTATTTCGACAGCCAGTTGGCTATGATCTGCGAACCCAGAGGGGTCATGATGGATTCTGGATGAAACTGTACGCCCCTCACGTCATAATGCATATGGCGAATACTCATGATATGCCCATCTACATCGAAGGAAGTTACCTCTAGTTCCGGCGGTAATGTATCGGGGTCAATAACCCAGGAATGGTAATGGCCTATTTCGAATTCTTCCGGCAATGTATCAAATAGATAGTCAGACTTCGCAATCCTCACTAAAGACTGAACCCCATGAAGGGGGCCTGCCAGATTATGGAGTTTAGCGCCGAATACTTCCCCAATGGCTTGATGTCCAAGACACACTCCCAGGATGCTTTTTTGGGGACCGAAAGTTTGAATCAGATCACACAGCAGGCCAGCTTCACGCGGTACGCCAGGCCCCGGTGAAAGAAGAATTTTGTCATAAGTTCCTACCGAGTCGAGATCTATCTGATCATTTTTGACCAAGTGATAGTCTTGCTCTCCAAGGCTATATAGCACGTGAACAAGATTGTACACAAATGAATCGTAATTGTCTATGATAAGGATACGCATACCGAATGATTTCTGATTAAAATTAAATATTTTCTGCAAGATGCAGTGCTTTTCTTAATGCTGATAGCTTATGTGATACCTCTTGAAGCTCCAATTCGGGAACTGATTTGGTCACTACACCACAGCCAGCCTGATAGCTTAATTGGCGTCCTCTGCTCAGGAATGAACGAATAAAAATAGCATGATTAAACCCTCCATCTATACCGACATATCCCACTGCACCACCGTAAAATCCTCGACCAGTGGGCTCCAGCCGGTCTATGATCTCCATGGCTTTTCGCTTGGGAGCACCTGAGAGCGTACCTGCAGGGTAGGTGTCGCCCAAGATTTGAAAAGGATTCGTATCAGGTGCCAAGGAAGCAGTCACATTACTCACGAGATGAATCACGTGGGAGTAATACTCTACGGCTTTGAGGCGCTCCACAGTCACCTCGTGGCTACTTTTACTTAAGTCATTTCTGGCAAGATCTACGAGCATAATGTGCTCCGCATTCTCTTTGGGGTCCGCAGATAGGGCCTGTGCGATGAGTGCATCCTCTGCTTTATTGCCCGTACGCTTGAAGGTGCCGGCTATGGGATTGATCATGGCGGTATCCCCTTGGATCCGCAGTTGTGCTTCTGGTGAAGAACCAAAAATCTTGAAATGCCCATAATCAAAATAAAAAAGATAGGGTGATGGATTGATAGATCGTAAAGCACGGTACACATTGAACTCATCCCCTCTAAATCCTTGGCTAAATCGGCGAGATAATACCACCTGAAAAACATCACCAATCTGACAATGGTGCTTCCCTTCGCGAATCATCTCCAAAAATCGCTCTTCTGAGACATTGCAAGACTCTGCGCCCTCCAGCACAAATTCGAATGTGCTGACGGCCCTATGCTCTATCAAACCCCGAATATCCATATCTAAATCTTCGGCTCCTTCAAGGTGATGTGAGATGATATATAGTTCGCTATTGAAGTGATTAAATACGATCAAATGCTGAAACAAATGATATTGAACCAAAGGGAGATCAAAATCCAAATGGCGGAACTCCAATCCTTCGAAAAGTGGGATTGCATCATATGACGTATATCCGAAAAAACCTTGACTGGGGAATCCCAAATTCAGTGCTTCAAAACAAAATTTTCCGATAAAATCACCTAGCAAGTCCGCTATCTGAACATCCTTAATTAGTATTTTCTCCTGCTGATCATTTGGAAGATTGACAGTGGCAATATCCCGATCAATGACAATGGAGGCGATGGGCGCAAAGCCTAAAAACGAAAAACTGTTTTCTCGGCTTTTGTAGTCCGAACTCTCCAACAAAAAGCTTTGTGGAAACCTATCTCGCAGCTTTAAATAGAGCTCTACCGGAGTATGTGTGTCACTTAGAATTTTCTCTACTTTTGATTTAAAATGGAACATATCGCCTATATTTTTTTGTGAATTTGATTGAAAACACTTCGAACTGCCCGAATAGGGACAAAAAAAAAGCCCGCTGGATTCAGCGGGCTTTTTTTATCTTGGTTATCAAATTTCCAAAACGGCACTAGCTTCTGAATCCTTGTCGGGATAAAGAAAGCCACCACCATGCTGTATTTTGAAATCTGATATTCACAGTCGAAATTATTTAAAGCAAATATACATGCATTGAAGTCATAGCTAGGGAACATTTTCCCATAATTATTTGAAATATTTTTTTTCAAGATGTTTATTGTACTGAAATAAAATATATTAGCGGTAATCAATGCCAATGGATCGAACCAACGTGACGTGCTGATTTTATCAAAAAATTATTTCAAAATCGATTTACGCTAGAATCCCTAAAACATTAATTGAAAACTATATGACTTCATACGACATCTCCCCTAATCCACCAAGTTGGATGTGTTTTGAGCTGCTAACTAAAGGTGGGTTGACCCTTGAATATAAAGTTAAAAAAATAATGGTGACAAAAAGAGAATTGCCACTTTTTTTGATCTGCATCCCAATGTATTCACTTCGTGGTTATATACACATTCTTATGTCAGAAACATATGTGCACATCATCGCCGCTTATGGAATAGAGACCATGCTATTGGACCAGAAAAGTTGCGAAAACCAATAGATTCCTTGATAAACGAACCCGATGAAAACAACAAACGGAAGTCTTACTTCTAGTGTATATGAAGATATAGGCTATTGAGAGTAAATCCTATAAATAACATAGTCCAAAAGATATCCAATCTATTCGAAATCTACAGTAATATCCCACTTCGGTTTATGGGTATCCCATTTGCGGGCGATTGAAAAATTTTGGACTGACAAAACGAATCCATTGGGAAATAATGTCTCCCACCCATTAAACCCTCAATAAGCCTTGACCACCAGCACCTCCTATCAAAATTGTAAAAAATCCAACTTCATGTAGGTTGTTCATATTTTAGAAAAAATTCATAAATCAAACACCTACGCCTTCGATCTCTACATAAATGACCAAAAACCAAAAAAAAGTACGACCTTTGGACCTGATATGGTGCCAAAGGTTTGGGAACGGTGACATGACTTAATACGAAAAATACAAAACGTATCATTCAGCAGTGTGGCCCTAAAGCCAATAGGACAAAACAAACTAAAAGTATAGATCAAATATAGATGAAAATACTGTTGTACAGCCAATCTATGAAGGCCGCAGATGAGATTCACATCCAGCACTTGATCGATGCTGGCATGGCTGCTGGCTTTGAACTCTATGCCAATGAAACGCTGTCCTCCTTCGCCAAAAAATTCGACTTACAAACCTTTGGGTCTAGGGAAGACTTTGCTTCCAAAGCTTTTGACCTCGTGATCACCTTAGGTGGTGATGGGACCATCCTCGGTGCTATAAATTTGGTACGGGCCAGCCAAGTCCCCATTCTAGGAATAAATCTCGGCAGAATGGGATTTCTCTCTAGCGTAGAAAAATCACGGATCGCTGACGCCATCGAAGCTGCCAAGATGCAAGCTATTGCGAGCGAAGCCCGAACACTACTAGAAGTGGACTGTAATCTGCCCATCTTTCCTGACCATAATTTTGCGCTCAATGACTTCACCATCTCCAAAAGGGATACTTCCTCCATGGTAACCATTCACACCTACATCGATGGTGCATTTTTGAATTCGTACTGGGCGGATGGCATCATCGTCTGTACGCCTACTGGCTCTACAGGATACTCACTTTCTTGCGGTGGACCGATCGTTTTCCCGAGCTGCAACAACTTTGTAATCACCCCCATCGCTCCACACAATCTCAATGTACGACCACTGATCATCAGCGACGATTCCACCATCCGATTTGAGATCGAAGGACGAGCCGAAAATTACCTCTGTACGCTAGATTCTAGGTATGAGTCCATCACCCAAGACTATCAAATCACGGTGCGAAAGTGCCATTTTAAGATCAATTTGGCCAGATTGGAGGACATCACCTTCATGAAAACCATCAGAAATAAATTGATGTGGGGCCTTGACAAGAGGAATTAACTTACTCCACATAAAAAAATTCTCTCCCTACTGCTTGCTGCTAGCTTCAAATATTATCAGTAATTTTGCACCATGTTTCCAAAATATGATGTCATTGTAGTAGGCGCTGGACACGCTGGCTGTGAAGCCGCTGTAGCTGCTGCCAATATGGGGTCTCGGGTACTCCTAGCCACCATGAATATGAATACCATCGCCCAGATGAGTTGTAATCCCGCCATGGGTGGTGTAGCCAAAGGGCAGATCGTCCGTGAAGTGGATGCCCTCGGTGGGTACAGCGGGATCGTCACGGATCACACCATGGTACAATTCCGTATGCTCAATCTGAGCAAGGGGCCAGCCATGTGGAGTCCACGGGCTCAGAGTGATCGCCTCCTTTTTGCCAATAAGTGGCGGCAGATGCTCGAGGCACATCCTCTGATCGATTTCTGGCAGGAAATGGTGAGCGGACTTGTGGTAAAAAATGGTGTCTGCAAAGGTATCCTCACGGGGATGGGTCTTGAGGTGGAAGGCACCTCCGTAGTCCTGACCAACGGGACCTTTCTCAATGGCGTAATCCACATCGGCGAAAAACAGTTTGGTGGCGGAAGAGCCGGCGAAAAAGCTGCAACGGGCATCACCGAACAGCTCGTTTCCCTCGGATTTGAAGCTGGACGTATGAAAACAGGTACACCACCGCGGATCGATGGGCGAACGCTCAACTACGACCGGATGGAGCTCCAACCCGGCGACGAGAATCCCTCGAAATTCTCATTTACAGATACCCCGAAGCTAACCAAACAGCTACCTTGCCACATCACATACACGAGCGAAAAGGTCCACGATCTTCTTCGCACAGGATTTGATCGCAGCCCCATGTTCAATGGACGTATCCAAGGGCTTGGCCCCAGATACTGCCCATCCATCGAAGATAAGATAGAGCGATTTTCGGACAAGGACCGGCACCAACTATTCGTAGAGCCGGAAGGATGGGATACTTGCGAAATTTATGTCAATGGATTCTCGTCATCACTCCCTGAAGATGTGCAGTACAAAGCCCTCAAAGAGGTGCCGGGATTCGAAGACATGAAAATGTTCAGACCTGGATATGCCATCGAGTATGACTTCTTCCCGCCTACACAGTTGGGACTCAATCTGGAGACGCACTTGGTCAAAAATCTCTTCTTCGCTGGTCAAATCAATGGGACGACAGGCTACGAAGAGGCAGCTTGCCAGGGTCTGATGGCAGGCATCAATGCCCACCTAGCAGCTGTGGAGGCAGAGCCCTTCATCCTCAAAAGATCAGACGCATACATCGGTGTCTTGATCGACGACCTCGTGAATAAAGGGACCAAGGAGCCTTACCGAATGTTTACCTCCAGGGCTGAATATCGGATCCTGCTCCGCCAAGACAATGCTGACTTGAGATTGACTCCTATTGCCGAAAAAATAGGTATGAAAAATCTCGAAGCTCGCCTTCAGCGAGTAGCACACAAGCAAGAAGCCAGCCAGTCCATTCAGCGATTCCTAGAGAATACGAGTGCCGAACCTGACCTACTGAACCCATTCCTAGAAAAGATAGACTCTTCGCCGCTCAAGCAAAAAGTAAAACTTGTCTCAATTCTCACGAGACCCAATATAGATATGGGAATGTTGCGCCAAGCGATGCCCTACGTTGATGACTTCATGGCACAATACGATGAAGAAATTTCATCAATCGCTGAGGTGGCCGTCAAATACGAGGGCTACATCCAGAAAGAGCAGGAAATGGTGGATAAAATGGAACGACTGGAGGCTGTGGTTTTGAGAGAGAGTATAGACTATTTAGGTATTACCTCCTTGTCCGCTGAAGCCAAAGAAAAACTTCACCGGCAGCGACCTCGGACCATAGGCCAGGCGAGTAGAATTAGCGGTGTGTCACCATCTGATATTTCTGTACTTCTCGTACATGTGGGTAGGTAGCCAGTACACACCCAAGCGTACGAGCTAAAACCCTATTTGTGCTAAGTTTTTACGACAGCGAGAAAATAGAAGTAGGCCTCGACGAAGCAGGACGAGGTTGTCTTGCGGGACCTGTCGTAGCTGCAGCTGTCATTCTTCCAAAGGACTTTCACCATCCCAAACTCAATGATTCGAAGAAGGTATCTGCCTCCGATCGGGAAGAATTGCGCCGGTATATCGAAAAAGTGGCCATCGATTTTTCAGTCGGTATCAAAGACCATGCGTACATTGATCAGTATAATATTCTTAAATCTTCCTTTCACGCGATGCATGACGCCTTGGACCAAATGAAAACCAAATATGACATCATCCTAGTGGACGGAAATAAATTTATACCTTATGGAAATACGCCACACCACTGTATGATCAAGGGAGACGGCAGATTTCTAGCCATAGCAGCTGCCTCCATATTGGCGAAAACCTATCGGGATGAGATCATGGATCAGTTGCACGACCAATTTCCACAATACCAATGGAAAAAAAATAAAGGCTACCCTACACTTCAGCACCGGGCAGCAATTCGCGAGCATGGTCCTTCACCATACCACCGTCTCAGTTTTACTTTACTGAAAGAACCTAGTCAGGGGACCCTATTTACCTGAAAAATATAACCTCAAAAATAAAACCCACACAGATGATTCATATCGAGACTTTTACCTTCAATGCCTTTGCAGAAAACACCTATGTCATCAGTACCGAAAATGGCGACTGCATGATCATTGATCCGGGCTGTAGCAATAACTTCGAACAAACTAGGTTGGCCAATTATATTTCAGAAAAAAATCTGACACCTCGCTATCTGATCAACACACACTGCCACATCGATCACATCTTGGGCAATAAATTTGTAGCGACCAAATACAATCTTCCTTTGAGAGCCCATGAAGGAGAAACGGCTGTACTCGAAGCGGGACCGCAGGTGGCATCCATGTACGGAATTCACTACATGGGATCTCCAGAAATATCCATTTATTTGGAGCCGGGGACCTTTGTCAGCTTGGGGGAAACCAATTGGGAAATCCTTTTCACTCCGGGCCACTCCCCAGCCAGTATTTGTCTATATTGCGCCAGCGAGAAAGTCTGCATCGCCGGTGATGTACTCTTTGAAGGATCGATCGGGCGGACCGACCTACCAGGAGGTGATTTCACGACGCTGATGACCTCGATTCGTACGGAGTTACTCACTCTACCAGATGATGTCCATGTATATCCCGGGCATGGTCCTGCCACCACCATCGGCCACGAAAGAAAGACCAATCCATTCATTTTGGGTGAAATTGGAGAGTAGCTAACCAAAAACTGTAAGCCAGTAGGAGAAGACAAATATTTTTGACGGAGACCTATTTAGAAGAACGGTGATTTCGAGTTCCGTTCGTCTATGGTTTATAAGCAGGTCTATATTGAAAACTAATTCAGAAAGAGCGGGTATCGGACCTGAATATCCTTAAAAGAACAAAGGTATAGCTCATTTTTGGGCAAAAAAAGAGGTAATGCGGACGCACTACCTCAACCCTAACCAAATGAAACCAAATTGAATTTGATTTACTTATTGTAAAACTGACACAAAGATACAAACAGCTCAGAATACATGCAATACTTTTTAAAAAAAATCTTATTTTTTTATGCAGTAACCTTGAATTAGTGCCAAATTATTAGTTTTGTGGATAATACAAACGAGCTAAAAAATGAAGAAGAATTTCCTTTTTGGTCTGATCATTTGGATGATAGCCAGCGGAGCACAAGCCCAGGTTTCGGATGAGGATGCCCTGTTTTTGAAGAAAATCCACGACTACACCCTTACCGATGGCAAAGGCTACGAATGGTTACGTGGTCTGTGTGAAACAGCGCCAGGAAGACTGGCTGGTAGTGAGGCTTATGACCGTGCCGTGAACTACAGCCAGACAAAACTGAAGGAAGCAGGATTTGACACGGTGTATCTCCAAGCCTGTGAAGTCAATTATTGGCGGAGAGGCAAACCCGAAAAAGTAGAAGCCGTCACGAAAAAAGGAGAGAAAATCAATCTTGCAGCCCTCTCCCTCGGTAATAGCGAAGGCACAAAAGGCAAAACCATCGAGGCCTCTGTCATCGAAGTAAAAGGGCTGGATGAGGTGGACAAACTCGGTAGGTCGATTATAGAAGGTAAAATCGTATTTTACAACAGACCCATGGATCCTACCCAAATCCGCACCTTCAATGCCTATGGAGGCGCCGTAGATCAGCGGGTATTTGGTGCATCAAAAGCTGCAGAGTATGGCGCTATCGGCGTCATCGTCCGCTCCATGACTACCCGAAAAGACAATCACCCACACACAGGCACCCTCGCCTACAAAGACGGAATCCCAAAAATTCCTGCAATGGCCATCAGCACCATAGCAGCGGACCAACTCTCCACCCTGATCAAAGATGGAGAAATCAAATCCATCCAGATGACCAATGATTGCGGATTTGTGGAAAAGCGACAGACCCACACCGTCATTGCCGAACTGAAAGGAACTGAGTATCCGAATGAGATTATCCTCGTAGGAGGCCACCTAGATTCATGGGATGTAGGACAAGGGGCACATGATGATGGTGCGGGATGCGTCCAATCCATGGAAGTGCTCAACACCCTGCTCAAATTAGGTTACAAGCCTAAGAGGACCATCCGCTGTGTGCTTTTTGCCAATGAAGAAAATGGGCTAGCCGGTGGACTAGAATATGCCCGTGTTGCAAAAGAAAAGGGCGAATTTCACCTTGCAGCCATAGAATCTGATGCTGGAGGATTTGTGCCGAGAGGATTCAGTTTTGATGCACATTCAGATGTGTTGATCCCATTTTACCAAGCCGTGACCAAATGGCTCCCTCTTTTTGAAAGCTATGGACTTTACTTCGAGACTGGGGGATCTGGAGCAGATATTGGGCCATTGAAAGATCAAAAAGGACTATTGGTAGGCCTTCGTCCTGATTCGCAGCGATATTTTGACTACCACCATACCGATATCGATAATTTTGACGCGATCAATAAAAGAGAGCTCGAATTAGGTGCAGCAGCAATGGCAAGTTTAGTATATTTGATCGATAAATATGGTTTAGAAAAATAAAGAAATATGCAGCAATCCGTAATTAAAATCGACGAACTAGAATTCGTCCTATACATTAGCCATCGAGATATTCAATCCAAAATAGACCAAATGGCTGCTGAAATTAATGCACACTATGGTCAAAATGATCTCACGATATTTGTAATCATGAATGGCGCCTTCATGTTTGCTGCGGATTTGATCCGACATCTTCAGGCAAATGTCAACATTCATTTCGTTAAAGTTAAGTCTTATGAAGGTCTGCAAAGTACGGGACAGGTAGACATAGCCCTACCAGAGGTCTCACTCGCCAACAAGGATGTGCTCATCATAGAGGATATCATTGATACCGGAAAATCCATGCATACCCTCATGCAATTACTAGAGGAGAAAGCATGTGCTTCTCTCAAAGTGGCGTCCCTGCTTTCCAAGCCTTCCCTTCGACAGCATGAAGTACAAATTGACTACTTGGGATTCGAAATTCCTGATAAGTTTGTCATCGGATATGGACTAGACTACAATGATCAAGCTCGGCAATACAAAGATATCTACCAACTAAGACCCATCGTCAAATAATGATGAAAATAGCAGCAGACTTCCTATTGACCACCGATGGAGAAATCAGGTCCGACCTACTTCTGATCACAGATGCTGATGGGCAAATCCTATCCGTCGCTCCAAAGCACGAACACCAAGATAATGACGTGCAGAGATTCCAAGGCTGTCTCGTCCCAGGCCTCATTAATACCCACTGCCACCTAGAGCTATCCCACATGAAGGGACTCGTGGACACAGGTACCAGCCTGCTGCCCTTCCTCAGACAGGTGGTCAAATACAGAGACTTCGCCCCCGAAATCATCCAAGAAGCCATCCAAAAAGGCGATCAAGAGATGGCCCAAGGCGGCATCGTAGCGGTAGGTGACATTTCAAATAAAACGGATACCGTACAAACAAAGTACCACTCGAAGATCCGATATGTCAATTTCATTGAGATGTTTGATTTTCTCCAGCCAGGTATGACGGCAGCTACCATCGAGCAGTACAGAACAGTCTATGACCATTTCGAACTAAAAGCAGGCGACAAAAAATCCCTCGTACCCCATGCACCTTATACCGTAAGCCCAGCACTATTTGGATACATCAATGAAAACAATGCAGAAGGCACATGTATCAGCATACACAATCAAGAGACACCCGAAGAAAATGCCCTTTTCGAAGATAAAAAAGGCGAATTTCTAAAGTTCTTCCAGGGATTTGGGATGAACATGGATGATTTCCAACCGATTGGCAAAAGATCCATTCACCACACGATTCAGCATTTGAAACCCAAATTTAAAACCATAATGGTGCATAATACAACCTGTACCGCAGATGATATCCAAAGCGCCTTGACTTGGAACCCAAACACGTACTGGGCTACCTGTCCCAATGCCAATCTCTACATCGAAAATGCGCTTCCAAACTACCAAGTCTTTTTGGACCAAGGTGCGAAAATAACCATAGGTACGGATAGCCTTACCTCCAACTGGCATCTCTCCATCATCGAAGAAATGCGGACCTTGAGAAAATACTGCTCCTATCTACCACTGGAGACCATTCTAACCTGGGCTACCAAGAATGGTGCAGAAGCATTGGGGCTGGATGCTGATTTAGGAAGTTTTGAAGTTGGAAAAAAGCCAGGAATAAAGTGCATTCCCGTAGCCCAAAAAAACAACAAATATGAGTTAGAAAATTCCTCGATTATCAACATTTTTTAAATCATAAAAACTTACAGATCAATGAGATCTGATCACTAATCCCTCCATGGACAACAGAATCATGGAGGGATTTTTTTGTGTTTTCAGAAGGCTGGTCTATTTACACATTAAGGACTTTTTAAATTTCTACCCCTTTAAGTCTAATTTTTACTTAAGATATCGGATGGGCTGCTATACATAAGGCTTTTGATACAGACAAAAAGCCCTGAATGTCAATATTTCAGAATAAATTATTAATTAAACATCACAAAAAAAGACCATGCATCCGCTAAATACGTGGATAGAATTCATATAATAGAAAAACACCATGGTATAGTTTGTGCCAATAGATTCATGTCTTCAGAAGAGAAGATAGATTATTGAATTATTTCCAAGGGAGCCGGCAAGACGAAGTGGCTATCTCCTAGTAGGAAACACAAAAACCAAGATTCATGATTTTAAAAAATGCGGGTGCCATCGAAGATCCCAGATTTTTGATTGCCATTTTTATGCTGGGGGCATTACTCAGTTTCTTAGTAATTGAATATCAAGGATAATCAGTTCTTTGATTTTAACCAAAACTCAGAGGGGTAGGAAAGACGAATCCTATCCCTTTTTTTTCAACAGACAGCATCTTCGTAGCCCACAAATCATGAAAACTCCAGACCAAAAAATTACCGCACAATGAGTTCAGATCGCTCAGGCCCTGTAGATACCATAGAAATTTTCGTATCCAAATATCCCTCTAGCTGACCGATATAATTTTGCGCCGCCACCGGCAATCCATCAAAACTGTGGATTCCTCCCAAGTCCTGATTCCATCCCTCATGACCAGCGTATACAGGCTGTACCATACCATCACATATGTCGAAAGGCATCTCTTGGGTGAGCTGACCATCCACTTGATAATGCGTGGCTACTTGGATTGCATCGAAGTCATTGAGCACATCGAGCTTCGTCAAGACGATCTGGGTTACACCATTGAGCATGATGGTATATTTGAGCTGTGGGATATCGATCCAGCCACACCGTCTGGCTCTGCCTGTCGTCGCTCCGAACTCCTGACCGATAGCCCTGAGTTTTTCGCCAGTAGCATTATGGAGTTCAGTCGGGAATGGGCCTCCGCCTACCCGGGTGCAGTAAGCCTTACTGATTCCGATGACTTCTTTGATCTTCGTAGGAGCTACGCCGAGGCCATTGCATACGCCTGAAGAAATGGTATTGGAAGAAGTGACGAATGGATAGGTACCATAATCTACATCGAGCATAGAGCCTTGAGCACCCTCTGCAAGGATTCTTTTACCTTGGCTCAGTGCTTCATTGACCAAATATTCCCCGTTGACAAATTTGAGTTGGCGGAGTTTTTCGATGCTTTCGAACCATGCTATTTCATTGGCAGCGAGGTCAAATTCGACTTCGGGGTACATTTTATAGAGGCTAAGGTGCTTCTCCTTAAGTAATTGATATTTATCTTTAAAATCTGATGCAAATATATCTCCTGCACGAAGTCCATTTCTTCCGGTTTTATCCATATAGGTTGGGCCGATTCCTTTGAGCGTAGAACCAATCTTTTCGACCCCCTTAAATGCCTCCGAAGCTGCATCCAATAAGCGGTGGGTAGGCAATATCAGGTGTGCTCTTTTCGAAATGACCAGCCGATCCATATAAGGTATGCCATGCTGATCCAAAATCCCAATCTCCCTTTGCAAAGTGATGGGGTCGATGACCACCCCATTGCCGATCAAGTTCGTGATATGCTCCCGAAAAATCCCCGAAGGGATGGTATGTAAGACATACTTAGCTCCGCCAATTTTTATGGTGTGGCCAGCGTTTGGCCCGCCTTGGAATCTACAGACGAGGTCGTATTGATCACCTAGATAGTCCACCACTTTTCCTTTCCCCTCATCACCCCACTGCAATCCCAAAAGTACATCTACGTACATAACTTCGTTGTTTGTTTGTTAATTTAAAAGCGCAAAAATATCTAAAGATTTTGTAATTCGTGTATTTTGAGCCGATTATAAAATTAGTTTTTCCACATCGATTCAAGCAAACCCGCTAAGTGCAAACACGACTATACTTGTTATTCGCGTCTCAAAAAATCCAAGCATAACTGTATATGGCGAACTTTTCGCAATTTTGGGCGGTTTTCATACTGCAAAATGGAATGATTTGGTTTTTTCGGCTGCAATAAAATTGGATGATTGGGAAGCGAAACTCAATGAATTTGGGCATCGAGGTATCCCTTTTTTTTTTATGATTGACTTTGAAATGACGTCGCCCATGATCTTCCCACTGGATGAATTGCCTGCGACTATCCAATTCACTATCCCCGAAAACGCTTCGACCACAGCGCAATTCCCCATTCAAAATCCAGAAAAACTGATTTTCGAACGAGTTCCTATCAGTTTTGAAGAGTTCCAAGGCAAATTTAACCTTGTGCACAAAGCCCTGCACTATGGAAATAGTTTTTTGCTCAATCTTTGCTTCCGTACACCTGTGCAATGCAATCTTGAGCTAGAAGAAATCTTCCATCGAGCGAATGCCAAGTACAAACTCTTTCTAAAAGATAGTTTTGTCTGCTTTTCGCCGGAGACCTTCGTAACTATTCGTGAAGGTGTGATACGCTCCTACCCCATGAAAGGCACCATCTCAGCCGATGTACCAAATGCTGAAGAAGTGCTGCTTTCCGATCAAAAAGAATTAGCCGAACATTTTACCATTGTGGATCTTCTCCGAAATGACCTCAGCATGATAGCTACAGAAGTCCACGTACCAAAATTCCGATACCTTGATTTGCTTCAGACCAATCATGGTGCATTATTCCAAATGAGCAGCATCGTGGAAGGAAAATTACCGAAAGACTATCAGTCGCAGTTAGGCACCCTCCTCCGAAAACTGCTCCCCGCCGGGAGCATAAGCGGTGCTCCTAAGCCCAAGACCGTGGAGATCATCCGCGAAGCAGAGCAGATGGACCGAGGTTATTACACGGGCATCTTTGGTGTCTTTGACGGCGAGAATTTTGATTCCGCAGTCATGATCAGATTTTTGGAGCAAGAGGCAGACGGTTCACTTTACTACAGAAGCGGCTGTGGCATCACTGCCCAAAGTCAGGCCGCTGCAGAATACGACGAATACCTAAAAAAAATCTATGTCCCCATTAGTTGAGTCCCTCGCTGTCATCGACGGAGCTATCCCCCTGCTGCATTGGCATCAGGAACGATACGACCGTTCCCGAAAAGCTCTGTGGGGCCTGGATACAGAACCAATTGCCCTCCCAAACCTTGAAAGCATAGAACCAGGACTTCATAAACTGAGAGTCATATATGACCATACGGGCATCCTCCACACGGAGATATCGCCCTACCATATCAGAAAAATAAAACGAGTCGGTATTTGTATAGCCGATGACCTCAGCTATCCATATAAGTATGTACATCGAGAAGCACTGGACGATCTTCGCCACCATTGGATCAGTTTGGATGAAATCCTCATCGTAAAAAATAATTGCTTTACGGATGCCTATTACTACAACCTCGTCTTCGAAGATGCCGAAGGAAATTTTTGGACGCCAAAAGACCCCCTGTTACACGGCGTACGGAGGGCATTACTCCTAGCCGATGGCACCATTCAAAAAAGAAAAATAGCCACTAGAGACCTACATCACTACATCGCCATTCACTTCATCAATGCCCTGACGGACCTTCACGAATGCGTGATGCCCATCGAGGAAGGCAGAATATATTGAATATGATCGACAAGCCCGCCGTTAAGGAATTTCAAGAAGGTCTATATATTTGGGCACGAGCGAATCCGCGTCCGCTCCCTTGGAAATCGACGAAAGATCCCTACGCCATCTGGCTATCGGAGATACTACTGCAGCAAACACGGGTAGAACAGGGCACACCCTATTACCATGCATTCATGAAGCATTTTCCTACAGTTCGGGATTTGGCAGATGCGGAAGAAACAGCTGTGATCAAACTCTGGCAGGGGCTTGGTTATTACAGCAGGGCTAGAAATCTTCATGCCGCAGCGAAAAGAATAGTAAGTGATTTCGGAGGTCGTTTTCCATCACAGTATTCAGATATAAGGGCTCTTCCTGGAGTTGGAGATTACACAGCGGCTGCCATCGCCAGTTTTGCATATGACCTACCCTACCCAGTACTGGATGGGAATGTCAGTCGGGTGATCAGCCGCCATGAGGGAATCTTAGACTTCATAGACTCTACTGTCGGAAAAAGTCGAATCGGGACAGCTTTACAGTGCTTTTTTGACCAGAAAGCACCCGCAGCATTTAATCAGGCCATCATGGACTTTGGAGCGACTCATTGCACACCCCAAAAGCCCAAATGTGATACCTGTCCATTCCAAAAAAGCTGTACCGCTTTTAGCAGGGGACTGGTACACCTGATCCCCAAGAAAAAACCCAAATCACCAAAGACGACTCGATGCTTTCACTATTTTCTGATAAGAAATGGCCGTGAAATCCTACTTCATCACCGTGATGAAAATGATATATGGCGAAAAATGTACGACTTACCCCATATCGAGAATCATAGAGAGGAAAGGCTGTCTGATACTGAATGCTTGGAAAAAGTAAAATCATGGTTTACTGACATATATTGGCCAACAACTTCTGTAAATTTCATCGAGTCAACAAGACATATGCTCACCCATCAGCATTTGATTCTACACTTTTATGAGGTCCAGAGCAAGTCAGATTTTCCTTTGAAGCTAGAAGATTGTATTCCCATAGAAAAGACGACCTTGATAAAATTCCCTCTACCTAAGCCGATCCGAGATTTCTTAGTAAAATATTACCCGAATCTTTAGGAATCATACCAAGGTTTCATTTTTATCTGTAATTTTGCGTCGATCAAAATAATTTTCCATGATTAATAAAGTTACCCTTATTGGCCATTTAGGTAAAGATCCAGAGATCAGACATCTTGAATCAGGATCTGTCGTAGGTCGATTCTCATTGGCTACCTCAGAAAGTTATAAAGACAAAACTGGCAATTGGGTCTCACAGACAGAATGGCACGAAGTACTTGTGTGGAGAGCATTAGCCGAAAGAGCAGAACGTGAGCTCAAAAAGGGAAGCCTCGTATATGTGGAAGGCAGGCTGAGGACTTCAAAATACCAAGATAAAGACGGAATCGAACGCAGTAGCACCAAGGTGGAAGCACTTACCTATCGCCTTCTAGAAAAAAGAGAAGCAAATGCGCTCTCCAGTGGAAATACTGCAACACATAGCCCCATGACCGCAGCAGAAATCCAAGCTGAGGGAGACATGGGAAATCTAGATGATCATTCTAGCTCACAAATAGATAGCGACTTACCTTTTTAAGGTAGGTCACATGGTTTCACTAAACTCGATATTTTGGACACCGAACCCCCCAATCTAAGTTTAATTCTACTCGAAGTGATGGCCAATCCTAGCGCGGATGGCGGACTCTGGGTAAGTTTTATTGTATTGTTGGGCCTCATCATATGTTCTGGATTGATATCTGGATCTGAGGTCGCATTCTTTTCATTAAGCCCTACTGATTTCAGGAGTATCGAAGAGGAAGATTCGAGCTCAGGTAGCATTTTGCTTAGCTTAAAAGAGATTCCAGAAAAATTGCTCGCTACCATCCTTATTGCAAATAATTTTGTAAATATTGCCATCGTCATCGTCTCGCAGCTTATCTTCGAGAAGCTACTAGGTGAAGGTAGATTGCAGCAAATAGGTGAATTCCTCAGTACTTATTGGCCCTTTTCAGCATTTTCCCCAGCTCAGCTGGCTCAAGGATTCAATATAGCCATCACTGTAGTATTGGTTACCTCCATCCTAGTGCTTTTTGGGGAGATATCACCTAAAATTTACGCCAACTTAAATGCCAGAAAGTTTGCACTTTTAATGGCTAGGCCCCTTCGACTCTTGGCTTGGGCATTTACTCCGCTCAGTATGCTCCTCGTATTCTTTGGGGCTAGGCTAGAGTCTAGACTCGACATTCAGAAAAATAACCACAACTACTCTTCGAAAGAGGACTTGGATGCCGCCATTGCCATTACCGTAGAGGATTCTGTCGAGTCGCATCAAGAAGCTGGAATTCTTAGGGGTATTGTAAAATTTGGTGATCTAAGTGCAAAACAAGTCATGAAACCACGGGTAGATGTAGTGGCGGTAGAAGTGGATAGTACCTACAATGAATTATTAAAGCTAGTGCGAGAATCTGGCTACTCCCGTATACCCGTATACCGTGAAGATCTGGACTCGATCGAAGGAATTCTATACGTAAAAGATCTATTGGGCCACACGGAAGAAGCCGCCGATTTCCAATGGCAGACCCTGATTCGAGATACGGTTTTATACATACCCGAATACAAAAAAATAGATGACCTCCTCAGAGAGTTCCAACTTAAACGCATGCATATGGCCATTGTCGTAAATGAATACGGCGGGACTATGGGAATTGTAACTTTGGAAGATATCATGGAGGAAGTGATCGGAGAAATCATGGACGAATTTGACGAAGATGAGGATGTCGAGTATATAAAGCTTGGCGACAACAACTATATATTCGAGGGTAAAACCTTACTAAATGACGTTTGCCGTGTAATTGGTGAGCGTACGGGTTACTTTGATGAAATGAAAGGCAACTCAGATTCTTTAGGAGGGCTGATTATAGAAAATCTAGGTCATATACCCAAAGCCGAAAAAGAGCTCCTGATCAAAAATATTCAACTCAAGGTCATTACAGTCACCAATCGGCGGATCGAAAAAGTGAATTTACGAGTAATTCCCACACACCAAATCGCTTAAGGTCATATTGTACGCACTGATCTGGACGTTTTACGTTTAAAGGTATTAATCCAAACAAGCAAAATACGTAGCAAAAAAATATATGGAGCGAAATAATCTTTCTATTGCCCTATTCTCTTGGATATTGATAGGACTTCTAGCCTGCAGCGCAGAGCCTACACTGACTCCGAAGCCGAGAATGTTTCCACGCATCATTTTCCCTGATCGTGTAGAGGCAAAATTCTCAGAAGATTACTGTCAGTTTGGTTTTTCAATGTATGATTATGTAGAAGTGGTCCAAGATTCTAACTTCTTTGAAGAGGCTCCGAAACACCCTTGTTGGTTCGATCTAAAATTTACAGGATTGAATAGTACTCTACACTGTAGTTATTACCCGATCAAAAACAGAGAAGAATTTGATAAAATGGTGGCAGATGCCTTTAAAATGGCTGGCAAACACAATATTAAAGCCGACGCCCGCAACGAACGCCTCATTTTCAAATCTCCCGAAGTGTCAGGGATATTATTTGAAATAGGTGGACCTGTGGCTTCTCCGATGCAATTTTTTTTGACGGACTCTACCCAGCACTTCTTTAGGGGATCACTCTACATCAATGACCATGTAAATCCTGATTCGACGGCTATATTACTTGATTTTCTGAAGGAAGACATCAACCTTATGATCGAGACTTTTGAATGGAAAAAAGCAGTTAAATAGATTTATGGGATTTGTAGATACCATTTAGGCACGCATTACAAATTTGAGTTTACAAGATAAATCTTGCAAATAAAGGACATCAAGAGATTCCCTTAATCGATCTTGCCGTGGTCTTTGAGTATTTTAGTGACTTCTTCTTCGCCCAGACCCGTAATGTTTGCAATCAAGGAGACGGATAGACCATTGTCGTGAGATTTGAGTACCACCTCGATTTCTTTCTTTTGGATTCCTTCTTGTCTTCCTTCTTGTTTAAGCTGTGCGTATGTGGTCATGACTTCTTCTTTAATGGTGGTTGGAATTGGTGCGGTTTCTACGATTTTTTTGAATTCACTTTTGTCAATACCTGAGGTGTATAAAATGTAAACGAAGGTCTTTTGTAAAAACCTACTATTGTCTATTCTACAAGGTACAAACTTGAGCCAACAGAATGTGTGTTACAGAGAAAACTCATCCAAAGATCCGCTAATCGATCTTCCCGTGGTCTTTGAGTATTTTAGTGACTTCTTCCACAGAAAGTTTTGCGTACTTTGCTATGCTTTCTATGGGGAATTGATCCTCATGCAGCGCAAGTACGACCTCGATTTCTTTCTTTTGGATACCGATTTGTTCTCCCATTTGGATTCCTTCTTGTCTTCCTTCTTGTTTAAGCTGTGCGTATGTGGTCATGACTTCTTCTTTAATGGTGGTGGGAATTGGTGCGATCTCTATGATTTTTTTGAATTCACTGGTTTCAATATCTGAGGTGTATAAAATGTAAACGAAGGTCTTTTGTAAAAAGTTTCTATCGATAAATTCAGTCCCGAAGATAGAAAAAATCTTCATCATATCCTCTTCAAATTTGTCGGGATCATTTGGGTGTTTCTGGGCGATCAGCGACATGGCCATCATGGAGTTATTCATCCTGACCAGAGTTTCATTAGGTACGCTGTGTAGCGGGATGAAGATGTGATGGATCGTTGGCAGAAACTGCTTGATGTCTTCAGGATAAGATGCGAACAGGTCTGCCAGAGTTGGTACTTCCCATTTTCTCTTCCCTTGATAATAAATGATGGGCAAGATGGGTTTGAAGGGTTTTTTGGATACTACGCATTTGTGATAGTGAGCGAAAAGATAGTAGCCCACTTGAATCAAGACATACTTATCTGGAGCGCTCTTATGCTCGAAAAGCAAGGCAATGTCGAGCGGCTTCTCCGACTGCCCTATCAGCGGCACTTCGAAGACAAGGTCCGAAAAGTATTCGCCTAGCTGTTCATCCATGTAGGATTCCTGGAGGACAACGAGGGCATCGAGCTTGAGTTCTTTTCGGAGTACTTCTGGAAGCAGGATCTCCATAGATGCAGCCGCACGCTTGGGATCGGAGAAGGACTCCCGCACATACTTATCATGGATGTTGTTTATTTTCTTAGACATAGGAGCATAGGGTTTTGGATGTAAAGGAAATTTTGATATATCGCATGCAAAGTTAAGGATTTTGCGAAATAAGGACATGGATTATTTTCAAAATTATTGAAGCATATACGGTATAAACTTATGCTAGAAACCAATGATTTAATTTAGAGATCTAGGTGCAAGTTCCAAATTTTGCTGAGCGATGGTATGGATATCATTTACCCAAAAAAAAGAAGCTGCCACAATGGAATGCGACAGCTTCTTTTCAATGAAAAAATATTATTTTTTACACGTGGAGTGCTCTATTGTCCGTAGCGGCGAGGGCTGCTTCCTTCACGGCTTCCGTGTATGTGGGGTGTGGATGGCAGATTCTGGCCATATCCTCCGCACTTGCTCGGAATTCCATCAGGGCTACCGCTTCCATGATCACATCTGCCACACGTGGACCTACCATATGTACGCCCAGGATCTCATCCGTATCTTTGTGTGCCAGTACCTTGACGAGGCCGTCTGTATCCATACTTGCTCTCGCCCTTCCGAGTGCTTTGAAAGGAAACTTACCGACCTTGTATGGAATGTTGGCAGCTTTGAGGTCTTCTTCGGTTTTACCTACATTGGCTACTTCTGGCCAAGTGTAGACGATACCTGGAATAAGGTTGTGGTCGATGTGCGGCTTCTGACCTGCGATGTATTCGGCGACAAAAACACCCTCTTCTTCAGCTTTATGTGCTAGCATCGCACCTTTGATTACGTCACCGATGGCGTAGATATGTGGATGATTTGTCTCTAAATGAGCACCTACTTCTATCCGTCCGCGTTCATCCACGGCAATACCTACTTTATCAAGTCCTAAGCCATCGGTATATGCTCGTCTGCCAATAGCGATCAGGCAATAGTCCGCTTCGATCTGTATAGCGTCGCCGCCCGTCTTGGCTTGGATCGATACCACAGCGTGGTCGCCTTTATTTTCGGCTGTTTGGACAGTATGGCCCATATGGAAACTCATGCCCAATTTTTTGAGCGTTTTCTGAAGTTCCTTGGCACAATCTAGATCAATTCCTGGTAATATCCGATCTTGAAACTCCACGACCTCCACCTGTGTACCAAGTCTGGCATAGACACTACCCAGCTCCAGGCCAATAACTCCGGCTCCGACAATGACCATCTTCTTTGGCAGCTCCGTTATTTGAAGGGCCTCCGTCGAGGTGATGATTCTTTTTTTATCGTAGTTAAAACTTGCTGGGGTGATGGGCTTTGATCCGGTAGCAATAATGATATTTTTCCCTTGGATTTCTTGCGTGCTGCCATCATCCTTTTTGATGCTGACGGTGTTTGTATCCACAAAAGACCCAAATCCGTAGAAAACTTCGATTTTATTTTTTTTCATCAAGAATTCTACGCCCTTACAAGTCTGATCCACGACTGCATTTTTTCGTTTGATCATTTGTGGCAAGTCCGGTTTGACCTCGGATACGACGATGCCGTGCTCTGCAAAATTGTGTACAGCATTGTGATAATGCTCGGATGAGTCCAGCAAAGCCTTGGATGGGATACAGCCTACGTTGAGGCATGTACCACCTAGGGTTGCGTATTTTTCGATGATGGCGGTTTTTAGGCCTAACTGTGCTGCTCTGATTGCGGACACATATCCGCCGGGTCCAGACCCGATGACGATTACATCATACATAGTTTACTCAGGTTTTATTGTTCGGTGTTATTGGAGGGTTTTGGTCCCCTTCTTTTATTATTAAATTTTTTCTTTTTTCTCTGGATATCTCCTTGGCTTTCTGCATTTGGTGCGGATGGAGCTTCGGAGTTTGCAGGTGATTCACTGGTCGGTTTAGGTGCAGCAGGCCTCGGACCTCGGTTTGGTTTACCTTGGTTTTCTGCTGGTCTATTGGGCTTAGGTCCTCTGTCTTGAGGTTTATCTGACTTCGGTGCCTCCGGACCCCGACGCTGATTTTCTGCGGGAGTTGTAGGTTTTACTGCATCGTCATTTGACTTTTGCTGTGGCTTCTGCCTATCCCTCGGCACATCTTTCTGCTTGTTTCTGGCTTGCTGATCTTGCGGCTTGGCTTGTTGATCCTGTGGTTTTGCAGGCCTTTCTTTTCGCTCAGCTTCGGTTCTAGGCTTTGCATTTGGGGCTGAAGCCTGATTTTCCCTGTTTTTGGAGTCAGATTGATCTTTTGTTGCGCTTTGCGGAGGCCTTCTATTTCCGTTGTTATCTTGGGGTTTTTTCTTCTTTTTGTTGCGCTTCCGTTGTTCCATGGGGAGTTCGATCTCACCTGTCACATCCGCAAATGCGTGTTCTCTTTCCTCATCGGTATCAGATGCTGGTTCTATTTTATCATTGATTTGAGAAAACTCGATGAGATCCTCAGGATATATTTTTTTTGCGTTGAGCGCTTGAATTTCTTTCACCTTTGTCTTATCAAGGGGAATAAATGCTCCACGGATACTGATGTCATCATACACATAATAGAGTAATCCTTTGAAGATGTCCATTTTGACAAGGACTGCCTTACCTTTTTTGGTGTAAATATAATCTGGATTTTCGGGGAAGGATTTCAATGCATCAAGATAGGTGTCCAGCTCGTAGTTGAGACAGCATTTCAGACGACCGCATTGTCCCGAAAGCTTCGTTTGATTAATTGAAATATTCTGGTAGCGGGCCATGGAAGTGGTCACGGAGTGAAAATCTGATAGCCATGTTGAGCAACAAAGCTCTCTTCCACAGCTGCCGAGCCCGCCGATACGTGCCGACTCCTGCCTACTACCGATCTGTCTCATTTCTATTTTTACCCGAAATTCTTTGGCATAAGCTCTAACCAGCTCTCTGAAATCGACTCGGCCATCAGCTGTGTAGTAAAATGTGGCTTTTTTGAGGTCGCCTTGGTATTCTACATCTCCAAGTTTCATTTCTAATCCAAGGCTTCGAGCTATGGCCCTAGATTTTACCAAGGCTGCTTGCTCCATGGATCTACCTTCTTTGAGCTTCTCGAGGTCTCGTTCATTCGCTTTGCGAATGACTTTGAAATTGACCCTATCTTCGGTTACGCCTTTCTTTTTCATTTGGAGTCGGACCATCTCGCCGCTGAGGGAGATTTGGCCGATATCATATCCGGAAGCAGCCTCTACGACCACGGCATCTCCCGTGATGGCTCTGGTATGGAAATCATTTAGGAAAAAATCCTTTCTTGCGCCATTTTTGAAGCTGACTTCTACGACTTGGTATTCCGTAGGATCATGCAGATCCAGGGTATTGATCCAATCGTAGGTATTCATTTTATTACATCCGCCTGTGCTACAGTGACCCTTGTCACCACATCCAGCCGGACTACAGTTGCTACATGCCATTTATACTAATGTTATGGTATTGTGATTGAAAAATGGGGGTCGGTCCCTGAGAATATCGCCAATTTGAATGCTATCGGCCATCAACAGTATTTTGCTATTGGCATTTCTGTTGAGGTAGATGATGGCATCATTGATGATTTCTACGATGGCCTCCGCCTTTTTGGAATCGATGATTTTCATAAGTTTTTGGATGACATCATTTTCTTCCAAGGTCAAATTTACGCTTTCTCTTCCAGAATATGTACAAAAAATGAATTCCCGAAAGAAGACGAGCCCATATTCTAGAAATTGAATCTGAAGATCCATTCCCCAATTTCCGAGCTCCTGACTAAATTGAGTCAGCTCGAAACTGTCACCCTTGTACGAAATCCTCAGCCAGTAGAGTAGTGTCTGAGCAAAGTTTTTGACATCTCCCTTTACCAAATGTATGGCCCTATTGAGGTCGCCATCTGCAAGTTTGGCCATGGCAAGGCTTCGATCGCCCGTCACACGATATTGCTGCTCCAAAAACTGCTGGATTGCCTCATCTTGGTACCGCGTCACCTTCGTGATTTGGCAGCGGGATATAATGGTGTTTAGAAGCATTTCCTGATTTTCAGCAATCAAGATAATGAGGGTATCATCAGTGGGCTCCTCGATGAGCTTGAGCAGTCGGTTGCTTTCTTTACCGAGGTAGTCCGCCATCCAAATGATTTGAATCTTGTAGGGTGCCTCATATGCTTTGAGACTCAGATTTTGAATGATGACATTGCATTCCTTCGTATTGATATTTGGCCGAGTAGTACTGTGGATATGCTCCTGCCATTCATTGATTCCGAAGTAGGGATTTTCAGAGATGATGGATCTCCACTCTGCATAAAAATCGGCACTTGTGGTGTCCTCCCTTTTCTTGTCATCCTTCTTTACGACGGGAAATGCGAAATGTACATCTGGATGAATAAGTTTGTAGCTTTTTACACAGCTTCCACATTGCCCACAAGAATCCTCCGCTTTGCGATTTTGACAAAGCAAATAATTGACATAAGCCATGGCAAGGGCTAAGGTCCCGTATCCAGGCCTTCCCAGGAAGAGCTGGGCATGGGGTATCTTTTTTTGATCTACGAGCTGCCTTAGGTAGTCTTTGAGCTCTGATCGCTCCGGAATCCTACTAAAATTCATACACTACGCTGAAATGACTCCAATGATGCGATCATCAAGTGGATCCACTGAAGATGAAAAGTAACTGATCAAATTCCCTTCTGGCCCAATAAGAAATTTATTGAAATTCCAATTTACTTGGTTGTCCGAGTGACCATTTTCCTCTTGGCTACAAAGCCATTGATACAACGGGTGTGGATCTGAACTAATTCTAACCTTGTCAGTCAATGGAAAAGTGACTTGGTATGTAGTAGAACAAAACTGCTCGATGTCTTGGGCGCTGCCTGGCTCCTGCCCTCCAAAGTCATTGCATGGACATCCCAAGATATTGATCCGCTCCCCGAAATTTTCGTAAAGGTTCTGTAGCCCTTTGTATTGTGGAGTGTAGCCGCAGGCCGAAGCCACATTGACAATCAAAAGATATTTGCCCTCAAATTGTCGAAGGTCTAGTGGGGCACCCTTGATGTCTCGAATTTGAATGTCGTATAGAGATTTCATCTTTTACTATTGAGCTTTATAGACTTAGTCATGTACTAATGACTTTGTAAAAAAAACAAAAATACAAAAAATTTGTTATTCCGTCTACCGATTTTCAATAGCGCCAACTGCTTGAAAACATCGCTCTTTTACCGTATTATTGCAAAATCTGCTTCACAGGCTTAATTTATGACCATATGAGAATTTCAGTTTTCCGAAAGGCCCATTTTAATGCTGCCCATCGCATTTATAACCCGAAGTGGACTGATGAGAAAAATCGTGAAATATTTGGTATGTGTAGCAATCCCCGTTACCATGGGCACAATTATGAGCTCGAGGTAAAGGTCACAGGTGAGGTGGACCCTGACACAGGCTACGTGTATGACCTTGGTAGACTAAGCAGCATTATTAAATCAGAAGTGGAAGATCGATTTGACCACCGAAATCTTAATGAGGAGTGTGAGGAGTTTGCCAATCTCATTCCTACAGCTGAGCATATTTGCTATGTAATCTACGAGAAGCTACGGGCACATATCGATACGGCTTATGACCTTCAGGTAAAACTGTGGGAAACGCCGAGAAACTCGGTATCCTACCCTGCCTAATCTTTAGGGGCATAGGTCAAAGTAAAAATTGAACTAGTAGTGGCTATTTATTATGCGCAAGTCTGATTACTTTTGGCCTAGGATTTGAAAAATCTTCGGTAAAATAAAAGAATTGATACCACTCCCACGGAGATTGCGGCATCCGCTACATTAAATACCGGTCTAAAAAATTCAAATTCCTTTCCGCCCAACTTGGGGACCCACATTGGATAATGAGTCTTGATCATCGGAAAATGAAACATATCAACCACTTTTCCTTGTAGCCAAGGAGCGTATCCCCCCGACTCAGGTAAAAACTCAGCAGGTCCACCATGAAACAGTGATGCGGAAAATAGCACCCCATAAAACACACTATCAATAATATTACCCACAGCCCCAGCCACGATCAGCGAAAAACTTATCACCAATCCCAAGGTTTCTCCAGATCGTATCATTTTGGCTAAAAGATACACGAGGAAGCCAGCCATGATGATCCTAAATACACTCAGAATGTACTTACCCGTGATGCCGCCAAAGGCCATCCCAAAGGCCATCCCTTCGTTTTCAACGAAATGGATTTTTGCCCACGAAAGTCCAAAAATGTCAAAGCCATCTCCATACGAGAAGCTGGTCTTAATATAAAACTTCGATGCCTGATCCACGACCAATATGGCTAGGATGGTAGCTATTGAGATGATTGCTGTTCTATTCAAAATCTTCAAAATTGTGACACAAAACTAACAAAATAACAGAAACCAAGTTTTTAATTCCCAAAAAGCCTTTGAAATCTTAATTGCTCTTGGTCAATCTCTCTTTTCATTTTTCATATCAAAAATCCTAAAATGCTCGTTTTCATAAATGAGCGGATATGGCAGTTCGGCTTTTGAAATTTTCAAATCTTGGATGATGTATTCTAGTCCATCCCTCCGGAAGTCATTCATCCATTCTACTTTGGAAAGTACGTCATCATTAACTGTCCAACCTTTTCGGCCAGCAAAATACATGTGGGTTGGGTTAAATGCCCCCGAATTTATCATCAATTTTCCAGGTCGTGTGCAGACTTGGTGGACAATCTCTCCAAGGCTAAGTAGGTATTTATTTTCAGGAGGGTCAAAAGAGGCTTGTTTGTTAAATTTAAGTCCCGGGACGATCAAAACCAATATACACACATATTTAATCAACGTCGAGATTGGAAGTTGGTCAAAAAATATTGCAACCAAGATAGCCATGACAACACAGTAAGGCATTACATAGTAGTCGTGTGTTGGAAAAACGATGCCCGTCTTTACCATAAAAAAAATGAATACCAAAGAAAATAAAACCCAAAATGTAATCCATTCCTTTTTCCGACTTAATAAGAGTGCAGCCAAGCCAAAAGCACTGAATATGAAGACCCAATAGTTTTTAAATGCTGTAAACTCAAATCTTTCCCAAGTCTGAGAGCGATGGGTTCCAAATACAATATCGTACCCCTCCCTGATTGAAAATGGCCAAATCAGTTGGTTGCCAAAATTGGTGAGTAAATGTGGCATCCAATAAAAATACCACAGTGCTACGATGATACCAATGACTACAAAAACCCCCACGACCTTGACTTTTCGAATCTGAGGAATCGTAGAATCCCAAAAGGGAAAGATCAAAAAGACGCATAAAACAGAAAAGGGAATCTTACTCAAGATCCCCAGAAGCACTAAAATACTACCTCCAAATAAGGCCTTGTACTTTCCATTGGACAAATACGCCCATACAAAATATACACCCATACTGACGATGGATAACGCGAATGCATCTGGCATGGTCTTGCGTGCATATTGGAAAACGATACTCGAACAAAAAACCAAAATCGCTATATTAGCGGTACCATTCGAAAAACTCCTGCTTATCATCCGATGTAAAAAAAGTAATGAAAAACAGCATAAAGCCCAATTGACCAACCTTCCATACCAATCATGAAAACCAAAAATCTGATATATTATGGCCAAAAAATAATTGAATATTGGAAATTCCGTCGCCATGATGCCTTCAGTAGCCCCTCCGATATCCATGCGTGGATATAAAATATTTGGGTGATCTACAAAATTTTTTGATATACTTATCGTAAGAGTTTGTCTCCACTCATGCGTATCAATAGGCGGACGGTCCATATTCTCAAGCCCCGCTAAAAAAAATAATAGAATCCAAACCTCAATTCGCAGATATGATTGGAGCTTGGCACTCCATTTTAACAAATTAGCCTTCATTGTTTCTGATTTTCTCTAGAAACTCATTCTCAGTCCATATTTCAATGGTCGAAATTTTCTGGGCTTTGGATAATTTTGATCCTGCTTTCTCACCCACGACTAAGATATCTAGATTGGCACTTACAGCGCTTAGCAATCGTGCCCCATGGTCAGCTGCCATTTTTTCGGCCTCCTTACGTCCCATTTGCAATAACGTACCAGTAAATAGGATGCTTTTACCTGCTAGAACACCCGTCTCTGCTGATTGAAGGGGAAGATCTTCTGGTGTCTGAGTTAGATTGACCCCATATGATTCCATTTTTTCAAGAATGCGAATATTTTCTTCATTTTTGAAAAAGGAAACGACGTTTTGAGCGACCACCGGACCTATATCTTTAATGGAACTTAGATCTTCAGCAGTCCTATTGCGAAGATCTAGGACATGGGTGATGGTTTCGGCGATTAGTTTACTTGCCTTTTTGCCCAAGTGATGGATGCTGAGACTATGCAGGAGTTTATGAATGGGATTTTTTTTAGCCCGATCAATAGAGGACTTGAGTTTTTCGGCGGATTTCGAACCAAATCCCTCCAAATCGGTAATGATTTGATAATCTAAGCTATACACGTCGCTGATATCATGAATCCACCCCAATTCATAAAATCTCTCCACGATAGACTTACCAAAACCATCTATATCCATGGCATCTTTACTGACATGGAATATGATTTTCTGAAGGTTTTGAGCACCACAGGTGCACTGGGTACATCTCCAAGCCGCTTCAGATTCTACTTTTTCGAGTGGCACTCGAACCGACGGATCTGCGGGAATAGGACAATACTCAGGAAAACTAAAAGGAGGCAGATTTCCTTTTCGGAGTTCGGGAAAAGACTTTACGATGTAAGGAATGACATCGCCAGCTCGCTCTACCAATACGGTATCACCGATTCGCAAATCTTTGCTGATGATAAAATCTTCATTGTGCAACGATATAGAAGATACGCGAACACCCGCAAGCTGTACAGGATCAATTTTGGCTACTGGTGTGATGGAACCGATCTTTCCCACTTGAAATTCGATACTTCGTAGGATACTCGTAGCTTGTTTTGCCTTAAATTTCAGAGCAGTAGCCCATCTTGGGTGATGTGCAGTAGATCCCGCTCTCCGCTGTAGCTGATAGTCATCTACCTTAATGACCATCCCATCGATCTCGTAGGCATAGGCATCACGCTTTTCCTCCCAGTATTCGCAGAAATCAGCGACTTCCTCGATCGTTAGGCACTTTTTCCGGAGTTCGTCGGGTGTTTTGAATCCCAAATCATGTAACATATTGATAGCACGATCGTGAGAACCAATGGAAGGCAGCATGTCATTTCCATCTTCATCCACTGCATAGGCCAGCTGGAAGATGAATGCCTCGATACCACGCTTCTTTGTTTCGAGAGGATCTTTTGTTCGGAGACCTCCAGTTGCAGCATTACGGGGATTGGCATACGTAGGCAATCCCTCAGCCGCACGCTGGGCATTGATCTCATCAAAGACTGATTTTTTGATTAGAGCTTCACCTCTTAATTCTACTTTCGTCAGACCGAATTTGCTGAAATCTGCTCGTAATGGGATACTCTTCATGGCTTTGGCATTGGCAGTGATGTCTTCGCCTTGCGTACCATCCCCGCGGGTAGCGGCCCTCTTCAGAATATCCGCTTCATACACCAAAGCGATACTACCGCCATCCAGCTTAGGTTCGATGGAATATCCAATGGAGTCTTGATCAGACAATGCACAAAGTTTCCGTATTTGTCTATCAAAATCAAGGAGATCTTCCCTAGAATATGCATTCTCAAGGCTGAGCATGGGAACCATATGTGGCACCGTGGTACCCCAGCCAGTGAGGTCAGAGCCTACCCGCTGACTGGGGGAGTCTGGCGTCAATAATTCTGGGTAGGCCTGTTCGATCTGTTTTAAAATTTGAAACAATCGATCATACTCCGCATCAGAGATAAGAGGATCGTCTTGCACATAGTAGCGGTACTCGTGATAGCGCAGGACGTCACGGAGCATATCTAGATCGAGTAGTGTGGGCGCCTGGGCTTGCCACTTCTCAAAAAGAACGTGGAACATTTGCTGCTCTTCGATGCTATATTTGCCTTTCATGAATGTTTTGTAAAGATGAAAATGAAGGTGCAAGATATGATTTTTCTGACTGAAAAACCCCATCCAAAGTATGGTCATTCTGATTTAAACTCAAAAATAACCCCTCGAAATCATGGAATTTCTTACTTTTGTAGCCAATTTGTTTAGAAATATATGGAGCACAAATTAGATGCCATCGTAGATCGATATTATTATATAGAGGAAAAACTATCAGATCCTGAAGTCATATCAGATATGAAGGTCTTTTCCAAATACAACAAGGAGTACAAAGATCTAGGAGATATCGTCAAGACATACACCAGTTACAAGGATACTTTGAAGGCTATTACCGATGCGCAAACAATGCTCAAAGATCCAGACCCCGAAATGAAGGAAATGGCCCAACTGGAACTCAGCAACCTCCAAGAAATCAAAATACAATTGGAAGAACGCATAAAAATTCTCCTTATTCCAAAAGATCCAGAAGATGAGAAGGACGTCATTTTAGAAATCAGATCGGGGACCGGTGGTGATGAAGCAAGTATATTCGCTGGGGATCTATACCGAATGTACATGAGATACTTCGAATCACAAGGTTGGAAAACAGAACTTATCGATGCCAACGAAGGCTCCGTAGGTGGCTACAACAAAATTATCCTCGAAGTATACGGCGAAGATGTATATGGAAAGCTCAAATTTGAATCTGGTGCTCACCGCGTCCAAAGAGTGCCCGAGACAGAATCAAAAGGAAGGGTGCATACATCTGCTGCAACAGTGGCCGTCATGCCAAAATTCGAAATCGAAGAAATCGATATTCGAAAAGACGAGCTTAAGGTAGATACTTTCAGATCCAGTGGAGCTGGGGGACAAAACGTAAACAAAGTAGAAACAGGCGTCCGATTTACCCACATCCCCACAGGCGTGGTATCAGAAAGTACCGAAGCAAGATCTCAGCACAAAAACCGAGAGATCGCCCTCCAAAAGCTCTACAGTCGACTCCAAAATATCCAAGCCGAAAAAATATACCAAGAACAAAAATCCCAAAGAAAATCCCTCGTGGGTAGTGGCGATCGAAGTGACAAAATTCGGACATATAATTTTCCACAGAATAGACTGACTGATCACAGAATCAATCTCACACTCTACAACCTGGACCGTGTAATGAATGGTGAGATAGACCAAATCCTTGAAGCCTTAAGAATGGCTGAAAATGCAGAAAAAATGAAAGATGGAGGCAACGATTAAATCCATATTGATTTCCGAGTCTTCAAAATTTGCGGGGGATGTTCTCTTCTGTAAGCCCATGCTGAACCGAAATACGACCAAATGAAGATCATGGATACAATGGATGTTACTCAAGACGAACGCATACTGATGCAATATAAGGCGAACAATGACCTTACATTGTATCATGGGCTATTTGAGAAGTATCGCCCACTTATCTATGGTGTCTGCCTCAAATACCTCCAAAACGCCGAAGATGCCGAAGACTGTGTTCACGAAATATTTATGTCCTCCTCAAAAAAAGCCATAACACACCAGATCGCTAGCTTTAGACCATGGCTATATGTCGTAGCAAAAAATTATTGCTTCGATATCCTTAGAAAAAAATCGAGAAACTTCGATAAAGAAAATGAAGCCTTTCGTGTGTATTCTGATCAGATATTCCATCCTACTGATGATGAGGACGAGGATGAGATGCGTAAACTCCAAAATTGCATGAAGTCCTTGTCATCTGAGCAATATCAAGTGATACACTTGTTTTACTTCGAAAAGATGTCTTACCAAGATATCTCAGACCAACTATCATTGGGCCTTGGCCAAATACGATCATACATCCAAAATGGTCGTAGAAACCTAAAAATCTGTATGGAAAAAAAATGAAGAATCTAAATAATATATCACCCATAGAACTCCAAAATTTATTGGAAGACTATGCCAATGGACGCCTCTCCATGATGGATAGACACCAATTGGAAAAGCAAGCCCTCGATGATGATTTCCTGTTCGAAGCCTTAGAAGGCTATATCCTTGCACACAAAAATGCTAAAAAGGGTCAAACACCAAAAGTCATCATTTTTTCAAGATTCTACCGCAAAATGGCAGTGGCTGCTAGTATTTTTATTGGATTAGCTGCTGCAGTGTACTTATATCAATTACCCTCCACAGATAAAAACACACTTGCAACCACACCCGTTCAGAAAATACCACAAACACCGGATACAGAAACGGCCCTCACTACTATAACTACCACTACCGAACCTCTTGAATCAAATAGCCCTGAGATCAGCACCACCAAAAAAGTTAAAAAAAGAAGAACTCCTCCTAGAATCAAAACATCCGATGTAGAACAAAAAGTTGAAACGTCCATAGCACTCACTGCTCCCAAAAGCCCAGCTATCGCCGTCGCAAATTTCTCCCAGGTATTCGTGGCTGGACAATATCTCAGTGGTCTTAGTAAACTCAAATTAAAGGCAAACAGCATCCCTGAAATGGGCCATAAAAAATTTGCCAAAACTTATAAAAAATCCCAGTTGGCCAAAATACTTGGCGAAATAGAATACCCAGGACCCGTCGTCATTGAATTTTCTAACATACCTGAAGATAGCTTCAAACTATTAAGTGTCTATCCCGAGCAACTACTGTATGCGGAGCCCGCCATTCGCGAATTGATCATGCAAGGTGCTCCATGGCAAAGTGCAGATCCAGTTTCGGAAATTGGATTTTACCTCCTATTCAATGAGTAAATAGGCCTCATGCCTTAATTTTTTTTAACACTGTATTGGGAATTCCAACATACAATAGCCCACCCAAAATAATTATTTTTGCATTTTCGTTGTGTCATTTCCGTAAAATGGCTCAATTTTTGATATTATCAATTAGTTTAATTCATAAACAATTGATAATATGTCGGAAAAAGTAAAAATAATGTTTTATTCGATCCTTACATTCATAAGTATACTGCTCAATACCGGCTGCAACAATCAGTATGGAGAACGAGCAAGCAGTTATGCCAATGCAAGAATCCAAAGATCCGCCAATAATCAGTATTCAGGTCTAGCCTCTGCATCAGATACCATTATCTACCCTGATAATCCAGCAAAACTAAAGGCCCCGGACAAGCCTTCTGTCAATACAGATGACGAAGATGGCCGGACTTCTATCGTAAATTATGCGAAAAAATACCTTGGAAAACCTTACCGCGCTTATGGCAAAAAACCAGAAACAGGATTCGACTGCTCTGGTTTTGCAGGATATGTCCTCAATAAATATGGTGTGCCGCTCAAAGGTGGCAGCCAGAGCATTTCGAAAATGGGAATCCCTAAAGAAAAAGACAAACTCCAACCTGGTGATCTAGTTTTCTTCGGGAGGGGAAAGACCATCAATCATGTAGCCATCGTCTCCAAAAATGAAAATGGCCGGCTGGAAATCATCCACAGCACTTCGCACCACGGAGTCCGCATCGATGATGTTTACGCCTCCCCTTATTGGCGAAAAAGATTGCTTTTCGGGAAAGATGTGCTCCAAGTACAATAATTGCATGCTACAAAACCAAAATTTTTAAGTAACGGAAAGAGCCCGAAACCAACTTTTCCTAGACAAAAAAATTCAAACCGTCAAAAGACTTTTCTAATATTGTACCTTAGAACACAAAAAGTAAAAATACTTTTGGAAAAAAGCAAATATCGCTGTATCTTAGCGTCAATCCAAACTTATAATTACAATCATATTAAATCATACTGACATGTTGAACATCGTACTATTCGGGCCTCCAGGATCAGGAAAAGGAACCCAAGCACAGATGCTGGTGGAGAAATACGAACTTTTACATATATCTACTGGCGACTTATTTCGATATGAAATGAGCAATGACACCCCTCTAGGTCTTGAAGCAAAAGCGTATATGGCTAAAGGCGAGCTCGTCCCAGATGCGGTAACCATCGGGATGCTAAAAAATAAAGTAATGGCCAACCTCGATTCGAAAGGTTTCATTTTTGATGGTTTCCCAAGAACCAATCATCAAGCCGTGGCATTAGACGAATTGATGAATGAAATAAACCAAAAAATTTCTGGTCTTATTGCCCTTGAGGTAGATCAGGAGGAGATCGTATCTCGAATCCTAAACCGTGGCAAGTCTTCTGGTAGAGCAGATGATAATGACGAGTCAATTATCCGAAATCGGATTAAGGTCTACTCCGAGGAGACAGCACCCGTTTTTGACTATTATGCATTCCAAGGAAAAACCCACCGATTGGTTGGTAGTGGCACCATCGAAGAAATCTTTGATCAAATCTGCACTACCATCGATTCATTTTAATTCATCCAACCACACTCCATGGCTAGTGAAAATTTTGTAGATTATGTAAAACTGTGCTGCAGAAGTGGTGCGGGAGGAAGTGGGTCGAATCACTACCATAGAGATAAAAAAACCCCAAAAGGTGGCCCCGATGGGGGTGACGGCGGCAGAGGTGGCCATATCATCCTACGCGGAAATGCCCAAATGTGGACGCTTCTTCCACTCAAATACAGAAAGCACGTAATAGCCGGTCCCGGTGGCAGTGGTAGCGCTTCGACCAGTACAGGCGCAAATGGGGAGGATATCATCCTTGATGTACCACTCGGCACCATTGCGAAAGACGTAGAGACAGGTCACATAGATTTTGAGATCACTCATGATGGAGAAACCCGAGTACTCGTGGCTGGCGGTCGTGGTGGACTGGGTAATGTCCATTTCAAATCAGCAACCAATCAAGCGCCACAATACGCACAGCCTGGCGAGTCTGGTAGAATGGAATGGAAAATCTTAGAGCTCAAGGTCCTTGCTGATGTAGGACTTGTAGGTTTTCCAAATGCTGGCAAATCTACCCTGCTTTCTAGTATGACAGCAGCCAAACCAAAAATCGGCGATTATCCATTTACCACCTTGGTACCTAATTTAGGGATTGTGAAGTATAGAGACTCCCGCTCCTTTATCATCGCCGATATACCTGGGATCATTGAAGATGCACACAAAGGCAAGGGTCTTGGGGTGCGATTTTTGAGACATATCGAGCGGAACTCAGTCTTGCTATTTCTCGTCCCTGCTGATGCCGAAAACATCTCTGAGCAGTACAAAATACTTCTCAACGAACTTACCCAATACAACCCAGAATTACTAGATAAAAAGAGGATGCTTGCTATCTCAAAATCTGATATGCTCGACGATGAAATGAGGTCACTCATAGCCGAATCTCTGGATGTTGACATTCCCTACTGCTTTATTTCTGGAGTATCAGGATATGGCCTAGACGTCTTGAAAGATAAACTCTGGGCCATGATCAATAGTCATTAATTGACCTGATCCATAAAATCAGAAAAATTTAGCGCTTTTTCATAAAGTCGATCTTGGTAAGTGTGCAGAAGCAGTCGGAATCCAGATGGAATCCCCTTATTCTTACTGTAGAGAATCTCTAGATTCCCAAAAAGCTGATTGCCTTTTTCTCCCATCTGTAGGTAAATGGAGGGTTTCATATATAGCCGATAGGTCTCATCTGCTGGGCTAATCTTGTGCTCCGCCAGCTTTTCCCGATACCCCATTTTGAAAGCGGCTTGATGCAAGTGTCTAAGAAGAATAAGCGCATCTTGATCTGACATGCCCATGGAACGCGTATTGATTGCAAATCCACGAGTTTTCCCGTTTGAAAAGAGACTCAGGCCCTTTCCATCGGAGATCAAATCTTTTTCTGAAGCTTCGCTTTGGGGTATTAGGTCTTTGACTTCCTGAACTATAATCCGCCACCATGTCAGAAATTCTCCTTCATCAGCTGGCTCTGGAAACTGTGATATTTTGAATTCTTTAGTCTCAGATTCAACTTTAGACCGCTGATCCAGACTTGTACCTTTGACAACAGTTTCTTCCTCATTTTTTGCATTTACTAATTGAAATAGCTTTTCGAAAAATCCCTTATTCATTTTATCTGTGGCTTATAGTCGGGCTATCTTCGTAAAATAACGCGGCCGACCTATCACCTTGGTAAACAACACAATGACCTATAAGGTTGATACCCCGATTCATCCAAAAAATCAACAAGGAAAAATAAGGCTCAATTAGTCCTTTAGCTCAAGTTTCTTGAGTACAATATCCTTTTTTTCCCAAAGGGAAGAGAAGGCAGGCTTTAGAGCCTCCCAAAGCCATGAGGTAACTTCAGGAAATACTGAAAGCATAGGATATGCAAAAGATTTTTCTTTTGTAGTCGCCGAAATGAGCTCAAAACTATCCATCATTCCGATAAAATAAGAAATCAACGCTCCAAAGAAGAAACCCTGTATCAAACCACCGATCACAAGATTCGCCTGATCGAGATTCACAGCCTTCAGACCTTCCTCAAAAGCTTTGCCCATCAATCGTACTCCAATCATCAACGCCGCAAATGTGATAATGATCCCCAACACAAAACTAACACCAGGATGCATATCCATCATCCACTCCAATAGCTTCATGGTCAGTGGCGACAACTTCAACGTCAGCAATAGAGCCAGCAAGATAGATAAGGTGTCAAAAACAGTTTTTACCAATCCTCTCTGATATCCTAGGGCAAAGCCCCCACCAATGATGCCTACTGCTAAAATGTCAATCCACATTGCGTTGATTTGATTTTGTATTAAAAAATTAGTTGACTTCTGATCTCTTTTATTCGTGCTTCTTTCTCCAGATAATTCGGCATGACCGCCCCTACCAGACTCCAAAATCGTGAGGAATGATTGAGCTCAATGAGATGTGCCAATTCGTGCACAAAAACATAATCTGCCAATTCGAGTGGTAAAAGAAGGGTTCGGGTAGCTATATTGATATTCCTTTTTGAAGAACAACTTCCCCAATTGCTTGCATTATTTTTTAGACAGATCCGCCCTATGTCCATTCGGAAATGTAAATCATTCCAATAATCAATTCGGCGCTCTACCATGGTGGCGTAACGCTTCGCAATATATTTAGATATGATGCTGCTGATCATCCTTTTTGAGTCAACAGCATTTAGTTTATTCGAAATCGTAATTTTGAGTTGGAATCCTTCACGCACTAAGGTTGATTTGTTCTCAGGACAGTCTTCAGACTTCATGACATTCACCTGATAAAGCGGACCACCTAGCACAGAAAAAGAAAGCTGATGATTTGGATCGATCGCTTTGAATCTTTCGATGCTAGGATGAGCTTCGTCCTTCAATTTTGCTAACCACTCGGTAGCAAAACCCACCAATGAACTATCACTGTGGCTGGAATATACAGGAGCACGAAGAATCACTTCATGTTTGGCGATGGCGACACGAATACTCCTACGCGACTCTCGAATCAGTTTCATCGGGAAATCGTATTCGCCGAGCTGGACACTTTGGGTCCAAGATGTCGGAGTCAAAAAATTACTTTTTTTCGTCTTCAAATTGTTTCATTATTGAGACCAGTCTTTCAACGCCAGAAAGGTCCATCGCATTATAAATAGAAGCCCTAAATCCACCGACTGACCGATGTCCCTTGAGTCCTTCACATCCATTTTCCTCACACTTGGCTAAGAAATCTTTTTCCAAGGATGCATCTTTGATCGTAAAGGTCACATTCATTCTGGAGCGATCTTCCGGTACAGCATGTCCTTGAAATAGACTATTGCGATCTATCTCATCATACAGCAGTTTCGCCTTCGCATCATTTCGCAGTTGGATTGCCGAAATTCCGCCTAGAGCCTTCAACCATCGTAGGGTTAGCATAGATACATATATTGGGAAAACTGGAGGTGTGTTATACATGGACTCATTGGCAATATGAATGCGGTAATCCAACATACTGGGTAATTTCTTAGATTGTCTATCCAAAATCGACCTGCGGATCAACACCAAGGTAACACCAGCAGGACCTAAGTTTTTCTGAGCACCCGCATAAATAAGATCAAATTTAGAAAAGTCGATGGGTCTGCTGAAAATATCCGATGACATATCGCTGACCAACGGGATGCTAACGTTCGGCTCGGACTGAAATTGAGTACCGTAGATCGTATTATTGCTTGTATAATGTAGGTAGCGAAAGTGAGCGGGCACATCATAATGCTTAGGGATGTGATTGAAATTGGAAGATTTTGAACTAGCAACGACTGCGATTTCTCCAAAAAGCTGCGCCTCGTCAATTGCTTTTGTGGACCAAGTTCCAGTATTGATGTATGCTGCTTTCTCGCCATCCTGAAGCAAATTCATTGGCACCATAAAAAATTGACTACTCGCTCCTCCTGACAGAAAAAGCACCTCGAATTCAGATGGCACAGCCAATAATTCTTTGACCAATGATACTGCCTCCTCATATACTTGGACGAATGCTTTATCTCTGTGAGACATTTCCAATAGAGAAAGTCCAGTTCCTTCAAAATTGAGGACAGCCTCACTCGCTTGCTGGAATACCTCCTGCGGCAGAATACTCGGCCCTGCTGAAAAATTCACTTTTCTCATGTGATATCATTTTTTATAGAAAGGCAAAGCTACTGCATTCAGACCAATTTCGTAACTCCAATGTCAGCTTGAAAATGAAATATGGGCAAAAAAAAACAGCAGTGGTTTTCCCTTCTGCTGTTTCTGTGAGACATACTGGACTCGAACCAGTGACCCCTACCCTGTCAAGGTAGTGCTCTAAACCAACTGAGCTAATATCTCTTCTATTTATCCTTTTATCTGACGCACCTCTGCTAGGAAGTCAGCTGGTTGTTTAAATCCTTTTGACACTCGGATGGGCTTTTTGTTAGCATCCAAGTAAACGATTGATGGATATGACATTTGACTATTGAGCAACTCTACTGCCAAGGCATGAACCCCATTTCTTCCCACGGGCATCCACTCGTAATCTTTACCTTGAAAGTTCAGCTTTTCTTTTTGTTCCGCATCAAATTTCACAACGTGAAAGTTCTGATCTAAGTACTTGACCACTTCTGGATCCGAAAATGTTTGCTTATCCATCACCTTACACCATCCACACCAGTCTGTGTAGATGTCGATCATGTACATCTTTCCTTCACTATTGGAGATCTTGTCAGCAGTCTGCATGTCTATCCAAGTAAGAGAACCATCCGTTTTTTTGGGATATTCCCCACCTGCTCCATCATTTTTACATGATAGAAGGCTCAAAAGGCTAAAAAACAAACTGATCAATAAGATTTTATTCATATGCGCCGCAAAGATATGCAATAAAAATGTACTATCAAATTTTTTTAAAAATTATACGCGTTTTGCATCTTTCGTTCTAGTTGAATGACGGTATCGCGGAAAAGAGCATTGGTATCCATCATATCTTGTACTGCCTTGACAGAATAGATAACTGTAGAGTGATCTTTACCCCCAAAACTATCACCTATCAGCTTTAAAGAGCTATTGGTCAATGTCTTGGCAAAATACATAGAGAGCTGCCTAGCGATGACTACAGTTCTTTTACGAGTATTTCCTTGAAGTTTATCCATAGAAATTTCGAAATGCTCAGCCACCATCCTTTTGATGACATCCACTGTAATTTCACCAGTATGTTGAGTCACGGATTTCGAAACTACCTCCTTCACCAATTCTATGGAGATCTTCCTTCGATTTAGGGAAGCATGCGCTTCGATGAGATTTAGGATTCCTTCGAGCTCGCGTATATTGGACTTTACGTTTTGGCAAATATATTCTGCATATGACTTTTCGAGGGTCAAGCCCATCTCATTCATCTTTTGCTTTAAGATTTGCATCCGCGTTTCGAATTCTGGGGAACCGAGATCCGCATTAAGGCCCCACTTAAATCTAGAGAGCAGCCTCTTTTCGAAATCCTGCATATCCTTCGGTGGACGATCTGAGGTCAATATGATTTGTTTGCCGCTTTGATGCAATTGATTGAAGATATTAAAGAATACCTCCTGCGTTTTTTCCTTTTTGGCCAAAAACTGAATATCATCCACGATAAGGACATCCACCATTTGGTAGAAATTCAGAAAATCATTGATGGTGTTTTGTTTGAGTGCTTGAATAACCTGGTTGGTGAAGCGCTCTACATTGACGTATAAAACCTGCTTGCTCGGGTCCTTTTCCATGATCTCGTTGCCGATGGCATGGGCAAGGTGAGTCTTTCCCAATCCGGTATCTCCATAAATAAAAAATGGATTGAAAGAAGTAACACCCGGACGCTTTACGATCTCGAGTCCAACGGACCTAGCCAGTTTATTACACTCCCCTTCGATGTAATTTGTAAATCGGTATTTCGATATAAGTTGTGGTTCTATTTTGATCCTTTTGATTCCTGGGATGATGAAAGGATTCATCAGATTGGATGTGGACTGTTCCTCTTCAGAGCTCGAATCTACGCGAGAGACTTTTTTGTGGTTTTCGACTAGAATTTGGTATTCTAGTGTCGCTTTTTGGCCTATTTCAGAACGAATGGCTCCTCCCAAAACTTCGATGTAATTTTCTTCCAACCACTCATAGAAAAACTTATTCGGGACTTGGATCGTGAGGACATGATCTTTAAGTTTGACAGGTTTGATTGGAGCAAACCAAGTCTTGAAGCTTTGCGTAGGCACCTGCTTGCGGATCACTTCGAGACATTTTTCCCAAGTTTCAATATGAGTATTCGCCATTTGTAATTAGTTCTGTTATCGTAAAATACGCCCACATCGGTAAAATACCAATACAAGGAGTCACCCTACACATTCATTAAGTTGGATATTTCAGGTCCTTTGGGAAGGCAAAATTCGAAAAAAATGTTCAGTATCCTATCATATTGGACTCATTTTTTACGCATTTTCTTATTCACATATGTAACTGATTGTCAACAAAGTGAATGGAATTTTGAGTATTATATAGGGATCTAACAACCAATCATTTATAGATTTACAAATTCTGATACGTTTGAGTTATTCACACTTTTTCAGGAATTACCAACAAGTAAATTCTCACAACTAACACAAGTTCCTTTTTTGTTTCGTTCGAACAAAATATCTATCTTCCCCAATACCATTCCGCCCCAGCCAGCTTGATTGATTAAGACGGACCTTCCAATTTTGTTAGTAACTTTTTCTGGTGCATTCAAAAAAGTATGGGTGTGGCCTCCTAATATGAGATCCACATCTTCTGATTGAGCAGCATACACCTTATCACTTACTCGATTAGGCTCACGCTTGTATTCATATCCCAGGTGTGAAAGACAGATGACATAATCACACTTCATTTCCTGCTTCAAAAACCTAGACATTCGATTACCTACTTCGATGGGATCTTTGTATACGACACCCTCGCACAAGCTAGATGGCACCAAGCCCTTCAGCTCAATACCCAATCCATACACGCCTACTTTGATATTGGACTTTACAAAGACCTTGAATGGTTCAATTTTCCCATTCAAGCTTGAGTCAGAAAAATCATAATTTGAAACTATGAAAGGAAATTTGGCATGAACCAATTGCCTTTCGAAACCAGCGACACCTGCATCAAAATCATGATTACCCATGGTAGCTGCATCGTATCCCATGAGAGACATCAACTTCATCTCCAGCTCACCTCCGAAAAAATTGAAGTAAGGTGTCCCTTGAAAGATATCTCCTGAATCGAAAAGTAAAATATTCTTTTCCGAGGCACGAATTTCTCTGATCATCTGTGCTCTTTTGGCCATCCCTCCTTTACCTGAGTTTCTGCTGCCGTCCACAGGAAAAGGTTCTATTCTACTATGGGTATCATTGGTGTGCAGGATGGTGAGCTTTATGGTCTCTGGATCCGCAATCATAGAAGATCCCAAAGTTGGATATAGCAGTGCCCCAGAAATCCCAAAGGCTGTATCCACTAAAAATTTTCTTCTCTTCATTTCTTCTTATTCAGTTGTCACAAATTGATTTGAGATGTGTCCTAAATGAAATTTTCAGTAAGGAATCAAGTTTCATGTAGGCTATTTAAAAAGTATCCGCTGGACCAAATCTACCTTGACCTCTGGATTCCTCTTGACATGGTCAAGAATGAGGTCGCGAATTAGGATGCCAGATTCCTCTCGAGGAAGAATACTTAAGAATCCAAGTTCGTCACCACCATTCGCTAGGTAATCCGAAATACCTACTCTATAACTTCCGCTGGAATCCAAAGGCTTACCCTTGATCAAAACTTCTTGTACCTTACCGCCAACGATGGTACACTTAACCTCTTTACTTACCGGCCAGCCTCCTTTAGCCGAAACATAATCAAACAACTTAGCAACATCCTTCCCTGAAAGAGTAAGTACCACAAATTGATTATCAAACGGCATCAACTCATAAATTTTCCCAATGGTGATATTTCCTTTTGCCACCGAATTCAACCGGATACCGCCATAGTTTTGTACTACAAAATCAAGTTCCCCTCTGTTTAAATGAACAGCTGCTTCAAAGATAGCATCAGAAAACCAATTTGTAAGTGATGAAGATGGAAGGGCTTTGGTTAATTCATGGTCTGTATACCCAATGACCTCGTTCATTTGTTCATCCACCTTTTTCTTATAGGGACTGATAAGAGCCAATGCCGTGCTGTCTTCTTTTGTGTAGACATCGGACACATTGATATTTTCAGTACTGTATTTTGCAAGATGTAGTACTTTTGGACTACAAGCAGGTAATAAGACTGAGAAAAGTCCGATGGTGATCCAGATTTGGAATTTAGTTGGTTTCACGATCTATTTTCTTAATGATTATTTGATACTGGATTTCCTGACTGGAGATGACTAACCTATTTGGAGTAGTATATCTGCTTCTTGTTTGATGGCATATTTTGCTTTTTCATTTGGGAAGCCTCCCATTTCCATTTCGACCATTCGAAGTATTTCCATGAGCCGCTCTGGTCTTTCATCTGGAGGTAGTTTATCTGCGGTCTGACTCAGGATATTTAATGTTTGGTCCTTGGCGAGCAAAATAATTTTCCAAAGCGATGACGACACATAAAGCTGTTGGGTTAGATTAAACTCATATTCTTGCTGAATGGCTAAAATCATGGAGGTTTGGATGTCCTTAGCAGATAAACCTTCTGCATTGAGCCGTAAGAAAAGGGATTGAGGATGGATGCGTTCACAAAAGATTATAAGGCGTTCGTAGGCTTGTAGTTTGATGCCTATGATTTTTAGGTTTTCAGACTTTCGCTTTTTCAGTTGTGCTTCAGCATATTGGGCATTCATATACGTACGAAACATATAATACACCGTCGCAAAAACGATCAAAGCGGGGAGGGTAAGTTTTAGGATTTCTAAAAATGTATTCATAGATGGCTAAGTCAATTTTTTCTTTAATGATGTGAACTATAAAAATGTCAGTGATGTTTAGATGTATGATTTTACGGCCCAAGATAGCCGTAAATTCTTAGGTTTTAAAAACAAAATCGTTTTTTTTATGACAGATCAATTGATAGAGCCTATCGCTCTTACAGAAGGTGCGGTAACCCAGCTCAAAAAGATCATGGTTGACCAGTCTGTACCAAGTGACTACGGACTTCGTATCGGTGTGAAGGGTGGCGGCTGCTCAGGCTTCAGTTATGTACTCGGATTCGACCAACAAACAGAAAAAGACCAAGTCCACCATATCCACGGCATCAAGGTTTTGATGGAAAAGTCTCATGGAATTTACCTTCTTGGTATGGAGATAGATTGGGTAGAAGGTCTAAACAACCGAGGGTTCACCTTCAATAATCCTAATGCGAAGGAATCTTGCGGTTGCGGAACTTCCTTTTCTGCTTAACTTGAGATTCAAATATTTTAACACGAAATCAATCTACCTCTTTTCGAAATGTCCCAAGATTCAGTTCAAATCCACTGTTTCTTGGGACATTTCTATTCTATAGCCTAATGGTGTAATACCATTTATGCTTGGTAATTATCAAGCTGTGGTCAATTCTTCTGTTTCCAGCTGCTCCTCCATTGACTCTGCTTCTATTTTATCCAGGTCTGTTCGCAAATTCGAAATAATAAAATCTTGTCTATCCGGCGTATTTTTTCCCATGTAATAGCTCAGTATTTCCTCTATACTTGTTTTTTCTGGAAGAATGACTGGATCAAGGCGAATGTTCTCACCAATAAAATCTTCAAATTCATTTGGGCTAATCTCTCCTAGCCCTTTGAACCTTGTAATCTCTGCCTTCCCCTTTAGTTGGCGGATAGCTTCTTGCTTTTCTTCGCTGGAATAGCAATAAAAGGTTTTCTTCTTATCTCTGACCCGGAAAAGCGGCGTATCCAGAATGTAGAGGTGTCCTTGTTTTACCAAATCTGGAAAAAACTGAAGGAAAAACGTCAATAAAAGCAATCGGATGTGCATACCATCTACGTCAGCATCAGTAGCTATGACTATACGGTTGTAACGTAAATTTTCAATTCCATCCTCAATATCCAATGCATGTTGAAGTAGATTGAATTCTTCGTTTTGGTAAACGATTTTTTTTGTCATACCATAGCAATTAAGGGGTTTTCCGCGCAGACTGAATACTGCTTGGGTTTCTACATTTCTGGCTTTGGTAATGGATCCACTCGCTGAGTCCCCCTCTGTAATGAAGATGGTACTAGCAAGCTTGGTTTCATCGTCAATCTTTTTTCCTGTATCGTTGAAGTGCACCCGACAGTCCCTAAGCTTTTTATTATGGATTGCGGCTTTTTTTGCTCTTTGGTTCGCTAGTTTTTTGATATCGGAGATTTCTTTCCGCTCCCTTTCGGATTGCTGTATCTTGCGAAGGATAAGGTCGGCAACCTCCTTATTTTTGTGCAGATAGTTGTCCAAGTGGATTTTGATAAAATCTCCCACAAATGTGCGTATAGACTGCCCTTCAGGTGAGATAGTCAAAGACCCTAACTTTGTTTTTGTTTGGGATTCGAAGACAGGTTCCTCTACTTTCAGGCTAATTGCTCCAATGATTGAAGCCTGAACATCCCTGGAATCAAAGTTTTTGTTGAAAAATTCACGAAATGCTTTGACCAAGGCTTCTCTGTAGGCTGCTAGATGAGTTCCTCCTTGGGTGGTATTTTGACCATTGACGAATGAATAATATTCTTCTCCATAGCTATCCCCATGTGTAAAAACAATCTCTATATCTTCGCCCCTCAAGTGGATGATCGGATACCGCAGTTTTTCTGCATCGGTTTTCCGCTCTAGGAGGTCTAATAGACCATTTTTTGAGACAAAGGTCTTTCCATTGAAATTGAGTTTGAGGCCTGCATTGAGGTATGCATAATTCCATAGCATATTCTCGACATACTCATACCTAAACTTGAAGTTTTTAAAAATGTTAGCATCTGGAATAAACTCCATCAGGGTGCCATTTGAGTCTTTTGTTACTTTTATCGGTTGTTCATCTGTAATATCACCAGCTGAAAACACGACTGACTTCATTTCTTGTTCGCGATACGCCTCTACTTTGAAGTAACTACTGAGGGCATTAACAGCTTTAGTACCGACGCCGTTGAGACCTACCGATTTTTTGAAGGCCTTACTGTCATATTTTCCACCAGTGTTGATTTTGGAGACACATTCAACCACTTTACCTAATGGAATACCGCGACCATAGTCTCTGACCCGAACTTTGCCATCCGTGATCTCTATATCGATCTGTTTTCCATGGCCCATGACATATTCATCGATGCTGTTGTCAATGATTTCCTTTAGAAGGATGTAGATACCATCTTCGGCAGAAGATCCATCCCCTAGCTTTCCGATATACATTCCAGGCCTGAGCCGGATATGCTCTTTCCATTCAAGGGTACGGATATTATCTTCGGTATATTGTATTTGTTCCATCGTAAAAGCTGTGTCGAGATTTTGAAAGGTAAAAATATTAAATAAAACCGTAATCTATATCCTTTTTAGACGTTCTTTTTTGGAACACGGCCAACTGTGAGTTAAAATTTCTATATTTACCGCAGTTTTATCACTTTCTAAATCAAATTCGTATGCAAATTAATCGTCTTTTCGGAATGGTTATCTGTTTTGTATTAATCATGTCCACCACCTCATGCAAAAAAGATCCCATTCTTGGTTGTACGGATCCTACTTCATTAAATTACAATCCGCAAGCCACCCAGGATGATGGAAACTGCCTTTTTCCAAAGGATTTGTTTGTTGGTACTTATAGCACGAATCTGACTTGCAACAATGAGTTATTGAATCAAATTTTCGGTGCGGGTGCTACGGATCTGATGATAGAGGAGTTACCCGGGAGCAAAACTGCAGTTCGACTCAATTTAGGAGGTACTGGCCAATTCGGCATCGAACCAATCGAGGCAGAAGTAGTCAACGGAAAAGTGAATTTCACTAGAACGCTGCAAGATATCGAGATAGATGTCACCATGGACGGGAATCCAGAAACAATACGAGTAAGAATTACAGGTGACATCACAAGTATATCCAATGGACAACGCTTAGAAGGAATCTTAAATTTTAATATATCAACTATCGTATTTGGTATTGCTATTCCTGTAGTGCAAGACGATTGTAATCTTGTAGCTAACAGAAAATAAAGTTTAGAATGGTCGGTAGGGCATAGTCCCTACTGGCTACTTCTGGATCTTTAGTAATCGCCCCTCGCTGGTAAGCACAATCCATGAATTAGCTACTTTTGCCAGATCTATCAAATCTGCTTCTCCTTCTATTTTGTACCTTTCCCAAGAATCCCCTTGATTACGAGTAATCATAAAAAGGCCATCATCACCGACTAGGGCTATTTCATCGTCTACACGAATAATTTTTCGAGCACCAAGATTCTGCTGATTCTGGATGGAAATCTCAGAACTTCGGAATTTCCCTTTGACCAAACTTCCCCGAATATCGATGGCAACAAATTCATCTCTATTATCTACACTTACAGCATCTGTCAGAAAGAAACCCTCCAAAGGTTTAATCAGCCAAGTACAGTCATCCTGGTCAAACACCAAGTAACACCCAAAACCAAAAGTGACTAGAGTGTCAGAAAGCACTAGGGTACGAGATACTTCCATGGGAATATCAAGTTCGCAAAGTGCTGAAAATTGCTCATCAAAAACACTAACCTTACCAAATCTAAAGGCTTTTCCGCTAGATACTACATTGAATGGACCTGATCTAAAAAAATAATTGGAAAAACCCCAATATGGTAACTTTTTCTGAAAGAGCGTGTCATTTAATATGTCATATGTGATAAAATGCCCATCAATTCCAATTCCAAAAGTTTGTGAGCCAACAGAAAAAAAATCCAAGATAGTCTTTGGTGTACTAATCTGGTGGATTAGATTGCTAGTCTCATTTTTAAAATAATAAACTCGAAGATCACTTGTGTTCCAGATGTCACCACTCGAAACGATCAATCGGTCATTGTGACCATGGATACGTTTTGGGGCAAGGGAATTATTTTCTAAAACAATCTCATCTACAATAAGACGGTCATCATCGTTGGAGCATCCGAGGAGCATTATGGTAAAGAAAATGAGAAGAGTTGCGTGTATATATTTTTTGATATTCATATGCGCAAAGATAACGAACAAAAAAAGATTAGAGGGTTAATGAGTTAGGGGCAAAAAAAAAGAGCTAAATCTTACGATCAGCTCTTTTTAAAATTTATAGGCGGCGACCTACTCTCCCACCTTGCGGCAGTACCA
>Ga0209278_1000130_pt1 | contig 104094 bp, 94 predicted proteins | sample JI81BgreenDNA_FD_187504 | JGI IMG/M metagenome (GOLD analysis project Ga0209278, IMG submission 187504) | Wastewater effluent complex algal communities from Wisconsin, to seasonally profile nutrient transformation and Carbon sequestration -... | ecosystem: Engineered > WWTP > Effluent > Algae... | reverse complement strand
CGAACTCGGTGCTGAAGATGCAGGTGTTCTGCGCCTGGTCTTCCTTGAGGATGTCGGCCTGCACGGTGCCGCGCACGGTGGCCAGCGTGTGGGCCTTGATGCGGGCGTAGGTCTCGGCATCCACCACCTGGTCGCCGGTGACGCCCAGCAGGCCGAGGCCGAGGCCGTTGTTGGTTTCCGGCAGTTCGCCGGAATACACCGGGCGGGTGCGGCCCTCGAAAAGCTTGGCGATGCGCTGCTCGGTCACGGCCCACAGCGCGGGGTCGGCCTTCAGGTGCTTTTCCACCTGCTGGTCGATGGCAGTGTTCATGAACATGGCGAGGATCATCGGCGCGGGGCCATTGATCGTCATGCTCACGCTGGTGCTGGGCGCGCACAGGTCGAAGCCGGAGTACAGCTTCTTCATGTCGTCCAGCGTGGCGATGGACACACCGCTGTTGCCGATCTTGCCGTAGATGTCCGGGCGCTCGGCCGGGTCTTCGCCGTAGAGCGTCACGCTATCGAACGCGGTGGAGAGCCGCGCGGCGGGCTGGCCCACGCTGAGGTAATGGAAGCGGCGGTTGGTGCGCTCCGGCGTGCCCTCGCCCGCGAACATGCGGATGGGGTCTTCGCCGCTGCGGCGGTAGGGGTACACGCCGCCGGTGTAGGGGTAGTGGCCGGGCAGGTTTTCTTTGCCCAAGAAGACGAGCAGCTCGCCCCAGCTCTTCCACTGCGGGGCAGCGATCTTCGGGATCTTCTGGTGGCTCAGGCTTTCGCGGTAGTTCTCGACGCGAATCACTTTTTCGCGCACCTGGTATTCGGTGAACTCGTCGGTGACCGACTTCAGCCGCTCCGGCCAGGCGCGCAGCAGCGCGAGGCTTTCGGTGGAGAGCGAGTTCAGCGCGTCGTTGTAGCGCTGGCGCAGCGTCAGCAGGCTGCGGTCGCCACCTTCGCGCAGCGCATCGGCGGCGTAGAGATCGAGCGCCTTGGGCAGGGCGGCATCGCCCAGCTCCTTCAGCGCGGACCAGCAGGCCTGCGCGCGCTCGGCGGCCTCGCTTTGGCGCTGGATGTCGCCATTGATGCGGCGGCCTTGCTCCGCGATTTCAGCCAGATAGCGGATGCGCGCGCCGGGGATCAGCACGGTGGCGCGCGGCTCCTTCAGGCTCGTGTCGATGGTGGGCGCGAAGCTGCAGGCGTTCGAGGCGATGCCCTCGCCCAGCTTGGCCTTCAGGCGCTGGCACAGGTTGGCGAACATCCAGCTCACGCCGGGGTCGTTGAACTGCGAAGCGATGGTCGGGTAGACGGGCACCTCGTCGTCCGGCATCTGGAAGGCGGTGCGGTTGCGCTTCCACTGCTTGCGCACGTCGCGCAGGGCGTCTTCGGCGCCGCGGCGGTCGAACTTGTTCAAGATCACCAGCTCGGCGTAGTCGAGCATGTCGATCTTTTCGAGCTGGCTGGCCGCGCCGTAGTCGCTCGTCATCACGTACACCGGGAAGTCGACGAGGTCGACGATCTCGGAATCGCTCTGGCCGATGCCGGCGGTTTCCACCAGCACGAGGTCGTAGCTCAGGCCGCGCAGGAAGGCGATGCAGTCCTTCAGCACGGCGTTCGTCGCCACGTGCTGGCGACGCGTGGCCATCGAGCGCATGAAGACGCGCGGCGAGCGCAGCGAGTTCATGCGGATGCGGTCGCCCAGCAGCGCGCCACCGGTGCGGCGGCGGGTGGGGTCCACCGAAATGACGGCGATGCGCATGGCCGGGAAGGCCTGCAGGAAGCGGTTGATGATCTCGTCGGTGACCGAGCTCTTGCCCGCGCCGCCGGTGCCGGTGAGGCCCACCACCGGCGTCTTGCCACCGGCCAGCTGCCAGCCTTTGCGGAGCGTGGCCAGCTCGGCCTCGGGGATGGCGCCTTCTTCAATGACCGAGAGCATGCGGCCCACGGCGATCTCGTCTTCGACGGCCACGGCGGCGGGCTTGAGGGTGCCCAGCCGCGCCTTGTGGGTGCGGGCCACGAGGTCTTCGATCATCCCGACGAGGCCCAGCTGCATGCCGTCGTTCGGGTGGTAGATGCGCTCGACGCCGTAGGCCTGAAGCTCGGCGATCTCTTCCGGCGTGATGGTGCCGCCGCCGCCACCGAACACGCGGATGTGCGAGGCGCCGCGCTCTTTCAGCATGTCCACCATGTACTTGAAGTACTCGGTGTGGCCGCCCTGGTAGCTGCTGAGCGCGATGCCGTCGGCGTCTTCCTGCAGCGCGGCGCGCACCACGTCCTCGACCGAGCGGTTGTGCCCGAGGTGGATCACCTCGGCGCCCTGCGACTGGATCAGCCGGCGCATCACGTTGATGGCGGCGTCGTGGCCGTCGAACAGCGAGGCGGCGGTGACGAAGCGCAAGGGCGTGGCTTCGGCGGCGTTCTGGGGGATCTGGCTGGCGGGGGTGCTCATGGCGGCCACGTCGCGATTGCGGGAAAGGCGGCGAGTTTAACTTCTGGGGCGTGTTCGCAGGTTTTGACGTTTCTCGAACGCGTCGGGCCTTGCCCGGCGCTCGCGTGGGGCGGGTATGCTGCATTGCCGCAGCCCACGAGCCCCCCATGCCCCGGAACGGACTGGCCATCGCCGTCGTGCTTGCCCTTGCGGGGCTGCCCTGCGTGGCCACGGCGCGTACCCAGGACCCGGCCCTGCTCGACCTGAGCCTCGACGAGCTGCTGAAGATCGACGTCAGTGCGGCCAGCTTCACCACCACCTCGTTGCGCGACGCCGCCGCCAGCATCACGGTGTTCGAACGCCGCGAGCTGGAGCGGCTGGGCTTCCGCCACCTGCACGAAGTGCTGAACTGGGTGCCCGGCGCCTACACCTCGCGGGTGGCGGCCACCGGCTTGGAAAACCGCACCGTGCTGCGCGGCAACCCGGGCACGGCCGGCGGCGGCCTGCTGGCCATCGACGGCCAGCGCGTGAACACCATGCAGACCGTCCGCGCCTGGGGCGTGGTGCGCAACTTCCCGCTCTCGATGGTGGAGCGGGTGGAGATCATCCGCGGCCCGGGCGGCGCGCGCTTCGGCGGCGGCCCCAGCGACGAAGTGGTGAACGTGGTGACCCGCCGCGGCGACGGCCTCGTGGGGGCCAGCGTTTCGGCGGACGGCGGCCATTCGGCCCTGCTGATGACCGGCGCCACGCACGGCGACTGGCGGCTGGACCTGCGCGCAACGCAAGAAGCCCATGAGATGCCGGAATACACCGGGCTGTTCGACCGCTATGGGCGCATCACCCGCAGCACCGAATCCGCCGCCGACCGCACGGCCATCCTTGACCTCACCCGCGGCCGCCACGGCCTGCAGGTGCTGCACCACGAATCCGACATCGAGGGTTACTACGGCCTCAACGGTTCGATCAATCCCGGCGACGAGAGCCAGCTGGAGGCCACGTGGTGGCGCTACAGCGGCGAGGTCGATCTCGGGGATTGGCGCCTGAGCGGCTTCGCCAGCGCGCTTCGCCAGCGCTACGCGCTGAGCGCGGTGGTGGCGCGCGAGGGCACCGGGCCCTTCGGGGCACAGGATTTCCGCCAGCGCGGCGTGCTCACCCACCGCAACCAGTCGGGCGGTTTCACCCTGCAGCGGCGCTTCGACGCCCACACGCTGACCTTCGGCGGCGAAACGCAGTCGAGCCGCACCACGCAGGCCGACCTCCAAGCCAACTACACCCTGGGCCCGCTGTTCTTCCCGCTCGATGGTTTCGAGAGCACGGGCCTGCGCTTCGTGGCCGACGGCGCACGCGACCGCATGACCGCCGCCTTCGTCGAGGACGATTGGCGCGTGGCGGCCGAGCACCGCCTGGTGCTGGGCGTGCGCTATGACGACTACGAGCAGAGCGGCTCGGCCCTTTCGCCGCGCGCGGCCTGGGTGTGGACCCCGGGCGAGCGCTACACGGTGAAGCTGCTGATGCAGGAGGCGTTCTTCGCCCCCACCCTCGGCCAGCTGTTCCTGCAGAACAACCCGGTGATCGCCGGCGCGCCGGAACTGGAGCCCACCTCGGTGCGCACCACCGAGCTGATCGGCCGCTACCAGAGCGGCGATTGGCTGCTCTCGGGCACCTACTACCACCGCGACGCGAAGGACGGCTTCGTCGTGGTGCCGCTCAGCGGCATTACCGCGACAACGGTGAACGCGGGCCGCCAGCACACCGAGGGCGTCGAGGCCGTGGTGCTGTGGACGCCGGCGCCCACGTGGCGGCTGCGGCTGGCCGGCTCGACGATCTTCGAGGACCGCTACGTGCTTCCGGCCAGCATCGCCGAGGCGCCGCCGGGGCAGTTCGTCTCGCACGACACGGCGAGCATGGTGGTGAACTGGATGCCGACGTCGCAGTGGGAAGCGAGCTTCGGTGCGCACTGGCGCTCGCGCGAGGGCTTCCAGGCGGAAGCCAACGACCCGCGGGCGATGCTGCAGGTGAACTTCCGGCCCAGCGAGGCGCTGCGCCTGTGGCTGCACGTCGACAACCTGTTCGATGCCCGCGGCGTGGACATCGACGTGGCCGGCGGCCTCGGGATCGACCCGCGGACGGGGCGCATCGCCCGCGACCTGCCCCTGGCGGGCCGCGAATGGCAGCTGGGCGTGGAGTGGGCGTGGCGCTGACCCACGCGTTCGCGCTGCTGGACGGCGGTGACATCGCCGGCGCGGCGCAGGCCTTCGCCAGCCTCGCCGAAGGGGGCCACCCCGGCGCGCGCCACCATCTCGCCCGCCTGCATCTGTTCGGCCTGCTGCCCGAAGCCGACACCGCGATGGCCCGGCGTTGGCTGCACGAGGTGGCCGAGGGCGGCGACCTGGAGGCCTGTTGGACGCGCGCCCTCGTCGAGGCCGGCGAACCCGATGGCCGCTGGGCGGAAGACCTGCAGCGGGTGGCGGCCGCGGGCTTTCCCCCCGCCCTGCGCTCGCTCGGCCTGCTCTATGCCGGCCAGGCCGACGGCGCCTCGCAGGCCCATGCGGCCACGCTGTTCGAACGCGCCGCCGCGCGTGGGGATGGGCTGTCGCGCGCGCTGCGCGAGGCCCTGGGCACGCCGCACGGCGCCGCTCCGCGGGAGGCCCCGGCGCTCGACCTCGGGCACGCGGCGCGCACCTTCGCTCCCCTGGCCGACCACGAGGACTGGCGCGTCGAAGCCGGCGCCGTCAGCCCCTTGGAGGCCCTGTACTGGCGAGGCACGGCCTGGCCGCTGCTGGCGCCGTCGCAGGCCTTCGACCCCGAGACCGGCACCGGCCACCGCATGCGCCTGCGCACGAGTGACGATGCGCAGATCGACCCGCTCATCGAGGACGTGGCGCTGCGCCTGCTGCAGCGCCGGCTGTGCGCGCTCTCCGGCCAACCGCTGGCGCATGCCGAACCCGCGGTGGTGCTGCGCTACCGCCCGGGGCAGGAATACCGCCTGCACCGCGACCTGTTGCCACCCTCCACGCTCGCCGACCCGCAGCAGGGCCGCGGCGGCCAGCGGGTGGCCACCGTCATCGCCTACCTGACGGCGGTCGAGGCCGGCGGCGAAACCGACTTCCCGCGTCGCCACCTGCGCGTGCCACCCGTGCCGGGCCAGGCCCTGGTGTTCCGCAACCTGCGTCCGGACGGCTCGGTGGACGAAGACAGCCTGCATGCCGGCCTGCCGGTGCAGCGCGGCGAGAAGTGGATTGCCACCCTGTGGGTGCGCGGCGGGGCGGTTCGCGGCTTCTGAAGGCCCGGGGGCCCGCCTAGAGCAATTGCTTTACAATGCGCGCCGCCGCCGGCCACCCCGGCGGCTTTGCCTATCCGGAGCCCCCGCAATGATCTTCGAAACCCTCGCCAAGACCGGCCACGAGGAAGTGGTGTTCTGCCACAACCCGGACGCTGGCCTGAAGGCCATCATCGCCATCCACAACACCGTGCTGGGCCCGGCCCTGGGCGGTACGCGCATGTGGCCCTACGCCACCGAGCAGGATGCGGTGAACGACGTGCTGCGCCTGTCGCGCGGCATGACCTACAAGGCGGCGGTGTCCGGCCTGAACCTCGGCGGCGGCAAGGCCGTCATCATCGGCGACCCGAACAAGGACAAGTCGGAAGCGCTGTTCCGCGCCTTCGGCCGCTTCGTGAATTCGCTCAACGGCCGCTACATCACGGCCGAGGACGTCGGCATCGACGTCAACGACATGGAATACGTGTTCCGCGAGACCGAGTTCGTGACCGGCGTGCACCAGGTGCACGGCGGCTCGGGCGACCCCTCGCCGTTCACCGCCTACGGCACCGTGCAGGGCCTGATGGCCGCGCTGAACGTGAAGTTCGGCAACGAGGACGTGGGCAAGTACAGCTACGCCGTGCAGGGCGTGGGCCACGTGGGCATGGAGTTCGTGAAGCTGCTGCGCGAGAAGGGCGCCAAGGTGTTCGTCACGGACATCAACAAGGACGCCGTGCAGCGCGCCGTCGACGAGTTCGGCTGCGAGGCCGTGGCCCTCGACGAGATCTACGACGTGGACGCCGACGTCTACTCGCCGACCGCCCTCGGCGGCACGGTGAACGCGGCCACCCTGCCGCGCCTGAAGTGCAAGATCATCTGCGGCGCCGCCAACAACCAGCTGGCGAACGACGAGATCGGCATGGAAGTGGCCAAGCGCGGCATCCTCTACGCGCCGGACTACGCGGTGAACGCCGGCGGCCTGATGAACGTCTCGCTCGAGATCGACGGCTACAACCGCGAGCGCGCGATGCGCATGATGCGGACGATCTACTACAACCTCGGCCGCATCTTCGAGATCAGCAAGCGCGAAGGCATCCCGACCTTCCGCGCCGCCGACCGCATGGCCGAAGAGCGCATCAACAGCATCGGCAAGCTGAAGCTGCCGCACCTCGGCTCGGCGCGACCGCAGTTCATGGGCCGCAAGGGCTGAGCATGGGCGCCGAGCGTAACGATCCGACGCTCGGCCCCGTCGACGCGTACCGTCCGCCGTCGGCGAACCTCGAGTTCGCCGAGGCGGCCGTGCCGGAGGCCGTCGCCGTGCGCGAAGCCCACGTCGGCCACGAGCGGCGGCTGAAGTCCGTCGGCCTGCTGTTCGGGCTGGCGGCCTTCGCCCTCCTCGCCCCCACCGTGATGCTCGTGCTCAACCCCACGCCTTCGGGGCCCGCGGGCGACCTCCATGTCACCGTCGAGTACGAGCCCGCGTACATCGCCTTCCTGCTCGTCGTTGGCCTGGGTTGCGGCGTCATGGCTTGGGGTTACGCCACCCTCGCCTCGTGGATCCGCTTCGTCGGCACGCCGATTTCCATGCTGGGCCTGCTGGCGATCCCCGTGGGCACGCTGATCCACGGCTACGTCCTGTACCTGATCTGGTGCGAGAAAGGCCGCCGCGTCCTCGCCCCGGACTACGCCGCGATCATCCGCGCCACACCGCAGGTGCGCTACAAACGCACCGTGGGTGATTGGATCGCCCTCGCCCTCCTCGTGCTGCTCATCGCCGGCGTCGCCGCGATGCTGCTGTTCGCTTGATCCTTCCGGAATCCCATGCGCCCCTTCCCCCTCTCCGACGACATCGACGCCCTCCGCGACGCCGTCCGCCGCTTTGCTGAAAGCGAGATCGCCCCGCGCGCCGCGCAGATCGACCACGACAACCTGTTCCCGGCCGACCTGTGGCGGAAACTCGGCGAGATGGGCCTGTTGGGCATCACCGTGCCGGGCGAGTACGGCGGCAGCGAGATGGGCTACCTCGCCCACCTCGTCGCGATGGAAGAGATCAGCCGCGCCTCGGGCTCGGTGGGCCTCTCCTACGGCGCGCATTCCAACCTGTGCGTCAGCAACCTCTACGCCAACGGCAACGAAGCGCAGCGCGCCAAGTACCTGCCGAAGCTGTGCAGCGGCGAGTGGGTGGGCGCACTGGCGATGAGCGAGCCGGGCGCGGGCTCCGACGTGGTCGGCTCGATGGCCTGCCGCGCCGAGAAGCGCGGCGACGTGTGGGTGGCCAACGGCAACAAGATGTGGATCACCAACGGCCCCGAGGCCGACGTGCTGATCGTCTACATGCGCACCGCGGGCAAGGAGGCCGGCAGCCAGTGCATGACCGCCTTCCTCGTCGAGAAGGGCATGAAGGGTTTCAGCACCGCGCAGAAGCTCGACAAGCTCGGCATGCGCGGCAGCAACACCTGCGAGCTGGTGTTCGAGGACTGCGAGATCCCGGCCGAGAACGTGCTGGGTGAAGTGCACAAGGGCGTCAAGGTGCTGATGAGCGGCCTGAACACCGAGCGCCTCGTGCTTACCGGTGGCCCGCTCGGTCTGATGCAGGCGGCGATGGACATCGCCCTGCCCTACGTGCGCGAGCGCAAGCAGTTCGACGCGGCCATCGGTACCTTCGGCCTGATGCAGGGCAAGATCGCCGACATGTACACCGCGCTGCAGAGCAGCCGCGCCTTCGCCTACCAGGTGGGCCGCGACTACGACGCCGGCCACAAGAGCCGCGTGGACGCCGCGAGCTGCCTGATGCACGCCTCGGAATCCGCGGTGCAGGTGGCGCTCGAGGCCATCCAGACGCTCGGCGGCAACGGCTACATCAACGAGTACGACACCGGCCGCATCCTGCGCGACGCCAAGCTCTACGCGATCGGCGCCGGGACGAACGAGATCCGCCGCATGCTGATCGGGCGCGAGCTGTTCCTCGGGAACTGAGCCCCGGAAACGCCGTGGCCCGCCGGGAGGCGGGCCACGGGAGACCTCGGGCGCCGGGAAGGCGCCGTCAGCGGATTACTCGTCGAGCTTGCAGATGCCCGTGAGCGGGTCCGGCACGCAGGGCGGCGGCGGCACCCAGATATAGGGCGGGCGCGAACGTCCCTCGGCCACCGGGCAGCCCGGGTCTTCTTCATCGGGCGGCTGTTCGCCAGGACGAGACTTAAGGCTGGTCGGCGGAATGATGTCGTCGCAAATGCTCGGGGACTGCAAATCTCCGGCATAGACGGCGAGCGGCTGCGCGATCGCGACCAAAGCGACAGCAAGGAGGGCGAGCTTTCTCAGCATTGGGGCATCTCGGGGGATGGGAGGGGCGGAACGGGGGTTGTCTCAGTTTACTCGTAGCAGGAAGGGCGTTTCGATCACGACCGGCAAACAGTGCTCAGGATCCGCTGCACCGCCGGGGCTGACCGGGGAACGGAACTGGTGCATCCGGAGTCAGCCTCGAGGAGGGCGTCCACCAACGGCGCCAAACGACGCTCCATGGCGGCCGACTCCCCTCCAGGCGCCGCAACGACCCGCTCCAGGACCGCCTTCGCCTCCGCCAAACGCTGCTCCTTCACCAGGGCAGTCGCCCACTCGACCCGCATGAATGCCAGCAAGGGATCGTTGGCGGCCATGGTCGAACGCGCCGCCTCCTCGACTTGCGCATAGAGCTCAAGGGCTTCCTGCTCACGCCCTGTGGCATACGAGAGCGTCTGTGCCTGATTGAAGCGAGAGCGAACTACGTTGCGATGCGACGGTCCCAAGCTGCCCGCATAGGCGTCGGCAGCCGCGAGAAAAGCATCCGCCGCTTGGGGGTACGCTTCCAAAACGTTGAGCGCCGACGCCTTCGTCGCCTGAAGCGTCGCGTAGGTGGTCGATCGCGGGCCAAAGTAGCGCTCGACATACGGCTCTGCTTCGCGAGCGCGCTCCAAAGCCCTTTCGGCGAAATTGAGGCTTACTTCCACCCGCGACAAGCGGATCATGGTCACCGCGGCTTCCGGGCTGGGGTCTTCCCTGCCGGACATCTGGCTTGCGAGGAGCCCCTCGAGGATCGGAAGCGCCTCTGACGCTCGGCCTCGACGCCGAAGCATTTCAGCCAACGACAAGGCCACTTCAACCGCATCGGCCTGCGCCGCTGTACCGGACCGCCACAAGCTCTGCAGGATCCGGAGGGCGTCGTCCTCGCGACGCTCGAGCTGGGCGACTCGAGCCTCGAGGAGAACGACGCGAGCCATTCCCGGCGACTCGATACGCAGTGTCTCGAACAGCTGCCTTGCAGAATCGACATCCTCCCTCGCGACCGCGACGGATGCCAGCATCAAGTCTCGCCGAAGCTTGGTGGCTTCATCGTCCGCCGGCGTGGCCATCGCCGCCTCGATCCAGCCGGCGGACTCTTCGGACAGCAAGCCCAAGGACAGTTGGGTCTCGGCCAGGTCCAAGGCGACCGGAAGGTAGGTCTCCGGGTCCACTTTCAGCAGCGGCAACAGGCGCTGCCCGGCCCCTTCGAGGACGCCGCGGGCGGGCACCGGCTCGGTGGCGGTGCGCAGCGGATCGGCGGCCGAAAAGGCTTCGCGCAGCAGGTTCACCGCCGCGGTCGCGCGGTCGCGCTCGCGCCGCACGTCGGCGGCCTGTTTGACGAAGACGCCACCCGCGACCAAAGAGACCGAGAGGACGACGGAGGCCGCGGCCACGACGTAGCGATGGCGGGAAATGAATCGGTTGAAGCGGTAGTGCCAGGCGCCATCGCGGGCGCTGACCGGCCGGCGCTCGAGGAAGGCGAGCACATCGGCTTCGAAGGCATCGACGCTGGCGTAGCGGTCCTCGGGGCGCTTGCGGAGGGCCTTCTGGATGATCGCGTCGATGTCACCGGAGAGCCCCTTCGCCCAAGCGCGGGCGTCGCCCACGCCGAGCGCGATGACGGAGGACGCGTGGGTGGTGGCCGCCCGCGACAGGGACGGCGGCGGGACCTCGCGGATGCAGCGCTCGAACTCGCTGGCACTGCGCCCATCGCGCTCGAACGGCGGGCGCCCGACCAACAGCTCGTGCAGCAGGACGCCCAGGGAATAGACGTCGCTGGCGACACCGCTCTCCACCCCGCCATCGAGACTCTCCGGCGCGGCGTAGGTTGGCGTCAGCATCCGGCCGTGGAGCATCGTCAGGTCTTCCTCGACGCCGACCATCTTGGCGATGCCGAAATCCAGCAGGCGCACTCGGCCGTCGCCGTCCACCATCACGTTGCTGGGCTTGATGTCGCGATGGAGGATCAGGTTGCGATGGGCGTGCGACACCGCCCTCAGCACCTGGTTGAAGAGCTCGAGGCGTGCAGGAAGCCCGAGGCCAAGGCGCTGGGCGTGGAGCGTGATGTGCTCGCCGTTGACGAGGTCCATCACGAGGTAAGGCTCGCCCGCGGGGCTTTCGCCGACATCGAGGAAGCGGGCGATCGACGGATGCCGCAGGGCGGCCAGCAGGCGACGCTCGCGAAGGAACCGGCGCGCGAGGCCCTCCGTCCACGCATCGCGATGCAGCACCTTGATGGCGACCTCACCCTCGACGTCGCCCGCGGCGAACACGGCCGCGTACACGCGCCCCATGCCACCGCGACCGATCTCGCGCACGATGCGGTAGCGCCCGACCTGTGCCCCCGGGGCCCACGCGCTTTCGGTCAGCGCCTGCGAGGCGGCGCTGAGTTGGCTGACCAAGGCCTCCTCGACCTCCTCGGCCGAGGTGTCTTCGATCGCCAGCAGTCGCGACAGCGCCTCGTGGAGCTCGCCGTCCTCACCGCAGGCGCGGGCGACCCACGCGTCACGCTCCGCTCGCGGTTGCTTCAGCGCCTCGTCGAAGAGTCGCTGCAGGCGCTGGAAGGCCTCAGCCTTCACTCTCGTCGTCCCGCACTTCAAGCTGGGCGGCAAGCCACGAACGCGCGAAGCGCCACTGGCGGCCGACGGTGGCCACCGAACTGCCGGTGACCGCCGCGATTTCACCCGGGCCCAAGCCGGCGAACAAGCGGAGCTCGACCACGCGCGCCACCTCCGGATCGAGGCTCTCGAGCTTCTCGAGCGCCTGCTCCAGCGCCAGCCACTCGAAGTGGCTCGGCGTGCTCGGGTGCTCGTGCTCGCCCAAACCACCGATATCGACCACCACCTGGCCGGCGCCGCGCTTCTCGGCGGAGCGCTCGCGCAGGTAATCGATCAGCACGCGACGAAGCACGGTGGCAAGGATGGCGAACAGGTGGTCGCGATTCTTCCAATCCACCTGCTGCTGGTCGCGGAAGCGCAGGTAGGCCTCGTTGGCGAGCTCGGTGGGCGCCAGCGTCAGCGCACCGTGCTGCCGTGCCGACTGCGCCGCGGCCATGCGGCGGAGCTGCGGATACAGCAACTCGATGAGTTGCGATTCCGCCTCGCGGTCGCCGTCGCGCCAACGCCCGAGGAGGACCGTGATGGGGGCGGATGCGTCGTCGCTCATGGGGGCTCCGAAAAAAAATCGAACGTGGCTGATCGAATCGCCATCGCCATCGCGAGTATCGACAGTGAGGACGGCACGACCAAAGGAACTGGCCGATGCCTCGTCGAAAACAGTGACGGCAAGGGGGCGCGCGATGGACGGGATTCTAGTCGCAAGCCCACGCACGGAAGGTACCCCCCGCTTCCGGGCCCTGCCGCCACTGCGCATCGACCACCTCGCCTCGGGCCACGGGAAGGCCCGCGGAGCAGGGATGCACCACGAACCTCACGGCAACGATAGGACGTCGACGCCGTGACCAATCCATGGAACACCAACGCCGGGGATGCCGGCGATCACGGAGGAAACATGCGACAGCTCGAGACGAACGAACTCATCGATGTGGGCGGCGGCGAAATCCACATCCCCACCGGTCCCGGCCTGGTGATTTGGCCCTACCCGGGCCAGCAGCGGCACCTGTTGTCGGACTACGACTTCGGCATTTCCGAGCTGTTCGGCCCGTAACGACCGAAAGCCCGAAGGCGGTTGCGCCGCCGGCCAACACACGGACGGCGGCGTACATCCACTCATTCAAAAACACAACGAAGGCGCCAGGACGGCCCTTTCGATAAAGCACCGCAAAGACGGACACCGGCCCCCGCCGGCACTCATGGAGGACGCATGAGGACCATCGAACTGAGCGACGCCAAGCAGATCGGCGGCGGCTCCCTTCCGGCACCCACGCCGGCCCCCAGCCCCTCGCCCCACCCCTACCCGATCATCGGTTCGCTTCCGTTTCCCTACCCGCTCCCGGGCTACCCGATCCCCGAACTGTGGGAACCGACGATCCCGGGCGAATGGCCGAGCCCCTAAGGGCATCAAGCGGGCGATTCGTTGAACACGACTCGTTGCGTATGCGCCCACCGCCGGACGTCTCCGGCCCCTGCCGCAGGGAATCGCGGAATCCAACAACAAGGAAACTGAAATGAACTCGATCGAACAGAACGAAGTCGCCACCGTTAGCGGCGGCCACATCCCGATGCCCGGCACCACCGAACCCCTTCCGTGGGAAAAGCCGGACACGTCGCCGTTCCCCTGGCCGTTCCCCCACGGCGAGCGCTATCCGGTCACGCAGCCGACCGTGATTCCGTTCGGGCCGTAACGACATCGACAAAGGAGCGATGGCACTGAACGCCGTCGCTCTCCAAGGCCCCCGCCGGAGGCTTCCGGCCCCTGCCGCAGGGATTGCGCGGTGTGCACACAAATGGAGAAACGAGATGCGTGAGATTAATCAGGCAGAGATGGAACAGATCTCTGGCGGCAACCCTATCGAGGGCCTCGCAAGCGTCGTGGGCGGACTCGGAGCGATTGGCGCAGGTGCGGCGGCCGGCACCAGTGCGGGCTCTCTCGCCATGGGCGCAGTGGGGGCAAGCGCGGTAGCGATTTCGGCTGGCGGCGCTCTTTTGGTCGTCGGAGGCGTTGCTCTCGTCGGCTTCGGCATTTACCAGATGATCGGGGACTGAGCCATGCGAGAGATTTATCGCGAGGAAGCAATGCAGGTCGCTGGCGCTGACCTATCCCCCGGCAGCGCGGGAGCGCTGTTCGGCACCGGCTTGACGACCATCGGCGGTGCGCTCGTTGGAGTCGGCATGACAGGGACCGCAGGCATGGCGGTTGGCGCTGTCGGACTCGTGGCAGCCGGACCGGTCTTGGTGGCAGCGGCAGGCGGCGTGATGGTCGGCTACGGTCTCTACGAGTTTTTCAATTGAGAAGGAAAGGAAGCGCTCGACCTTGAATCGAGCGCTTCCAATCTTAGGAGAACGGAATGCGCGCCAACCCCCGACACCTGATAGATGGCCTTTTTGCCGCGGCTTTGGCAGCAGCATGGCTGCTGCAAACCATGACCAAAGATGAGTCGGCGTTGCTGGCGGCTTGCATCGTGTACGGTTCGACGATGGGCATCGATTACTCGACCCGAGCTTCGAATTCGCGCCTCCTCATTTCAAGGGTCTTGCCTGTCGCACTACTCTTCACCTCGACATCCGTCGAAAGCAGTTTAGTCAATGCTTCGTTCTGGTTTGCGTGCTGTGGTGCGTATCTCATGGGCGGCGCAGCGCTTTACACGCACTTCATCGCCGGGGGAAAGAAAGATTCGGGCATAGAGCGCGAGTCATGAGCCCCCATCGAATCCCACCCATCCGCGCCACCGAAGCCGCTGAATGCGGCCTTGCTTCGCTCGCGATGGTCGCCAATGCGCTCGGCTACCGCTGCACGCTGGCGGAGCTCCGGCAGCGCTTCTCGCTCTCGCTGAAGGGCGCGACGCTCGCGCAGATCATCGACATGGCCGGCCAGCTCGGCCTGCAGAGCCGCCCGCTGCGCCTGGAGCTCGACGAGCTCGACCAGCTGGCGCGCCCCTGCATCCTGCATTGGGACCTCAACCACTTCGTCGTCCTGTCGAAGGTCGACCGCCACGGCATCGTCGTGCTCGACCCCGCGCGGGGCGAACGGCGCCTCTCGATCGCCGAGGCTTCGAAGCACTTCACCGGCGTGGCGTTGGAACTCTCGCCGGGCCCGGACTTCGCCCCGAAGCCGGAGCCGCCCACGGTGTCGTGGCGCCAGCTCAGCGGCCGGATGGATGGCCTGGTGCGCGCGCTCGCGCTGGTGCTCGGGCTGTCGATCGCGCTGCAGGTGTTCGTCCTGCTGGCGCCCTTCTTCATGCAGTGGACCGTCGACCAGGTGCTGGTGTCGGCGGACCACGACCTTCTCACCGTCCTCGGCCTGGGCTTTGGCCTGTCGCTGCTGCTGCAGGTCGCCATCGGCGCGCTGCGCGGCTGGACCGTGACGGCGCTCTCGGCGCAGATCGGCCTGCAGTGGGGCGGCAACGTGTTCTCCCACCTGCTGCGGCTGCCCATGGCCTTCTTCGAGAAGCGCCACCTCGGCGACGTCGTCTCGCGCATGAGCTCGGTGGCGACGCTGCAGAAGACCATGACGACCAGCTTCGTCGAAGCGATCGTCGACGGGCTGATGGCCACCGCCACGCTCGTGCTGATGCTCGTCTACAGCTGGAAGCTCGCGCTGGTGACCCTGCTGGCCGTCGTCCTGTACCTGGGCCTGCGTCTGGCCACCTACCGGGCTTTCCGCGACCGTTCCGAAAGCCAGCTCGAGAACGGCGCACGCCAGCAGACCCACCTGCTGGAATCCCTGCGCGGCATGCAGAGCCTGAAGCTCGCCGGCATCGAAGCCCAGCGTCGCGCCACCTATGGCGGCCTGATGGTGGAAACGAGCAACAGCGAGATCGGCATCGCCCGCCTCGGCATCGGTTTCTCCAGCGCGCAGTCGCTCGTGTTCGGCCTGGAGCGCATCGCCGTGATCTGGATCGGCGCCACGCTGGCAATGGAGAACGTGTTCTCGGTGGGCATGCTGATTGCCTACCTGGCGTACAAGGACCAGTTCGCTGGCCGCGTGGGTGCGCTGATCGACAAGATCATCGAGTTCCGGATGCTCCGACTGCACGGCGAACGCCTCGCCGACATCGTGCTGACGGCCCCCGAGTCGGACCGCGGCGAGCGGACCCTGGCCAACCTGCCGAAGGCCTGCCTCAAGGTGAGCGGCCTCGGCTTCCGCTACGGCGACGGCGAGCGCTGGGTGCTGAAGGACCTCGATTTCGAGATCCCCGAAGGCGAATCCGTCGCGATCGTCGGCGCCTCGGGCTGCGGGAAGTCGACGCTGGCGAAGCTGCTGCTCGGCCTGATGTCGCCGCAGGAAGGGCGGATCGAGGTCGATGGCATCGACCTCGCCAAGCTCGGGATGCGCAACTACCGGCGCATGACAGCTGCCGTCATGCAGGACGACCAGCTGTTCGCCGGCTCGCTGATCGACAACATCGCCCTCGGCGACGAAGCCTTCGATCTCGAGCGCGTCGAAGAAGCGGCCCGCATGGCCGGCATCCATGACGAGATCGCCGCGATGCCGATGGGCTACCACACCCTGGTCGGCGACATGGGGGCGGCGCTCTCCGGCGGCCAGCGCCAGCGCGTGATCCTGGCGCGCGCCCTGTACCGCAAGCCGGCCCTGCTGGTGCTGGACGAAGCCACCAGCCATCTCGACGTGGATCGCGAGCGTTGGGTCAACGACGCCGTCCGCAAACTCAACCTGACCCGCATCATCATCGCCCACCGCCCGGAGACCATCGCGTCGGCGGATCGGGTGCTGGTCATGCACGGTGGCCGCATCGTCCAGCAGCTCACCACCCACCGCGGCGCGACGTCGCCGCAAGCCGTGAGCGTCTGATGAGCCGTCTGTTCCGCCAGGAAGTCCTCGATGCCCGCCGCAACCAGTGGCTGGGCCCGGTGTCCATCGCCCAGGGGCCACGCACCTGGGTGCTTGGCGCCCTCGCCTGCTCGGCCGCCCTGCTCGTCGGCGCGCTGCTGACCTTCGGCGAATACACCCGCCGCACGCGGGTGATGGGCCAGATCACGCCGAGCAGCGGGCTCGTCACCATCCAGTCGCCGACGTCGGGGATCATTGCCGACGTGCGCGTGGCGGAAGGCGATCGCGTCGAGGAAGGCGCGGGCTTGGCACGCATCGACGTGCCCAGCGCCACCGGCGACGAGTCCAGCACCTCGCGAGCCGTTGTGGCCGCCATCGCCGATCGCACCACGGCGATGACCGAGAGCTACGCCGCGCAGCGCGCCCAACTGGTGACCCGCGAAGCCAGCCTCGCGCAGCAGCGCCAGGGCTTGGACGGTGAGCTGTCGGCCTTGGCCGCAGAGCTTGAACAGCGCGAAGCACAGCGGGCCATCGCCGAGGAAAGCGAGGCCCGATTCGCCAACCTGCGCGAGCGGCAGTTCGTGACCGACGCGCAGTGGCAGCAGCAGAAGTCGCAGGTGCTGGAGCAGCGCGTCGCCATCCAGCGCATCCGCCGCGACATGGCACAGCTGCGCCGCCAGCTCGCCGTCATCGCCCAGGAGCAGCTGAGCCTGCCGGACCAGATCGACGCGCTGGTCGCTGCCGAGGCCCGCGATCGCGCCAGCCTCGGCCAGGAGCGGCTCGAAACGGCTCGGCGCAACGAGGCGGTGATCGCCGCGCCGGTGGCCGGCACGGTGACGGCGCAGCTGGGCCTGCCCGGGCAGTCGATCCAGGCCGGCCAACCGGTGCTGACCCTGTTGCCGGATGGCGCACGACTCGAAGCCCACCTGTTCGTGCCCAGCCGTGCGGTCGGCTTCGTCGCGCCGGGCGACGACGTGCTGCTGCGCTTCCAAGCCTTCCCGTACCAGAAGTTCGGGCAGGGCCGCGGGGAAGTGGTCCGCGTGTCGCGGAGCGCGCTGTCGGGCAGCGAACTCGCGAGCCTCGCCGTGCCGGGCTCGGTGCCGGAGCCGCTGTACCGGGTGGTGGTGCAGCTCGAACGCGAAACGGTCGAGGCCTTTGGCCAGCAGGAGCCGCTGAAGCCCGGGATGTTGCTGGAGGCCGATGTGCTCGGCGAGGAACGCAAGCTCTGGGAATGGCTGCTGGAACCGCTCTACTCGGTTCGCGGCCGGACCATCGACTGAGATTCATCGCGCGCCCGACGTGGCCGCGTTGCGCCGGCAATTCGCCGGGATCACCTCCGGGGCCCGCCCCGGTCACACATGGAAGTCCCACCGTTCAACCAAGGAGCCACGATGTTCATCGCCACTCTCGCCACCAGCCTCTTCCTGTCCCTCGTCGTCGAGGCCCCGCCCTCGGCCGGTTGCTACTTCGACACGTCGATCGGCCAGGTCGTCTGCACCCAGCCGGTCGAGCCGACGCCGGACCCGGAAGCGGCCTGATCGCCGAGCCGTTCCCCGCCGGCAATCCGGCGGGGAGCGTTCCGTCAGGACGCGACAGTGAGGGGGCGAACCGAGGCTGTCTTGCTTCCCAGGTACTTCCGCTCCAGCCACAGCCCAGCGAGAAACGACACCGCCACCGGCGCGAACCAGGCCACCAGGCCGAGGTCGAGCGGCACGCCCAGCGCGTCGGTGAGGCGGCGGATGCCGATGCCGAGGAAGGCGATGTGGGTGGCGACACCGCAGCCGAGCATCGCGCCGATGTGCTCGCGCAGCCACCACTTGGCCTCGGCCAGCGGCTTCCACGTGCGCCAGATCATCTGGCCGCCGACGATGATGCCCACCCAGCTGAAGCCCATCAGCAGCGCATCGCCCTGCTGGATGCCGAAGGCGAACACGGCGAGGCCGCTCACCACGTTCAGCATCGCACCCGCGCGGTAGCCAAGGCCGCGATAGGCGGCCTGGTCACGCTTGCGGCGCAGCGACAGCCAGCCCAAGGCCATGGCCGTCACGGTGATCACCACGAGGTAGGCGAGGAAGGTGGCGATGACGTACATCTCCCGCGCGAAGGCGAAGCCCGCCATCACCACCGAACTGGCGACGATGCCGATCATGCTGAGCAGGTAGGCCTTGCCCGCACCGCGGTGGAACGGCGAGCCCTTCTTCGACAGCCCGGCCATCCAGTAGGTGGCGAGGGCGATGACGCCGCAGGCGATGTGGGCAGTGACGATGGCGCGGTACATGGCGGCTCTCCTTGGGGGTGCCGACAGTCTCCGCAGCGCGCGCCGCGGCGCCGAGGTGCCGGTCGGCACCTCGGGAGGGTGAGAAAAGTCACCTTCGCCAACCCACCGCACCTCCCCGGCCGCGTTGACCCCGATACTGTCGGCATGGACTCCGAATTCGCCCGCAGCACGCGCACCCGCCTCTTTGCCCCCCTGAGCTGGGCCGCCTACATCACCTGGGGCGCCATCACCGCAAGCGCGGTGCCCGCGGCGGCCCTTGCGCGCGGCGACGTCGGCGTCTGGCTCGGCTTCGGCGCCCTGCTCGTGATGCTGGTTCTTTTCGTGCTGCAGGCCGCGCACCGCATCGATCCCTGCCGGCATCGCGCCGCGGCCATCGCCGCGCTGGTGGCGCAGGGCCTGATGGTCGTCGTGGCCCAGCATCTGCTGGGCTCGGCCGGCGTTTCGGTGCTGCTGATCATCGTGGCCGGCCAGCTTTTCACCATGCTGTCGATGGCGCTGGCGATCACGATCCTCGTGGTGCTGAACGCGGCGGTGCTCGCGCTGTGGCGCCTGCGCGGCTTCGAACTCGACGACCTGCTGCTCTCGATCCTGCCGATGCTGGGCTTCCAGGCCTTCGCCGCGCTGACGGCGCTGTACGCCGAGCGCAGCGAACGCGGCCGCGAGGCACTGGCCGACCTCAACGCCGAGCTGCAGGCCACGCAGCGCCTGCTGGAGGAGTCCACGCGCAGCGACGAACGTTTGCGCCTGTCGCGCGAACTGCACGACGTGGCCGGCCACAAGCTCACCGCCCTGAAGCTGCACCTCCGCGCCCTGCACCGCGACCCAAAGTTCGCCGGCCGCGAAGAGCTCGGCATCTCGCTGCAGCTCGCCGACGACCTGCTGGCCGACATCCGCGCGGTGGTGAGTGAACTGCGCCAGCACGACGGCATCCAGCTCGGCGATGCCCTCGCGGCCCTCGCCCGGCCACTGCCGGGCGTGCGCGTCGAACTGCAGGGCCGCGAGCTGGCCCGCGTGGCCTCGGTGGCACAGGCCGAAGTGCTGCTGCGTTTCGCCCAGGAGGGGCTCACCAACGCCCTGCGCCACGGGCAGGCCTCGCACGTGGCCCTGCGCGTGGACACCGCGGAAGGCCGCCTGCGCCTGAGCGTGGAGGACGATGGCCACGGCCGCCTGCCGCTGGCCGAGGGTAACGGCTTGCGCGGCATGCGCGAACGGCTCGCCGCGTTCGGCGGCGAATTGCACATCGAACCTTGCACGCCACAGGGCCTGCGCTTCCGTGCTGAACTGCCCGCCCTCGCCGCAACGGTGGCCGCATGAACCGCCCCGACGCCGCGCGCACGCGGATCGCCCTCGCCGACGACCAAGCGCTGGTGCTGAAGGGCCTCTCGGCCCTGCTCATCGACCTCGGCTTCGAGATCGCGCTCGAAAGCCCCGACGCCGAACGCCTGCTCGCCGCCCTGCCGCAGCGCCCGGTGGACGTGATCGTCAGCGACATCCGCATGCCCGGGCTGGGCGGCATCGGCCTGATCCGAGCGCTGCGGGAAGCCGGCGACGCCACGCCGGTGATCCTGCTCACCACTTTCGACGACAGCGCGCTGATGCTGGCCGCCATCGAGGCCGGCGCGCAGGGCTTCCTGCTGAAGGACGCCGCCCCCGAAGACCTGCACGACGCCATCGATCGCGTGGCCCGCGGCGAAACCCTGCTGCAGCCCGTTTCGCTCGGCCCGGTGCGCGCCCTGCTGCCGTCGGAGCGCGGCGTCGGACAACCGCATCTCACCGAGCGCGAAGCCAGCATCCTGAAGCTCGTGGCCGGCGGCTACTCGAACAAGGAGATCGGCCGCGTGCTGCACCTGTCGGAGGGCACGGTGAAGAACTACATCAGCGACCTGCTGGTGAAGCTCGACTGCCGCGACCGCACGCATGCGGTGATGAAGGCGATCAGCCAGCGGCTGCTGTAGCGCTCCCGAGCGGCGGCAGGCGCTTCAGGGCCTGGCGGAAGAAAGGCCGGTCGCGGGGCGCCAGTTCGCGCAGGCGATGGCGCAGGCGTGCCGCGGCGTCCACGGCCTGCCGCGCGTCGCCATCGCGCGCTTCGAACCACGCCAGTTCCAGCAGCAGGTTGGCGCGCAGCAGCGGATCCACCTGCACCCGCCCCGCGTCGATGGCGGCCACCTCGCTGCGCACGCGCGGCAGCCAGCTCGTGCCGGACCAGGGCGACGGCACCGGCGCACAGTCCGCGGCAAGGGCCGACGGTGAACGCACCGGCCAGGCGCGCAGCGCCGAACGCGATGCCACCGCCTGCGGTGGCCCCCCGTCGCGCGCCATGCGCAACACGAACAGCGTGCCCCACTGGCCGACCGGCAGCGCCGATGCCTCGGCATGGCGCGCCCCGAGCGCCAACCAGGGCCATGGCGATTCCGACTCGGCCAAGACCAGCCCCGTGCGCTGGAACAACCACAGGCACCAGCCGAGGTTGCTGGCCGCCGAAGCGGCGGATTCACCGAGCTCGGCTTCGCTGGCGACGGTGAATGCTTCGCGGTAGTGCGAGAGCGCGGCGCGCGCGGCCTCGGTGCGCGCCAAGGGATCGGCGGCGGTGTCCAGTGCATCGGCCCGTTCGAGCAGGGCGCACAGGTTGGCGTGCTCGGCGCGCACGCGCGGATGGTGTTCGAACACCGGTTGCCACGCCGGCTCGCGGTACGCGCGCTGCAGCAGGCGGCGCGCCCCGGCGAGGTCGCGATCGGCGTAGGCCGCCCACGCGCGGACGATCGCCGCCATCGGGCCCAGCCAGGCGTCGCCCGGCGCAGGGTTCGACAGCACGCGTTCCGGGATGGCCTCCAACACGCGGCGCGCGGCATCGGCGTTGCCGGCACGCCGCCACGTCATCGCCTGCTGCAGGTGCACAAACGCCGAGGCCGAGGGCGACGTCGCCTGCGCCTGCGCGCGGCGCAGGGCCGCCAACGCGCCGTGCCGGCCATCGACGATCCACTGGCGCGCGCGGCGGGCATCGCAGGCCTCGGCCCAGGCCTGCCAGTACTCGAGGCTGCGGCCCGGCTGCGCCGCGGTGGACGGCGACGATGCCGCGTCGGTCCAGCGTAGCCAGCGATCCACCGCCGCGGGCGACGCCGGCTTGCCACCGATGCACACCCGCACACGGCGCATTTCACCGGCCGCCAACCAGAACGGGCCACGACTCCGCTCGGCCAAGGGCAGGAGCGGCAGCGGCGTGCCGCGATCGGCGCCCCATCCCACCCGGATGCCCCAACGCTCGAAATCCGCGAACGCCCGGCTGATGCGCATGCGCGGGTGTCGGGCGAGCGGCAGGTGCTGGTCGAGCGTGGCCACTTCCAGCATCGGACTCGGGCCTTGGGCGCGCCGCCAAAGCGCGAGGAGCAACCAGAGGGATTGCGCCGGGGCCGCCGCGCCGTCGACGCGTGCCGGCCGATCGAGATCGATGCGAGGCATGGCCCCAGACTAGCAGGGCGATGGCCCTCGATCGGCTGTTCGTGACAGGCGTGACAGACGTGCCAGACGTGACAGCCCGCCGGCGCACGCGGCCCGGAATCGCGGCGCAGCCTAGGTCCGCACCACCCACCCGACACGAGGCCACGACCATGCCCAAGCCCCCCTTCCGCTCCTTCCGATCGCTCCTCCCCACGCTCCCGTTGCTCGCCGCGCTGGTGGCCCTGCCCGCCCTCGCGTCGGCCCCGCCGGATGCCGCCACCCGCGCCCGGGCAGCCGGCTACGACGCGGTGGGCTGGCTGCTTGCCGATGCCGACGGCGGAATCGTCACCGAGAGCGGCGACAGCCTGCTCGACCGCCCCCTACTGCCCGCGTCGAGCTTCAAGCCGCTGATCGCCCTGGTCGCGCTGGAAACCGGCGTGCTGCGCTCGCGCGATGACCGAGTGGCGTGGGACGGCACGCGTTACCCCGACCAGCCGGGCTGGGAGAAGGACATGGCGCTTGACGAAGCCATGCAGACGTCGAGCGAGCCCTACTTCCGCGAACTCGCGCGACGGATTGGCCACGAACGGCTGGCCACCTGGGTGGCGCGCGTCGATTACGGCAACGGCCGGATCGGGCCGGTGGCCGAACGGGCGTGGCTCGACGGCGTGCTCCGCATCACCGCCCGCCAGCAGCTGGACTTCATGACCCGCCTGCAGGCCGGCGAGTTGCCCTTCGCCCCGGCCCACCGGGCTGCGGTGGTCGAATCGATGCGCTGGCGCGGTGAGGGCGACGATGGCCTGTTCGGCAAGTCCGGCACGGCCCTGCCGTCGACGGTCTCCGACCGGATCGGCTGGTGGGCGGGCTGGGCCGAGACCGACGGCGTGGCCCACCCCTTCGTGCTGGTGGTGCCCTTGAAGGCGATCGACGGCCGACCCAAGCGCATCGCCTTGGCCGATGCCCTGCTGGCGGATTCGGGCATTCCGACCCCCTGAGTCCCCGCGGCGGATGGCCGGCATCCGGCGGCACGATCGGCCTGTTGACAACGCAGGTCGATCGTGTACGTTTGTCATACGTTTGTTGCCGGCGCGTCCCATGAGCCCCAAGACCACCCTGCTGAGCGTCCGCCTCTCCGACGAAGACGCCGCCTTCCTGGCCGGCCTCGAGCGGCGCGGCGCCACGACCCCGAGCGAAAAGCTCCGCGCCCTCCTCGCCGAGGCCCGCGCTGCCGCGGAAGCCCGCACCGACGCGGCCTCGGCCGTCCAGCGCCTGCTCGGGGAACTGGCCCCCACCGTCGAAGCCATCCGCCGCTTCGAGCTGGACAGCGGCCAGCGCAGCGCCCTGTTGGCCGAGGCCCTCCAGCGTGTCCCGGAGATCGCCGGCCTGCTCGTGGCCGGTCCGGGCAGCGAGCCGGCGGCCACCGACTTCGTGGCCCTCGAGGCCCGGGTCGCCGACCGCGCCATCGCCCTGCTGGAAGGCCTGCTCCGGCTGGCCGTCACCCGAACCGCCCCCTGCTATGCGCCCGACGTGGTCGCACGGCGCATCGATCCCGTGCTGGAGCTGGGCACGGTCATCCTTCACCATCGCAGCTCGCCTGAAAGGAGTTCTCCATGAAAGAGGCCATTTCCACCCGCGTCGGCCGGCTGATCGCCGGTTCGGTCAATGCCCTGATCAACGCGGTCGAGGACGCCGCACCCGAGATGGTGATGGAGCAGGCGCTGCGCGAGATCGACGGCGCCACGGACGACGTGCGCGCCGAGCTCGGCAAAGTGCTGGCCACGCGCCACCTCGCCACCAAGCGCCTCGCGGAAGAGAACCAGAAGCACGAAACCCTCGGCGACCAGATCGAACTGGCCGTGGCGCAGAACCGCGAGGACCTCGCCGAGGCCGCCATCGCCAAGCAGTTCGACATCGAAGCGCAGATCCCGGTGCTCGAGAGCGCCATCACCGAGGCGCAGACCCAGCAGAAGGAACTGGAAGGCTACGTGGCCGCGCTCACCGCGCGCCGTCGCGAGCTCGAAGGCGAGCTGCAGCAGTTCCGCGCCGCGCAGAAGGCCGCGGCGGCCGCGCAGGCCGCGGGTGGCGCCGCCGCCGGCAGCGGCCCCTCGCCGGCTAGGCGTGTCAGCGAAGCCGAGACGGCGTTCTCGCGGGTGATGCAGCGTGCCGGCGGCGTGCCCGGCTCGACGCCAAGCGGCGCCGATGCCGCGCGCCTCGCCGAGCTCGAGGCGCTGTCGCGCGCCAACCGCATCCAGGAGCGCCTGGCGCAGATCAAGTCGAAGAAGGCGGACTGAGCCGCGATGCTCGATTTCCTCACCGCGGGCGGCAACCTGCCCTTCGTCGTGGCGCTGCTGATGGTGGTGATGCTCGGCCTGATCGAGGGCCTCGGCATGGCCACCGGCTTCAGCGCTTCGGGCGTGCTCGACGAATGGCTCGACCCGTCGGCCTCCGATGCGGCCGAAGTGGCGGGCTACTCCACCGCGCTCGACCGCTTCCTCGGTTGGCTGCACTTCGGCAAGGTGCCGGCCCTGATCCTGCTGGCCACCTTCCTGCTCGTGTTCGGCGTGGTCGGTCTCTCGGTGCAGATGCTCGTGCACGCCGTCTCGGGCTTCACCGTACCGGCGTGGCTGCTGGCCCCGCCGGCGGTGGTTCCCGCCTTCGCTGGCACGCGGCTGTTCGGCAGCTTCTTCGCCCGCGCCCTGCCCCGCGACGAGACCCAGTCGATCTCGCAGCAGGAGCTCGTCGGCCGCGTCGCCACGATCGTCCTCGGCGAAGCGAGCGCCGGCTCCGCGGCGCAGGCCAAGGTGCGCGACCGCTTCGGCCGCCAGCATTACGTGCTGGTCGAGCCCGACGAGGCCGGCGCGCGCCACGCGCAAGGCAGCCAGGTGCTCCTCGTCTCGCGCGATGGCGCCGTCTACCGCTGCATCGCCAACGCGAACCCCGCCCTCTCCCCCTGACGCGCTGAAGCGTCTACCCCCCGTTCCATCCCCCTCGCTCGTCCCCCGCCACAAGGAGTTCCACCGCCATGGGTCTTGATTTCATGGGCATCGTGCTGATCGCCGGTGCCAGCCTCGGCTTCATCCTCTTCGTCATGCTGGTGCTGTCGCGGCTCTATCGCCGCGCCACCAAGGAAGTCTCGTTCGTCCGCACCGGTTTCGGCGGGCAGAAGGTGATCGTCAACGGCGGCGCGCTGGTGTTCCCGGTGCTGCACGAGATCATCCGCGTCAACATGAACACGCTGAAGCTCGACGTGCAGCGTGCCCGCGAGCAGGCGCTGATCACCCGTGACCGCATGCGCGTCGACGTGCAGGCCGAGTTCTACGTGCGCGTGCAGCCGGTGGAGGAGTCCATCGCCAACGCCGCGCAGACCCTCGGCATGAAGACGATGGAGCCGGAGTCGCTGAAGGAGCTGGTCGAAGGCAAGTTCGTCGACGCCCTGCGCTCGGTGGCCGCCGAGATGGGCATGGAGGAACTGCACGAGCAGCGCACGCTGTTCGTCCAGAAGGTGCAGCAGGTGGTGTCCGAGGACATCCTGAAGAACGGCCTGGAACTGGAGTCGGTCTCGTTGACCGGCCTCGACCAGACGGGCAAGGAGTTCTTCAACCCGGACAACGCCTTCGACGCCGAGGGCTTGACCAAGCTGACGGAAGCCATCGAGCTGCGCCGCAAGAAGCGCAACGAGATCGAGCAGCAGACCGAAGTCGAGATCCAGCGCAAGAACCTCGAGGCCTCGCAGCAGCGCCTGCAGATCCAGCGCGACGAGGAGTACGCCAAGCTCGAGCAGGAGCGCGAGGTGGAGATCCGCCGCGCCGCGCAGTCGGCCGAGATCGCCCGCGAGCAGGCGCAGAAGACCCAGGAAGCCGAGGGCGCGAAGATCACGGCCCAGCAGCAGGTCGATTCGGCCAAGATCGCCGCCCAGCGCGCGGTCGAGGAGCAGCGCATCGCGATGGACCAGCAGCTGAAGGAACGCGAGATCGAGAAGACCAAGAACGTCAACACGGCCGAGGTCAACCAGAAGAAGATCGTCGAGCTCGCGGAGCAGGAAAAGGCCATCGCCATCGCCGAGAAGTCGCGCGCCCAGTCCGAAGCCCAGGCCGCGGCGGACATCGCCCGCGCCGAAGCCGTGAAGGCGCAGGAGCAGGTCGACACCGTGCGCGAGGTCGAGCGCGCCGAGCGCCAGAAGCGCATCGAGCTGGTCGAAGCGGCCAAGGAAGCCGAGCGCGAGCAGATCGCCATCACCATCGCCGCCGAATCGGAGAAGCAGGCGGCCGCCGAGAAGGCCGAGGCCATCCGCACGTTGGCGACGGCCAACGCCGACCAGAAGCGCATCGAAGCCGAGGCGGAGGCCGCGGCGGAGAAGCTGCGCGCCGAAGCCGCCGAGGTCCGCTACCGCGTGGATGCCGAGGGTGCCAAGGCCGTCAACGCGGCGGCGAACACGCTTTCCGCCGAGCAGATCGAGATGCAGCTCCGCCTCGCGCTGCTCAAGCACCTGCCCGACATCATCCGCGAGAGCGTGCGTCCGATGGAGGCCATCGACGGCATCAAGATCATCAACGTCGACGGCCTCAACGCTGGCGGCGCGAACGCTTCGAACGCCGGCACCGGCGAGGGCAACGCCGCGCAGGGCAACCTCGCCGAGCAGGTGGTCGCCAGCGCCCTGCGCTACCGCGCCCACGCGCCGCTCGTCGACTCGCTGATGAAGGACGTCGGCCTCAACGGTGCCGACCTCAACGGCTTGACCGCCGGTCTCACCGCCGGCCTCAAGGCCCCGCACGCCGGCGGCCCCAGCCGCGGCACCGACGCATAAGGCGATGACCATGGCGAATTCCCGAAGCTACCTCGACATCGCGCTGGCCTCGATCGAGGTGTTCACCGACGACGGCAAGCTCGACCTCGAGGAGTTGAACTTCCTTTTGGGTCTCGCGTTGCGCGACGGCGTGGTCGACGAGGACGAGAAGCGCGTGCTCGCCAATGTGTTCCGCCGCGCCGAACAGGGCGAACTCCGCCCTGCCGTGCGCGCGCGGATCGCCGAGGTGCGTGCGAAGCACGGCGTGCCGGCGTGATACCGCGCGCCGGCCTCGTCGCGCTGCTTCTGGCCGGCCTGGCGGGCCCGGGGCATGCCGACGACGTGCCGGGCACCTCGTGCCGGGACGGCATCGAGGCCACCCTGCGTCGCGCACTGGCGGCGGATGCCGCGACGGCCTCCGCATCGCAAGGCACGCTGTTGCAGTTGGACTGCGTGCCGGTTCCCGAGGCCGAGGACGGCGCCGTGCACGCGATCGCCACCGTGCGCGACGACGGGACGCGTTCGTACACGGAGGGCGGCGACGGCGAGGGCTATGCCTTCGTCCTCGCCACGCTGGATGCGCGGAACCGCCTGCGACACCACGTGACGGCCAGCGCCGTCGAAGACGCGACGACGCTGTTCCGCGGCGGCGAGTTCACGCTCGACACCACTTTCCACGACCTCGCCCCTGGCGGCGGTGTGATCGGTGTGGCGGTCAGCCACTCGGCTCCGGGGGCAAGCGCCCCCGACAACCGGTGGGGCGACGAATTCGCCCTGTTCGTGCCCGAGAGCAAGACCTTCCGCCGCGTGCTGGGACTGGCCCGATTCCGGCAAGAAGCGATCGAGGGCTGCGTGAGCGTGCAGTGCGCCGGTGCGCGCTGGGTCGAAACGACCGCGACGCTCTCGCCCGGCCCGCGCGGCCCGAACGGCTGGCTCACCCTCCGCTTGCAGCTCGACGCCACGGAGCAAGCCGTGGAACCGGCGCGGCCTCGGGCCGAACCGACCTCGATGGTGCTGCCCTTGGTGCCTATCGACGGCGCCTACCGGCAGCAGGACGGCAGCCCGCCGCCGGGGAGCGACTACTTCGGCCTGGTGCCCTGGTAAGGCGGCGATCCCACCCGAAGGTCCGGGTGAATACGTTTGCAGCTGAAACCACCCGGGGCGGATAATCCCGGCTTTCCTCCCCGGGACTTCCCCATGTCGGACATCGTCATCCTCGGTGCCAAGCGCACCGCCCTCGGCGCCCTCCTCGGTCAATTCACGGGCGTTCCCACGCCCACCCTCGGCGCGGCCGCGATCAAGGGCGCCCTCGAGCAGAGCGGCGTCGCCGCCGATGCCGTTTCCGAAGTGATCATGGGCTGCGTGCTGCCGGCCGGCCTCGGCCAGGCCCCGGCCCGCCAGGCCATGCTCGCCGCCGGCATCCCGGCCGCCGCGGGCGCCACGACGATCAACAAAGTCTGCGGTTCGGGCATGAAGGCCGTGATGCTGGGCGCCGACCTGATCAAGGCCGGTTCGGCCGACGTCGTCGTCGCCGGCGGCATGGAGAGCATGACCAACGCGCCGCACCTGCTGAACGGCTCGCGCACGGGCATCCGCTACGGCAGCGCCGAAATGCTCGACCACATGGCGTGGGACGGGCTGACCAACCCTTACGACAAGCAGCCGATGGGCGGCTTCGGCGAACTGTGCGCGGCCAAGTACACGTTCACCCGCGAAGAGCAGGACGCCTACGCCGCCGAGTCGGTACGCCGCGCCCAGACCGCGCAGGCCGAAGGCAAGTTCAAGGACGAGATCGTCCCGGTGATCGTGGCCGGCAAGAAGGGCGACACCGCCATCGACCAGGACGAGCAGCCCGGCCGCTGCAACATCGAGAAGATCCCGACGCTGAAGCCGGCCTTCAAGAAGGACGGCACGATCACCGCCGCCGCGTCCTCGTCGATCAACGACGGCGCCGCCGCCCTGGTGCTGGCCTCGGCCGACAAGGCGAAGGCGCTCGGCGCCACGCCGATCGCCCGTGTCGTGGCGCACGCCACGCACTCGCAGGCGCCGGAGTGGTTCACCACCGCGCCGGTGGGCGCCATCCAGAAGGTGCTGGACAAGGCCGGCTGGACGGTCGATTCGGTCGATCTGTTCGAGGTCAACGAAGCCTTCGCCGTCGTCGCCATGGCCCCGATGCGCGAGCTGGGCATCCCGCATGCCAAGCTCAACATCCACGGCGGCGCCTGCGCCCTCGGCCACCCGATCGGCGCCTCGGGCGCCCGCCTGCTGGTCACCCTGCTGAACGCCCTGGCCCAGACCGGCGGCAAGCGCGGCGTCGCGGCCCTTTGCATCGGCGGCGGTGAGGCCACGGCCGTGGCGGTTGAGCTGGCCTGAGCCCGTGACTTTCGGGGGTGGCGGTGCCGCCCCAAAAAAGGGACGGTCAAGGACTTGACTACCGTCGGGTTCTTGTCATGATGAACACAACGTGCGCGGAATGAATGCGCACGTTTTTCTTATTACCTACACGTGTAGACGAGGACTCATTCCATGTCGCTGAACAAGTCGCTGCTCGCTCTGGCCGTTGCCCTGGCCCTGACCGCCTGCTCGAAGCCGGCTGAAGAAGCCGCCCCGGCCGCCGAAGCTCCGGCTGCTGAGGCCCCGGCTGCCGAAGCCCCGGCCGCTGAGGCCCCGGCTGCTGAAGCCCCCGCCGCCGACGCGATGGCTCCGGCTGCTGACGCCGCTGCCACCGACGCTGCTGCCGCTGTCGAAGGCGCCGCCACCGACGCCGCTGCCGCCGTCGAAGGCGCTGCCACCGACGCCGCTGCCGCCGTCGAAGGCGCTGCCGCCGACGCCGCTGCTCCGGCCGCTGAAGAAGCCCCGGCCGAAGAGACCCCGGCCCAGTAATTCGGGTCGCGAGTTTCTCGCCAAGAAAACCGCCGGGGAAACCCGGCGGTTTTTTTTCGCCCAGACGCTACCATCGCGATCTCCCGTCGCTCCCCCGCCGTCTCGACCCATGCCCCAGTTGCACAGCCAGATCGATCCGCGCTCCGCGGATTTCCTTGCCAACGCCGACGCACTGAAGGCCAATGTCCGTGAACTCGACCAGCGCCTCGCGCGCGCGGCCGAGGGCGGCGGTGAAAAGGCCCGCGCCAAGCACACGGAGCGCGGCAAGCTGTTGCCCCGCGAGCGCATCGAAGCGCTGCTCGACCCGGGCTCGCCCTTCCTTGAGATCGCGCCGCTCGCTGCCGAAGGCCTGTACGACGGCGCGGCTCCGGCCGCCGGGATGATCTGCGGCATCGGCAACGTGCACGGCCAGCAGGTCGTCGTCGTCGCCAACGACGCGACGGTCAAGGGCGGCACCTACTTCCCGATGACGGTGAAGAAGCACCTGCGCGCGCAGGAAGTGGCCCTCGAGAACCGCCTGCCCTGCGTTTACCTCGTCGATTCCGGCGGCGCCTTCCTGCCGCTGCAGGACGAGGTGTTCCCGGACAAGGAGCACTTCGGCCGCATCTTCTTCAACCAAGCGCGCATGAGCGGCCTCGGCATCCCGCAGGTGGCGGTGGTGATGGGCAGCTGCACCGCCGGCGGCGCCTACGTGCCGGCGATGTGCGACGAATCCATCATCGTCAAGGAACAGGGCACGATCTTCCTCGGCGGTCCGCCGCTGGTGAAAGCCGCGACGGGCGAAGTCGTCGACGCCGAGGCGCTCGGCGGTGCCGACGTGCACACGCGCATCTCCGGCGTGGCCGACCACTACGCCGAGGACGACCGCCACGCGCTGGCCATCGCCCGCGACGTGCTGGCCCACCTCAATCGCAAGAAGGCGCCCAACGTCGCCACGCAGCCCCCGCGCGAGCCGATGTATCCGGCCGAGCAGCTGTACGGCGTGGTGCCCAAGGACACCCGCAAGCCCTTCGACATCCGCGAGGTCATCGCGCGCCTCGTCGACGGCAGCGAGTTCCAGGAGTTCAAGGCGCGCTACGGCACCACGCTCGTGTGCGGCTTCGCGCACCTGCACGGTTATCCCGTCGGCATCGTCGCCAACAACGGCATTCTGTTCGCCGAGAGCGCGCTGAAGGGCGCGCACTTCATCGAGCTGTGCAACCAGCGCAACATCCCGCTGGTGTTCCTGCAGAACATCACCGGCTTCATGGTGGGCCGGAAGTACGAAAACGCCGGCATCGCGAAGGACGGCGCCAAGATGGTGACGGCCGTGGCCTGCTCGCACGTGCCGAAGTTCACCGTCGTCATCGGCGGCAGCTTCGGCGCCGGCAACTACGCGATGTGCGGCCGCGCCTACGGCGCCCGCTTCCTGTGGATGTGGCCGAACGCGCGCATCTCGGTGATGGGCGGCGAGCAGGCCGCCAGCGTGCTGGCCACGGTGAAGCGCGACGGCCTCGAGGCCGCCGGCAAGGCCTGGAGCGCGGACGAGGAGGAGGCCTTCAAGGCGCCGATCCGCGAGCAGTACGAGACGCAGGGCAGCCCGTACTACGCCACCGCGCGCCTGTGGGACGACGGCATCATCGATCCGGCCGACACCCGCCGCGTGCTTGGCCTCGCGCTGTCGGCGTCGTTGAACGCGCCGATCGAGCGCACGTCCACCACCGAGCAGCGCTACGGCGTGTTCCGGATGTGACGCTCCCACCCCCCATCCACCCCAATCCGTTCAAGGACGATCGGTTTCCATGATTGTCGGCATCGACCTCGGTACTACCCACTCCCTCATCGGCGCGTTCGTCGATGGCCAACCGCAACTCTTCCCGAATGCGCATGGCGAGCTGCTGACGCCGTCGGCCATCAGCGTCGACGACGCCGGCACGCTGCTGATCGGCAAGCCGGCCAAGGACCGCCTGATCAGCCATCCGGCGCGGAGCGTGGCCAGCTTCAAGCGCTGGATGGGCAGCAAGCGCGAAACCAGGCTGGGCAAGCGGGCCTACCTGCCGGAAGAGCTCTCCGCACTCATCATCCGATCGCTGCTCGACGACGCCGAGGCGGCGCTCGGCGCCCGACCGACCGAGGCCGTCATCAGTGTTCCCGCCTACTTCGGCGATGCGCAGCGGCGGGCCACCCGGCGCGCGGGTGAGCTGGCCGGCGTCAAGGTGGAGCGGCTGATCAACGAACCCACGGCCGCCGCCTTGGCCTATGGCCTGGCGGAGAAACTCGACGATGCCCATGTGCTGGTGCTCGACCTCGGCGGCGGTACCTTCGACGTCTCGATCCTCGAGCTGTTCGACGGGGTGGTGAAGGTGCATGCCAGCGCCGGCGACAACTTCCTCGGCGGTGACGACTTCACGGAAGTCTTGGAACAGCACTTCCTCGTCGAGACCGGGATCCTGCGCACCACCCTCGGCGCCGGCGAAGCCAGCGTGCTGCGCCAGCGCGCCGAAGCGGCGAAACGCCAACTGTGCGCCGGACAGTCGACCCGGCTTTCGCTCACGCTCGGCAGCCGCGACTACGCGCTGGACCTCGACGCCGAACGATTCGACGAGCTGGTCGCCCCACTGGTGGCGCGGATGCGGGCACCGATCGAACGGGCCATCCGGGACGCCGGCCTCCGCGGGCCGGACCTCGCCGAGATCGTGATGGTGGGCGGTGCGTCACGCATGCCGCAGCTGTCGCGCCTCGCCGCACGCCTGCTCGGCCGCCTTCCCCTGCGCCATGTCGCGCCCGACGAGGCCATCGCCCAAGGGGCCTGCGTGGCCGCGGGCCTGAAGGCGCGCGACCACGCGCTGGAAGAGATCGTGCTCACCGACGTTTGCCCACACTCGCTCGGCGTGGCGATCACCATCGACCTCGGCAATGGCATGCGCAGCGATGGCCACTTCGATCCGATCATCGAACGCAACAGCACCGTTCCCGTCAGCCGCGTCCGCGAGTACGGACCGGTCCACGCCCACCAGTCCGTGGTCAAGCTGCACGTGTTCCAGGGCGAGAATCCGCGGGTCGAGCACAACGTCGCGCTTGGCGCGCTCGACATCCCGCTGCCTCCCGGCTCGCCCGAAGACCGGGCCGTCGATGTCCGCTTCACCTACGACATCAACGGAGTGCTCCAGGTCGAAGCCAAGGTCAAGAAGACCGGGATCGTCCGCGAACTGCTGATCATCCAGGACGGTAGCGGCCTCGACGACGCGGAAGTCCGCAGGCGGCTTGCCGAACTGGCGGCACTGAAGATCCATCCGCGGGACGAGCAACCCAACATCGCGGTCATTTCTCGCGCCGAACGCCTTTACGCCGAAGCCTTGGGGGATGACCGCCAGCAACTCGGATCGATGATCCTGCAGTTCCAATCGGCGTTGATGACGCAGGATCGCGAGCTCATCGACAACCACCGGAAACTGTTCAGCGAAGCGCTGGACGCCTTCGACGCGCGGTTCCACCGATGAACGGGACGCCCTGGGAAGTGCTTGGCCTCGGCGAGGACGCCGACGCCAAGGCGATCAAGCGCGCCTATGCGCGAGCCTTGAAGACCACGCGGCCCGACGAGGATCCCGCGGGCTTCCAACGCCTGACCGACGCCTACGAGTGGGCGATGGGTGCCGCACGCCAGCGCGACGCCGAGGCAGCGGCGTCCGCCGGAAACGAAGGTGACACGGCGCTCGGCCCTCCGCCTGAACTGGGACGCCCCATCGAAGAGTCGATGGACGCCCCCTTGCCCGAACCCCCGCCGATCCCCGCACCGGCGCCGGAGGAGGACCGCGGCTTCGACTTCGGCGCCTTCTTCGACCAGCTGGCCCCCAGGCTGTCGAATGATCGCTCCCCGGTGCTGCGGGCCTGGCTGGACGAGCATCCGGACCTTTTTTCGATCGACTTGAAGTGGGCGCTGATCCCGCACGTCGTCCATACCCTGGCCCAGCACATCGAGGCGATCCGGCCCCGGCCGGAGAACATGACGGTCCTGCTGGAGTTCTTCGGCGTCGATGCCAGGATCCGCAGGCATCCGGCGCTGGCGCCTGCGCTCGACCACATCGATGCCATGCTGGTTCGGATCGCGAGCGGCTTGGAGACGCACGAAGGGAGCCGACCATCGCCGGTTCCCTCCGAGCTCGACGCCGAGACGCCCGAGGCCGAAAGGGAGGAGATGCGTCGGCAGATCCGGCTGTCGCTCGACGGCCGCGGCCGCATCCTCACCCCCCAGCAAGCCGCCCTCCTCAGGCTCGCCATCGACGATGTCTCGCGCTGGCGGATCTTCCTTTCGCTGTCGCTTCCCAACCGCCAGGGCGATGGACACTGGCACCTCTCGCCGCATGCGCATCGCCTGCTGCGATGGCAGAGCGCCGGGCTCGAATTGCCCAACCTCTACCTGATCCTCGCGCTGACCCAGCCCAAAGGCGTGAATGGGCCGAAGGCCCTGATGAGCCTGCTGCGCATCGTGGTGTGCGCCGCACTCGCCGCGACGCTGCTGCTGCTCGGCCTGCAGGCGGACCGGAGCACGCCTTGGGCAGGGCTCGCCTCGGCCGTCGCCGTGATGGCGGGGGCGGCCAGCGCGATCGCCGCGGGTCTTTGGACCGTCGGGCTGGTCTTCACGTGGGCGCTGGAACTGCTGGCCCGGCTGATGGCCCGCCTTTGGCCGTGGATCCAACGCCAGACTTGGGTTCGTCATCGCTGGATGCTGGTCGTGCCGGCCACGGTGCTTCCCCTCATCGGATGGCCGTCGGAACCCAATGTGAATCTCGCGCTCGCCTTTTCCGGCTTCGCTTTGGCCTGGGCGAGTCGTCCGAAGTGGGTGCTGCTGCTGGTGTTGGGCCTGCTGTTGGGCACGGCGCTGCTCAAGGGCGTCCTGGAGTTCGAGTCTCCGTCGCTGCTCGACATGAACCGCTTCGGCTTGGCATTCGGGGTCGTCGCCGCGTTTGCGTTTGAACGGATCGTCCAGGAGCGCGACCTCCATCATCGGGGCACACCGCCCGAGGGCTGGGGGCCGACCTTCGCCGCCCTCTGGATGGTGGCGATGGCATGGTTCCTGGCTTTCATGGCCGCCTGAGGGCAGCCCCTGCTCGCGGCCGATCAGCCTCGCGGCGCGCAGCCTCGCTCGCAGCTCGCGCAGGCGCCAGCCGCGGTGGGCTCCGGGGCGACGCGCCGCCCCAGCCACTGCAGCCACGGGGGCCGCCGCTCGCCGACCATCCGGATCGCGAGCGCCACACGCCATCGCCGCACGGTGGCCGGAGCACGCTCGCGCAAGACAAACAGGGCCGACGCCACGACGGCGGCGGCAACCACGCCTTCCTGCACGATGAGCCCCCAAGCACCGGCCGCGTCGCTGACCATCACCCCGCCCCCATCGCGACCGCGAGCTGGTAGGCGATCAGGGTCGCGCCATACGCCAGCGCGAACAGGTAGGCCGTGGCGATGCCGGTCTGGCGCCAGCTGTTGGTCTCGCGCTTGATCGTCGCCAACGTGCTGACGCACTGCGGCGCGTAGATGAACCACACCAGCAGCGCGATCGCCGTGGCCAGCGACCAGTCGTTCGCGATCAGCGGCGCGAGGGCGCCGGCCTGGTCGTCGCTGACGGCGGAGATGGCATAGACGGTGGCCAGCGCCGAGACCGCCACTTCGCGCGCGGCCATGGCCGGGATCAGCGCGATGCAGATCTGCCAGGTGAAGCCGAGCGGTGCGAACAGCGGGGCGATCGCATGGCCGATCATCCCGGCGAAGCTGTGGTCGATGGCCGCGCCCGTGGCGCCGTCGGGCGGCGTGGGGTAGCTGGCGAGGAACCACAGCAGCACCGTGAGCGCGAGCAGGATGCCGCCGACGCGCTTCAGGAAGATCATCGCGCGCTCGTAGAGGCCGATCGCGACGTCGCGCGGGTTTGGCCAGCGGTAAGCGGGGAGCTCCAGCAGCAGCGCGTGCTCGCGCGTATCGCGGCGCCAGCGCTTCATCACCCACGAGACGGCGAGCGCCGAGAGGATGCCCGCGGCGTACAGCGCGAACAGCACGAGGCCCTGCAGGTTGAACACGCCCAGCACGTCGCGCTGCGGGATGAAGGCGGCGATCAGCAGCGCGTACACCGGCAGCCGCGCGGAGCAGGTCATCAGCGGCGCCACGAGGATGGTGGCGAGGCGATCGCGCGGGTCCTGGATGCTGCGTGTGGCCATGATGCCGGGCACGGCGCAGGCGAAGCTCGACAGCAGCGGGATGAAGCTGCGCCCCGACAGGCCGACGCCGGCCATGACCCGATCGAGCAGGAAGGCCGCGCGCGGCAGGTAGCCGCTTTCCTCGAGCGCGAGGATGAAGAAGAACAGGATCAGGATCTGCGGCAGGAAGACCACCACGCCGCCGAGGCCGGCGATCAGGCCATCGACCACGAGGCTCTTCAACGGGCCCGCAGGCATCCACGCCGCCACCGTGGTTCCCAGCCACGCGGTGGCGGACTCGATGCCGCCCATCAGCGGCTCGGCCCAGGCGTACACGGCCTGGAACATCAGGAACATCACGGCACCGAGCAGCAAGAACCCAAGTACGGGATGCAGCGCGACGCGATCCAACCGGTCCTCGACGGTGAGTGCCGCCGGTGGCATCCGCACGGCGGCATCGAGCAGGCGATGTACTTCGGCGTGCAGCGCGTCGGCGTCGGGCATCGTTTGCGCGGCGGTGCCTGACGGCACCCGGGCCTCGCCGGCATCGATGGCAGCCAGCAGCGCGTCGGCACCGTGACGGCGCACGGCGACGGTCGGCACCACCGGCACGCCGAGCTCAGCGGCCAGCCGCTCGATGTCGATGGCAATGCCGCGCCGTTTGGCCGCATCCACGAGGTTCAGCACCACCAGCATCGGCTTGCCCAGCGCGCGCAGTTCAAGCACGAAGCGCAGGTGCAGGCGGAGATTGGTGGCATCGACCACGCAGAGCAGCAGGTCGGGCGCCGGCTCGCCCGGATAGAAGCCACGCAGCAGGTCGCGGGTCACGGCCTCGTCGAGGCTGGCGGCCTGCAGGCTGTAGGCGCCCGGAAGGTCGAGCAGCGCCAGCTCCCGGCCCGAAGGAAGCCGAGCGCGGCCTTCCTTGCGCTCGACGGTGACGCCTGCGTAGTTGGCGACCTTTTGCCGGCTGCCGGTGATCCGGTTGAACAGCGCCGTTTTCCCACAGTTGGGGTTGCCGACGAGCGCCGCGCGCAAGGGACGCGCACCCGAGGCCGGTCGGGCCGGCGCGGCCACGGCCTCCATCACGGTGCCACCGCCGTCTCGGGAGCGAGGAGCACCCGGGCAGCCTCGGCACGACGCAGTGCGAAGCGCGTGCCGGCGATCTGCACCAGCAGCGGGTCACCTCCGAACGGTCCGCGCGTGACCACGCGAACGGCTTCGCCGGCGACGAAGCCAAGTTCGCGCAGGCGTCGCGCAATGGCGTCGTTGGCCTGCAGGTCGTGGACGGCGGCGACGGTGGCGCTGCGGCCAGGCGGCAAGTCGGGAAGGATCACGGGCAGGTCCATGAGAATCGTTCTCATTGTAGACATTTCGATCACCGGGCGCCGCTGGCCGCCCCCACGCCGGGAGGGTCGGCGCAGTCGCTAGAATCGAGGGCTCTCCGGCGTCCGGCCGGCCCCCCAACGCCCACGCGGAGGACACGTGCCCCACCCCATCGACCTGCAGCGGCGCGGCGCCGTCGCTTGGCTGGCCCTGGCCCGCCCCGAGGTGCACAACGCTTTCGATGCCGGCCTCATCGGCGCCCTCAACACCATGCTCGACGCGCTGGCCGCCGACGCTTCTGTGCGTGCGCTCGTGCTCACCGGCCAGGGCAGCACCTTTTCCGCCGGCGCCGACCTGCACTGGATGCGCGGCATGGCGAAGGCGAGCGAAGCCGAGAACCTCGCCGACTCGCTGGAACTCGCGCGGCTCATGCGCACGTTGAACTTCTTTCCGAAGCCGACGATCGCCCGCGTCAATGGCTCGGCCTACGGCGGCGGCGTCGGGCTCGTGGCCTGCTGCGACATCGCCATCGCCGTCGAGGGCGCGAAGTTCTCGCTGTCGGAGGCCAAGCTCGGCCTCGTGCCGGCGGTGATCTCGCCCTACGTCGTGGCGGCCATCGGTGCACGCCAGGCCCGCAAGCTGTTCCAGACGGCGGAAGTCTTCGAAGCGCCGGAAGCCGCGCGCATCGGCCTGCTGCATCGCTGCGTGCCGGCCGACGAACTCGATGAGGCCGTCGACCGCGAGCTGCACTGGCTCGGCAAGGGCGGCCCCATCGCGCAGGCGGAAGCGAAGACGCTGGCGCTGCGCATGGGCGGCCTGACGCGCGAGGACGCCGAGCGCATCGACACGGAGAACGCCAAGCTGATCGCGCGCCTGCGCGTCTCCCCGGAAGGACAAGAAGGCCTGGGCGCCTTCCTCGACAAGCGCGCGCCGCGCTGGGTGGGCTGAGCCATGAGCGAGCGCCCCTGCCCGGTCGTCAATCTCGATGCGCTGACGCCCCGCCTCATCACCGTTCCGCCGGACGAAAGCCCGGAGAAATACCGGGGCGCCATGGTGGCCCCGATCTCGCCCCGCATCGGGGCGCAGAAGCTGGGTTACAACGTGACGATCGTGCCGCCCGGCAAGGCCGCTTTCCCCGCGCACAACCATTACGGCAACGAGGAAATGTTCCTCGTGCTCGACGGCGAGGGCGAACTCCGCGTCGGCGCCGAGCGCTACCCGCTTCGCGCGGGCGACGTCATCGCCTGCCCTGTCGGCGGCCCGGAAACGGCCCACCAGATCCGCAACACCTCGGCCAGCACCACGCTGCGCTACCTCGCCGTGAGCACCATGATCTCCCCCGACCTCTACCAGTACCCGGATTCCGGGAAGACCGGCGCCTCGCACTTCCTCGGCCGCGACGAGCACGGCGTGCCGCAGGCCATCCGGCTGCGCAACCGCGAAGCCGACAACCTCGGCTACTGGGACGGCGAATGATGTTCCACACCCTGCTCATCGCCAACCGCGGCGAGATCGCTTGCCGCGTCATCCGCACCGCGCGAAAGCTCGGCATCCGCACCGTCGCCGTCTACTCCGACGCCGACGCCGACGCCCAGCACGTTCGCCTCGCCGACGAGGCCCACCGCATCGGCGGCCCGGCGCCCGGCGACAGCTACCTGCGCGGCGACGCTATCCTCGAGGTGGCGAAGAAGACCGGCGCGCAGGCGATCCACCCGGGCTACGGATTTCTCTCGGAGAACGCGGATTTCGCCGACGCGGTGGCCGCGGCGGGCATCGCCTTCGTCGGCCCGTCGGGCACGTCGATGCGGAAGATGGGCAGCAAGGCCGGCGCCAAGGAACTGATGCACGCGGCCGGCGTGCCGGTGGTGCCCGGCTACACCGGCGCCGACCAGTCGACCGAGGTGCTGCAGCGCGAGGCCGACGCCATCGGCTACCCGCTGATGATCAAGGCCGCGCACGGCGGCGGCGGCAAGGGCATGCGCATCGTGCGCGCTTCGTGTGAGTTCGCCGCGGCGCTGGAAAGCTGCCAGCGCGAGGCGAAGAATGCCTTCGGCCGCGACCGCGTGCTGCTGGAGCGCTACGTCGAGAAGCCGCGGCATATCGAGATCCAGGTGTTCGCCGACGCGCACGGCCACACCCTGCACCTCAACGAACGCGAGTGCTCGGCGCAGCGCCGCTACCAGAAGGTGGTCGAGGAATCGCCCTCGCCCTTCCTCGACGCCGACCTACGCGAGGCGATGGGCGCGGCGGCCGTGCAGGCCGCGAAGGCCATCGACTACGTCAACGCCGGCACCGTCGAGTTCATCGTCGGGCAGGACGGCGGCTTCTACTTCATGGAGATCAATACCCGCCTGCAGGTCGAGCATCCGGTGACGGAACTCGTGACCGGGCTGGATCTCGTCGAACTGCAGCTGCGCGTCGCCGCCGGCGAGGCCCTGCCCTTCGCTCAATCCGACGTGCGCCAGCACGGCCACGCCATCGAGCTGCGCCTGTATGCGGAAGACCCGGCGGCCGGCTTCCTGCCGGGCTCCGGCAAGCTCGAACGCCTGCGCCTGCCGGCGCCGTCCGCCCACGTGCGCCTCGACGGCGGCGTGGTGGAAGGCGACACGGTGACGATCTTCTACGACCCGATGATCGCCAAGCTGATCGTCTGGGACGAGACCCGACCGCGCGCGCTGGCCCGCCTGCGCGAGGCGCTGGCCGAGTGCGACATCCGCGGCCCGAAGTCGAACATCGCCTTCCTGGAAGCGCTGGTGCGCCACCCGAGCGTGGTCGAGGGCACGATCGACACCGGCTACCTCGACCGCGCGCTGGACGAGGTGCTGACCCCGGCCACGCCGCCACCCGCGCCGCTGCTCGCCCTCGCCGCCGCTGCCGTGCTGTTGCGCGAGGAACAGGCCACGCGCGAGCGTGCAGCGGCCGGCACCGACCCGACCTCCCCGTGGGCGATCGCCGACGGCTGGCGCCTCGGCCACGGCGGCGCGCGACGCCTCGTGCTCGACGCGGCCGGCGTCCGCCACGTGCTGAACGCGCGCGGCCACGGCGGGGACTATGCGATCACGCTCGAGGGGGAGGCTTCGACGATCCGCGTCGACGGCCTGCGGCTCGGCGATGACGGCCGCGCCTCGGCCCGCGTCGACGGCGCCGCCGTGCTCGCCCGGGCCCACGTCGATGCGGGCTCGGTGCTGCTGCACGACGGCACCCAGCGCTGGCTGGTCGAACGCCTCGGCGCCTTCGCGTTCGCCGGCAAGGCCGGTGCGGGCGGCGACGGCTCGCTGAAGGCTCCGATGCCGGGCCGCGTGGTGCTGGCCAAGGTGAAGCCCGGCGACACCGTGGCCGAGGGCCAGGAGTGCGCGGTGATGGAAGCGATGAAGATGGAGCTGAGCCTGAAGGCCCCGCGCGCCGGGACGGTGAAGGACGTCCGCGTTGCGGCTGGCGATTTCGTCGAGGCCGACGCCGTGCTGGTGGTGCTGGAATGAGCGCCACGGATTTCGTCCGCATCGTTGAGGTCGGCCCGCGCGACGGCCTGCAGAACGAGAAGACGCTGGTCAACACGGCCGACAAGATCGCTCTGATCGAGAAGCTCGCCGCCACGGGCCTTGGCACCGTCGAAGCCACGGCCTTCGTCAGCCCGAAATGGGTGCCGCAGATGGCCGACGCCGCGGAGGTCTATGCCGGCGCGGCGAAGCGCGAGGGCGTGCGCTATCCGGTGCTGGTGCCGAACCTGCAGGGCTACGAGCGCGCGCGCGGCGTCGGCGTCACCGAGATCGCCGTGTTCGGCGCCGCGTCCGAGGCCTTCAGCAAGGCCAACATCAACGCCAGCATCGCCGAGTCGCTGGAGCGCTTCGCGCCCGTTCTCGACGCGGCGAAGCGCGACGGCGTGGCGGTGCGCGGCTACGTCTCGACGGTGCTCGGCTGCCCCTACCAGGGCGAGGTGCCGGTGGCCGAGGTCGTGCACGTGGCCAAGGCCCTGCATGCGATGGGCTGCTACGAGATCTCGCTGGGCGACACCATCGGCGTCGGCACGCCGCGCAAGGCGCGCGCGATGCTCGAGGCCGTCGCCGGCGAGGTGCCCATGGCCGCGCTGGCCGTGCATTTCCACGACACCTACGGCCAGGCGGTGGCCAACGTCGCCACTTGCCTCGAGGCCGGCGTGCGCGTGGTCGATGCCGCCGTCTCGGGCACCGGCGGCTGCCCCTATGCGAAAGGGGCCAGCGGCAACGTCGCCACCGAAGACATCGTCTACCTCCTCGACGGCCTGGGCTTCGCCCACGGTGTCGACCTCGATGCCCTCATCGCGACCGGCCGCTGGCTGTCGTCGGTGCTGGGCCGCGATTCCATGAGCAAGGTGAACCGTGCAAAGCCATGAACCCCTGCGCGCGGCCGTGGCTTATGCCGGCCGCCGCCCGACCTACGATCACCCGATCGCCTTCGACGCCGGCGAGCGCTTGACGATCACCCGCAATGACGACGAGTGGCCGGACTTCCATTGGTGCATCACGCCGGGCGGCGCGGAAGGCTGGACGCTGCGCAGCGCCTTCGAGCTCGACGAGGGCCAGTCGCTCGACGCCCTCCCGGCCACGGCCCAAGCCATCGCGGCCTATGACGCCCGCGAGCTGGCGCTGACGCCCGGCGAGCGCCTGCTGGTCGGCGAGGACCAGGGCGGCTGGCGCTGGTGCTACTCCGCCAAGGGCGATGCCGGCTGGGTACGCAAAGCCGACCTGAGCCAGATCGAGGACGCGCCGCGCTTCGTCATGCGCCCGATGCGCTCGACCGACGACGCCGCGGTCGCCGACATCATTCGCACCGTCATGCCGGAGTTCGGCGCCGACGGCCCGGGCTTCGCGATCCATGACGCCGAGGTGGCCGCCATGCATGGCGCCTACGCGCGAGCGGGCGCGGCGTACTTCGTGGTCGAGGTCGCGGGCGTGGTGCTGGGCGGCGGCGGCATCGCGGCGCTGGACGGCGTCGAGGGCGTCTGCGAGCTGCGCAAGATGTACTTCAAGCCCGGCCTGCGCGGCCTGGGCGCCGGCACCGCGCTGATCGCGCGCTGCCTGCACGCGGCGCGGCGCCTCGGTTACCGCCAGTGCTACCTCGAGACGCTCACCGGCATGGACGCGGCGCAGGCGCTGTACGAGCGCGCCGGCTTCCAGCGCATCACCCAGGCCATGGGCGCCACCGGCCACTTCGGCTGCAACCGCTTCTACCTGCGCGCGCTCTGAGCCCGGGGGCGCGGCTCAACCGAAGCGGCGCGAGCGCGATTCGATGAAGAAGCTGGTGCGCTTGCGCGGCTGCAGGTAGTCGAACGCGGCGCGCGGCAGCGCCTGCGGCTTGATGGCGCGCTGGATCGTGAGCTCCGGACGTTCCGCGAGCGGCACGATCAGCGCATCCTCCGGGCGCACCGCCGGGTCGTGGATCAGCACCTTGGGCTTCATCGCATTGGCGGGATCGACCGCGACCGACAGCGCGAAGCGGCCGTCCGACAGGTGCAGCACCGACCCCGGCGGATAGATGCCCATCATCCGCACGAAGGCGTTGAGGGCGGCGGCGTCGAACTTTTCCTTGGTCTTCCGGTAGACCGCCGCGATGGCGTCGTGCGGGGTGAGCGCGTGGATCGGGTTCGGCGGGTTGCAGAGGTTGTCGTAGTGGTTCACCAGCGCGACGACGCGTGCGGCCGGGTGGATGGCCTCGCCCTTCAGCGCCATCGGGTAGCCGCTGCCGTCGCTGGCCTCGTGGTGCTGGGCGACGATCGCCGCCGCGGCCTCGCCCAGGCCCATGCGCTCGGCCAACGCGCGACTGTGCTCGACGTGGCTCTGGAACATCCGGCGCTCGGTAGGGTTGGGCGAATCGGCCTTGCCGCGCATCACGTCAGGCAGTTCGATCTTGCCGACGTCGTGCAGCAGCGCGCCGAGTCCGATGGCCTCGACCATGGCGTCATCGAGGCCCATCGCCCGGCCGAGCAGCACCGACAGCACCGACACGTTGATGGCGTGCAGGGCGGTTTCCTGCCCCGCTTTCTCCGAAAGCAGCCGGATGGCGACGTCCTGCTCCTGCTGCACGGCGCGGACTATGCCCCCCACCTCGACCTCGGCGATGGCGCGGGCCTCCTCGGGCTGGGCGCGGACGTTCTGCAGCACGTTGCGGAAGGCCTTCGACACCGCGCTGAAACGGCGCTCGCAGCGGTCGAGGCTTTGCCGCTGCGCGTCGAGCGCATCGGAGGGCGGCGCCGTGGCGGGTTCATCATCGAATCCGGATACGCGGGCACCGCGCGCCAGACCTTCCCCTTCGAGGCGATCCGGTTCGGTGGCCGCAACGATCTCGATGCTGCCGCTGGATGTGGGCGCTGGCGCAGAGGGAACGGCGTCGCCCGGCACTGGCATCGCGTCGGCGTCGGGCACCGTGGGCTGGAGGGCGGGCGTCGCGTCCCAGGTCTCGTCGCTCGCCGCCGCAGCGGCCACCGGCGCGGCCGCATCACCGCGGTGCACCTCGGGCTCGGGGAGGGGAGCCACCTCGCTTCGCGCGGGCTCGTGCCAGACGTGGCTCACGCCCACCTGGGCGAAGGTGGCGATCTGCGCCTCGCTGCGCAGCAGGAAGCCGGTGCCGGGGACGTCCTCCATCGACACCCAAAGCCCCACCCGCAGACGCTCGACCGCGATCCGCTCCATGCCGCCTCCCGAAGCCGTACCAAGGCCCCAGTGTGCCCCGGAAGCCCGCGACCGGGCAGCCGGCTCGGGTAAAATCCGGCGTCTCTCCGGGAGCACCCCATGCATCTGAACCAAGTCCGCGCCGTCGTCACCGGCGGCGCCTCCGGCCTCGGCTTCGCCGTGGCGAAGTTCCTCGTGGCGAACGGCGGCAAGGTCGCCCTGTTCGACGTCAACGCCGAACGCGGCGCGGCCGCTGTGGCCGAACTCGGCGCCGGCAACGCGCACTTCTTCCGCACCGACGTCAGCGACGAGGCCGGCGTGGCCGCCAACGTGCAGGCCGCGAAGGACGCGATGGGCGGCCTGAATGCCGCGATCAACTGCGCCGGCATCCTCGGCGCCGGCCGCGTACTGGGCAAGGAGGGCGCGATGCCGCTGTCCACCTTCGCCACCACGGTGATGGTCAACCTCGTCGGCAGCTTCAACGTGGCCAAGGCCGCGGCGGCGCTGATGCAGGCCAACGAACCGGGCGAGGACGGCGAGCGCGGCGTCATCGTCAATACCGCGTCGGTCGCGGCCTACGAGGGCCAGATCGGCCAGGCCGCCTACGCGGCCAGCAAGGGCGGCGTGGTCGGCATGACCCTGCCGATGGCCCGCGAGTTCGCCCGCATCGGCGTGCGCGTCATGACCATCGCGCCGGGCGTATTCCACACCCCGATGGTCGACGGCATGCCGGAGGCCGTGTACCAGAGCCTCTGCGCCCAGGTGCCCTACCCGTCGCGCCTCGGCAAGCCGGAGGAGTTCGCGGAAACCGTGGGCTTCATCCTCCAGACCCGCTACCTCAACGGCGAAACCATCCGCATCGATGGCGCCATCCGCATGCAGCCGAAGTAAGGGCATCCCATGAAGGCTTTCGAGATCAAGAAAGGCAACGTCGTCGAGCACAACAACGGCGTGTACCAGATCCGCGACATCGAGCGCAGCGCGCCGCAGGGCCGCGGCGGCAACGTCACCTACCGCTTCACGATGTATTCGGTGCCGGGCGGCACGAAGCTCGACCTCAGCCTGCGTGCCGACGACGAGCTGAAGGAAGTCGACCTCGTCCGCCGCGCGGCCAGCTTCTCGTACAAGGACGGCGAGGCCTTCGTGTTCCTCGACGACGAGGACTTCACCCCGTACACGCTGGACCCCGACGCGATCGGTGAGGCCGCCGGCTACATCACCGACGGCCTGACCGGCTGCTACATCCAGACCATCGACGACGCGCCGGTGGCGCTGCAGCTGCCGGCCACGGTCACGCTGGAAGTGGTCGACACGCCGCCGGAAATGAAGGGCGGCACGGCCACCAAACGCCCGAAGCCGGCCAAGCTCAACACCGGCATCGAAATCATGGTCCCGGAGTACATCAGCAACGGCGAGAAGGTGCTGATCAACACCGCGACCGGGGAATTCTCAGGCAGAGCGTGAGTGTCAGCGCGCGAGCCAGCGCGCCGCCATCCGCCGGATCGACGGGTCGACCGACCCGTCGCCGGCGAGTTCGTCGATCGGCCGCCAAGCGAAGGCGCGCGATTCACTGTTGATCCGCGGCGTCTCGTCGCCGCCGCATCGCACCACGTAGCGGACGTCCCAGTGCTGGTGTTCCGGCTCCGCGCCGCGGGCCGGGATGCCATGGCGGTCGAGGTCGAAGATGTCCGCCTCGACGAGCAGCCCCGTCAATCCGGTTTCCTCCTCGGCCTCCCGCAGGGCGACGGCCGCGAGATCGATCTCGCCATCGGCATGCCCGCCCGGCTGCAGCCAGCGCTGCAGCTTGGCGTGGTGCAACAGCAGGGCCCGCCGCCCGTCCGCCGAGACCACGAAGGCCGAGCCGGTGAAGTGCCCGGCGAGGTGCGCCCGGGAGAAGACGTCGGGCGCAGCGGTCGCAAAGCGCAGGTACTCATCCGCCAAGGGGGCGTGTTCGGGACAGGTCTGCGCATATCGCGTCAGGCTGCGGATGAATTCGGCGATTTTCGGCGGCATTCCGTCATTATGGCTCACGTGAAGGGGATGTATTGCCGCCTCGTGACCGTGGCGGGTATGGTTCGCCGTTGCCCGCGTTCCAGGGGAATCGGGCGGCGACACTCCAGCCTGCTCCACACCGCACCACCCAGGGGATCTCGGGATGCTCAACCAACTGTTTGCCATCAAGCCGGTGGACGCGAACGCCTTCGCGAACAGCGGCCTCAAGCGCGTGCTCGGCGCGCGCCAACTGCTGCTGCTCGGTATCGGCGCGATCATCGGCGCCGGCATCTTCGTGATGACGGGCACCGCGGCGGCGAACTACGCCGGCCCCGGCGTGCTGCTCAGCTTCATCATGGCGGGCGTGGCCTGCGCCTTCGCCGGCCTGTGCTATGCCGAGTTCGCGGCGATGATGCCGGTCTCCGGCTCCGCCTACTCCTACACCTACAGCACGATGGGCGAGGTGGTCGCCTGGTTCATCGGCTGGAACCTGGTGCTCGAATACCTTTTCGCCGCGTCCACGGTGGCCGTGGGCTGGTCGGGCTACCTCAACAGCTTCCTGTCGACCTTCGGGATGGCCTTCCCGGACGCGCTGTCGCAGGCGCCCTACACCTTCGTTACCGAGACGAAGAGCTTCGCCGCCACCGGCGCGTTGCTCAACCTGCCGGCGGTCATGATCGTCGCGGCCATCAGCGCCCTCTGCTACCGCGGCATCACGCAGAGCGCCTGGGTGAATGCGCTGATCGTGTTCATCAAGGTCACCGTGATCACGCTGTTCCTGGTCTTCGCCTTCCAGTTCGTGAGCCCGGAGAACTGGAACGCCTGCCAGGCCATCGCCAAGAGCTCGGGCACGCTGAGCCTCGAGCTCGCCAACCAGCTCAAGGCCGCCTGTGCCACCGATCCGGGCGCGCTCTCGCTGGTGCCGCCGACCGTCGTGACTCCGGACGGCCTGTCCCACTACGGCATGGATGGCGTCATCCGCGGCGCCGCCGTGGTGTTCTTCGCCTACATCGGTTTCGACGCGGTTTCCACGGCGGCCGGTGAGGCCAAGAACCCGCAGCGCGACATGCCGATCGGCATCCTCGGCTCGCTCGTGCTCTGCACCGTGCTCTACATCGCGATGGCTGCCACGCTGACCGGCCTCCTGCCCTTCACCGAGCTCGGCACCTCGAAGCCGATCGCCACGGCGATGGAAACCTACCCGCAGCTCCTGTGGCTGAAGCACATCGTCGAGATCGGCGCGATCGCCGGCCTGTCGTCGGTCATCCTCGTCATGCTGATGGGCCAGCCGCGCATCTTCCTGTCGATGGCGCAGGACGGCCTGATGCCGAAGATCTTCGAAAAGGTCCACCCGCAGTACGGCACGCCCTACATCGGCACGATCATCGTGGGCATCTTCGCCGCCCTGATGGCCGGCTTCCTGCCGCTGGGCTTCCTCGGCGACCTCGTCTCGATGGGCACCCTGCTCGCCTTCGCCACGGTCTCGGCCGGCGTGCTGATCCTGCGCTACACGCGTCCCGAGCTGAACCGCCCGTTCCGCGTCTGGGGCGTGTGGTTCGTGGTGCCGGTCGCCGTGTTCTCGTGCCTGTACCTCTTCGCCCAGCCCTTCAAGGACCACTGGCAGGTGATGACGGGCTGGACGGTGCTCGGCTTCCTGATCTACTTCTTCTACGGCTTCCGCAACAGCAAGCTGCGCAAGGCCTGACGGAGACGCCCGGCGATGACTGACGCTCGCAAGATCGGGCCGGTGTTGGCCACCTTCGTGGTGGCCAACAACATGATCGGCTCGGGGTTCTTCCTGCTGCCGGCCACGCTGGCGACCCAGGGCGGCGTGACCGCCCTGAGCTGGCTGGCCTGCACGGTCATCGCGGCCTTTCTCGGCGGGGCGTTCTCGCGCCTCGCCCGCGATTACCCCAACCTCGAATCGCCCGACGACTACGTGCGCCCGGCGCTCGGCCGCGACATGGGCTTCCTCGCCACGGCGCTGTACTGGCTGAGCTCGTGGATCGGCAACAACGCCATCGCGGTGGCGGCCTTCGGCTACCTCGTCACCCTGCTGCCGCTGGATGGCGGCAATTCCACGGTCCAGCTGTTCGGCCAACTGGTGCTGATCTGGACGATGTTCGCCATCAACCTGTTCGGGCCGCGCGGCGTGGCGCGCTTCCAGTCGCTGTGCGTGATCTTCGGCCTGTTGCCGGTGGCTGCCGTGCTGCTCGGCGGCTGGGGGCGCTTCGACGCCGACCTGTTCCTCTCCGCGTGGAACACCAGCGGCGAGGCCTGGAACGTCGGCGACAACGGCGTGCCGAACCCGCAGTCGGACCTGACGCTGATGTTCTCGGCCTTGGCGCCGGTGTTCTGGGCCTTCGTCGGTCTGGAGACCGGCGCGATGGTCGCCGGCATCGTCCGCGATCCGGAGAAGAACGTGCCGCGCGCGACACTGGCCGGCATCGGCATCGCCGGCACGGTGTACCTCGTGTCGTCCGTGCTGGTGATGGGCATCGTGCCCGCGCAGGAACTCGCCGCCTCGAGCGCGCCGTTCGCCCTGGTGGCCGGGCAGATCTTCGGCGCCTGGGCGGTGCCGATGATCGCCGCCGCCGCCGCGCTCAAAGCCACCGGCACCCTGGGCGGCTGGATGCTCGTGTCCGGTGAATCCGGTGCGCGAGCTGCACAGCGCGGCTACCTGCCGCGGATCTTCGGCGTGCTGCGTCCCAACGGCGCGGCGGGCTGGGGCCTGCTGGCCGTGGCCCTCGGCATGAGTGCGATCGCCATCATCACCATCAGCGACACGGTGGCCTCGCAGTTCGGTGACATCGTCGGCATGGTGGTGCTGCTGGTCGTGCTGGCGTATGCAGCGGCGGGCTTGAGCCTGCTGCTGGGCACGCCGACGCGCCGGCCGTCGACGGGCGATCGCCTGCTCGGCATCGGCGCGCTGCTCGCCTGCGCCCTGCTGATCGTTTCCTCGCCGATCAAGATGGTGGGCGGTGCGGCGCTGATCGCGCTGCTGGCGTGGGGCGGCTTCCGGGTGTTCGGATCGCGGGGCGCCCCGGCGGCCTGACCGCGCCGGACCCACGTTCCACCCGACGACGGCGCGGACACCCGCGCCGTTTTCTTTGGCGTCTCCGCCCGCGAGACGCCGCGCGCCTAGAATGACGCGCTATGGAGAATGCATCGATGAACGCCGGGATTCCCGCCCTGTTGGTCCTGCTCGTGGCGGCGTGCGCCTTGGCCTACGTGCAATGGCGCAGCCGGCGTGCCTCGGAACAGCGCGCGGCGCAACTCGACGCCCAGGTCGCCGACCAGCAGTCGCGCCTCGACGGCCTGTTGCGCGATGCGGCGCGCGTCCCCGATATGGAACGGCGACTGGTGGAAGCCGACACCGTGCTCCGCAGCCTGCGCGACGACCTCACCGCGGCCACCGCCCGCGAGGCGAGCGTCGCCGCCCACCGAGACGCGGCCCGCGGCGCGCAAGCCGCGGCGGAGCGCCAGGCCGACGAGGCCCGCCTGCGCATGGAGTCGGCGCAGCGCGAGGCCCGCGAACTGTCGTCCGCGCTGGCCGCGGCGACGGCGGAACGCGACGCCGCGATCGCATCCCGCGAGCAAGCGAAGGCCTTCCTCGAAGACGCCCAGGCCAAGCTCAGCACCGCCTTCATCGAAGTGGCCAGCAAGGTCTTCGACGAGAAGGCCGTGGCGCTGGATCGCAAGATCGGCGATTCCGCCCTGGCCTCCAAGGTGGGCCTCGAGTCCGCGCTCACGCCCTTCGCGACCAAGCTGAATGAGTTCCAGGCCGAACTGCGGAAGCTGGGGACCGACCAGACGGCGACGGTGCACACGTTGCGCGGTTCCATCGAGCAGCTCCAGCAGCTCAACCAGCGGATGGCGACCTCGACCGACGATCTGGCGCGTGCGCTGAAGGGCAATGCGAAGACGCGCGGCGATTGGGGCGAGATGATCCTCGACACCGTGCTCAAGGCCTCGGGCCTCGAGGAAGGCCGCAACTACACCAAGCAGAACAGCACGCGCGACGAGGACAGCGGCGGCCTGCTGCGGCCGGACGTCATCGTGCAGCTGCCCGACGACCGCCAGGTCGTCGTGGACGCCAAGGTCAACCTCGTCGCCTGGGCGGAGGCCTGCAACGCCGACACGCTCGCGGCGCACCAGGAGGCGCTCGCACGGCACACGACCGCGCTGCGCGCCCACATGCGCGACCTTGCCGACAAGAATTATCCGAAGGCGCTGGGCGGCAAGGCGCTGGACCTGACGGTGATGTTCGTGCCGATCGAGGGGGCGTTGGCCGCAGCGCTCGAATTCAACCCCGGTCTCCAGGCCGAAGCCTTCGAACGCAAGGTCGTGTTCGTATCCCCGAACACGCTGATGGCCATGCTGCGCGTCGTCGAACGGCTGTGGACACGCGACAAGCTCCAGAAGCAGGTCGGCATCATCGGCGACGAGGCCGGCAAGCTGCTCGACGCGCTTTCGGCCTTCATGACCGAGTTCGAGGAGATCGAGGGCCGGCTCGAAGCCAGCCACGCGGCGTTCAAGAAGGCGCGAAACCGCCTGTCGGACTCGCCGCAGTCGGTGGTCGCGCGGGCCCGGCGCCTCGTCGAGGCCGGCGCGAAGGGGAAGCGCGCACTCCACGACGACTTGCAGCCGTTGGCCGGCGCGGATGCCGGCGTGCTGCCGCTGTTGGACAGCCCGCCGGACGTCCCCTGAGCGGATCGGTCAGGCCTTCTTCGCCCAGGCCGCGCACCATCCCTTGGCCTCGACGCTGAACCCGGCGAACAGGGTGCAGGCGCCGGTGGCGGCGGTGAAGAACTGGCAGTTGGCGCAGTTGCTCCCGGGCTTGAAGCTGGCGTGCTGGGTGGTCGCGGCATCGGCGACATAACCGAGGGCCTTCCCCTGCGGATGGTCGGCCGGAAGCTTCGGCAGGTTCTGGGCCTGCGCCGCCGGAATGGCAAGGCGGGCAGCGAAGGGCGCGGCGAGGGCGACGGCGCCCAGTTGCAGGAAACGACGGCGGTTCGGGGTATCCATGGGGCTCTCCCAGCGGGTTGGCTGGGGTGGAGCATAGGCCGCCCCCGGAGATAGCGATTTGACGGTTCGCAAAGGCATTGGCGAATGCGTCGCATCGCGAATGGTTCATTCACCCGTGCCGCCCTAAACTGCGTCCCATGAGCGCCCTGCCCTACGACCCGCACCGCCTGGCCGACGCCGCCGGCAGCCTGATCACGAACTGCCGCGAGCTCGCGCACGCCGGCCTGACGCCCGCGACGAGCAGCAACTTCTCGCAGCGGCTGGATGCGCAGCACTGCGCGATCACGGTCTCCGGCCGCGACAAGGGCCGCCTCGTCCAGGACGACATCATGGTCGTCGATTTCGACGGCCGTCCCGTCGCGACCGACAAACGCCCGTCGGCCGAGACCCTGCTGCACACCCAGCTCTACCGCCGCTTCGCCGACGTCGGCTGCATCCTGCACACGCACTCGAAAACGCAAACCATCGCCTCGCGCCTGTTCGCGAAGCAGGGCCACATCACCTTCGAGGGCTACGAGCTGCAGAAGGCGTTCCGCGGCAACGACACCCACGAAGGCGCGGTACGCGTGCCCGTGCTGCCGAACTCGCAGGACATGCCGGCGCTGGCCGCGATGGTGGAGGCCGAACTCGATCGCGGCCCGCTGTGGGGCTATCTGATCGAAGGCCATGGCCTGTACGCCTGGGGCCGCGACATGGCCGAAGCCCGCCGCCACCTCGACGCCTTCGAATTCCTCCTTTCCTGCGAACTCGAGCTCCGGAGACTGCACGCATGAGCCGCATCCGCATCTTCAACGACACCGACCCGTCCACCGTCCTCGTCGAGACCCGCGAGCACGCCAGCATCGCCGCGGAACTGGCGCGCATCGGCGTGCGCTTCGAGCAGTGGGAGGCGACCGCGCCCGTCAAGCCCGGCGCCTCGCAGGACGAGGTGATTGCCGCCTACAAAGACGACATTGCGCGCCTGATGGCCGAGGGCGGCTACAAGGCCGTCGACGTGATCAGCCTGACCGCCGACCACCCGCAGAAGGACGCGCTGCGCCAGAAGTTCCTCAACGAGCACACGCACAGCGAGGACGAGGTCCGCTTCTTCGTCGCAGGCTCGGGCCTGTTCACCCTGCACGTCGGCGGCAAGGTCTACGAGATCCTCTGCGAGGCGGGCGACCTGATCGGCGTGCCCGACAACACCACGCACTGGTTCGACATGGGCCCGGAGCCGTTCTTCATCGCCATCCGCCTGTTCACCAACGTCGAAGGCTGGGTCGCGAACTTCACCGGCAGCGACATCGCGCAACGCTTCCCCCGCTACGAACGCGGCGAGGCCCTCGCTTGAACACGACCCCCAGCGTCATCCTCACCGACATCGAAGGCACGACGAGCAGCATCGCCTTCGTGAAGGACGTGCTGTTTCCCTACGCCCGCGCTGCCCTGCCGGGCTTCGTGGAGGCACGCCGCCACGAGCCGGAGATCCGCCGCTGGCTCGACGCCGTGGCGCTGGAGATCGGGCACCCGCACCAGGATTCGCGCGACGAGGCCGCGGTGCAGCAGTTGCTGGCGTGGATCGACGAGGACCGCAAGCACACCGCACTGAAGGCCATCCAAGGCCAGCTCTGGGCCGAGGGTTACGCGCTGGGCGAGTACCGCGCGCACGTCTATGCCGACGCCGCCGAAGCGCTCAAGCGCTGGAAGGCGGCGGGCCACGACCTGTACGTGTACAGCTCGGGCTCGGTGCCGGCGCAGAAGCTGTTCTTTGGCCACAGCGACGCCGGTGATCTGACGCCGCTGTTCTCCGGCTATTTCGACACCGAGATCGGCGGCAAGCGCGAGGCCGGCAGCTACCGCCACATCGCCGCCGACATCGGCGTGGCGCCGTCGCACATCGTGTTCCTCTCCGACGTCGTCGAAGAGCTCGATGCCGCCCGCGACGCGGGCCTGCGCACCGTGCTCCTCGACCGCCGCAGCGACTATCCGCAGCCGCGCGCAGCGGCCGCGAACGGCCATCCGCGCGTCGAGAGCTTCGCCGACATCAGGCCGTGACGGCGTCCAGCGTCGGGTAGTCGATGTAGCCCTTCGGACCCGGCGAATACAGCGTCGAGAAATCGACCTCGGCCAGCGGCGCGTTCGTGCGCAGGCGCTCGACAAGGTCCGGGTTGCTGATGAAGGGCTTGCCGAACACGATCACGTCGCCCCGTCCCGAGGCGATGGCCTCGGCCGCCGACACCGCATCGAAGCCGCCGTTGAGGAACAGCGGGCCGCGGAAATGGCGGCGCGCGGCGGCACCAACGGCCTGCTCCTCGGGCAGCGACTGGTCGCCGTGGCGGATCTCGAGGAAGCCGATGCCGCGGGCGTCGAGCTCGCGGGCCACGTATTCGACCAAGGCCACCGGCTGGCTGTCGCGGATGTCGTTGTAGGCGACCAGCGGCGAGATGCGCACGGCGACGCGCTCGGCACCGATCTCGGCCGACACCGCATCGACGATCTCGAGGAGCAGGCGGGCACGGTTCTCGATGCCGCCGCCGTAGCCGTCGGTGCGGTCGTTGACGCTGTCGCGCAGGAACTGGTCGATCAGGTAGCCGTGCGCGCCGTGGATCTGCACGCCGTCGAAGCCGGCGCGAATCGCGCGCTTCGCCCCTTCCACGAACAGGTCGACGATGCCCGGCAGCTCGGTCACGTCGAGGCGGCGCGGCACCTCGTAGGGCTTCGGGCCCTCGGGCGTGTGGATGGTGTCGCCTTGGATGGCGCGGTCGGTGCTGGAGACCGGCTGGCGGCCGCCATCGAGCAGCGAGTGCGCGGCGCGGCCGGGATGCCAGAGCTGGAGGGCGATACGGCCGCCCTTCGCATGCACGGCGTCTGTCACCTGCTTCCAACCGGCGACGCAGGCCTCGTCGAAAATGCCCGGCTCGCCGGTGAAGGCGCTGGCCTCGGCCGAGACCATCGTCGCCTCGGCGATCAGCAGTCCGGCGCTGGCGCGCTGGGCGTAGTGTTCGGCCATCAGGGCGTTCGGGATGTGCGTGCGGCCGGCACGGGCACGGGTGAGCGGCGCCATCGCGATACGGTTCGGCAGGGCGAGGCTGCCGGCGGTGACGGGGGTGAACAGGGGGCTCATGGGGGCTCCACGGGTTGGGGAGTCCAAGGTGCGGGCGCCTCCCTCGAGTCCCAAGCGACGGTGAGAGGCCACGCGCGGAACGCAGCGTTCCGGGGGCCGCCGCCACGACTTTTCACACCGTCGTGCTTCGGGTCCCCCGGGGAGCCCCGATAAACTGTGCGCCACTGCACATTTGGCTCATGGACGTCCCCGATGGCGCGCCTTGTCTCGACCCTGCCTTTCCACAAATCCTTGCGCTGGTCGTCGAGCGTGGAAACGGTGGACGCCTTCCCTTCGGTCGCGCCCGGCCCCTGGCGACGCGCTTGGGAGCGCGCCGGGATCCCCGACCCTTCGGTCATTCCCCGTCTGCTGAAGCGCGCCGGCTCGGCGGATGCCGTCTTGATCAACGGTGGCGAACGGGCCGACCTCGTCTACCTCGCGCTCGCGGCCCTGTGCCCATGGATCACTGCGCCGCACCTGATCGTCGACGCCCATTGGCAGCCGGGAGGAACCCGCCTGCACCGCTGGGCCCAGCGCCTGCCCCTGTGGTTGGGCCGGCGCCTGCTGGCCGAGGTGCAGCCGCATTCCCGCGAGGAGATTCCGCTCTACGTGTCCGTGTTCGGGCTACCGGAGGCCGTGGTGAAGCCCCTGCCCTGGTCGACCTCGCTGACCGGCTACGACCTGCGCCGCCAGTCCGAGCCCGGCGAAGCGATCGTCACCGGCGGCCACAGCTACCGCGACTACCGCACCCTGCTGGACGCGGTGCGCGGCGAACCGTGGCCGCTGCGCATCGGCCTACCGCCCTCGCCCGTGACCGCCCAGGTGAAGGCCTGGGCTGCCGATCTGCCGAACGTGGAGGTCGTCAGTGACTGGACCTTCCGCACCTACTGGCAGGCGGTGGCGGACAGCCGCGTGTTCGCCATGGCCATCACGCCGGGCCTGAAGCGCTGCACCGCCGACCAGACGATCTGCAATGCCATGGCGCTCGGCGCCATCGTCGTCGCCACCGATGCCATGTCCTCGCGGCTCTACATCGAGCACGGCCGGACGGGCTTCCTCGTGCCTGAGGGCGATGCGGCCGCGTGGCGCCGCACGCTGGCCGAGGTGCATGCCCTGCCCGCCGAGAAGGCGCGGGCCATCCGCGCCGCGGCCCAGCACGAAGCCCGCACGCGATTCAGCGAAGACGCGCGCCTCGAGGAAACCCTCCGGCGCGCGCGCGTGGCCGCGGCCGAGTGGGCGCAACGCGGCCATGCGCCGGGACGCCACGATGCCTGGCAGTGGGCGAAGGCCGGGGTGGTGCTCCTGCTCGCCGCGAAGGCGAGCCTGCTGCCGATCCTGCTCTAGGCCCGGCGCCGGGCCCCGCTCAGGGGACGGCGTCGACCAGCCGGTAGCGGGTCGCCTGGCGCAATTCACCGCGCCAGCGGTCGAAGACGCGCACCTCCACCTCGTGCTCGCCGGTCGGTAGGTCGGTCGGCAGGGCACCCCGCCAAAGGTGCGGCGAGAGGATCGCCTCCGGCGCGCGGTCGAAGCCGCGGAGGACCGCGCTGCGGTCGTCATCGACATTGATGGCGCGCAACTCCGGATCGGCGCGCTCGACCCGGCGCATCGGTGCCCACTCGCGGCCCGCCACGCGGTACTCCACGCGGGCCTCGGCATCACCCATCCAGACGTTCGCGTAGACACCGAAGCCCGGCCATGCGCCGCGGCGCAGCACCTTCGGCGCGTACAGGCCGAACGGTGGATCCTCGGCATCGCCAGCCACGTGCCAGCGCAGCGCGTAGCGCCCTTCCGGCTGGACGGTGAGCGTCGCGTAGCCGTTGGGCGTGCCGTCGGCCATGCGCGTGTCGGGAATGCCGCGCCCATCCTTCGCGCCGCTCCAGAACGCCCCGCAGGCGGCACCGACGTTGTACTCGTGCAGCGGTGTGCGGCCGCCGAACCCGGCCTCGGCCCGATGCCAGCGATGCTGCTGGATGTGCGTGTGGCTGGACAGCACGAGCGTGTTGACGCGCCCCTCGAGCAGGTCGAACAAGCGCTGCCGGTCGGCGTCGCGGAACGAGTCCACGGCCGGGTCCGGATCGTCGTCGAACAGCGGGATATGCATGGCCAGCACCAACAGCACGTCGTCCGACACCGTGGGCAACCACGCCTCGAGGAACCGGAACTGCGATTCGCGAAGCCCCCCGACATAGCGCGCCGGCACGCCAGTGCCCGGCTGGTGGATGACGTTGTCGAGAACGACCACGGCGAGTCCCGGCTCTTCCCAAGCGAACGTGTCCGGACCGAAGACACGACGGAAGCTGGCCAGCGAGGCCTCGTCGCTGCCGGCGCCATGATCACGGTCGTGGTTGCCGCTGGCATGAAGCCACGGCGTCCGCGTGGACGCCATGACCCGCGCCATCGCCGGGAGCAGGGCGAGGTTGCCGTGGACGATGTCGCCGAGGGAAACGCCCAAGCGTGCTCGCGGCAGGCGGGCCTCGTCCGCCACGATGTCGCGCTCGAAGTAGCCGACGTCGGCGTCGTTCTTCGGCTGCGGATCGCCGAACACCCTCACGTCGTAGGGCGGCGCCACGGGCGCTTCGGTGAGGGCGATGTCCCACTGCACGGTTCCCGTGGGACGCCAGAAGTCCGGCAAGCCATCGGCGCGCAACGGCAGCCGGTAACCCGGTGGCTTCACGACGAACACCGGGCCATTCGGCGCATCGAAGCGAACGCGACCGTCGGCATCGCTGGCGACGAGGCGCTCGCCATCGGAGAACCGCACGCCGACGAGGGGCGGCTCATCGGCGTCGATCCGGCCATTGGCGTTGCGGTCGAGGTGGACACGCCCCTGCAGGGCAACCGCCCCCGCCGGCCCAGCGGTCGCCGCGACGAGGCATAGCGCAGTCACAAGCAAACGGTGGCGATGGCGCGTCGTGGTGGTCATCGTCTACGGCCCTGAGGTGGCCGCGGGAGCCTATCGGGGCGCGGTCAGGGCAACAAGCTTGCGACACCGGCCTCTGGCGGGTGCGGTGGCCTATGGACCGGGCCGACTCGCCTACTCGGCGGGCAGCAGCGTCTACTCCGTCCTCGATGCCGGGCTCGCCGTCGCCGCGCTGTCTGCCGGCCTACAGCGAAGGGGCTCGGCTGGACCTCGCGCTCTGGAACACGGTGAGTTTCCGCGTCGTGATGCCGGCGAGCTTCAGGGCGCTGACGATCTTCGCCCAGCGCTCCCGCGCGGATTCGCTGACCGGCGCACCGAATCGCGATGGCCTCGCCGCCACCTTGCGGGAGCGGTTGCACAGCGCAGTCCTGCTGGCGCGCCAGGGCGGCAAAGAGTCCTGCGCGGCGAAGCGCGAGGACCGCACGGATCAGCCGCTGACGCGGGCCTTGGCCTGGTGGCGCTTGGCCAGCACGCGCTCCACGTCGCCGAGTCCCAATCCGCGCGCGCGCAATCCGACCAGCGTGTGGAACAGCAGGTCGGCGGCTTCGTCCAGCACCGCCTTGTCGTCCTGGGCCACCAGCGCGAGGGCCGTCTCGACGCCCTCCTCGCCCACCTTCTGCGCGATCTTGCGCACGCCGGATTCGAACAGCGTCGTCGTGTAGCTGCCCGCAGGGCGATCGCGCTCGCGCTGCGCGATGGTGGCTTCGAGTTCGGCGAGCACGCTACCCGGTGCTTCGGGGAAGCAACTGCAGCGTTTCAGGTGGCAAGTGGGCCCATGCGGGATGGCCTGCACCAACAGGGCGTCGGCGTCGCAGTCGGTCTCGATGCTGCGGAACTCGAGCACGTCGCCGGAGGTTTCGCCCTTGGTCCACAGCCGGTTCTTGCTGCGGCTGAAGAACGTGACCTTGCCGCTGGCCACGGTGGCCTCGACGGCGGCGCGGTCCATGTAGCCGAGCATCAGCACACGGCGCGTGCGGGCGTCCTGCACGATGGCCGGCAACAGGCCGCCCTGCTTCGCGAAATCGAGGGCGTCGAGGTCGAAAGGCGCCGTGGCGGCGCCGGGGGTGGGTTCAGTCACGTCGCACCTCGATGCCGGCCTCGGCGAGGCGGGCCTTGAGTTCAGGGATGGGCACGGTACCGGAATGGAAGACCGATGCGGCGAGCGCGGCATCGACGTCGGCCACGCGAAAGGCATCAACGAAGTGTTCGATCGCCCCCGCGCCGCCCGAAGCGACCAGTGGCACGCGGCACATCGCGCGCACGGCCGCCAGCTGCTCGAGGTCGTAGCCGGTCTTGGCACCGTCGCTGCCCATGCAGTTCAGCACGATCTCGCCGGCGCCACGGCCCTGTACCTCGGACACCCAGTCGAGGGTGCGCCGACCGAGGGCCTTGGTCTTGGACGGGTCGCCGGTGTACTGGCGCACGCGCCACTCGCCGTCGGCGTCCTTCAGCGAATCGATACCGACCACCACGCACTGCACGCCGAAGGCGGCGGCCAATTCGTCGATCAGATCCGGGCGCTCCAGCGCCGGCGAGTTCACCGACACCTTGTCGGCGCCGGCGTTGAGAATGGCCCGCGCGTCGTCCACGGAGCGGATGCCGCCGGCCACGCAGAACGGGATGTCGATGATCCTCGCCACCCGCTCCACCCACGTGCGATCGACGCTGCGGCCTTCGGGGCTGGCGGTGATGTCGTAGAACACCAGCTCGTCGGCGCCCTCGTCGCGATAGCGCAGGGCGAGTTCCTCGATGCCGCCCATGACGACGTGATCGCGGAAGCGCACGCCCTTGACGACCTGGCCATCGCGGACGTCGAGGCAGGGAACGAGCCGTCGCGCGAGCATCAGGCGGTTTCCTTCGACGCGCCTTCGGCATCGACGGCAGCGATCGCCTGGCCCAGGGTGAATCGGCCATCGAGCAGCGCTTTGCCGAGGATGGCTCCGCCGGCACCGGCGGCGCGGGCGCCCAGCACGTCGGCCAGCGAAGCCACGCCGCCTGACGCCTGCACGGCGACATCGGGGAAGCGCGTGGCGATCTCGCGGTACAGCTCGAGGTTCAGCCCGGCGAGCATGCCGTCACGGGCGATGTCGGTGCACAGCAGGTGGCGCAAGCCGGCGCTGGCATAGCGCTTCAGCAGGTCGAACAGCGCGAGGCCCGAGGCCTCCGTCCAGCCGTGCACCGGCAGGCGGAACACACCGGCCTCATCAGCGCGGGCATCGAGGGCGATAGTGATCCGATCGTTGCCGAAGCGCTCCAGCCAGCCGAGCACCCGGTTCGCCTGCCGCACGGCCAGCGAGCCGATGACGACGCGCGAGGCGCCCGCCCCGAGGATGGCGAGCACATCGGCATCGTCACGCACGCCACCACCGGTCTGGACCTTCAGCGTGGTTTCGCGGCGGATCGCCTCGACCAGCGGACCCAGCGTCCAACCGCCGGCCTTGGCCGCGTCGAGGTCGACGAGATGCAGCCACTCGGCGCCAGCCTCGGCGTAGCGCTTGGCGAGCGCCAGCGGGTCGTCGGCATAGCGGGTCTCGGCGTCGTAGTCGCCCTGGCGAAGCCGCACGACGCGGCCTTCGCGGATGTCGATGGCGGGATAAAGAATGAAGGACACGGCGTGGCCTACAGCGAAAGGAAGTTGCGGAGGAGGCGCGCGCCGGTCGCGGCGCTGCGCTCCGGGTGGCACTGCGCGCCCATGACGTGGCCTCGGGCGGCGATCGCGGTGAAGGGCTGCCCGTGCGTGCTGGTGGCCAGCGCGTTCGCCGCGCCACGGTAGGCGTAGCTGTGCACGAAGTAGGCGTGCCGGCCATCGAGGCCCGCCATCAGCGGGTGCACGGCGGTCTCGGCGGACGCGGCCTGCAGGCGGTTCCAGCCCATGTGCGGCACGCGGACGCCGGGCGATTCCGGCAGGCGCTCGACGCGGCCGGGCAGCAGGCCCAAGCACTCGACCTCGCCTTCGACCGAGTGTTCGAAGAGCAGCTGCATGCCCACGCAAATGCCCATCAGCGGCTGGGTCAGCGTGGGGATCAGGCGGTCCAGCCCGTTGGCGCGAAGCCGCGCCATCGCCGGGCCCGCGGCGCCGACGCCGGGCAGCAGCACATGGGTGGCCGCGCGGATGCGCTGGGCGTCACTGGTGACCGGCGCCTCGACGCCCAGCCGCGCGAACGCGGCCTGCACGGAGCCGAGGTTCGCCCCGCCGGAGTCCAGCATCACCAGGCGGATGCGCGAGGCATCGAGCGCGGGCAACGCGTCGCTCACAGCACGCCCTTGGTGCTCGGCAGGGCGCTGCCCTCGCGGCGGATCGCGAGGCGAAGCGCGCGCGCGACCACCTTGAAGCAGGCCTCCACCATGTGGTGCGTGTTTTCGCCGCGCACCTGCAGGTGCAGGTTCAGACCCGACGTCTCGCAGAGCGAGCGGAAGAAGTGCGGCACCAGCTCGGTGGCGAGGCCTCCGACCTCGGCGCGCGGGAACGCGCCCTCGAAGACGAAGTACGGCCGGCCGGAGAAATCGACCACCGCGGACGCGCGGGTCTCGTCCATTGGCAGGGCGAAGGCCGCGCGGGCGTCGGTACCGAACTCCACCGCGGCGGCCGACGCAGGCTCGCCGCCCTGCTCCTCGCCACCATCGAAGCCGTAGCGACCGATGCCGCGCTTGTCGCCCAGCGCCTGCTTCAATGCCTGGCCGATGGCCAGCGCGCAGTCCTCGACGGTGTGGTGTTCGTCGATGTGCAGGTCGCCGGCGCAGCGCACGGCCAGCCCAAAGCCGCCGTGTTTTCCGAGCTGCTCCAGCATGTGGTCGAAGAAGCCGTGGCCGGTGGCGATGGCCGGCTCGCTCGCGCGGTCGAGGTCGACCTGCACGGTGATCTTCGTCTCCTTCGTCGTGCGCTCGACGGTGGCCGTGCGCGGTGACGCCGTCAGCGCGTGCGCGATGCCCGCCCAGTCGTAGTGCCCGTCCTTCAATCGGAAGCCGCGCACGCCGAGGTTGGTGGCGAACTGCATGTCGGTTTCGCGGTCGCCGACCATCGCGCTGCTGGCCAGGTCGATATCGCGGTCGCGCAGGTAATGCATGACCATGCCGATGCCGGGCTTGCGCGTCGGCAGGTTCTCGCGCGCGAAGCTCTCGTCGATGAGCACTTCGCGGAAGGTGATGCCCTGCGATTCGAGGATCTGCAGCAGCAGGCGCTGCGGGCCCTCGAAGGTCTCGCGCGGGAAGCTCGGCGTGCCAAGCCCGTCCTGGTTGCTCACCATGACGAACTGGAAGCCGGCGTCGCGGAGCTTCTGCAGGGCGGCGATGCAGCCCTTCGTCAGACGGAACTTCTCAAAGGCATCGATCTGCTCGTCGGCGGGCTCGTCGATCAGCACGCCGTCGCGGTCGATGAACAGGATCTTCTGGGGCATGGCGGAATCTCAGGCGGTCGCGGCGAGGCGCGAGCGGAGGGCAGCAAGGGCGGCGAGCATCGCGTCGTTCTCCTCTGCGGTGCCGATGGTGATGCGCAGTGCATCCTGGAGCTGGGGCGCCGCGCGCTGGTCGCGCACGACGACGCCGGCGGCGAGCAGGGCCTGCATCGCGGCCTCGGCGTCGACGAAGCGCACGAGCAGGTAGTTCGCATCGGAGGCGTAGACGGCGCGCACGCCGTCGAGCCCGCGCAGCGCCTCGGCCACGCGGCTGCGCTCGGCAACGATGCGACCGGCACGCCGCTTCGCCTCGTCCGCCGCCAACGGCGACACCGCGTCGAGCGCCAAGGCGACGGCCGGCGAGGCCAACGGGTAAGGCGGCGCGATGGCGGCCAGCACGCGGATCAGCGCGGGGTCACCGATGGTGATGCCGAGCCGCGCGCCGGCCAGGGCATAGGCCTTCGAGAGCGTGCGGAGCACGACGAGGTTCGGGAAACGCTCGCGCAGCGCGAGCGCACCGGGGGCGTCGTTGTACTCGCCATAGGCCTCGTCGACGACCACCAGCGCCCGACCGGCCACGCCGCGCAGCAGGCGCTCGAGGTCAGCGTTCGATACCGCGCCACCCGTCGGGTTCGACGGCGAGCAGACGTAGAGGATCTTGACCGGCGCCTTCGCCACCGAGAGCTCCAGCGCGCGGAGCGCCGCATCGATGTCGAAACGGAAGCGCTCCCCCTCGTCGACCAACGGCACCTCGACCACCGGCGCGCCCTGCACGCGCGCGGAGACCGCGTACATGCCGAACACCGGCGGCGAAACGAGGATGGCCTCGCGCTCGGCGCGGCACAGCGCGCGCGTCAGCAGGTCGATGCCCTCATCGCTGCCGCGCGTCATCAGCAGGCTGTCCTCGGGCACGCCGTAGAGCGCCGCGAGGCGGGTGCGCAGCGCGGCGGGCTGCGGTTCGGGGTAGCGGTTGAGGCCCTGCCCCGGGTCCGCCGGCGAGGCCCACGGGCTCTCGTTGGCATTCAGCCAGACGCGGCCCTTCAGGCCGGTCTTGCGCGCCGAGCCGTAGCCGCCGAAGTCGCGCAGGTCGGCGCGGACGAGATCGAGCACGTTCATGCCGAGGCCTCCAGGCGCTGGACGACCGATTGCGCGTGGGCCTCGAGCGACTCCGCGCGGGCCAGCGTGACGGCACAGGGGCCGATCGCGCGCAGGCCTTCGCGGCTCACCTGCTGCACGCTGATGCTGCGCTGGAAGCTCGCCACCGAGACACCGCTCCACGCCCGCGCCGCACCGCCGGTGGGCAGCACGTGGTTGGTGCCGGAGCAGTAGTCGCCCAACGATTCCGGCGCGTAATCGCCGAGGAAGATCGAGCCGGCGCAGGTGATCTTCGACAGCCAAGCGCGCGGTTCGCGCAATTGCACGATCAGGTGCTCGGGGCCGTAGGCGTTGCTGATCGCGAAGGCCTCGTCCAGCGTCGGCACGACGATGAGGCGGGCGTAGTCGAGCGCCTTGGTGGCGATGGCCTCGCGCGGCAGGCGCGCGACCTGCGCGCGCACCTCCGCTTCCACGGCCGCGACCTGCGCCGCGCTGTCGGTGACGAAGACCACCTGCGAATCCGGGCCGTGTTCGGCCTGCGCCAGCAGGTCGGCGGCGACAAAGGCGGCGTTCGCACCCCCATCGGCGATGACCAGCACCTCGGAGGGACCCGCCGGCATGTCGATGGCGGGACCGTCGGGCAGGGCCGTCACCTGCGACTTGGCCAGCATCACCCAGGCGTTGCCGGGGCCAAACAGCTTGTCGCAGCGGGGCACGCTCTCGGTGCCAAACGCCATCGCGGCGATGGCCTGCGCGCCGCCGATCTTGAAGACGCGGCGGATGCCGCACAGGCGCGCGGCGACCAGCACGGCGGGGTCGGCCGTGCCGTCGGCCCGCGGCGGCGTGCACACCACGACCTCGCGGCAGCCGGCGATCGCGGCGGGCACGCCGAGCATCAGCGCGGTGGACGGCAGCGGCGCCGAACCCGCCGGCACGTACAGGCCCACCGTGTCGATGGCGCGCAGCACACGGCCACAGCGCACGCCCGGCGCGGTGTCGATCTCGAACTCGGTCGGCGCGCCGGCGCGGTGCCAAGCATCGAGGCGCGACTTGGCTTCGATCATCGCCGCGCGGAGCGCCGGATCGAGGCCCGCTTCGGCGGCGTCGAACTCGGCGGCCGTCACTTCGAGCGCGGCCAGCTCCACATTGTCGAAGCGGCGGGTCAGCGCACGCAGCGCGGTGTCGCCGTCGGCGCGCACCTGGGCGAGGATGCGCTGCACGGCGGCGATGCGCTCCTCGCTCGAGTTCGAGGGCGGGCGGGCCAGCGCGGCGGCGCGCTCGTCGGCGGAAAGCCGGGCCCAGTCGAGGGTCTTCATGGTCGGGAGCCTTCGTCGTTCGTTCGTGGCGTCAGGCCAGCATCTGCTCGACCGGCAGCACCATCAGGGCGCTGGCACCGGCCTTCTTCATGTCCTCGAGGCGCTGCCAGGTCACCGCCGTGCGGCACAGCGCCTGCACCGCGACGCGGCTGCCGTCGCCATCGAGCGTGGTGACCAGCGGCGCATCGGCGTCCGGCAGCAGCTTCAGCAGCTCGCCCAGCGCGGCGCGCTCGGCCTGAAGCATCAGCAGCTTCGCGGCCTTCACCGACAGCACGCCGTCGAGGCGGCGCAGCAGCAGGTCGGCCAGCGCCTGGCGCTCGTCGTTGAACGGCTTCGAGGGGCCGGCGATGACGGCCTCGCTCTCGAGGATCACCGCCACCTCCTTCAACTGGTTCGCCACCAGCGTGCCGCCGGTGGAGACGAGGTCGCAGATGGTCTCGGCCTTGCCGAGGCGCGGGGCGATCTCCACCGAGCCGGACAGCAGCACCGGTTCGGCATCCACCGCATTGTCCTTCAGCCACTTTGCGAGCAGTGCGGGGTAGCTGGTGGCGCAGCGCAGGCCGGCGAGGCGCTGCGGGCCCGGCCACTCCCAGTCCTGCGGCACCGCCACCGACAGGCGGCAGCGGCCAAAACCGAGGCGGCGCACGACGCTGAAGGCCTCGCCCTCGCCCTTCGCGCGGCGCTCGTAGTCCTGCTCGGCCAGCACGTTCAGGCCAACGATGCCGAGATCGCAGACGCCCTCGGCGATGAGGCCGGGGATGTCGTCGTCGCGGACGAGGAGCAGGTCGATGGGCAGCGATTCGCCATAGCAGAACAGGCGGTCGCGGCTCTCGCGGAAGCTCAGGCCGGCGCGCGCGAGCAGGTCGCGGGCGGGGTCCGAGAGGCGGCCGGATTTCTGGATGGCAATGCGCAGGCGATCGTGCGTCCGCATGGTGCGGGCTCCGTGGGAAAGCGAATCGGTTGGGGGATCAGGGCGTGTGTTCGTGGCCGGGCACGGCGAAGGCCGCACCCGGCGACAGATGCCCGAGGCGTTCGGCGGCGAGGCGGTAACCGCCCGCGCCGAGGGACAAGCAGCGGGCCACGCGGCCCACGGTGGTGACGCTCACGCCGGTGCGGTCGTGGATCTCGCGGTAGGCGCGACCCTCGGTGAGCTCCGGCACCACGGCCCAGCGGTCGGCCATGGCCTCGAGCTCGGCCGGGGTGCAGAGGTCGACCAGGAAACAGCGGACCTCGTCAGGGGTCTCGAGGGCACGCAAGGCCGCGACCAGCCCGTCGAGGCGCGCGCCCACGCCAGCGCCGGCCGCCGAAGGGGCGGCGACGGAGAGCGGGGGGCGGTCGAGGGCGGGACGGCGCTTCATGGGCGCGAACTGTAATAGCGCGTTATTACATTGGTCAAGACCCGGAGCGGGATTGGGCCTCGCGTCTTCACCCAGCGATCTCGACCGCGGGCCGGGGATGAGCGAGTCTGGAGACCACAGCGGAGGCAGCCCCGTGATCCATCGACGGCCCTTGGGCAAACCCTGGCAGGAAGAGCTGCTGCTCGATGACGGGCGGCGGCTGTGGCTGCGTCCGATCCTTCCGGCGGACGCCGAGCCCCTGCGAGCCGGCTTCGCCCTGCTCACCCCGGAGGAAGTGCGGATGCGCTTCCTGCACCCGCTCACCGAGCTCACGCCGGAAATGGCCCGCCGCCTGACCCACATCGATCCGCGCACGCAGTTCGCGCTCGTGTTGGCCGAGCCGGACGCCCCCGGGCAGGCGTTGGTCGGCGGCGTGGTCCGTGCGGCCATCGACACCGGCAGCCGACGGGCCGATTTCGCCATCCTCGTGATCCGCTACTTGGCCAACCAGGGCCTCGGGACCCTGCTGATGAAGCAGATGCTGCGCTGGGCGAAGCTCAAGCGGCTCGATGCGGTCTACGGCGATGTGCTGCAGGACAACACCCAAATGCTGCACCTCGCGCAGCAGGTCGGCTTCCGCCGCCTGCCCTCGGACGAGCCGGGCCTCGTCAGGATCGAAAAGACGCTCTGACCCGCCGGCCCCTGTGGGCACGGCGGGTTCGACTCAGTCCGCGACCTGGCGGATCTGCCGGAACAAGGCTTCCGCCGAGAGCCGCTTCGCCGCACCCGTCGGGCAGGCGTCGACGCAGCGCGGGCCGCCCTTGATGCCGGTGCACATGTCGCACTTCACGGCCTTCTTGACGACATCGCCCTCGACCACGGGCTGGCGCTCGCCCGGCGCGGCACCGAGTCCGAGCAGCAGCCACAGCAGGCCACCGCCGGGTTTCGGCGGCGCCTCGGGGGCCATCTGGATGACGCCGTAGGGGCAGTTGCGCTGGCAGTTGCCGCAGCCGATGCAGGCCTCGCTGATGGTGACCTCGCCGGCCGGACCGCGACGGATCGCGTCAGGCGGGCAGTCCTTCATGCAGTGCGGGTTCTCGCAGTGGCGGCAGGCCACCGGCAGGTGCACGCGGGCGAAGGTCGCGCCGGCCTCGCGCTTCAGGCGCGAGGTGCCGCCATGCGATTCGGCGCAGGCGGTCTCGCAGTTGTTGCACTGGACGCACAGGCCTTCGTCGATGACGAGCAGGTCGGAGGCATCGCCCACGCCCTGCTTGAGCAGGAAGCGCGAGAGCGCACTACCGTCCTCGACGTCCTGCTCCGCAGCGATGTTCTGCTCGGTGCGCGCCTGCATGATCCCTTCCAGCGCCTTGCGAAGTGCCGGTGTCGACTGGATCTGCTTGCGGATGCCTTCGGCTTCGAACACCAGCACTTCGGTCAGCACCGAGGCCGTCACCGTCGCCGTGCGCGCACCGCCGTCGAGCATGGCCATCTCGCCGACGTAGTTGCCGGCGCTGACGTAGGCCAGCACGCGTTCCTCGCTCCTGATCCGCTTGGACACGGCCACCGAGCCACGGCGGATCAGGTACAGGCCGTCGGCGGCGTCGCCTTCCTTGAACAGCACCTGCCCGGCGTTGAAGCGCTTCAGCGTGACGCCGCGATCGATCATGGCGTCGATCACCTCGGTGCCGAGCAGTGGGCCGATGTAGTTGAACACCGCGTTGCGGACGAAGGCCTGGTCGATCTTGTCGCGCAGGCGTTCGGACGCGCTCATCAGCTTCAACATCGTGCGGCGCGGCGTCTCGATCAGCACGCAGTTCAGGCCCGCCGACACCGTGGCGGTGCGACGGCGGCCGGAAAGCAGGCCCATTTCGCCGAAGAACCGCCCGGCGCCGAGCACGACGGCGCGACGGTTGCCCTCGTCGCCGTCCGTATCGATCTGGACGTTGCCGCCGATGATCGACCAGAAGCTGTTGCTGTAGTCGTTCTTCTTGAAGACCACCGCGTCCTTCGGGAGCACGTGGACGGTGCTTTCCAAGAGCAGCTCGCGACGTTGCAGCTTGGTGAGCGCGCCGAGCAGCGGATGGCGGCCGATTTCGTCGACCACGGCCGAAGCCGCCACGCCGGGGCGCCAAGGCTTCAATCGCTCGCGAAGGAGGGGCTCGTCCACCGGCTCGACCACGTCGCCATTGATCGTGTCGACCACCTCATGGCCCTGGTTCATCGCCTGCTTGATCAGCGGGTAGCCACCGAGGGCGCCGACGACGAACAGGCCCGGCACGTTCGATTCGTAGGTCTCGGACAGCACGGGAATGGCGGTGGGATCGTCGTTCGGAAACTGCACGCCGAAGCTCTCGACCAGCTTGCGCGGCGGGATGGCGCCGGCACGGACGATGATGCGATGGCAGGGAATGCTCTGCTCGCCGACCTTGCCGTTGAACACGAAGCTCATCAGCGGCGGCTTCGCGCCCGGCGCGAGCTTCGGATCGGCCGGCGGGGGATCGACGCGGGCAGCGAAAGCGGAATGCCAGATGCGCACCTTGCCGGCGCGCTCCTGCGCCTGGATGGCGTCGCGGTTGGCGTCCTTGCAGACCGTGAACTCCTCCTGCCGGTTCATCAGGTGCACGGTGTTCTTTGCGATCAGGCCCATCGCGTTCTCGATGCCGGCGTCGCCGGCGCCGACGACGACCACCGTCTCGCCCTCGTACTCGTCCGGATCGGAGAGCGTGTACTGGACGTTGGGGTGCTCCTCGCCCGGCACGCCCATCTTGCGCACGTTGCCCTGCAGTCCAATGCCGAGGATGACGTTACGCGTCGTGAAGCTGCTGCCGTCCTCGCAGCGCACGGTGAAGGGGGCGGCCTTCGGATCGCGGTCGATGCCGTTGACGCGCTTGCCGTGGACGATGTGGATGCTCTGCGCCGCCAGTTCGTCGTTCCAGGTGCCGAGCACGGTCTCGCGCTTGCCGGCCGCGAAGCTCATGCCGCTTCGCAGCGGCAGGAAGCCGGGCTCGGCCATCACGTGCTTGCCCTTCTGGTACTTGAAGATCGTGTCCGACGGATGCGGTGCGGCCTCCAGCAGCACGTAGCGGTTGCCGCGGGCGGCGGCACGCGAGGCGGCCGAGAGGCCTGCGGGGCCGGCACCGATGATGACGATGTCGTACTCGGCAGGACGATCGTGGGCGCGCACGGCCATGGCTCAGCCCTCCGTTCCGGCGGGCGCGCGGACGGCGCCGGCCAAGGCATCGAGAGCCGCGCGGAAGCGCTCGGCCCGGTAGGTGTCTTCCCCCGCCAGCGTCTCGCGGGCGCGGGCCAGCAGCGGCCGCAGGGCGGCGGCATCCGCCAGCTGGCCGTCGGCAGCGAGTTGCTCCAGCAGCGGGGCGATGGCCATGTAGGCCTGCTCCGCGCCGGCGTAATCGCTGTATTCGCCGCTGCGGCCGATGGCGATCAGCCGCTGCAGCACGGCACGCATCTGCGCGGCATCGAAGGCCTGGTCGCGCAAGGTGGGCACCAGCGCATCGAGCCGCGTGATGAGGCGGCGCAGCGCAGCCTGCGGGTCGCCCTGCCCGGCCGAAACCGCCGCATGCACGCCACGCACCTCGTTGCGGAAGGCCGCGGCCTGGTCGGGCACCACCGCCTCAGTGATGGCCCGCAGCATCAGCAGGTGGCCGTCGTTGACGCGAACGCGCCCGGGCCCGATGCCGAGGCGCGGCGACCATCGATTCGCGCTCATCGGCTTGTGGCAGGCGTGGCAATCGAAGGCGGAGAGTTCCGGGAACAGGCCGTCGCGTCCGCGCGTCGGGTGCGCCAGCGTTTCGAGCATCGCCTTTGCGCCGAACAACTGGCCCAAGGCCCACACGCGGCCGGCGGAGAACTCGCCCTTGCGCTGCCGCCAGTCGGCGTCGATGGCGTAGTGCGGTGGCTGCAGCGCGGCGAAGGTGCCCACTTCGAAGCCGAGGCGCGGGTGGCCGGCGCCCATGATCCGGTGCGTCACCCAACGGTCGCCGTCACCGACGTGGCAGGACGTGCACAGCCGCGCCTGGCCCACCGGATCGGAGGTGGGGTACAGGCCGTTCGCGAGGTTCTTCGCGTGCGAGGCGTCGGGGGCGGTGTGCGAGGCCACCCAGCGCTCCGCCGGGCCGTGGCAGCCCTCGCAGCTGATCCCGTCGCTCAAGACGAAACGCTCGCCGCGCTGCTCGGCGGGTGGCGCATAGGCATGGCAGGCGAGGCATTCCGGAGCTTCGTGCGCGGGCTTCGACAGCCCGAGCTTGCGCGCGATCGAGACGCTCGCGGGCGTCAGCAGGGTGGCGTAGGCGCGGGTGTGGCGATCGAGCCGCGCCCAGGTGGTGTACTCGTTGTGCAGCACCACGTCGTCCCAGGCCAGCACCGACCCGTGGCAGGTGCTGCTGGCGCAGGTCACGGTGCCGAGGCTGGTGCCGGAAGCACGATCGGGCATCGGCTGGCGCGCCGCGTTCTCTGCGCGCTGCGCGTCGTCGGTGGGCGTCCACGCCACCGGGCCGCTGGCCGCAGCAACAACGGTCATCAGCGCAAGGCCGCTGGCCCACAGGGCGCGAAGGGCGGAACGCGGGCTCATCGGCGACCTCCGGCATCAGCAGGCAGGGTGTTGCGGACGGTCCACACCGTCCCGTCCGGGTTCAGGTACAGACGCTGCATCTCTTCGAGGTTGAAGGGCCGCGAGCCAAGGCGGCCGAACACGGCGATCTGACCGCCGGTTTCGTCGACGGCGCGGTCGCGGTCGAGGCCCTTCGACAGCGCGATCGCCGGGCTGCGGGTGGCGCGGCTGGCGATGAGCTCCGGCTTCGGCTCGGGCGAGAAACCATAGAAGTTCGGCTGGCTCTCCGGCGAGGTGAGCTGGATCACCCGCAGGCCGTTGCGACCATCCGCCACGTAGGCGAACAGCGAGGCGTTGGTCGAACCGACCACCACGTCGCGCGCATCGTTGATCAGACCACCGGCGGTGAAGCGCGTCAGCAGCGTGGGGGCCTCGGGCCGCGTGACGTTGACGATCGCCAGCCCGTCCGCGCCGGCGGCGACGTACGCATAGGTGCGCGCCACGTAGACGCGGCGGGCATCCTTCAGCGCCACCGACGTGGGCAGCAGGCGCGGGGCACGCATGTCGGTGAGGTCGACCACGTGCAGGCCGCTTCCGGCGGTGACGAACAAGTAGCGGAACTGCACCGCGGTGGCCCTGGCATCGTCCAGCGCGACGAAGGCCAGAGCCTTCGGCTTCAGCGGGTCGTCGAGGTCGACCACCTGCACGCCGCGAGGTGTGGTGACGTAGGCGTAGTGGCCGGCGACGACGATGTGGCGGGCGCCGGTGAGCACCCCACCCTCGTTCCACGTGGCGGAACGCTCGAGGAAGTTGTTGCGCGGTTCGCCGTCGGCGAAGGTGTCGACCTTCACCACGATCAGGCCTTCCTCGGCGTCGACCACGAAGGCGTAGTGGTAGATCGGGTGGAAGGGCTGCTCCTGGTTGGTCACCCGCATCAGCTCGCCCTCGTTCTTGAACGGGGCGATGGGCTGGTTGGTGGGCAGGGCCATGCAGGTGGCGTTCTTCGACGGCACGTGGGCGTCGTGGGCCAGCGGCGAGAACGGCGCGCGGATGATCCGCTGCGAGAAGCCCTTGTTGGGCAGCGAGGCCGCGTCATACACGCGGAAACCGCCCTCGCCTTCCGCCACGTAGACGTACTCGCCGCGCATCTGTATGCAGTTCGCAGGCCCGTCGCTGTCGATGCCGTAGGCCTCACGGAGCTGACGGTCGCGCGCTTCGTGCTGCCGGTAGAAGTCCGGGTAGGCCATGCGCTGCAGGTAGCTGCCGATCACCGCCTGCGGCTCATCGAGTTCGGTGACGTTGACGCCCTCCACGTGTCCCTCTTCGCCGACCAGCGCGTAGCCGCCGATGAAGTTGACGAAGTTGGTCCCCTGCAGCAGCAGCTGGGCCATGATCGCGTTGTTGTCGCCATTGGCCGAGACGTGGCAGTCCTCGCACTGCTTGGTCTCGGTGAGGCGCTCGGTGTGCGGGTAATGCGGCGCGAAGGCCTGCGAGGAGAAGCCGCTGGCCGCCACCGGCGGCTGCTGGATGTAGATGCGCTCGCGGTTGATGTTCTGCGAGCTGAGCACGAGGGCCGAACTGGAGCGGATCGGCGCGATGGTGTTCCCCTTGGCGGTGCCGTGCAGGCCGAGCTGGAACACGTCGTCGCGCACCACCTGCACGTTGTAGGTGGCGTAGTTGCGCGTCTCGCCGCCTTCGTAATGGTTGCGCTCGGTCTTCCAGTTGGCCTGGATCGGAAGGTGGCAGCCGGCGCAGCTGGTCGTCCACGACAGGTGGCAGGTGTAGCACTCCATCTTGTCGTCGCCGTGGGCCAACTCGGCGTCCGAGGCATTCGCGAAAGCGGCCTCGGCTTTCCACTCGCCGTTGCGCGCCGCCGCGCCCATTTGCGTGAGCTTGGCGCGTGCCGCCTTCTCGTTGTAGTCCGGGCTGGCCGGATTCACCGAGTCGCGCGTGAGGCTCATCTTCCACTCGAGATCCGGGTACAGCGCCGAACGCTGGTACAGCGCGCCATCGCGCCACTCGAAGCGCGGCCGGCCGTCCTGCGTGCGCAGCAGGGAGAGGTCCATGCCGCCCGGACGCGCCGCAGGGCCGGACGTCGTGAGCGTCGGATAGGCCCGCGCCGTGCCGTGGCAGTCGGCGCAGTCGATCTCGATGGCGGCGGCCACTTCGCCGTAGATGTGGCCGTTGCCGTGCATGTCCTGCTCGAAGTGGCAATCGACGCAGTGCATGCCCTTGTCGAGGTGGATCGACGAGAGGTGCACGGCCTTGTCGAACTTATCCGGGTCGTCATTGGCGACCTGCGCGCCCTCGGCGTCCAGAAGATTGCCCTCGCGGTCACGCTTGAAGACCGCACGGAAGACCCAGCCATGGCCGTGGTAGTCGGCGAACTGGGTGTCCTTCAGGGTCGGGTTGAGCCGGGAGATCTCGGCGAGGTACTCCGGGTCGGACCAGCGCCCGCGGATGACCGCCTCTTCCGGGTTGCGAAGGTTGATCTCGCGGATCTCGGCTGCGGTCGGGTAACGCTGCTCCTCCGGCCACAGGGCGGCGGCATCGCTCTCGTAGTCGGTCTGCACGTAGCCGTAGAACGAGTTCACGTAGATGTTCGGCTGGTGCATGTGGCAGACCATGCACTGCGAGGACGGGATCGAGCGCGTGAACGCGTGCTGGATCGGGCTGCCGCGCGTGCCGGCGGGGATGGTCGGGTCGACGGTCGCCGTCTGGCCGCGGTTGCCGTGCACGCTGTAGGGGCCGGAATGGCGCGGGTCGCGGTCGTTGGCGTAGACGGTATGGCAGGCCGTGCAGCCCGAGCTGCGGTAGTCACCCGGGTTGTCGTTGGTCCCCAGCATCCACAGGTGCGGGTCGTTGAGGCGCGTCTTCGTCAGGTTGATCACCGGCACGGCGATGCGATTGCCGGTGCCCGGCCCGCGATTCGACTGCCGCAGGTCGGGGCGGCCGGGCTCGTCGAGGCGTTGGATCTGGCCCAGCGAATTGGGCAGGCCGATCTCGGGGAACTGCGAGTTGATCACGCGGCCGCCGCGCTCGAACACGCGGAACACGTCGGCCGGCGGCACCGTTTCCCACGCCGGCAGCGGCGCGAGGTAAGGCAGCACGCCGCGCGCGGCGAGCGCCGGGTCGCTGGCGTCGACCGGGTTGCGGAGCAGAGCCGGCGTGCCGTCGCGCGAATACGCTTCGCCGAGGTTGTAGACCTTGTTCGGCAGGATGCCGTTGTTGTACGCCGCACCGCCCCAGAGCATCGAGGAGGTGGCCATCAGGCTGCGTTCCTGCGCCTGGATGATCGGCAGGTGGCAGGCGCCGCAGGCTTCGCGCGCCACGCGCAAATCGCCGGGGTTCACGAAACGCACGTAGGCCGGATGCTCCTGCGTCCAGCGCGCCATGCTGTGCTTCGGGTTGCCCGGCCCGTGGCCGAAGGTGCCGACATCGGCGGGCAGCACGTGGGCCGCTTCCTTCAGCACGGTGTAGGCCTCGCTGTCCGGCGCCTCGCTGCCGCGCCGCACGGCGGGATCGCCGCCGTGGCAGTCCGCGCAGCCCAGCACCACGCCGGGGTTGGCGTGCATGGTCGGCTGGTCGGTCTTCTCGTGGCAGGTGGTGCAGCCCACCGATTTCGTGTCGGCGAGCGTCTGCGGCTGCCGCGCCGGGGCCGCGGGGAACTCATGGTACGTGCGCTGCACTTTCTCGATGCCGGCCGAGCGCACCGAGAGCGACACCGAGCCCAGCGCCAGCGTCACGCTCAGCGAGAACAGCGCGGCGCGCAGGCGGAAGTTCGAACGATGGGCGTTGGCGTCGGTCATGGGCTCAGAAGGTCAGAAGCACGTTGACGATCCCGGAGTACAGCGTGCCCTGCTCCGTTCCGTAGAAACGCTGGAGGCCGTCGCCGGGCTTCAGCACCGCAACCGAGCCATTGACGACGATGTTCTGGATGAACAGCGGTCGCCACTGCAGACCCACCGAGGCATCCCAGCCGATCGACTTCGGCGGCGGCGCCTCGTTGCGCAGCACGCCGAGCACTTCCGTTTCAAGGAAGCGCAGGTGGTTGACGTTGGTGGTGATGCGCAGCTCCGGCGTCAGGTCGATGTCAGCGCCAATACCCACGAGCGCGAGGCCGGGGTTGACGAAGTTGGACTGGCCCTGCTCCTTGGACGAGCGCAGGGAGGGCAGCAGGCCGTTGCGGCCGCTCAGCGCCACGCCGCCACCGCCGATCAGCGGGATGGTCTGGCGGATGAAATAGCTGGTGTCGGCGCCGGCGAACTGCGGGTTCTCGAAGATCGCGTCGAAACCCGTGGCCTTGTCGTCGTAGGGGTCCTTGTCGCCGCTGGCGTACAGCACGCTGCCGCGCACGCGCACCCAGCTGAAGTCACGCGACAGCTCGCTGGCATGGAAGAACGCACGGATGCTCTGCGGACGTTGCGCCAGCGGGTGGCGTTCGGCGTCACCGAGCGCGACATAGGTGGTGGTGGTGAGGTTCAGCCTCGACGCCGGGAACCACGACGTCAGGTGCCCATCGCCACTGACGCCGAGGTAGGTGACGTTGTAGCGGTTCGGCCGCAGGTCGCCGAGGAAGGCCGGCCGCACCAGGAAGCCGTTGGTGTCGTAGTGGAAGCGGTCCTCGCGGTTGCGGTTGTGCAGCACCGTCGCCTGCGAGGTGAAGCCCAGCCTCGGCCAGTCCTGGCGGTAGACGTTCGCGACGAAGACATCGTCGTGGCGCAGCGGCTCGGTGACGTCGTTAAGGCCGCTGTTGGTGTCCTTCTCCATCCGGCGGAACCACGCCAGGTTGTACTGCCAGTGGTTGTTGTCGCGGTTGCCGAACAGACGCACGCCGAAAGGCTGGTCGAGGAACAGGAAGCCGCGGAAATCACTGGTGAAGGGCTGGATGCCGATGCGCAGGCTGTCGAAGTCATAGCGATCCGACACGTTGCGCAGATGCTTGTCGAAGAACACTTCCTGCAGCCCGACGAAAGTGTCGGTGCGCGTTCGGCCGGCTTCCGGGTCGATTCGCAGCAGCCCGGACTCCTGCGCCACGACGCGGTTGATATTGATCACCGGCACGACGCGGATCTCGTAATCCGGCGGCTTGAAGGTGGTGTTGCCCTTGATGGCCGAGGCGCTGAGGATGAAGGTCTGCGCGCCGATCTCGAAGCGGTTGCGGCCGTAGATGTCGTTGCCCTGCCCCGGCGTGCCGATCACCTGCGCCACCGGCACGGGGAAGCGGCGCGCCTCGCCGAGCGTGTCGCTGACGAGGTTCAGCGCGAGGAACCAGTCGCTGCCCCATTCGAGGATGGGGAAATCGCCCTTCAGCACGTTCTGGTGGTACGGGTCGTACCAGGGGAAGCGGTAGCCGAGGCCCTGCAGGATGCGCCAGCGATCCGGCACCGACACCGATTCGCGCGGCAGGTTCGGCGCCGGTGCCTCGATCTGCCCCGGCTGCGGCGCCGGCAGGGTGACGAGCGGCGCGACATCGCCACCGGGACGCACCAGCGGCTCGATCGCCGGGGCCGGCACGCCATCGGCACCCACCAGGCGGGGCGAACCCGGCGCACGCATCGGTTCGACGTTCCATTGGCCATCCGGCAGGCGCTCGCGGCGCAGCCAGGCGGTGCCGCCGTCGGCCGCCATGGCGCCGCTGCGGACCCGCACTTCGAGCCACTCGCCCTGGCTCGCCACGACCTCCAGAAGTCGTCCGCGCGCCACGTCGAAGCGGGGTTCGGCGTCGACGCGTGCGGCGGCGCGCAGCACGAGCCGCGGCGCCATCACCTGCACGATCGCGACGTCGCCGGTTGCGGCGCCCGCCGCCAACGCGGCACGGGCCGGCACGGCGGCGGCCAGGCCCAGGGCCAAGGCGCAGGCCGCCGCCCAGGCCGTGACGTGCGCACGCTGGCGTCGGACGGGGTTCATCGCCGGCGCTCCGTGGCGTTGCGACGCGGCGTTCCGACGCGCGTCCCCTCCGGAACGCCCGTCGGCGGCCGGCGGATCAGCGGCGGAACGTCGGGGATCGCGGCGGCCGCCGCCGCTGACGCCGCGGTGGGCAGGTCGCCGTCGCCGCCGCAGACGTTCTGCGCATCGCTGCCGTTGAACGGCGACTGCGGGCACTGCACATAGCGCAGCCCCAGTTGGTCGGCGCGCCTCGCCAAGGGCGCGTGGCCCAAGCCGCCGCCCCGCCAGCGCGAGGCTCGGGTGATGCCGAGGAAGGCGATCATGTCGTCCTGGTCCACGCCGTCGCCGGACACGCCCACCGCGCCAACCAGCACGCCATTGCGGTAGATCGGCACGCCCCCCGGGAAGATCTGGATGCCATTGTCGGCGCCGATGGCCGCGGCCGTGCAGCGGTTGATGATCGGGCCGCCCGGGGCCAGCGATGCCGCAAGGCCTGGAAACACGAGGTCCAGCTGCAGGCCGACGTTGAACGGGCTCCAGTTCGGTTTCGCGCTGGAGATCGGGCCGCGCGAGCGGCCGTCGATGCCATCGGGGAACATGGGGCGCGCGATGTTGCCGAGGGCGCGCGCGGTGAAGGCGGTGCCGTCGGCGAAGATCGTCGGGCGCTGGAAGAAGGCCACGGCCGCGCGCGGATCGCCATTGATATAGAACGTCTGCTGCGCGGCCGAGTTCGCCGCGGCGAGGCGCGCCGCCGCATCGGTGCGCGAGAACAAGGCCGCCGCGCGCGCCTTCTGCAGCGAAACATCGATGCCGAAGATCGGGGCATCCGGCGTACGGCCGATGCCCAGCACCACGCCCTGCGTGTCGACGACCGACACGGTCACCTGTGCCGGCGAACCGAGCGGGATGCGGATCTGCGCGCGTGCGGCGTTCGCGACGGCGAGCGCTTCGTCCAGCAGGCTCACCACGTCGTTCGCACTCAGGCCGGCCGAGGCGATCGGCGGGAAGCGGTTGCTGCCGTCCGGATTCAGCAGACCATGGGCGCTGCCGGCGAGATTGATGTTCTCGCGCGCCACGCCGGATTCCGCCAGGCCGAAGATGCGGCCCGTGCGGGGGCCATCCGAAGCGACGTAGTAGCCGCCGACATCGACGAAGGCGCCGCCATTCGGCACGGTGGCCGTGGTGGCCAGTAACCGGCCATCGGCATCGGAGAAGCGCAGGCTCACGCCGCCGGCGGTCACGCGTTCGGCGCGGATGCAGTCCGGGGGCGCGAAACCGGCCAGGGCCGAATGCGCGATCACTTCCTCGGGATCGTTGTCGAAATCGAAGGGGAAGAGATCGAGGCTGTAAGTGGGCGTACTTCCGGCGATCACGCCGATGCCGCCGACCACGCTGCCACCCTTGTAGAGCGGGAAACCACCGGGGTCGGCGGACAGGCCGAGCGGCGAACGTCGCGGTCCGATGCCGATCGCACTGCCGCCCTGCACGAGGTCGCCGCAGGGCAACTGGCTGAACTGCACGCCGAACAGCGGCCCCGAGGGCACGTTACGGATGGTCGGCGGGAAGTGGTCCTGCACGATGAAGCTGGCCGTACGCGTGCTGAAGGCTTGGCCCGAGGACGACAAGTAGGCGCCGGTAAGCGCCTTGGCGATGGCCGCCGCCGTGCTCGGCACGACCAGGCCTTCAAGCCCACCGCCACTCGACACGCCACTGGTGATGCGGACGGTGGGGGCCGCACCGGTGGTCTGGTAGACCGCCAGCACGTTGCCCACGCGGTCGACCACGGCGATCGTCGCCGCCTGGTTCAAGCGCTGCGCCACGTCGGCGGCCTGCGCGACGACGCGACGCACGTCGGCGGACTCGAGACGCTGGTTCGGCAACGGGGTGCCCGGGCATCGCGCCACCGCCTGGAACGACGCGCCGGCCAGCAGGACGGCGCCAACCATCGTCGCGCCGCGCAGCACGGCGTTGCAGGGGCGACGTCGCGGCCGGCCCGATCCTGTCATTGCGCCCCCGTCGGCACCAGGCGGCCCGCCAAGACGTCCGCCTCCTTCAACGCGGCGTGGGCCGGATGGTAGTCGTGGCACAGGCCGCAATCGGAGCGCACCTGGGTCGGTTCGGCCACGGCACCGGCATGGCAGTCGCGGCAGCCGGCGATGCCCGGCATCAACACCTCGCTGGCCTCGCTCGACGTGGCCGCCGCATGGCAGGCCGTGCACTCGCTCTGGGCGTGCGCGGCATGGCTGAAGCGGGCGCCCGGCATCCACGGATGCACCGGCGCCACCGGATCGATCCGGTACTGCGGCAGGTCGGCTCCCGGCGAGCCCGATGGGCCGCTCTCGGCCACGCGGGCAACGGTATGGCAGACCACACAGGCGCGTTTCTCGAACAGGTCGGTGGCTTCGATGCGCGCGAGGGCGAGTGCGTCGCCGGGGCGACCGACGAAGCGCGTGTCGACAGCGGGCGTCGCTCCCGGCCGCTGCACGGCGCCCGGCGCGACGTCGGCGCGACGCGGATCGGGGTTGCCCGCAGCGAAGCTGTAGAACTCGCGGATCATCGACAACGCGTCATCCACCGACCCGTGCGGCACGCTGCGGCGCGCGAGCGACGTCTCCAGCGTGAGCGCGTGGCAGCTCTCGCAGTCGGTTTCGAAACGCACCGGTTCGAAGCCCAGCGCGTCCTCGGTCGCGCGATGGCAGCTGCCGCAAGCGAGCGTCTGCGGACCCTCCGGCCCATCGATGCCGGCCTCGAGATGGGCGTCATGGGGAAACTTGAGGCCCGTCGGCTCGGTCGCTGCCGCCGTGCCGAGACGCAACTTTCGCCACGCGCCCCCGTCGCCCACCACGCGCACCGCGAACTCCGGATGGGCGTCGCCGAAATCACGCACGTCCAGCAAACCGAGGCCGGGCTTCCGCGCGGCAAGCTCGGCATGGCAGTCGACGCAGGCGGGACCGGACTGGGCGATGTTCTGCAGGGCCAGCCCCTGCGCGCCCTGATGCTCGCGATGGCAGCTCGCACAGCGCGGTGCAGGGTCGCCGGCGATCGGCGGCGAGGGGCCGCCGTGCGCGGTCACCGTGAGATGGCAGGCGGTGCAGTCTTCGTCGCGCACGCGGGCGAACGGTTCGCTGTGGCAGGCGCGGCAGTCGAGGGAGAGGGCCGAATGCGCCGCATCCAGCGGGCCGGCATCCCAGACGCGATCCCAGGCGTGGGCGGTCCGATGTGCCTGGATCTCCTCCGCGCTCACCGCCGTCATCCTTGGCGCGCTCGCGGCCGTGGCGTCCGCCTGGCGCTCGGCGGCCGAGCTCGACAACCACCACGGCACCAGCGCCAGGGTGGCGAGCGCGGCCAGCAGCAGGATCCACGACAGCAGGCGACGGCCGCGCAGGGGCCGACGCAGGGCGTCGAGCTCGGCGGCATTCGGGTCGGAGGGCGAACTCGAGGCCATGGGCTACCAGTAGGTGAAGACCGCGAGGATGTGCGCCAGCAGCGCGCCCAGCAGCGCGAGCGACAGCGGCACGTGCACGACCAGCCAGACTTCCGTCCACGCCCGCAGGCGCAGGTAGGCGCGGATGCGCTTCAGTTGTTGCAGGCGACGGAACTGCAGCGCGAACAGATCGCGCACCTCGCGTTCGGAGGCGCGCAGGTCGGTGCGCAGGGATTCGACGGCCGCCGTCGTGGTGCAACCCGGCACGCGACGGAACAGCCGGCGCCAACCTGGCCGGCCAATCGGCGCCTTGGACGAAGCCTCCACGAGCTCCACGAAGCGCGGCGAGATCGTTGCCGCCAGCGCGCGGGCCTGCCCGTCGATCTCCCCCAGCGCGGCGGCATGCTGCTCCAGCGTCTTGCCGTCCAGCAGGTCGCTCATGAGGCCGGGATTGCGCAGGTAGACGGCGACACCCCACATACCGCTGGCGATGACCGCCACCATCAGGCCGTAGGCCAGCGTGTGCACGTTCCAGCCGAATTGGAAGCCCGTATGCAACGTGGCGACCACCAGCAACGAGAGCCCGAGGTAGACGTGCGCCGAGAGCCAGCCGCGCACGGTGCCCACCCCGCCGACGTACTGGCGCTTGCGGATACCGAACAGCAGCAGCCAAACGATCAGCAGGGCCCCGAGGGTGCCGAGGGTGTAGCCGAGCACCGTGCCGCCCCCCGGACCGAAGCGCGGCGTGTCGAGCGCGTACCCGCCGATGCTGGCGGCCATCAGAAGCGCCGACCACTTGAAGTAGCGGAGGCGCTCGTGGCTCAGGATGTTGTCGTTCGCCATCCGCGCGTCCCCTTGGCGAGCACCGACGACCACGCCCCGAACCGCGGCGTGGAATGTGATGCAAGGCTCGTTTTCCCCTGGCCCCGATTAGGCCGCGCGGACCGGGGAGCGTCAAGGCTTTGTGTACGCCCCGGCCCGACGCGAGGGGCTAAACTCCGCGGCCTCATGACGCCTCCCAGCCTTCCCGCCGCGCCGCTCCCGGCCCGCGGCCAGCAGCGCGCCGACTGGCGCCTCCCCGTCAACCCGACCGCCGGCGCGCTCGCCATCGTCGAGCGCGCCCATGCGCACGATGGCCTGGTGGTTGCCGTCGCGCGCGACACCTCGTCGGCCCTGCGCCTCGAGGCCGACCTCAAGGCCCTGGCGCGCGGCCTGCCCGTCCTGCATTTCCCGGACTGGGAAACCCTGCCCTACGACCTGTTCTCGCCGCACCCCGACATCATCTCGGAGCGCGTGGCGGCCCTGTACCGTCTGCCGGCCCTGAAGCGCGGCGTGCTGGTGCTGCCCGTCTCCACCCTGCTGCAACGCCTCGCCCCACCGTCGTGGGTGGCCGGCAACGTGCTCGACCTGAAGAAGGGCCAGAAGCTCGACCTCGACGCCGAAAAACGCCGCCTGCAGGCCGCCGGCTACCGCCACGTGCCACAGGTGAACGACCCGGGCGATTTCAGCGTGCGCGGTGCGTTGCTCGACCTGTTCCCCACCGGCGCCGCCGAGCCCTACCGCATCGAACTCTTCGACGACACCATCGATTCGCTGCGCAGCTTCGACCCGGAAACCCAGCGCTCGATGCACGCCATCGACGCCATCGAACTGCTGCCGGCGCGCGAGTTCCCGCTCGACGAGGCCTCCTGCAAGCGCGCCCGCGAGGCGATGCTCGATCGCTTCGACGTCAATCCGCGTCGCTGCCCGCTGGTGCAGGACCTCAAGGAAGGCGTGGCGCCGGCGGGCATCGAGTACTACCTGCCGCTGTTCTTCGAGCGCACCGCCAGCCTGTTCGAGCATGTGCCGACGAACGCCCTCGTGGTGCTGGATGCGGGCTGGGAGCACGCGGCCGAACAGCAGCTCGCCCAATGCGCGCAGCGCTGGGAGCAGCGCCGCCACGACATCGAGCGCCCGGTGCTGCCGCCAGAGGACCTGTGGTTGCGCCTCGACGAGCTGCGCGCCGCGCTGAACCGCCATGTCCGCATCGAACAGGTCGCGTCGGAGCATCCCCGCTTCGAGAAGGGCCTCACCCTCGACGCGCAACCGGCGCCCAACCTGCCGCTCGCGGCCAAGGGCGAAGCCCCCGCCGCCGCGCTGCGGGCTTTCCTGTCGAGCTATCCGGGGCGCGTGCTGATCGCCGCCGATTCGCCGGGCCGTCGCGAAGCACTGATCGACGTGCTCGCCGCCGCCGACCTGAAGCCGCCCACCGTCGCCGACTGGGCGTCCTTCCTGGAGGGCGAGCATCGCTACGCCATCGGCGTCGTCCCGCTGGACGCCGGTTTCGCGATCAGCGATCCGCCCATCGCGGTCCTCACCGAACGCCAGCTGTTCCCGGAGAAGGCCGAGCAATCGCGACGCCGCACGCGCCGCGGCGTGCGCGACCCGGACGCCATCATCAAGGACCTGTCCGAGATCGCCGTCGGCTCTCCGATCGTCCACGAGGAGCACGGCGTCGGCCGCTACCGCGGCCTCGAAGTGCTGGAGGCCGGCGGCGTGGCTGGCGAGTACCTCGTCATCGAGTATGCGAAGGGCGACAAGCTCTATGTGCCGGTCTCGCAGCTGGAACGCGTGTCGCGCTATTCGGGTGCTTCCGTCGAACACGCGCCGCTGCACAGCCTCGGCGGCGAGGCGTGGGAAAAGGCCCGCAAGCGCGCCGCCGACAAGGTGCGCGACGTCGCCGCCGAACTGCTGGAGATCCAGGCGCGCCGGCAGGCCCGCGCGGGGCTCGCCCTCCCGGTCGACCGCGCCATGTACGAGCCGTTCGCGGCCACCTTCCCCTTCGAGGAAACGCCCGACCAGCTCAGCGCCATCGAGGCGGTCATCACCGACCTCGCCAAGCCCTCGCCGATGGACCGCGTGGTCTGCGGCGACGTCGGCTTCGGCAAGACCGAAGTGGCCGTGCGCGCCGCCTTCGTGGCCGCCGCCGCCGGCAAGCAGGTCGCGGTGCTGGTGCCCACCACCCTGCTGGCCGAGCAGCACTACCGGAACTTCCGCGACCGCTTCGCCGACTGGCCGATCCGCGTCGAGGTGCTGTCGCGCTTCAAGTCCGCCAAGGACATCAAGGCGGTTCTCGACCAGGTGGCGGAGGGCAAGGTCGACGTGATCGTCGGCACGCATCGGTTGCTGCAGGAGGACGTCAAGTTCAAGGACGTCGGCCTCGTCATCGTCGACGAGGAGCAGCGCTTCGGCGTGCGGCAGAAGGAGCGCCTGAAGGCCCTGCGCGCCGAGGTGCACCTGCTCACGCTCACCGCCACGCCGATCCCACGCACGTTGAACATGGCCATGAGCGGCCTGCGCGACCTCTCGATCATCGCCACCCCGCCGGCGCACCGACTCGCGGTGAAGACCTTCGTCGCGCCGTGGGAGAACGAAACCGTCGTCGAGGCCTTCCAGCGCGAGTTGGCCCGCGGCGGCCAGGTGTATTTCCTGCACAACGAGGTCGACACCATCGAGAAGATGGCCCGCGATCTGCAGGCACTGGTGCCCGACGCCCGCATCCGCGTCGCGCACGGGCAGATGGCCGAGCGCGAGCTGGAACAGGTCATGCTCGACTTCCACCGCCAGCGCTTCAACGTGCTGGTGTGCACCACGATCATCGAATCGGGCATCGACATCCCGAGCGCCAACACGATCATCGTCAACCGCGCCGACAAGTTCGGCCTCGCGCAGTTGCACCAGGTGCGCGGCCGCGTCGGCCGCTCGCACCACCGCGCGTATTGCTACCTGATCGTGCCGCCCAAGCTCACGGGCGACGCCGAGAAGCGCCTCGAGGCCCTCGCCGCGATCGAGGAACTCGGCGCCGGCTTCATGCTGGCCACGCACGACCTCGAGATCCGCGGCGCCGGCGAGCTACTGGGCGAAGAGCAATCGGGCCAGATCGCCGAAGTCGGCTTCTCGCTCTACACCGAACTGCTCGAGCGCGCGGTCAAGTCGATCAAGGCGGGCAAGATCCCCGACCTCGACGCCGGCGCCCCGATCGGCCCGGAGATCAACCTCAACCTGCCCGCGCTTCTGCCCGACGACTACCTGCCCGACGTGCATGCCCGCCTCACGCAGTACAAGCGCATCAGCGCGGCGAAGACCGCCGACCGCCTGAAGGAGCTGCAGGTCGAGCTGGTCGACCGCTTCGGCGTGCTGCCGGATGCGGCGAAGCACCTGTTCGCCGTCAGCGAGCTCAAACTCGATGCCGCGCGGCTCGGTATCCGCAAGCTCGACCTCGGCCCCACCGGCGGGCGCCTGGTGTTCGATTCCAAGCCCAACATCGATCCGATGTCGGTGATCCGGATGATCCAGGGCCAGCCCAAGGTCTATGCGATGGACGGCCCGGAGAAGCTGAAGATGAAGCTCGACCTGCCCGACGCACCGAGCCGGCTGCGCGCCGCGCGGGCACTGTTCACCACCTTGGCGCAGGGCTGAGCGATGACGCCGGCCGAACCCGGTGCCGCAGCGCCGCGTCGACCGCACGCCGCCGCCCTGCCCGTCCTCGACGATGGCGTGATCCTCCTCGGCCCGTGGCCGGCGGAGACCGCCGACGCCGACGTGGAGGCGCTGGCCCGTCTGCATGCCGATCCGGCCGGCATGCGCTACTGGAGCACCGAGCCTTGGACGCCGGGCGATCGCGCGCGGGCCGAGGCCTACCTCGACGCCATCGAATCCGGTGCCCGGGAAGGCGACCTGATGCAGTTCGCCGCGCGCCTGCCCGGATCCCCGTCGCTGGTGGGCTGGGTGACGCTGTACCGCATCGATCGGACGCACCGCCGCGCCGAGATCGGCTATCTGATCGACACCGCACTGTGGGGTCGCGGCCTGGGGCGCCGGATGGTCGGCCTGGCGCTCGGCCACGCCTTCGGCGCCCTGGCACTGCACAAGATCGAGGCAGACGTGGACCCGCGCAACGTGGCGTCCTGCCGGACGCTGGAAACCCTCGGCTTCCAGCAGGAAGGCCTGCTGCGCCAGCGCTGGCGCACGGGCGGGGAACTGCAGGACTCAGCGATGTACGGGCTCATCGCCGACGAGTGGAGCGCCTGAAGGCCCTCAGGCCGCCGCGCCCGCCGGGGTTTCGAACCACGACAGCATCGCTTCGGCGCCGTCGACATCCGTCGGATGCACGTACTCGTTGCGCTTGTTGCAGTAGCGGTAGTCCTTCGACCACTCGGCGGCGTTCAACACGCAGGCGCGCACCGCCTCGACCAGTGCGCGGGCCTCGTCGTCCGTGGTGGTCGGATGGATGGACAGGCGCACCCAGCCCGGCTTGTCCGAGAGATCACCGCTGTCGATCTTCTCGGTGATCGCCCGCGACCGGTTCGGGTCGACGTTCAGCAGGTAGTGGCCATAGGTGCCGGCGCACGAGCAGCCACCGCGCACCTGCACGCCGAAGCGGTCGTTCAGCAGGCGCACGAGCAGGTTGTAGTGCAGGTCCTCGACATAGAACGAGAAGATGCCGAGGCGCTCCTCGAGGTGGTCGGCCAGCAGGTGCACGCCCGGGATCGCGCGAAGCCCCGGCATCAGGATGTCGCGCAACTCGTGCTCGCGCGCGAGGATGTTCGCGACGCCCATCTGCTCCTTGAGCCGGATGGCCATGGCCGCCTTGATGGTCTGCAGGAACGCCGGGGTGCCGCCGTCCTCGCGGGCCTCGACGTCATCGACGAAGGCGTGCTGCTGCCAGGGGTTGGTCCAGTTCACCGTGCCGCCACCCGGCTGGTCCGGCACGCGGTTGTGGTAGAGCGCGCTGTCGAAGATCAGCACGCCGGGCGTGCCGGGGCCACCGAGGAACTTGTGCGGCGAGAAAAAGATCGCGTCGAGCTTGCACTCCGGGTCGGCCGGGTGCATGTCGATGTCGATGTAGGGTGCAGACGCCGCGAAATCCACGAAGCACAAGCCACCGTGGCGATGCATCACCTTCGCCAGCGCGTGATAGGGCGTCTGGATGCCGGTGACGTTCGAGCAGGCCGTGAAGGCACCGATCTTCAGCGGCCGATCGGCGTACTCGCGCAGCAGGCGATCGAGCTGCTCGGGGCAAACCAGGCCGCGTTCGTCGGCCGGCACCACTTCGACGTCGCAGATGGTCTCCACCCACGAGGTCTGGTTGCTGTGGTGCTCCATGTGGGTCACGAACACGATGGGGCGCCGCTCCGGCAGCGTGACGTAGGCCGCGAGCTGCTCGGGCACGCGCAGGCCGAGGATGCGCTGCCACTTGTTGATCATCGCGGTCATGCCGCTGCCCTGGGTGATGATCACGTCGGACGGGCCGGCGTTGACATGCTGCTTGATGATGGCCTGCGCTGCCTGGTAGGCGCGCGTCATCAGCGTTCCCGTCGTATTGGATTCGCTGTGCGTGTTCGCCACGTAGGGCCCGAACCGCTCCAGCAACGCGCGCTCGATCGGTGCATAGAGCCGACCGCTCGCCGTCCAGTCCGCGTAGCGGATCGCCTGCTCACCGAACGGCGACCGGAACGTCTGGTCGATGCCGATAATCTGTTCGCGGAAGGGGGTGAAGCGGGATTCGAGCGACGTCGGCACGGTGGACCTCATGGGCGGCCGCGCGATGGCGCGACTCAGCGGCCCGACAATTTTCGCAGAGAAGCGTACTCGTGCACGAACCAGCCGCTGCCGACATCACGCGCCAGGGCCACCGCGGCGCCGGCGACCGCATCCGCCTCGATTGCGCGGAACTTCGCCAGCGGCCCCATCAGCAGGGGGTTGTAGAGCGGCGCCAGGCCCTGCGCCAACTGCTCGCCCGGACGGCGTTCCCCGCGCTCGCCGAGCAGCAGGCCGGGACGAAGGATGTCGACGCGGGGAAAGTTCTGCTCGGCGAGGCCGCGCTCGGCCTCGGCCTTCACGCGAAGGTAGAAGTTGCCGGATTTCGCATTCGCGCCGACCGACGAAACAAGGATGGCGTGGCGCGCCCCGAGGGCCCGCGAGAGCGCGGCGAACTTCAGGACGAGGTCGCGATCGACCGCCACGAAGGCGGCCTGGTTGCCGGCCTTGTTGATCGTCGTCCCGAGCGTGCAGATCCAGATGTCCGCCTTCAGGCCCGCGAGGCTCCGGCGCAGGCCGCTGTCGGTGCGGCGCTCGGCCGTGCTGGAGTCGTAGACGACATTGCGCAATCGGGGCGACTGGGCCATCAGCGGCGTTCGCGTTGGCGCCACCACGTCGAAAGGCTCGCCCGGCGCCAGCAATCGCTTCAGGACGTGCCCACCGACCAGCCCCGACGCCCCGGTCAGCAGCACCCGGCGGGTCTGCGCGTCGGTTTCCGGCAGCGGCAGACGAGCCTGCATGGCGACGTGTTGGGGGCGTGAAGGACGCCCGAGGCTAGCACGGGCGTCTTTCCGGAAATCCGATGGACCCCACGGTTTCAGGCCACGACGGTGACGGGATGACGAAACGGAATCATTTCTGCATAATAACCATTCGCATTTGCAACCCGCCAAACCCCATGACCTGCCGCACCCCGCTTTCGCTGGCCCTCGCCGTCGCCCTTAGCCCCCTGCCGAGCCTGGCGGCACCCGCTCCGACGCCCACCCCCGAACCGGTGAACGCGAAGCGCACCTTGGCGACGATCGAGGTGGTGGGACGCCTGCCCGCACCGGAGACCGCCGAAGGCAGCGCCACCACGCTCGACCAGAGCGTGCTGGTGTCGGCCCGCGCGCTGACGGTGAACGAGGCGCTGCGCAAGGTGCCCGGCGTGACCGTTCGCGACGAGGAAGGCTTCGGCTTGCGTCCGAACATCGGCATCCGCGGCAGCAATCCGACGCGCTCGACGAAGGTGCTGATCCTCGAGGATGGCCTGCCGGCGATGTACGCGCCCTACGGCGACAACGCCAGCTACTACCACGCGCCGATCCAGCGCTACGACCGCATCGAAGTGCTGAAGGGCGCGGGACTGCTGCGCTTCGGCCCGCAGACCATCACCGGCGCGATCAACTACATCACCCCGGACCCGCCGGAAGACCCGGCAGGCCACGTGGAGCTGTCCGCCGGCACGCGGGGCTACCGCGCGCTGCACGCCAGCGTCGGCGGCCACGGCCTGCTCGTCGATCTCGGGCACAAGCAGGGCGACGGCGCGCGCAACAACACCGAGCTGGAACAGACCGATCTGTTCGCGAAGTACCAGTGGCAGGTGAACGACCAGCACGCCCTCACCTTCCGCGCGAACGCCCTGCGCGAAGTGTCCCAGGTGGGTTACTCCGGCCTCACCGATGCGGAGTACCGCAACTTCGGCGCCGAGTACTACCCGTTCGAGAACGACCTGTTCGACATCGAGCACGGCGCCCTCTCGGCCAGCCACGCCTGGACTCCGCGGGAGGGCCTGCAACTGCTCACCTCGGCGTACTACACCGAATTCGTCCGCGACTGGTGGCGCCAGTCGAGCACCACCACCGACACCCAGTGCGGCACGGCCTTCCGCGACGCCCGCCTGCGCGGCGACCGCGTGAACCCGGCCCTCTGCAACTCGGCGCAGGGCCGACTTCGCCGCTACTACACCTGGGGCGTGGACACCCGCCTGTCGTGGGACAGCAGCCTGTTCGGCACCGCCGGCAGCAGCGAGGTCGGCCTGCGCTGGCACGAGGAAGACCAGATCCGCTTCCAGGTGAACGGCACCTCGCCCGCCGCGCGCGCCGGCACCCTCGTCGAGAACAACCTTCGCACGGCGGAGGCCCTGTCCGCCTTCGCCACCACCACCTTCGACCTCGGCGGGGTGCAGTTGACGCCCAGCCTGCGTCGCGAAGACATCGAGTTCGCGCGCTTTAACCGCCTACCCGGCGGCCTCGGCGGCAGGGAAGACGTCGCTGAAACCACCTGGGGCCTTGGCGCCAACTGGTTCGCCAGCGATGCGGTCGTGCTCTTCGCCTCGGCGCACGAGGGCTTCGCGCCGCCGCGCGTCGAAGACCTGATCGCCGGCAACGGCACCAGCGTGGCCGTCGACGCCGAGGAAAGCCTCAACCTTGAGCTCGGCCTGCGCACGCGCTGGCAGGGTATCGACATCGAGGCTACCGCCTTCCGCACCGACTTCGACAACCAGGTGCTGGTCGGCTCGATTGCCGGCGGCGGCACGCCCCTCGCCCAGGGCGAAACGGAATACGCCGGCTTCGAGTTCGCCGCTGGCCTCAACCGCGGCGCGCTGCAGCGTCGCGAGGGCGAGTTCTACGCCAATCTCGCCGTCACCCGGCTCGGCACCGCCGAGCAGAGCACCGCGCTGCTCCGCGTCGACAACGGCCTCGCGATCAGCGGCAGCGTCGCCGGCAAGCGCTTGCCCTATGCGCCGGACCTGACCACCACGTTCCGCATCGGCTACGTGCAGGGCGCGTGGGACGCCTCGGCGGAGGTACAGCACGTCGGCGAGCAGTGGGCCGATTTCGCGAACACGCAGAACCCGGCGTTCAACGGTGACGGCCAGTTCGGCCAGATCGACAGCTACGCCACCTGGAACGCGACGCTGAACTATGAACCGATCGGCAGCGCGTGGAGCGGCTACGTCGCGGTCAAGAACCTCACCGACCGCGAGTACATCGTCGACCGCACGCGCGGGCTGCTGTTCGGCAACCCCCGCCAGATCGTCGCCGGCTTGCGCTACGGCTGGTAATCGCCGGCGTATGCTCGGGGCTCCCCTGCCGGAGCCCCGCCATGCGCCCTGCGTCCCGAAGCCGTCGCGACCTGCTCGCCACCTTCGTCGTCACCCTGCCCGCCGCCCTCGCGGCGCCGACGCTGCTCGCGCAGTCCGGCCTCGAGCGCGCGCTGCAGCGCATCGGAGGGACGAGGCCGGGTTCTGGCACCTTGTCGTCGTCGGATGCCACCGGCGGCATCAAGGAAGCGCTGGCCCAGGGCGTTGATCGCTCGATCCGCCAGCTCGGCCGCCCGGACGGCTTCTTCCGCGACCAGGCGGTGAAGATCCTCGTGCCGGATCGCCTGAAGCAGCTCGCCGACCTCGCGCGCAAAGCCGGCCAGGGCGCGCGCGTCGAGGCCTTCGAGGAATCGATGAACCGCGCCGCCGAGAAGGCCGTGCCTGCAGCGGCCGGCATCCTCGCCGACGCCGTCCGCGCGATGACCGTGCAGGACGCCATCGGCATCGTTCGCGGTGGCGGCACGTCGGCCACCGACTATTTCAAGCGCAGCAGCGGCGAGGCCCTGTTTGCGTCGTTCCGCCCGATCGTGGCGCGGCAGACCGCCAGCGTCGGCGTCACCGAGAAGTACAAGGCGTTCACCGATCGCGCGGGGGGCGGTGCCTTGGGCGCGCTGGTTGGCGGCAGCGGTCGCGACGGTCGCTCGGCGCTGGACCTCGACGACTACGTGACGAACCGGTCCATCGATGGCCTGTTCCACGTCATCGGCGGGCAGGAGCAGGCGATCCGTTCGAACCCCGCCTCGCGGAACACCGACCTGCTGCGCCGCGTGTTCGGCTGATTACTCCACCACCACCGGAATGCCGAGGCTCTTGGCGATGCGGCCCTTCCACTCGGCCGGGCCGGTGGTGTGCACCGACTCGCCGCGCGAATCCACGGCCACCGTCACCGGCATGTCCTTGACCTCGAACGCGTAGATCGCCTCCATGCCGAGGTCGGCGAAACCGACGACCTTGGCCGCCTTGATCGCCTTCGACACAAGATACGCCGCGCCGCCAACCGCCATCAGGTAGGCGCTCTGGTGCTTCTTGATCGCCTCGATGGCGACGGGCCCACGCTCGGCCTTGCCGACCATGCCGAACAGGCCGGTCGCCTCGAGCACCTGGCCGGTGAACTTGTCCATGCGCGTGGCGGTGGTCGGGCCGGCGGGGCCGACGACCTCATCGCGCACCGGATCGACCGGGCCAACGTAATAGATGAACTTGCCGCGCAGGTCGACCGGCAGCGGCTCGCCCTTGTTGAGCATGTCGACCATCCGCTTGTGCGCGGCGTCGCGGCCGGTCAGCAGGGTGCCGTTGAGCAGCAGCACGTCACCGGGCTGCCAGCTGGCGATTTCCTCTTTGGTGATGCCATCGAGGTTGACGCGCTTGCCCTTCGAGGCGTCGTAGGTGAGTTCCGGCCAGTCCTCGAGCGAGGGCGGCTCCAGCATCACCGGGCCGCTGCCGTCGAGCGTGAAGTGCGCATGCCGCGTGGCCGCGCAGTTCGGGATCATCGCCACCGGCAGGTTGGCCGCGTGGGTCGGGTAGTCCTTGATCTTGACGTCGAGCACGGTGGTCAGGCCGCCGAGGCCCTGCGCGCCGATGCCGAGCTGGTTCACCTTCTCGTAGAGCTCGATGCGCAGCTCTTCCGCGCGATTGCTCGGGCCACGCGCGATCAGGTCCTGGATGTCGATCTCCTCCATCAGGGCCTCCTTGGCCAGCAGCATGGCCTTCTCGGCCGTGCCGCCGATGCCGATGCCGAGCATGCCCGGCGGGCACCAGCCGGCGCCCATGGTCGGCACGGTCTTCAGCACCCAGTCCACGATCGAGTCCGACGGATTCAGCATCGCGAACTTCGACTTCGCCTCCGAGCCGCCGCCCTTCGCGGCGACGATCACGTCGACCTTGTCGCCGGGCACGACCTTCATGTTCACGACACCCGGCGTGTTGTCCTTGGTGTTCGTGCGCTTGCCGGCCGGATCGGCCAGCACCGACGCGCGCAGCTTGTTGTCCGGATGGTTGTAGGCGCGGCGCACGCCTTCGTGGACCATGTCCTCGACCGAGAGCATCGCGTCCCAGCGGACGTCCATGCCGATCTCGAGGAAGACGGTGACGATGCCCGTGTCCTGGCAGATCGGGCGATGGCCTTCGGCGCACATGCGCGAGTTGATGAGGATCTGCGCCATCGCGTCCTTGGCCGCGGGGCTCTCCTCCTTCTCGTAGGCCTTGGCCAGTGCCTTGATGTAGTCGACCGGGTGGTAGTAGCTGATGTACTGCAGCGCGTCGGCGATCGACTGGATGAAGTCGTCCTGCTTGATGACGGTCATGGCATGGCGGCGCGACGCCGCAGGCTGGGGACAGACCGCCAGTTTAAGTCAGCCGGGGAAACGCACCCAGAGCTCGGCTTCCGCCAGCGAACTGAACACCCGGACGTCGAGGCCCTGCTCCTGGGCGTCGAGCTGGGTCGCCTCGTAGGCCCCCACGCGATCGACCGACCGGGCGACATAGGCCCAGCGGCGACCGGCAAAGACTTCGAGCCCGAGTTGGCGGATGAACGCCGCGCGCTGCGCGCCCGTCAGCGGCTCGTCGTCCATCAGGTCGATGGCCAAGACCTTGGCGAGACGATGCTGGGTGGCGAGCGCCTGCACCGCTCGCCAGCAGGACGCCATGTGCGCCGGCGTGTGCCTTCGCCCCCGGAACTCCACGACCAGCACGTCGACATCGATGCGCCAACGCAGGTCGGCGGGCTCGAGGCCCGTGATGGCCTGCATCGGCGCGATGCCACTCACGCAAGCCACTCCGTCAGCGCTTCGCGCTCGCACAGCTGCTTGAAGCTCGGGCGCGCGCGCATGCGGTCGATGAAGCCGCGAAGCGCGGGCCACTCGGTGGCCGGCTTCGGCATGTTGCGCGACCAGCGGCAGAGCATCGCGAGGAAGAAATCCGGGGCGGAGACGCGCTCGCCGAGCAGGTAGGGGCCGTGGGCGGCGAGTTGGGCCTCGACGCGGTCGAAGAAGGCCTCGACGCGCTGGCGCGCGACCTCCTTCGCGGCGTCCTTCGCCGCCTCGCCCGCCGGCTCGTGCGGGTAGAACCAGGCACGGAACGGCGGCTGCAACCCATTGGCCATCAGCAGCAGCCACTGGTACGCACGCTGTCGCTCTGCGGTGCCGGGAGGCGGCATCAGGCCGGCATCGGGGTAGCGATCGGCCAGCATCAGCACGAGGGCGCCCGATTCATTGAAGGCTTCGCCGTCGAGGACCAAGGTCGGCACCACGCCCGCGGGGTTGAGCTTCAGGTACTCGGCCGAGCGCTGTTCGCCGGCAGCCAGGTCGACGCGGCGCAGCTCGTGCGGCTGGCCGATTTCGATGAGCAGCCAGTGCACGCACAGGCTGGCGCTACCGGGCGCGAAGTAAAGCAGGTCCATGGCGATCTCCAAAGTCGGCGACGCAGTGTGCGCTGCCGAGGGTGAAAAAAACCCCGGGACGGGCCCGGGGTTCTTCGGCAGCTTCCGAGCAGGCGGCTTAGGCCACCTGCACCTCGTCCGCCTGCATGCCCTTCTGGCCGGCGACGACCTTGAAGCTCACGCGCTGGCCTTCCTTGAGGGTCTTGAAGCCGTTACCCATGATGGAACGGAAGTGGACAAACACGTCCTGGCCGTTCTCCGGCGTGATGAAGCCGAAGCCCTTGGCATCGTTGAACCACTTCACGGTCCCGAACTGACGATCCGACATTGCTATGCGTCCTCGAACATTGGCTGGTTGGGAACGGCGCCGAAGTCGCGCCATGACTGCTTGCCCGGGGACTCGTTGCGTCGATGCAGCGGATCGGTCGGATCAGCACATCGGGTCACGGTGAACGGTGACCCAAGCGCAGCAGCAGCCCTACAGTAACCCGCGCCTGAACGAAAAGTAAGGCCCCGCAAAGACGTGACCCAGTTCGCGAAATCGCCCCGTTGGAGGGGGGTGGAGGCCCCCAGCTGCTGCGATGCAGCAGGAAATTGCGCAAATCCGGCCTCTTTTTGCAGCCGCACCGGCCCGCCGGCCGTCCCTCGCGGCTCCGGCTCCGCATGACGGGAATCAACGTCGGCGCGGCCCCGGATGCGACAATGGCCGCTTCCCGTCGACGCTTCCCGGCATGTCCAGCGCCTTCATCTCCGAAACCATCCTCGACGTCCGCCACTGGACCGACGCGTATTTCAGCTTCACCTGCACCCGCGACGACGGCTTCCGCTTCGAGAACGGCCAGTTCGTGATGATCGGCCTCGAAGTCGAGGGCAAGCCGCTGATGCGCGCCTATTCCATCGCCAGCCCGAACTGGGACGAGCACCTGGAGTTCTTCTCGATCAAGGTGCAGAACGGCCCGCTCACGTCCCGCCTGCAGCACATCAAGCCGGGCGACACGCTGCTGCTATCGCGCAAACCCACCGGCACCCTGCTGATCAGCGACGTACATCCCGGCGGCAACCTCTACCTGCTGGCCACCGGCACGGGCCTCGCCCCCTTCCTGTCCGTGATCCGCGACCCGGCCACCTACGAACGCTTCGACAAGGTGATCGTCACCCACGGCGTGCGCAACGCCGAAGACCTCGCCTACCGCGATTACATCGAGCGCGAGCTGCCACAGCACGAATACCTCGGCGAGCAGATCCGCGACAAACTGCTGTACTACCCGGCCGTGAGCCGTGAACCGTTCAAGCACCACGGCCGCATCACCGACCTGATGGCGAGTGGCGCGATGCAGCGCGACCTCGGCCTGCCGGACATCAATCCGGCCACCGATCGGGCGATGATCTGCGGCAGCCCGCAGATGCTGGCGGACTTCCGCACGTTGCTCGACGAGCGCGGCCTCGCGGCCTCGCCGAAGATCGGCCAGCCGGGCCACTACGTGTTCGAGCGCGCCTTCGTGGAAAAGTGAGCCACTGATGCCCTCGCCCCCCCTCCGCGACTCCCTCACCTTCCCCTGGGCCGCGGCACGGTGGGGCGCCGCTGGCTCGATCATCGCCAGCGTTCTCAACGCGGGGATCACCGTCAGCCGCTTCGTGGGCGACCGCTCGATGCCCCACGTCCTGCGCGACATCCTTCCCGGCCTGCTGGCCCAAGCCGTGCTCAGCGCGGTTCTGGTGGCGGTGGTGGTGCTGGTCGTGGCGAGCCGGCGGCAGGCGCGGTCGCCGGGTCGGGTGGGCCAAGCCCGAAACGCCGCGGCCGCCACGGGCCTGGTGGCGGCGTTGGGAACGTGGGCTGCGGTCAGCCTGGTTTCCACTCTCGCCTACAGCCAGGTTCCCGCGCTGCAATCCCCGCTGGGCTTCGCGATGATCGGCACCGCCGTCTCCCTGCTGCATGTCGGGGCCGCCGCGGTGGGGGCGTCCGTGGGCGCCGCGCTGCTCCCCGAGGTCGGTGAACCTGCCCCGCCAGCCTCCCCGTCGCGAGACGCTGCGGCCGCTGTGCTGGTCTTCGGCGGCGTGATCGCTTTCGGAACCGATCTCGCACTCAGTGCCCTGCCCGGCTTGTTGCACGAGGCCATGGGCTCCGGACTGTTCGCCATGGCCCAATGGTCGCCCTTACTGGCCCTGACCGTCGGCATTTTCATGGCCCTCGGCTATGCGTGGCGGCGGCACGCAGCACCCGACGCGCTCCCTTGGTCCGGCGATGCGTGGACCGCGCTGGCCGCCCTGCCGATCGCCTTCGTGCTCGGCGCGGTGTTCGCAGTCCTCGTAGGGGGGATCGCCTACCTGTTGGGCGACCAGCTCGTGCCCGCTGCCTTGGTGGCCGGTGTCGTCGTGCTGCTGATGGCCGGCTTCGCCTTCGGCGGCCTTGGCGCCGTCGCCGGTCTGTTGCGGACGCGCGGCGCGGGCCGCCGCGACTGAATCGCAGCGCCGCGACGCCGCGGCGACACGGCAAAGCCCACGCTGTCGGCCCGTTTCTTGGCACCGCCGAGCCCTGCCCCGATGCGTTCCGCCCTGCTGGCCCTATGGACCGCCGCCGTCGTCGCGCTGACGCCCGCGGCCTCCCACGCGGAAGAGCCCACCTACACCGTCGTCGAGTCCCTCGATGCCGGGGTCGAGATCCGCGACTACGCCCCGATGCTGGTCGCCGAGGTGGCGGTGCCGACCGAGGATTTCGGCCGCGCCGGCAGCCTCGGCTTCCAGCCCCTGGCCGATTACATCTTCGGCAACAACACGCGACGCGAGCGCATCGGGATGACCGCGCCGGTGACGCAGGAGCGCGAGGGCGAACGCATCGGCATGACCGCCCCGGTCACGCAGTCGGGCTCGCCGCAGGGCTGGGTGGTGGGCTTCGTGATGCCGGCGCGCTACACCGCCGAGACCCTGCCGCTGCCGCGCGATCCGCGCATCCGCATCGTCGGGGTCCCCTCGCGGAGCGTCGCGGCCATCCGCTTCAGCGGACGCTGGAACCCGATCCGCTATGCCGAAAACCTGCGCGTGCTGGAACGCGAGCTCGCTGAATCCGACTGGGTGGCGGTCGCGGAGCCGCAGTCGGCGCAGTACGACGCGCCGTGGGTCCCGGGGCCGATGCGGCGCAACGAGATCCTGCTGCCGGTTCGGCGCCGCGGATGACGCATCGCCGCGAGGCGGGGCTCAGCCCAGCGCCTTCTCGATGTCCTTGCGCAGGCTCTCGGGCTTGTCGGTGGGCGCGAAGCGCTTCAGCACCTGCCCATCGCGGCCGACGAGGAACTTGGTGAAGTTCCATTTGATGCCCTCGGTGCCGAGAAAGCCCGATTTCTCGCTCTTCAGCCAGTTGAACAGCGGGTGCGCCTTCGGGCCGTTGACGTCGACCTTCTTGAACATCGGGAAGCTCACGTCGTAGGTCAGCGAGCAGAAGTTCTTGATCTCGGCCTCGTCGCCCGGCTCCTGGTGGCCGAACTGGTCGCAGGGGAAGCCCAGCACCACGAGGCCCTTGTCGCCGTAGTCCTTCCAGAGCTTTTCCAGGCCGGTGTACTGCGGGGTGAAGCCGCACTTGCTCGCCGTGTTCACCACCAGCACGGCCTTGCCCTTGAACTCGTCGAGCGAGCGTTCCTTGCCGTCGATGTCGATGGCCTTGAAGTCGAATGCGGTGGTCATGGGCGCGGGCTCCGGGAAGGGTGCGGGAAGCCTAGCGCGCCCGGCCTCGTCGGCGCGAGAACGTGACCCTCTGCCCCGCCACCGCCGCGCCGGCGCGGAAAAGGAAACGGCCCGGGGTCACCGGGCCGTCGCCGTTGCCACGATCTCGCCACTCGCGCGGCGCGGGATCAGAAGCTCGCCTTGAACTCCACGCCCCAGGTGCGCGGCTCGTTGATGAAGCCGGTGCGGTTGTTGAAGTCGATGCCGCCAACGGCCTCGATCTCGTTGAGGATGTTGCGACCGAACGCGGCCACCTCGTACTGGCCGAGGCCCCAGCTGTAACCCACGCGCACGCCGCCGGTGAGCAGCGGGGCGCCGGTGAACACCGTCGACTCGTACAGGAAGAAGTTCACTTCGCTGCGGTAGGCCCAGTCGGTGTAGACGTAGAGCTCCGAGTCGTCCGACAGCGGGATGCCGTAGCGGGCGGTCAGGTTGGTCGTCCACTCCGGGGCCTGCGGCAGCGGATTGCCGTCGATGCGCGCCAGCGTCACGCCGCCCACCACCACCGTCGGGTCGGTGACCAGGCAGCCCAGCGGGTTGCCGCAGATCGCCGTCGTCAGGTTGGCGTCCTTGATCTCGGTGCGGTTGTAGCCGGTGCCGAAGGTGACCAGCAGCTGGTCGGTCAGGTAGGCCTCGAAGTCGGCCTCAAAGCCGCGCAGCGACGACTCGTCGGCGTTGAGCAGGCTGTTGAAGTTGGCGGTGCCGCCGACGGCGGTGAGCTGCTGGTTGTCGACGGTCGCGTTGAAGGCGGCGAGGTTCAGGCGGGCGCGGTTGTCGAACAGCGCGACCTTCATGCCCACTTCGTACGACAGCACTTCCTCCGAATCGGCGACGGTGACCAGCTGGTTGGCCGGCAGCGCAGCGTTGGCGAAGGCCAGGCGGCCCTGGATCGACGGCGCGCGGAAGCCCTTCGCCACGCGGGCGTAGAGGTTCACGTCGTCGGCGACCGTCCACGTGCCGGCGAGGTCCCAGCTCACGTTCTCGTCCGACGGGTTCACCGTGATCGGGGCGATCGCCGGCGCACCGAAGGCGCCGAGCTGGCGCTGCGCGGTGAAGTCCTTCTCGTCCTCGGTGTAGCGCAGGCCGGCGCGCAGCACGAAGGTCTCGCTCACGGCCCAGTCCACCGAGCCGAAGGCCGCCCAGGCGGTGTTGTCCTGGCGCTGCGTCGCGAAGGCGTTGACCACGCCACCGGCGGGAGTGAAGTAGCTGATGCTCTCGATGTCGGCGCGGTCCTTGAACCAGTACAGGCCGGCCTGCCAATCGACGGCGTTGTCGCCGTTCGACGCGAGGCGCAGTTCCTGCGTGGCCTGCTTGACCTCGGCCGCGTCGCCGGACTCGGCCTCAAACGGAATCAAACCCGGCCCACCCGTGGCCCCCGAACCGAAGCCGCCGTCGATGTCGCCGCGCGAGGCGAGCTCGCCGTGGTTGAGGCTGGTGACCGAGAACAGCGTGGCCGAGCCGAGGTTCCAGCTCATCCGCAGCGAGGCGCCGTCGGTGTCGAGGTCCTGCTGGTTCAGCGCGTCGATGGCGACCTTTTCCGGGTCGAAACCCGGCACCAGGCGGCCGTCGGCACCGAGGATGTTGGCGCGGAACAGGCGGGCCGTGCCCTCGAGATCACGCATCTGCACGCTGAGCAGGGCTTCGAAGTCCTCGCTGGCCTGCAGCAGGACCTGGCCGCGGAAGGCCATGTCCTCGTAGCCCTCGACGGCGTTGTTGCGGCGCGTGCCGGAGAACGTGTTGTCCACCCAGTCGCCGCGGCGCTGGTACAGCGCCGAGGCGCGACCGGCCAGCGTCTCGGTGAGGCCGCCGCCGATGGCGGCTTCGGCGTTCATCGTGTCGTACTCACCGTACGAGAGACGGCCGTAGCCGGAGGTCTCGAAGTCCGGGCGCACCGAATCGAACTTGACGAGGCCGGCCGGCGTGTTGCGGCCGAACAGCGTGCCCTGCGGACCGCGCAGCACTTCGATGCGGTCGACGTCGAACACCGGGAAGCCCTTCAGCGTGACGTTCTCGAGCACAACATCGTCGTACACGAGCGACACGGGCTGCGAGGCGTTGAGGTCGAAGTCGGTGTTACCGAGGCCGCGAAGGTAGAAGCGCGGGAACACGCGGCCGAACGAGGACTCGACGTTGAGGCTGGGCGAACGGGCCGCGAGGAAGCGGATGTCGTCGCCGCCGGAGCGGATCGCATCCAGCTTCTCGCCATCGACCGCGCTGACCGCGATGGGCACCTGCTGGGCGTTCTCGGCGCGACGGGTGGCGGTCACCGTGATGGTGTCCAGCGTCGTGGCGTCGGTGTTGGCGTCCGCGGGGGCGGCATCTTGCGCCGACGCGAGCGCCGGCAGGGTCAGGGCGATGGCGAGGGCCAGCGCGGTGCGGTTCAAACGGGTGGTCTGGGTGCGGCGCATCTCGGTTCCTTGGAGACGAAAAGGGAGAGGGATTCGGGGCCGTCCTGGCCGGGAAACGCAAAAACCCCGCGCCGGGCGCGGGGTAACGGAAGTTTAACCGGAACGTGCTGGAGCCGCGGCTCGAAAGCCCCGGCTCCGCGGGGGCTCAGTGCTCGTGGCCGCCGGCGCCGTGCACGTGGCCGTGCAGCACTTCCTCGACCGACGCTTCGCGGACCTCGACGATCTCGATGTCGAAGTGCAGCGGCATGCCGGCGAGCGGGTGGTTGGCGTCGATGGTGACGGTGTCGGCATCGACCGACTTCACGACCACCGTGATCGGGCCCATCGGGCCATTGGCCTCGAACTGCATGCCCGGCTGGATCTCGACGTCCTGCGGGAACGCCGCGCGCGGCACGGCCTGCATCATCTCGGGGTTGCTCTCGCCATAGCCTTCGGCGGCCGGGACGACGACCTGGAAGGTGTCGCCGGCGGCGCGGCCGGCCATGGCCTTCTCGAGGCCGGGCACGATCTGGCCGACGCCATGGAGGTAGGGCAGCGGCTCACGGCCGCGCGAGCTGTCGATGACCTGGCCGTCGGGGCTGGTCAGCGTGTAGTGGAAGGAAGCGACGGTGCGCTCGGCGATCTGCATGGAATTCTCCTTCAAAATGAAAAACCCCGGGCGCAAGCCCGGGGTTCGTCACGCAAACGCGTGGGTGCGGCTCAGAGCGCCTGAACGGCGTCGGCCTGCAGGCCCTTCGGGCCCTTCACGACGGTGAAGCTGACCTTCTGGCCTTCCTTCAGCGTCTTGAAGCCCGAGCCCTGGATCGAGCGGAAGTGCACGAACAGGTCTTCGCCGCCTTCGCGCGAGATGAAGCCGAAGCCCTTGGCGTCGTTGAACCACTTGACGGTGCCGGTCTGACGATCGGACATAAGTTGTCTCCTAGAAACAGATTCGATGTTTTGAGGTTTTCACCGGGTTTGGAACCGGCGGCTGTCTGCTGGGAGGCAACACAAGGGCGATGTAGCGGATCATCGATCTACCGCATCGGGACACAATTCACCGTGACCCGGCAAGCTCAGCGAGGCCGACCTTAAACCTTTTCTTGACGAAAGCCAACTTTTTTGTCTGGGAGGGGAACTTCGCGGTTCAGGCGGGGTCTCCGGACGGCTAGACTGGACCCGCCGTGACCTTTGCCTGCCCGCCCCTGCTGCGTTTCGCCCTGCATGCACTGCTGGCGCTGGCGGTGCTGCTGCAGGCCAGCATGGCCGTGGCCATGCATGCCCCGCCGGCGATGGGGGCAACCGGCGAAACGGCGGCGTCCTCGGCAACGAGCGCTGAAACCGCCGCCACGCTGCCGCCCTGCCATGCCCTGGTGGCCGCGACCGTCGATGCCGACGCCGCCCCGGCGGCCGACTGCTGCAGCGACTCGGCGCTCGGTGAATCGTGCCGCTGGGCCTGCGCCCAGGCCTTCGGCGTGGCACCGCCGCTGTTGCTGGCCACCACGCGCGCCGTCGCCGCCGCGCCCTTGGCCGCACCGATCCTGCCGGCGCTCCACTGGTCGGCGCAGTCGCCGCTCCGCCCGCCCATCGGCTGAACCCGTCACGCCGCCCCGTCGCGCCCCGGCGCGATGGATCTGCATCGCAGGCCCCGAGGGCCTGCCGCACGGAGTTCCCATGCCACGCATTCTCTCCACGGGCCTGCTGGCCCTCGTCGGCGTCGCGCTCGCGTCGCCGCTCGCCGCCCGCCCGATTTCCTACGCCGGCGGCCACATGTTGATGGTCGAACACGAGCCCGACTTCGACCGCTTCAGCTACACCTACTCGCCCAGCCACCGCTGGTCGCTCTCGGCGGGCGGCCTGCGCGCCACCGAACTGTCCCGCAGCAGCGAGCTGGAGCTCGGCTACGTTCGCGCCGCGCGCCTGCTACACCGCTGGAACCTGCCCTCGGCCCAAGCCAATGCCTTTGTCTGGGGTGGACTGGGCCAAGGCCGCACCGTGCTGGGCAGCGGCCTCGCCCGCCATGCCGGGCTCCAGCTCGACTACGAAACCCGGCGCGTCTACACCTCGTTCGTCAGCGAACTGCACGAGGGGAATGGCTGGTCGCACCGCTTCGACACCGCCGCGATCGGCTGGGCGCCTTACGCACACGACGTCGACCGCGTCGCCACCTGGGTGGTGCTGAAGGGCATGCGCACCACGAACGCGATCGATGACGAGGTGAAACCCGTGGCCGTGCTTCGCTTCTTCACCACCCGCTGGTGGCTGGAAGTGGGCGCCGACGCCGATGGCCGGCCGCTCGCCACCGTGATGGTCAACCTCTGAACACAAGCCTTCGATACCCGCGAATTCCAAAGGACCTTCCCATGAACCGCCCACTCCTTTCCCTCGCCGCCGCGCTGCTGCTGGGCGCCACCTTCGCCACTTCGACGCTGGAAGCCCGCAGCCTGCGCATCGAAGTCAACGGCCTCGTCTGCGCCTTCTGCGCCGACGGCATCACCCGCACGTTCAAAAAGGACGCCGCCACCGCCGAGGTGTTCGTCAGCCTCGAGAACAAGCTGGTGGCCGTGCAGCTCAAGGACGGCGCCGACATCGCCGACGCCGCGGCGACGAAGATGCTCACCGACGCGGGCTATACCGTGGTCGGCATCCAGCGCACCGAGGCCACCGTGGCCCAGATCAAGGCCGAGGTCAGCGGTGAATGAGTTGAAGCAGGGCCTGTGGGGCGCGTTCGGCGCCCTGCTGGCCAGCTCGGGCACGCTGGTCTGCTGCGTGCTGCCGGCGGTGATGGTCAGCGTCGGCGCGGGGGCCACCCTCGCCGGGCTGGTCACCGCGGTACCGCAGCTGATCTGGCTCTCGGAGCGCAAAGGCCTGGTGTTCGGCGTGGCGGCGTTTGCGCTGGCGGTAGCCGGTGCCCTGCTGTGGCGGGCGCGCTCGGCGCCCTGCCCGGCCGACCCGGCCCTCGCCCGCGCTTGCCAGCGCCTGCGCCGCTGGTCGAACGGGCTCTACGTCGTTTCGGTGCTCGCCACGATCACCGGCGCGGTGTTCGCTTTCGTGCTGCCGGCCTTGGGCTGAACCACGCGCCCCTCGGGCCCCGCCTCACCACTCCGTGCGGTTTGGCAGCAGGCCGCGAAGTTCGGCGTCGGTGAGGTTGCGCCACTGGCCCGGCTTCAGGTGGCCGATCTGGATGTTGACGATGCGGCTGCGGAACAGGCGCTTCACGCGGTAGCCGAAGTGCGTGCACATCAGGCGGATCTGCCGGTTGAGGCCTTGCGTGAGGACGATGCGGAAGCCCACCGGCCCGATCTTCGAGACCTTGCACGGCAGCGTGGCCTGCCCGTGCATCGCAATGCCGCCGCGGGCCATGCCACGCAGGAATTCCATGGTCACGTCCTTGTTGACGCCGACCAGGTACTCCTTCTCCTTGCTGTTCTCGGCGCGCAGGATCTCGTTGACGATGTCGCCGTTGCTGGTCAGCAGGATCAGGCCTTCGCTGTCCTTGTCGAGGCGGCCGATCGGGAAGATGCGCTGCTCGTGGCCGATGGCCTCGACGATGTTCCCGGCCACGTCGGCCTCGGTCGTGCAGGTGACGCCGACCGGCTTGTGGTAGGCGATGTAGACGTGCCGACGCTTGTTCGGCGCCCCAGCGGCGCGTTGCGCGACGTTCTGGCCGTCGACGGCGACCTTGTCGCCTTCCCCGAGCTCGGCGCCCACGCGGGCGCGGATGCCGTTGACGGTGACCCGGCCTTCGCCGATCAGGCGGTCGGCTTCGCGGCGCGAGCAGTAGCCCGCCTCGGAGAGGTATTTGTTCAGGCGCATCGCTGCGTGCCGAAAAGGAGAGGGCGCGCAGGATACCCCCCGGCCGTGCCGGACACCTGAACCCGGCCCCTCACTCCGGGCCCACGCGCCCGGGGAGCGATTTCGGCGATGCTCGTGGGCTCGCCAACCCACGGGACCCCGCATGAGCCTGCTGCGTCGCCTTTCCTCCTCCCCCCTTCTCGCCACCGGCCTCGCGTTGGGGGCCGCTTCCGCCGCGTCCGCGGCCGGGCGGCCGATCACGCACGAAGACCTGTGGACGTTCGCGCGACTCTCGCCGCCGGCCGTCTCGCATGACGGTCGCTTCGCCGCGGTGGTGGCGACCCAGCCCGCCTACGACCCGGCGCAGCAAAGCGCCGACCTCTGGTTGCTGCCCACCGACGGCAAGGGCCAGCCTCGCCAGCTCACCTTCAGCAAGACGGCGGAAGCCGGCCCGGTGTTCAGCCCGGACGGCTCGCAGCTGGCCTACACCGTGCAGCGCGAGGGCGACGCCGCACCGCAGATCTACGTGATCGACCTGCGCCAAGGCGGCGAGCCGCGCCGCGTGACGTCGATCTCGACCGGCGCCCGCACGCCGCAGTTCTCGCCGGACGGCTCGCGGATCCTGTTCGTCAGCACCGTGTTCCCCGGCACGATGAACGACGCCGACAACGTCCGCATCGCCGCCGAACGCAAGGCGCGGAAGGACAATGTCCGCATCTACACCGGCTTCCCGATCCGCAACTGGGACCGCTGGCTCGACGACCGCCAGCAGCGCCTGTTCGTGGTGCCGGCCGCCGGCGGCGAGGCCAAGGACCTGCTCGCTGCCTCGGCGCTGGTGAAGCAGCCCGGCTTCGGCGGCCGCTTCACCGAGACCGGCGAGGAGATCGACGCGACCTGGACGCCGGACGGCCAGGCCGTGGTGTTCGCGGCCACCGTGAACCGCCACCGCGCCGCCTTTGCCAACACGCATACCGATCTGTACCGCGTACCCGCCACCGGCGGTGAGGCGGAACGACTCACCGGCAACGGCAGGCTGGAGGCGCAGGACAGCCATGGCCGTCCGCAGTTCAGCGCCGATGGCAAAACGCTGGTGGCGCAGTTCACCCCGCGCGGCGAGAAGGTCTACCAGCCGACCCGGCTCGCCACGTTCTCGTGGCCCGACGCCAAAGCCGGCCCGACCGTGGCCGTGCCCGGCGATCTCGCCGTCTCGAGCTTCGGCATCGACGCGGACAGCCGCACCCTGTGGATGACGGTGGAAGAGGCCGGTCACGAGAAGCTGTTCACGGCGCGCATCGGCGACACGCAAGCCCGCCGTGCGTTCGACATGGATCGTGGCGTCTACACCGGCCTGCAGGTGGCCGACGCCGCCCGCGGCGTGCTGGTGGCGAACTTCGACAGCGCGGTGAACCCGCCGGAGGTGGTGCGCATCAACCCGCGCGGCGGCCACCGCGCGCTGTCGGCCTTCAACAGCGCCAAGGCAGCCGAGCTCGACCTCGCGCCCGTCGAGCACTTCTGGTTCGAGAGCGAACGCGGCGCGCGCATCCACAACATGCTCGTGAAGCCGGCCGACTTCGATCCGTCGAAGCAGTACCCGCTGTTCGTGCTGATCCACGGCGGCCCGCACATCATGTGGCGGGACACGTTCTTCACCCGTTGGAACTACCACCAGATCGCCGGCACCGACCGCGTGGTGCTGCTGACCAACTACACCGGTTCGACCGGCTTCGGCGCCGCCTTCGCGCAGGGCATCCAGGGCGACCCCTTCGAAGGCCCGGCCAACGAGATCAACCAGGCCGCCGACGTCGCCATCGAGCGCTTCAGCTTCATCGACGGCAACCGCCAGTGCGCCGGCGGCGCCAGCTACGGCGGGCATCTCTCGAACTGGCTGCAAGGCACGACCACGCGCTACCGCTGCCTCGTCAGCCACGCCGGCCTCGTGAACTCGGAGGCCCAGTGGGGCACGTCCGACACCATCTACGGTCGCGAGCAGAACGCCGGCGGTCCGGTGTGGGAGCGCGGTGGCGTGTGGGTGTCGCAGAACCCGATGCTGAAGGCTGCCAGCTTCCAGACCCCGGTGCTGGTGACGATCGGCGAGCAGGACTTCCGCGTGCCGCTCAACAACACGCTGGAGTACTGGTCGCTGCTGCAGCGCCGCGGCATCGAGAGCCGCCTGCTGGTGTTCCCGGACGAGAACCACTGGATCCTGAAGGGCGAGAACAGCC
>Ga0209278_1000129_pt1 | contig 104443 bp, 92 predicted proteins | sample JI81BgreenDNA_FD_187504 | JGI IMG/M metagenome (GOLD analysis project Ga0209278, IMG submission 187504) | Wastewater effluent complex algal communities from Wisconsin, to seasonally profile nutrient transformation and Carbon sequestration -... | ecosystem: Engineered > WWTP > Effluent > Algae... | reverse complement strand
GTGTTCAGTGTTCAGTGTTCAGTGTTCAGTGTTCAGTGTTCAGTGTTCAGTGTTCAGTGTTCAGTGTTCAGTGTTCAGTGTTCAGTGTTCAGTGTTCAGTGTAAAATTTTACTAAGGTAGTTTTTTCGCTCCGAATTTTTCTGGGTGAATGATCATGTAGCCAATCAACTTCCCAATTTCATTGCTTTTAGCAACTAACAAAGTAAATGTTTTTTGATCAATGTAATGGCATGCTAAGGCAAATTCAAACCAACATTGCGTCTCGGTATTTTCGGTATCTGCATCCGAAAGTTTACTGATAAAATGTTTTGGATAACCTCTTTTTCGATACGCTTCGGCGATATTTGAACAGGTACTTCGCGAACTTCTTCTTATTTGATCCGTTAACGAATACATTTCCTCTTTCGGGAATGAACATGAAAGTTGAAAAATTTCCATGGCCAACTCAAACCCTTTTTGATAGGCTAATAAATCTTGAAATCTGTGCATATAAATATTTTTTGGCGGTTAAAAAAAGTGTGTATTTTAATTTATTATCATTCTTTGCATTAAAAAACGCATTATTTTAATACTGCTTTCTGCTTTATTATTGTATACTAATTACTGTATACTAATTACTGTATACTGATTACTGTATACTGATTATTGTATACTGATTACTGTATACTGCTTACTGCTTACTGTTCACTGAAATCACGAATTATTTTTCTTTCTAATATTCTTGTAAAACTTGAAACCGAGCATGATGAGTATAGAGAATCCAATTATCCCTACGACGCCGTAAATCCAGTCGATGGCATTTTTTAGAATGACCAAAAAGACTACCGCAAATAAGATAATCGTGGCGCCTTCGTTCCATAAGCGCATGAAGTTGGAGGAATAGCGGGTGTCGTCGTTTTGCAACTGCTTGTAAATTTGATGGCATTTTAAATGATACGCCAAAAGAAGCGCAACAAATCCTAATTTCACTTGCATCCACGGCATGTACAACCACTCCGGATTTAAATGCAGTAAGACCAGGGCAAACAATGTCGCCAACACTGCACTAGGCCACGTGATGATATACCACAACCGATAGGTCATGATTTTGTATTGCGCCCCGAGAATTTCCTTTTCAGGCGTAGGTTTGGATTGTGCTTCTATTTGATACACAAACAACCGAACAATGTAAAAGAGTCCGGCAAACCAAGTGATCACAAAGATCAAGTGCAAGGCCTTAATGTTATTGTAGAGTTCCATGGATAGGTTTCAAGTTTCAGGTTTCAGGTTTCAGGTTTCAAGTTTCAGGTTTCAAGTTATTTAACTTGTAACTTAAAACAAGATTTAGTTTTTCCAATCGTTGACCCAATTGGCCACCACTTGACACCATTCGTCTTCATCGTTTAAACAAGGTACGGCAAAAAATTCCTCGCCTCCGTTTTCGATAAATTCTTCGTTAGCACGCATGGCAATTTCTTCCAAAGTTTCCAAACAATCCGATACAAATGCGGGTGTAACTACGGCTAATTTTTTGATTCCTTTCTTCGGCATTTTGTTGATTTCAACATCGGTGTAGGGTGTTAACCATTTGTCACCGGCCAAACGCGATTGGAAGGTCTGACTGTATTTTCCTTCCGGGATTCCCAATAATTCTACGACTTGACGCGTGGTTTCATAACATTGGTGACGGTAGCAAAACTCATGCGCTGGAGAAGTTGTGACACAGCATTTGTTGTCAATCGTACAATGCGACTTGGTAACATCCGTTTTGCGAATATGGCGTTTGGGAATGCCGTGGTACGAAAACAATAAATGATCGTATGCAAAACCTTCCAAATGTTTTTTGATCGAATTTGCCAAGGCTTGGATAAAATCGGGCTTATTGTAAAATGCGGGCACTTTGGTGATTTTCATTTCTGGGAAATGCTTTTGTTGCAATTCGTCGGCCAAAGCCCAAATGGTCGTTGTGGATGCCATAGCATATTGTGGGTACAAAGCCAATAACATGACATCGGTTACGCCTTTATCTTTCAATTCTTGCAAGCCTTTTTGAATCGTCATGGTGCCATAACGCATCGCCAAAGCCACAGGAACATCCACAAGTTTTTCCACCTTTTGGTGCATTTTTTTGGAAATCACAATCAAAGGCGACCCTTCATCCGTCCATATCTGACTGTACGCCTCAGCTGATTTTTTAGGTCGCGTTTGCAAAATAATTCCGCGTACCAACAAAGCGCGTAATAAATAAGGAACGTCAATAACGTATTTATCCATTAAAAATTCGTCCAAATACGGCTTAACATCTTTGGGGGTCGGACTTTCAGGCGAACCAAGATTGACTAATAATACTCCTTTCATGTGTAGCAATTTATTTTTTTAAACGATTGAAATTTATTTTTTTGATCGTGGTAAAAAGGGTGACATTGGCAACCCTGTTCGGTTATGTGTTGACTTGCAAACTCATCAAGTATTTTTTTGGTGTGGTGCCAAATTTTTTCTTGAAGGCCGCAATAAAATGACTGCCAGTGCTGTAGCCTACTTTGAGTCCCACTTCATTCACATTATACGAGCCGCTATCCAAGAGTTTTCGTGCATAATCCATTTTGTAATCAAACAAAAAACCGTAGACCGTGTCTCCATAGATTTGTTTGAACCCCATTTTTAATTTTTTTAAATTCAAACCCACTTGATCAGCCAATTCCTGTAAGCCCGGCGGTTCGGCCATGTTAGCAATTACGAGTTCTTTGGCCTTGCGGATTTTTAATACATTTTCTTCATCAATCAAAAACGGACATTGTTCGGCATTCGGATCTTCCGAGCGGTTAAAGTACAAACTCAACAATTCATATCCTTTACCTTTATAATAGAGATTTTTGATGGAAGGATTGAGGTTGTAATGAAATAGTTGACTCAACACGATAGCCATCGACGGACTGATGTTGTGCTCCTTATAATACTTCTTATCGATATTTTCTTCGCTCAAAAACGGAATGTTTTCGGTATCGGAAGAAAACAATTTGTGTAGTTTTTTGATGGAAATCAAAATCGAAATCAACCAGGTGTTGGGCGAAACTTCCAATTGAATCGGCAATTCCTTTTGCGGATTGTAAAAAAGTAATGACTTTTCTTCCTTTAACTCCAAGGCATAATTCCCATCGTTAAAGACAAATTTGGCTTTTCCTTTTAAGCCAAAATGAAACTGAATCAGTCCTTGCGACACCCCGCGTTTTACAGGATAATTCTCTGTTCCATCATTTTGAAAACGAATCAACAAAAAGTCTTCTTCAATTTTTATTTCTTCAAAAGAACCCATAGCGATATTTTTTCGTATATGATACCCAACGGAAGGCGACTTTCTTATTTAGAATGAATCTACATAATATCGTTGTCAAGCCCCGTGTTTGGTACAAATTTAAAATAAATAACGGAAAAAGTTCGAATCGCGTTAGAATTTACATCAAGCGACACAAAAAGTCCTTAGAGCGTTATTTTTTAAAATTAGTAACCCCGTAACTTTGTTCAACTTTTAGGAAAGAGCCCCTACATGGAAAACGGAATTAAGATTAAACATTCCTCCTTTTATGCAATTGGATTGAGCTACAAGAAAGCCGATGCTGAAACGCGTGGTCGTTTTAGTTTGGATGCCGTGGCTCAAGCGAAGCTATTACAACAGGCACAAGAAGAAAATATTGAGTCGTTAATTGTGACGTCTACCTGTAACCGTACCGAGATTTATGGTTTTGCCCAACATCCTTTTCAATTGATTAAATTGTTGTGTGAGAACAGCCGCGGAACGGTCGAAGAGTTTCAAAAAGTGGCTTACGTATACAAAGGGGCTGATGCCATTAATCACATGTTCCGTGTAGGAACCGGTTTGGATAGTCAAATTTTAGGTGACTTTGAGATTATCAGTCAATTGAAAATTGCTTTTGCGCAAAGCAAAGAAGAACAATTGGTCAATGCTTTTTTGGAGCGTTTGGTCAATTCGGTGATTCAAGCCAGTAAAAAAATAAAAACAGAAACCGAGATTTCTACCGGCGCTACTTCCGTTTCTTTTGCGGCAGTGCAATATATTTTCAAAAACGTAGAGGACATTTCAAGTAAAAACATTTTACTTTTTGGAACCGGTAAAATCGGTCGCAATACCTGTGAAAATTTGGTCAAACACACCAAACACAGTCATATCACTTTAATTAATCGCACCAAAGACAAAGCCGAACGCTTAGCACGTAAATTAAATGTTATCGTGAAAGATTACGCCGACCTCCAATTGGAAATTCAAAATGCCGATGTATTGGTCGTGGCCACGGGAGCGCAAAATCCAACCGTCGACAAAGCAATTTTGAATTTGAAAAAACCGTTGACCATTTTGGATTTGTCCATTCCCAAAAATGTACATGAAAATGTGATGGAAATTCCGGGAGTTACCTTGGTGCACATGGATCAATTATCGCAAATCACCGACGAGACCTTGGAAAACCGCAAACAACACATTCCGGCGGCCGAAGCGATTATTGAAGAAATTAAAGAAGAGTTCATCGCTTGGACTAAGCAGCGTAAATTTGCTCCAACCATTCATGCTTTGAAAGCAAAATTAAATGCGATTAAGGAAGGCGAATTGAACGTGCAACGCAAAAAAATGTCCAATTTCGACGAAGAACAAGCGGAAATCATTACCGCTCGCATCATACAAAAAATTACCAACCATTTTGCCAATCACCTTAAAGATGAAAACACGCCCGTCGATGAAAGTATCGAATGGATAGAAAAAGTGTTCCAATTGGCATCCTCTGAAAAATAAGATGAGTAAAACCATACGCATCGGAACCCGCGACAGCGAACTCGCCCTTTGGCAAGCCAAAACGGTAGAAAAACAGCTGAACGATCTGGGGTACCGCACCGAAATTATTGCCGTGAAATCCCAAGGTGACTTGGTCCTGGACAAACCCTTGTACGAACTCGGGATCACCGGAATTTTTACCAAAACTTTAGACATCGCCATGATCAAAGGCGAAGTGGATATCGCGGTGCATTCCATGAAAGATGTTCCCACGGCTTTACCGCAAGGTATTGTTCAAGCGGCCGTTTTGCCTCGTGCCAATGTGCTGGATATCTTGGTGCATAAAGGGTCGACAGAATTCCTTGAAACTTCCGCGACCATTGCCACGGGAAGTTTACGCCGTCAAGCGCAATGGCTCAACCGTTATCCCCAACATACTGTGGTGGATCTACGCGGAAATGTCAACACCCGAATGCAAAAATTAAACGATAACGATTGGAGTGGTGCCGTATTTGCCGCCGCTGGTTTGGAGCGAATTAACTTGAAACCGCAAACGTATCTTAACTTGGATTGGATGATACCCGCACCCGCACAAGGAGCAATGGTTGTAGTCGCTATGGAAAATGATCATCATGCCCTCGAAGCCTTAGCCCAACTCAATGATATTGAAACCGAAGTGTGTACTGCCATCGAACGTCAATTTTTACGTACGCTTGAAGGAGGTTGTTCCGCACCCATCGGCGCTATAGCAAAATATGATGAAGCCCAAGATGAAATTCAATTCCACGGCGTATTGTTATCCATTGATGGAAAAGAAAAATTGGAAATTCAACGCAATTTTCCAATCAATGAATGGAAAAAATTAGGGTTTCATTGTGCCAAAGAAATCCTTGACAACGGCGGTGCTGCCTTAATGGAACGCATCAAAGCCCAGTTGAAAAAGTAAGTTAAGTTCCAACGTTCTTAGAAAAAATGATTACCCTACTGTCCACAAAATCCCTGACTGAATCCCAACGCCAACTGCTGGCGGAAGCAGGTCTGTCGGTGGTGGAACAGGAGTTTATTCGTGTACAGTTGTTACCCGTGCCCGCAATCAAATGGCAACACAATCTGTTGTTCACGAGTCAGCAAGCGGTAAAAAGCGTGGTGGCCCAAAAGTCTATTCCCCATCCCGAAAACCATACTGTTTTTTGTGTGGGTGAAAAAACAAAAGCAGCCCTTGAAACAGCAGGTTTTAACGTGAAAGCCTCTTTTGAATCGGCTGAAACGATGGCTCATTTTCTCATCCATTCTAATGAGGATCACTTCGATTTCTTTTGCGGAAACCGTCGATTGGATACACTACCTACACAATTAATTCAAAAAGGGAAAAACTTGCGTGAAATCGTGGTGTATTCCACCGAAAATCAAGCCCTAAAAATTGAAACACCTATTGATGGCGTACTCTTTCTTAGTCCGTCGGGTGTGGAAAGTTTCTTGGAAAAAAACACACTTGAAACACAACCTTGTTTTTGCATTGGCTCCACAACAGCTGCCGCATTACAAGGGATCACTCAAAATATTCACATTGCGCCAACTCCCACCGTGGAGGCTACGCTACAACTCAGTATAGACTATTTTAAACGCTGAATTACTATTCGGCTAAACGATAAATTATGATTAAAAACGACCTTTTTTTACGTGCTTTAAATAACGAAAAAGTAGAACGTCCGCCCGTGTGGATGATGCGTCAAGCTGGACGCTATTTGCCTGAATTCCGTGCACTTCGCGATAAATATGATTTTTTCACCCGTTGCGAAACACCTGAATTAGCAGCCGAAATCACCGTACAACCGATTCGTATTGTACAGCCCGATGCCGCTATTTTGTTTTCGGATATTTTGGTTGTGCCACGCGCTATGGGTATTCACGTCGAACTCAAAGACAATTTGGGGCCGATTATCCCGAATCCTATCCGCACGATGGAGCAAGTAGACCAAGTTTTTGTGCCTAATATTCAGGAAACTCTAGGCTACGTGATGGATGCCGTGAAATTGACCAAAGAAATGTTGAACGATGAGGTACCTTTAATCGGTTTCGCCGGTTCGCCTTGGACGATTTTCTGCTATGCCGTAGAAGGAAAAGGTTCGAAAAGTTTTGATACCGCCAAAGGATTTTGTTTTTCCAATCCCGTAGCGGCACACACCTTATTACAAAAAATCACCGACACCACCATTTTATACTTAAAAGAAAAAGTAAAAGCGGGCGTGAATGCGGTACAAATTTTTGATTCGTGGGGCGGCATGTTGTCTCCAGCCGATTATCAAGAGTTTTCATGGAAATACATCAACCAAATCGTCGAGGCGTTGGCCGAAGAAACCAAAGTTATCGTATTCGGAAAAGGTTGCTGGTTTGCCCTAGGCGAGATGGCCAAATCCAAAGCTTCGGCGTTAGGAGTAGATTGGACGTGCTCGGCGCGAAATGCCCGTTATTTAACCGGTGGGAACATTACCCTACAAGGAAATTTCGATCCCAGTCGCTTGTTGTCACCTATTCCGACCATCAAAAAAATGGTCCACGAAATGATTGACGCGTTTGGCAAAGACAATTACATCGTGAATCTTGGCCACGGCATTCTACCCAATATTCCGGTCGATCATGCCAAAGCCTTTATTGAAGCGGTGAAAGAATATAATCAGTAATCAGTAATCAGTGGGCAGTGATTAGTAATCAGTAAACCGTGAGCAATATTCAGAATTAGTGCTCTGCGACTGAAAACTGCGACTGAAAACTAAAATTTTATGAAGGAACAATTTCTATCCTATATCCATAATCTACAAGATCAGATTTGTTCGGGTCTCGAAGCCATTGACGGTGCTGCCAAATTTCGAGAAGATCTTTGGGACCGACCCGAAGGTGGCGGCGGTCGAACACGCGTAATCGAGAACGGTCAGGTTTTTGAAAAAGGCGGCGTGAATATTTCGGCGGTTCATGGCAAATTACCCGATTCCATGCAGCAACTGTTCAAGGTAGGTGAAGCCGATTTCTTTGCTTGTGGCTTGAGTTTGGTGATTCACCCCAAAAATCCAATGGTGCCAACCGTACATGCCAACTGGCGCTATTTTGAAATGTATGATGCCCAAGGCGAAGTCATGCAGAGTTGGTTCGGCGGCGGACAAGATTTAACACCTTATTATTTGTTTGATGAAGATGCGATTCATTTTCATCAAACGTGTAAAACCGCCTGTGATGCGCACGATCCTTCATTTTATCCCAAATACAAAAAACAATGTGATGCCTATTTTTGGAATACACATCGCAAAGAAGCCCGTGGCGTCGGCGGTTTGTTTTTTGATTATTTAAAAGCTGACGAACAGCATACCATGAACGATTGGTATGATTTTGTTACCGAAGTTGGGAACAGTTTCTTGCAAGCGTATGTTCCTATCGTTGAACGTAGAAAAGACTTGTCCTATTCAGCGGCACAACGCACATGGCAGGAAATTCGCCGCGGCCGTTACGTCGAATTCAATTTGGTACACGATAAAGGCACGTTGTTCGGACTTAAAACCAACGGGCGGATTGAATCCATATTAATGAGTTTACCTCCCCATGTTCAGTGGGTGTATGATCATCATCCTGAACTAGGTAGCGAAGAAGCGCGATTGTTAGAAGTTTTGGCGCAACCGGTGGAGTGGGTTTGAAGTGATTAGTGACTAGTGACTAGTGACTTGTGATTAGTGATTAGTGACTAGTGATTAGTGACTAGTAATTATTTATATTTAAAGAATTTATAGACGAACAAAGTAAAAGGTTAGTTACTAATTGCTGAAAGCTAATTGCTAATTACTGAAAGCTAATTGCTAACCGCTAAATACAAAAAAATTATGTTTCCATTACAAAGAGGTAGAAGATTACGTGTTAACGAGAGCATTCGCTCCTTAGTTCGCGAAACGACATTAAGTCCGGCCGACTTTATGTTTCCCATGTTTATTGCCGAAGGAGAAAACTACCGTTCGGAAATTCCCTCCATGCCGGGTATTTTTCGCCGTTCGTTAGATTTAACCGTGGAAGAAGTCAAAGAATTGTTTGCTTTGGGAATTCGTGCCGTAAATATCTATGTGAAAGTTGATGAAAGTTTGAAAGATAATACCGGCAAAGAAGCTTGGAACCCGGAAGGATTGATGCAACGCGCCATTCGTGCTATAAAAGCGGCTTGTCCCGAGATGATTGTCATGCCCGATGTGGCTTTGGATCCGTATTCAATCTATGGTCACGATGGGATTATTAAAAACGGAGATATCGCCAACGACGAAACCAACGATGCTTTGGTGAAAATGGCCGTTTCACATGCCGAAGCGGGCGCCGATTTTGTGGCCCCCAGCGATATGATGGACGGTCGAGTGTTGCGTCTTCGACAAGGGTTAGATGCTGCTGGTTTTCATCATGTGGGTATTATGAGTTATTCCGCCAAATACGCTTCAGCGTTTTACGGACCTTTCCGCGATGCCTTGGATAGCGCTCCCAAAGAAGCCGATGTAGTAGTTCCCAAAGACAAAAAAACCTACCAAATGGATTATGCCAATCGCATTGAAGCCGTCAAAGAAGCCCTTTGGGATGTGGAAGAAGGCGCGGATATGGTGATGGTCAAACCCGGAATTGCCTACTTGGATATCGTGCGTGAAGTCAAAAATGCAGTGAATGTTCCTGTAACGGTTTTCCACGTTTCTGGGGAATATGCCATGATTAAAGCGGCTGCCGAACGCGGCTGGTTGGATCACGACAAGATTATGATGGAACAATTAATGTGTATCAAAAGGGCAGGAGCGAGTTTGATTTCGACCTATTTTGCTAAAGAAGCAGCGCTATTGTTGCATCGGCAATAGTCAATCCATTATTCGTGAAAGTAGAAAAATAAATAAGCCTACCTGTGTAAAAAAATAACCATGAAAAAAATACATGTGTTTTGCATGCTAACGCTAGCCTGTAGTATTGTTTCTTGCGGCGGTGACCCGAAGAAAACCGACAAAAATAGCCATGAAGTCAATCCAGAAACGTCGGTTAAAGAAACCAAAACAAAGGCTGATTTTCCCCTAGCGGAACAAGGCAAAGCGTTGTTTGAAGGAGAAGGAACTTGTGTAGCTTGTCATAAACTTGACACCAAAGTGGTAGGTCCGAGTATTCAGGAAATTGTAGCCATTTATAAAGCTAAAAATGCCAGCATTGCTACTTTTTTGAACGAAGCGTCCGAACCTTTAGTCGACCCTTCGCAGTACAGCATCATGAAAGCGAATTTTGCTATAACCAAAAACATGAAACCCGAGCAACGGCTGGCGTTGGAGCAATACATGATGAGTTTGGCACCCTAAAAAGGTACAACAAACGTAACAAAAGCGAGAATTCCTTCTTCGATTTTTCCGAATTTTGTGGCCATGAGCGCAATTGAAACCGTTACAATACCTACTCCATTAGGATTTGCCAAAATTTCAGGAAACTCCGAAGGTATTCAATCCGTTTGTATCATGGAAGAGGGTGAAGCGACTGCTGAAATTCCCACAACACTTTTGGAGGTGGTGCAACAACTTTCGGAGTATTTTGAAGGGAATCGAACCGAGTTTCAATTAAAACTGAATCCGAAAGGAACCGAATTTCAGCAAAAAGTTTGGAATGCTTTACTTCAAATTCCCTTTGGCAAGACCATTTCCTACCAACAATTATCGTTGCAGTTGGGCGATCCCAAAGCGATTCGTGCCGTAGCTTCGGCCAACGGGAAAAATCCACTATGGATCATCATTCCATGTCATCGCGTCATTGGTTCCAATGGCACTTTAACGGGTTATGCCGGTGGTTTACATCGCAAACAATGGTTGCTAGAACATGAGCAACCGAATAAACAACAAGTTTTATTTTAATAATTTTTATATGAAAAAAGCAACCGTAGTTATTGCATTTTTATTGGTTTCAATGGTCAATTTTGCTCAAGAAACCAACACCTTAATAGGCAAATGGAATTTCAAAGAACCCTATGAAGTGGAAAAGTTTGAAGCGGATGAATTGAAAATGGTGAATGAAATGTTTAAAAATTTATCATTGGAGATTACTGCCAAAGAAATTACGATTTCCTTATTTGGTAAGTCAGAAAAATCAGAATATACTATTCCTAAAGACAAACCCAATGTGATTCAATTAACTTCTAAAACAGGCCAATCGGTTGAAGTTGAAATCATTAAAAAGGAAGAAAAACAAATTGTAGTTAAAATTGGTAGAGCAGGGCCATTTGTTTTAGTGAAAGCGTAACTAATTTTTATAATTGGCTTAATTTTAGTACTTTGGTGCTTTATAAACGCCAAATATTTTAGTATGTTAGACAAAATTAAATTAGAACACATTCTGTTTCTCGATATCGAGACCGTTCCACAAGAAGAATTTTTTACCCAAATGGATCCTGAAATGCAAACGCTTTGGGAGCAAAAAACCCAGTACCAGCGCAGGGATGAATTTTCCCCAGAAGCATTTTATGATCGGGCAGGTATTTGGGCCGAATTTGGAAAAATCGTGTGTATTTCTGTCGGGTATTTTCAAATCAAAGGAGACATTCGGAATTTTAGGGTGACTTCATTTTTTGGAGAAGAAAAAGAATTACTGCACGCCTTTAATAATTTGCTGAACAACCATTTTAGTGGACCGCAGTATGTATTATGTGGGCATAACAGCAAAGAATTTGACATTCCTTTTATTGCCCGTCGAATGATTATTAATGGGGTTTCGCTTTCGGGTAAATTGAATTTATTTGGAAAAAAACCATGGGAAATTCCGCATTTGGACACCATGGAATTATGGAAGTTTGGCGATTATAAGCATTATACGTCATTAAAGTTATTGTCCAAAATTTTAGGCATTCCCACCTCCAAAGACGATATCGACGGAAGTCAGGTGGGTGAAGTTTTTTATAAAGAAAAAGACATCGATCGCATCGTTACCTATTGTGAAAAAGACGTTGTGGCAGTGGCCCAGGTCTTACTTCGTTTTCGCAATGAGGATTTACTCATTCCTGAAGAAATATTACATGTATAAAAAAAAGGATGTCTACAATTTAGACATCCTTCTATGATCGGTTTTTTTCAAATTATCGTTTGATGACAACACGTTGTGAAGTAGTTCCTAAACTATTTTCGATACGTACCAAGTAAACGCCTTCCGCCAAATGTTGCACATTCAAGCGCGCCAATTCATCATGGGTTTCTTTTTGCCCCACTTCGCGTCCTTGTAAATCGTAGAGACGAACTTGCGTGCGTTCCACACTATTTGGAATCAATACGTTGATCAGGTCGTTGGTCGGGTTAGGGAATACGCGAACTTGAGCTAAACTAACTTCAGGAGTAGACAATGCTGGTGAAACACGACAAAGGTCGATACTGAAATTGTTTACTGTTCCCCCATCACCATTCCATGGGTCACTAATGTTTAATACCCATTCACCGTCGGCGGGTAAGGAGTTAAGAGCGCTCAAACTGTCCAACGGAGCCACCAAACCGGTGAGCGATGGATTTCCACTACACACGGGGTCATTTCCATCGTCATCGTAGGTACAATCCATATTGTCATTATCGCCACAAGCTTCGCGCATCAATACAATACTTGGACTACCAATAGAAGCAGGACCTTGTAAGGTAAGCGTCATGTCTTGAATGTACGTATGGGTAATATTTACGTTCACATTAATATCGCCAATGGTGTAGCCTCCTGTAATGGTCAAGGGTACACTAGCACTTGAATTAGCCACCGAATCGATAAAGGCGTTAGAGTAATCAGTTGCTTCAAAGGATTGATCACAACTAATAACACCTGTATCAAAACTGAATACAGTTGCAGTAGCCGCTACGCCTGTACCACAACGGTTGGAGGGAATAATTCGCCAAAAATAACGTGTTGATTGCTGTAAACCGGTCACCGTAAATCGGTTTAATGTGGTTGTTTCATTTACGGCTAATGTGCTAAAACTGCTGTCCGTAGAAGCTTGTACGGTATACGTTTCAGCATTGCTGTTGGCGTTCCAACGCAATACCGCTGAAGTCGATAATCCCGTTTGTCCGTTGGAAGGGCTATTTAACGTTAAGGGTTGTAAACTCGCATTAAAAATACGTAAGGTTTTAAAACGTGTTTCAGTCTCTGTTCCATTGTTTCCTGTAATTCCTACAAAGTATTCCCCTGGGGTTACATTGGCTAGGCCCGTTACGGTCATTGTAACTGTTCCAGAAGTATTTCGGCTTGGGGGATTAAAAGAGGCTGATGCACCTGCGGGCAATCCACTAGCTGAAAACGAGGTTGTTCCTCCGCCAGACTGCGTGTAATTGAAGGTATACGTCGCATTTTCATTGGCACACAACAATTGGTCACCACTGGTTGAATTGAGGGCAAATGTTGAACTTAACCCTGTGATGATTAGCGAATATTTTTGACTTCCTGTTACTAAAGTTCCTTTGTGCGAAATGGTAATGGTGTATTGTCCTGCAGCAGGTGTATCAATGCGAACCAATTCCACATTATCCACATCATTGTCACCCGTTCTTACCGCAGGATTGTTAGGATTTGGGGTCAATTTCCAAGGAAAGAATGTTGTTTCATTACGCGTGATACGAATATCCAAGTCGTTGACTAAAGCTTTGATGAATTCATTGGGCGTAGTACTTGTATTCATATTTCCGGGCAAATCGGTCCATGTTATAGAAGCGACCAAAGGCGTTGTTCCACTCGCATTTACAGTCATCGAAAACGTTTGGCCTTGGTTTAGATTTTCTTCCGACACCCAAGCGGTTAAGCCATTGCCGTTTAAGGTTTCAACCGCGCGTTTAGCATTGAGTAACCCCCAACCGAAAACAGCATCAGGTCCTACATTACCCGCATCATCGGCCGTATGACAAGCCAACCCTTTCAAGGTAGATGCACGCATAAAGGTGTTGTATAAATTTTTATAGTGTTGTTGTAAAAGCAAAAGAGTTCCTGCCACATTTGGAGACGCCATAGAGGTGCCCGATAATGTTGAAACAGCACCATTACTTGCATTACTCGTAGAGGTTAAACCTGAACCATTTCCAGTTATATCCGGTTTAATACGGAAATCATCTGTAGGCCCTTGACTACTTGAGCTGTTAATTGTGATAGTGCCCGCAGCTCCTGTAGTAGCATTAACTGTTACATCCTCGCAATTCGCTACGACTAAATTATTTTTACAAGTTTTGTTTGTGGTTAATTTATCAAAACCAAAAAATAAAGGATCAGAATTTGCGTTTGAAGTACCTTCATTTCCAGCGGAGGCTACTTGAAGGTAGTAGGGCGCATTGTAGGCCACTTCATCCCATGCAAATGAATCGGTAATGTATGCACCCACAATCCATCCCGGAATTGCGTTCCCTCCAGAGGAAATAGGAACACCATAAGAATGATTGGAAACCAACATACCCAATTGGATCTCAGAAATTGCTTCACTAATATCATCGGTCCAGTTGAAGGTTCGCGCTGTTGCTGCGGGCGCCATCCCTTTCACACTTGCTGGATTGGCCGAAGCGACCATGGTTCCTGTCACGTGGGTAGCATGAAGAATCGTACTTCCTGCAGGATCATCAACCACAGTTACTCGGTTCCCAAAAGCATTGTGAGTCGTGCGAACACCACCCCCATCCCATACACGGGCTACCATAGTTTCACCATTTAAGTTTAAGCCCATGGCGCCTCCAGTGTGTAAGAAATTTGCACGTGTAGCACGAGCCGCTGCGACATTATCCGTGCTGAAATACATCGGATATCCATCTGGCGTAAGTTTCATTAATTCGGAAAACGATCCGTTGGGCCCTTCAATTGTTAAAGGCCAACCATTAATTTTTGCTACAGTAATCGCTTTCTCTTTTTCAGAAGCTTGAAGACGGCGGTAATATTCTTGTCGCTCTTTTAATTTATCCATGTTATAAGTAGCCGTAATCGCAGCTACATCCTGGGGCGTTTGACCATATACATTAAGTCCACCAAGGAGGACAACCAGAGCAATGAAGGTTTTTTTCATAGCTAGAAGCATTTCAGTTTGTTGGTTAATTTCGGCAAATATAACAAACCTGCTAGTGTTTTAACATTAAACAAGTTGTATTATTTAATTATATACGATTTTTTTAGCAAAAAGGAATCCATTGTACAGATATTTTTTTACATCAAAGATTTATCCGTATTTTGAAAAAAATTACAACACATGGTACTTAGTAGATTTTGGTTGACCATTTTTATAGCTTCCATAGCCTTTACTGTTTTTGCTCTTTTCTCGGGAGACACCTATACTATTGATTCCATTTTGAATGGTAAAAAAGACGATCCGATATTGATTTCTGAGCGGTACTTGAACGACACGCCTTCGTTCATTCGCGATAGCATCGAAAAAGCCCCCGAAAAAACCATCGTGATTGACCGAGATACTTTGAATCCAGATACAACCTATGTGTACAAAAGTAAAACCGTTAAACTCTATTCAGGAGTACAAAAATCGGATGGATTGCTGCCCACGTGCAAAAACACGTTGATGGATATTATTCTGCCGTTGATTGCCTATTTGGCTTTTTTCTGCGGTCTTATGGAATTGCTCATTGTTTCTGGAGCCTCCGAGAAAATAGCAAAATGGCTCTCTCCTGTTTTTGCCAAAGTTTTCCCTTCCGTTCCCAAAAACCACGAGTCGATATCTTATATGACCTTGAATTTTGCCGCCAATTTCCTCGGACTCGATTCGGCTGCCACACCTTTTGGGTTGAAAGCCATGCAATCCTTGCAAGAAATTAATCCCGAAAAAGACAAAGCCAGTGACGCTCAAATCATGTTTATGTGTTTGCATGCGGCCGGACTTACCCTGATTCCTACCTCGATTATTGGCTATCGTGCCGCTCAAAACGCAACCAATCCCGCCGATGTGATGTTGCCGTGTATCATCACCTCTTTTATCGGTACTATTGCGGCGCTCATTATTGTGGGGATTCGCCAGCGCATCAACTTTTTCAGTGCGACGCTACTCGTTGCCATTATGTCTGTGGTGGCGGCGATTGTCGGACTTTTATTCTATATCAACGGTTTGGATTTGATTGGAAAAAGTTTCTTTACCGCCAATTTGTCCGGACTTATGTTGGTTGCCATTATTGGAGCCACGCTTATCTTTTCGTTTATTCACGAAAAAAAATTCACCGAAAAAGAAACCACCATTTTTGACGCCTTTGTCGAGGGTTCACGAAATGGAATCCAAACGGGTGTGAAAATTTTTCCTTATGTCCTCGCGATGTTGGTGGCTATTTCCTTCTTCCGAAATAGCGGTTTGTTTGAAATCATAAGCCGTTGGATTGCTATCGGATTTTCACAAATTGGGATTGCCAAAGACATTACCGATTCGCTTCCCGTGGCCATGCTGCGTCCGTTTAGTTCGGGCGGTTCCCGCGGATTTATGATTGATGCGATGCAAAACTTCGGTCCTGATTCGTTTACCGGTCGCTTGGTATGCATTTTCCAATGCAGCGCCGAAACTACCTTTTACGTGATTGCGGTGTACTTTGGCTCGGTCAATATTAAAAACACCCGCTACACCTTGGCAACCATGTTATTGGTAGATTTGATTTGTGTGGTTACCGCGATTATGGTGGCGAGTTGGTTTTTCGTACGATAATTCCAGTTCCAAAGCGGTATTAGTCAAATTTAGAACCATGTTAAATTGAACATAATCCCGGGATTCAATAGGAAGCTTCCGCGCATTTTCGTACTTTTACCTTTCTAAAACACCAACACAAAATGGACTTTTTATACCAAGATCCGTATCCGATTTTAAAAGACGATACACCTTATAAAAAATTGACTTCCGATTATGTGAACGTCGAAAAATTGGGCGACCGTGAAATTCTCTCCATCGATCCCAAAGGCTTAGAATTATTGGCAGAAGAAGCGATGAAAGACGTATCGTTTATGTTGCGTTCGTCGCATTTGCAAAAATTACGCAACATCATCGACGATCCCGAAGCCACCGACAACGACCGTTTCGTAGCCTATAATTTATTGCAAAATGCTGTAGTAGCCGTAAGTGGCGAATTGCCTTCGTGTCAAGATACAGGAACCGCGATTGTTATGGCCAAAAAGGGGGAAAACGTCTATACCGGTGCCGATGACGCCGAGTGGCTTTCCCGTGGTATTTTCAACACCTACCAAAACCGCAACTTGCGCTACTCGCAAATTGTACCGATAACGATGTTTGAGGAGAAAAACTCTGGTTCCAACTTGCCCGCGCAAATCGATATTTATGCGAAAAAAGGAAGTTCGTACGAGTTTTTATTTTTAGCAAAAGGGGGTGGTTCGGCCAACAAAACCTTTCTATATCAAAAGACCAAATCGTTATTGAATGAAAAGTCGCTGGAAGAGTTTATCCGTGAAAAAATCATGGATCTGGGAACTTCCGCTTGTCCACCGTACCACTTGGCCATTGTCATTGGCGGAACTTCGGCAGAAGCGAATTTAGCCGCTGTGAAAAAAGCCTCTGCCGGTTATTACGATAATTTACCAACTTCCGGGAACATGGCCGGTCAAGCCTTCCGCGATTTGGAGTGGGAAGCCCGTGTGCAACAAATCTGTCAAGAGAGTTCGATAGGTGCTCAATTTGGTGGAAAATACTTAACCCATGATGTGCGTGTGATTCGTTTACCGCGCCACGCCGCTTCGTGTCCTGTAGGCATGGGCGTTTCGTGTTCGGCCGACCGAAATATCAAAGGGAAAATTACCAAAGACGGGATTTACCTCGAGCAATTAGAAACCAATCCCGCACAATATTTACCGGCAACGGCACCGCATTTGGAAGAACCGGTGGTGGTGAATTTAAACCGACCCATGAAAGAAGTTTTGGCCGAGTTGTCGCAATACCCCATCAAAACCCGCTTGAAATTAAATGGAACCTTGATTGTAGCCCGCGACATCGCCCACGCAAAAATCAAAGAATTGTTGGATGCCGGTCAGCCGATGCCCGAATATTTCAAAAACCATCCCGTGTATTATGCGGGTCCGGCGAAAACCCCACAAGGCATGCCATCGGGAAGTTTCGGTCCGACTACTGCGGGTCGCATGGATGTGTATGTGGAAGAATTCCAAAAACACGGCGGCAGCATGATCATGTTGGCCAAAGGAAACCGTGGCAAAGAAGTCATGAACGCTTGCAACACCTACGGCGGCTTCTATTTGGGCTCCATTGGTGGTCCGGCGGCGATACTTGCCAAAGAAAATATCCTATCCGTTGAGGTAGTTGATTTCGAAGAATTGGGCATGGAAGCCGTACGCAAAATCGAGGTCAAAGACTTCCCCGCGTTCATTATTACCGATGATAAAGGAAACGATTTCTTTGCGGCATTGAGCCACTAGTTTTAGAGAAAAGAGAAAAGAAACAAGAAGAAAGAAGCCTGTATATCGAAAGATGTACAGGTTTTTTTAGGGTCTTTAAATTTCTAATTAGTGTAATGGCATTATAAAAGGTATTCCCAAAAATTGTCGCGATGCACGACATGTGTATTTTTGGGATGATATTTTTCAGTAAAAGACTTTGTGAATTTTACTTTTTTTAGGGGATTGAATTTTATTTCATAGGCGGAAATTTCATTTTCAATTATTTCGATAAAATCAATCTCTGCTTGCTGTGCGTTTCTCCAATAATGTGTTTTACCATAAAATCCATTGTATTTTAACTGCTTCATTTTTTCACTAATAAAAAAGTTTTCAAACAAAGCGCCAACGTCTTGCCTGCTTTGCAATGGATTAAATTGACCGATGATAGCATTTCGTATGCCATTATCATAAAAATATATTTTTGGTTTTGCAGTGATTTCATTCCGTTGGTTTGTCGAAAAAGGATGCAATCTAAAGATGACATATACTTTTTCTAACAAATCAATATAATTCACAACAGTCATGCGATCTACGCCCAATATTTTTGCCAATTCGTTGTAGGAAACCTCACTTCCGAGTTGTAATGCCAATGCATTTAATAATTTTAAAAGTAAATCAGGCTTTTTGATGTTGACCAATTCCAAGATGTCTTGATACAAATAACTGCTCGAAAGTTGCAGTAATATCTTTTGTTTGTTTTGCTCTGTAACTACTTCAGGATACATTCCGTAGATTAGAAATTCTTCTAATCGGGCATAAGCATTGGCAAATGTATAATGATTTCTAACTTCATTCCACGATAATGGAAACAGTTGATGTTCCCATTTTCTTCCCGTAAGGGGTTCATTTATTTGATTGCCCAAATCCAATGAAGACGACCCTGTAAGTATAAATTGCTTGTTTAATTTCGCATCAACTAACATTTTTATGGCCAAACCGACATTCTCAATTCGTTGCGCTTCATCAATGACAATGGTATCATAATCGTTTACCCATTGAAGTAAAAATTGGAAATTAGCTTGTGCAAATTGTAATCGTGTTTGTGGGTCATCACCATTTAAAAAAAGTGTTTTTTTCCCAGTAACGATTTTTTCAATCAGCGTCGTTTTTCCAACTTGTCGAGGGCCAACAACAACAATCACTTTTTTATAATTGTAATCGGCTACTATATTTTGAGTTAGCGTTCTTGATATCATACTACAAATGTAGTAAATTATGCTTTAAACCCTAAAAAATTATAAAATATTGCTATTGCAACCCTAAAATCATATATTTTTATCTTTAAAATCGTATCGTAGTTGTGCCCAAGTAGTTGGGTTGTCTATTCGACATATAGTACCAAACCTTTTAAATAATGCCCTTCCGGATGGTAAATATTGGTGGGATGATCAGGTCCTTGGGTGAGTTTGTGTAACACGCGAATGGTGCGTCCCGACTCGATAGCGGCGGCGGCAACGGTATTGTAAAACAACACATCGTCAATCACTTGCGAGCAAGAAAAAGTAAATAAAATGCCTTTGGGTGCTAGCGCTTTGAGTCCGGCCACATTCAAGCGTTTGTAGGCTTGCGTCGCAGTGTGTTTACTTTTGATACTTTTGGCAAAGGCAGGTGGATCCAAAACAATCACGTCGTAGTGTTGGTGGTGACTGCGCATAAATTCAAAAACATCTGAAGCAACTGCGGTATGGCTGGCTCCCGGAAAATTCAATTCCATATTTCGGGAAGCAAGATCCACGGCTTTTTGGGAAATATCGACAGAAGTGACCAATTCAGCGCCAGCTTCCATGGCATAGATAGAGAAACCGCCCGTATAGCAAAAGGTATTGAGTACTTTTTTGTCTTTGGAAAAAGAACCCAATAATTTACGATTGTCGCGTTGGTCCAGGAAAAATCCGGTTTTCTGTCCTTCGACCCAGTTTACATGAAAGGAAATGCCGTTTTCTTGAGCGATAGTTTCGGGGGTATTCCCGAATAGGAAATAATCCGTTCCCGTTTGGGGTAAGGTGCCGCTACTTTTGCAATAGATGGTTTCACAATGTTCGGGAAATGCCTGTTGGATGGCCTGTGCAATGGCTTCCATCGCTTGGAAAATTCCGGTGGAATGCGCTTGTATGACCCAATGGTTGTGGTAAAAATCGATGATGAGTCCGGGAATCCCATCGCCTTCGCCGTGAATCACACGAAAGGCATTGGTTTGGGTGAAGTCCAAAATCTGTTGGCGCATTGTCCAAGCGGCTTGGAGTTTTTCTTTCCAAAAATCCGGGGTAAACGGTTCGGCACCAAACGTGAGTAAGCGCACCGAGATACTGCCTTTATCACTGAAATATCCCGTACCTAAATGTTCGTTGTGCGCATCGACCACATCCACGAGTTCGCCGTCGTTCAATTCTTGGGTTACACCATAAATCGCCCCGCTAAACACCCAGGGGTGGCGGCGTTGAATGGATTTTTCTTTTCCTTTTTTTAAAATAACTTTTGGAAGCATAGTAATGTGTCAATTAGGCAATGAGACAATGTGTCAATTTAATTTGTCAATGTGAAAATCTGTCGATGTGCCAATTCCTTCAATTATTAATTGGCATACTAGCTAATTGCCTCATTGGCTCATCTTTTTGCTAGTTGAAATTATTTTATTTGTGATTTTTAAAATATCAAATACTTCAGACAATAATTCCTCTGTATTTGGATAGTTCTCCAATTCGTTGCAAAGAAATAACCAAAATTCAGTTTCATCTGCTTCTTTCATTGCAATTTTCATTTTATGGATAAAATCTGCTTTACTTTCAGAATTTTGGGCCTCTTTAATGTTAGCACCAATAGAAGTTCCTGATTTTAGCAATTGGTTGGCAATTACATATTTTTTATTTTCTTCTAAAATGGTACAGTATTGGACTATTTTTTTTGCAAATCCAAATGATTTAAGAAGAATTAAATTCTCTTTGTATTTCTCTTGAAATGTTATCATGGCTTATATGTTTAATGTGTCAATGTGTCAATGTGTCAATGTGCCGATGAGGCAATGAGGCAATGAGGCAATGTGCCGATGTGTCAATAAACTAATTGGCACATTGACTCATCGGCATATTGACTAATTAAAAAACCATCTCCGGCACTTCGCCATCAATGATTAACTCCGCTTCGGTCGCTTGGATGATTTCGTCTACGCTTACCCCGGGAGCGCGTTCCAACAATTTGAAACCGTTGGGAGTGACTTCCAGTACAGCCAATTCGGTTACGACTTTTTTCACACAGCCGACACCGGTTAGGGGTAAGGTGCATTTTTTCAAAATCTTACTTTCCCCTGCTTTGTTTACGTGCATCATGGCCACAATGATATTCTCAGCAGAGGCCACCAAGTCCATCGCGCCCCCCATTCCTTTCACCATTTTACCTGGGATTTTCCAGTTGGCAATATCTCCGTTTTCGGCCACTTCCATAGCGCCCAAGATGGTTAAGTCCACTTTTTGCGCGCGAATCATTCCGAAACTGAAAGCCGAGTCAAAGAAACTCGCCCCCGGTAAGGTCGTGATGGTTTGTTTACCTGCGTTGATGATGTCGGCATCTTCTTCGCCTTCAAAGGGAAACGGACCCATACCGAGTACGCCGTTCTCCGATTGAAATTCGACCGAAATATCGGTGCGAACATAGTTTGCGACTAAGGTTGGAATCCCAATACCGAGATTCACGTAGTAGCCGTCTTGTACTTCTTTTGCAATGCGTTTTGCAATTTGGTTTTTATCTAAAGCCATAGTTGATGTGTCGATGTGTCAATGTGTCAATGAGTCAATGAGTCGATGTGTCAATGAGTCAATTTCACTAGTATTGTCTCATTGCCGTATTGTCACATTGGCTAATTATTTCTGCCTTACCGTTCGTTGTTCAATTCGTTTTTCAAATTTTTCACCTTGGAAAATACGTTGTACCATGATGCCTGGAATATGAATTTCGTTGGGGTCAAGGGTTCCCGCGGGGACTAATTCTTCCACTTCTGCGATGGTGATTTTGGCTCCTCCAGCCATGACGGCATTAAAGTTTCGGGCAGTTCCTTTGAAAATAAGGTTCCCGGCTTCGTCGCCTTTCCATGCTTTTACGATGGAAAAATCGGCTTTGTAGGCCAATTCCATAACGTGCATTTTCCCGTTGAATTCACGGGTTTCTTTACCCTCTGCCACTTCCGTTCCGTAGCCTGCTGGCGTGAAGAAGGCTGGAATTCCGGCTTGGGCGGCACGGCATTTTTCGGCAAGAGTACCCTGAGGAGTGAGTTCGACTTCGAGTTCACCCGACAACATTTGACGTTCAAATTCGGCATTTTCACCTACATAGGACGAAATCATTTTTTTGATTTGGCGTTTTTGAAGCAACAGTCCAAGGCCAAAATCGTCCACGCCCGCATTGTTGGAAATACAAGTCAGGTTGGTTGTTCCTTTTTGTACCAATTCGGCAATACTATTCTCGGGAATACCACAAAGTCCGAAGCCGCCCAACATGATCGTCATGCCGTCTTCGATGCCTTGAAGGGCTTCGGTAACCGAGTTTACTTTTTTATTAATCATGAAGAAAAATCGTTGGTTTGTGGCGTAAATTTAGGAAATAAAGCCCAAGAATAGGGGAAAGCGCCATAAAAAAATCCTGCCCAATTTTGAGCAGGATTTGGTATTTAGCCCTGATGGAAGCGGCATCCCCGTAACGAAGTGGAGGGATACAGCGGACAGCAGGAAATAGCTCCTAATTAAATCCCATTAAATTCATCCAAATTTTGATCGTCAACAGGATCCACAGCGGTGGAATCATCCGGTGTTGAAGCACTACGCGGACTCCAACAGTCCACTTTGATATTGAATCCTTCGGGTTTTATGAATTCGTCTTTGGAGACTTGTAAGTCGGGATCTTCGTAGCATTTTTCCATAAAGTACCCCCAAATCGGTAAGGCTGCTGTTGCTCCTTGACCGTAGGTGATGCTTTTGAAACGGGCCGATCGGTCTTCACAACCTACCCAAACGCCTGTGGCTAAGTTGGGTACCATTCCAATAAACCAACCATCGGATTGATTTTGAGAAGTTCCTGTTTTCCCCGCAATAGGGTTCGTAAACATGTAGGGATATCCCGTCCAACGCGTGTCGCCACTACCGCCGGATTGGGTTCGTAAACGCACACCCGAACCTTCATCGGTTACGCCTTCTAATAATTTGATTACCGCAAATGCAATGTCTTTATTTAACACATCGTGTGATTCAGGAACGGGTTCGTAAATTACAGCCCCATTTTTATCTTCGATACGTTGGATAAATTGCGGTTTGATGTAAACCCCTTGATTGGCAAAGGTTGAATAGGCCGCCACCATATCTTGTACGGTAATATCTACTGCCCCCAGCGCAATCGAGGGTTGCATGGGGATTTCGGTGGTTACGCCTAGTTTTTTGGTGAGTTCAACTACAGGTTCGGGACCGGTTTTGTCAATCAACTTCGCCGATACGGTATTGATGGAATAGGCCAGCGCTTTCTTCAAGGTCACCATGCCTCGGTATTGGTGGTCGGAGTTGCGCGGTTCCCAATCCTCGGTCACATTGTGTTTTCCTTTGCGAATCATAAACGGCCCGTCGATGATGGTATCACAAGGCGACATGCCCAATTGTTCGATGGCTGTAGCATAGACAAAGGGCTTGAAGGTCGAACCCACTTGGCGGGCGCCTTGCCCTACGTGGTCGTATTGAAAATATTTGTAATTGATACCGCCCACCCAAGCTTTGATGTGCCCTGTTTGGGGTTCCATCGCCATCATACCAGCTTGCAAGAAATGTTTGTAATACCGAATAGAATCCAAAGGTGTCATTAGGGTATCACGTTCTCCCTGCCAGGTAAAGATGGTCATTTTGGTTTTTTTCTTGAACGAAGCTATAATTTCCTCATCCGTTTTTTCATCAGCTTTCAGGATACGCCAACGTTCGGAATTACGCATGGCTTGGTTGATGATTTTGTTGGTTTCGGCGGGCGTGATGTTCACAAATGGCGCATTTTTGTTTTCTTTTTGTTGTAAAAAGAATTCCTCTTGTAAATTTTTCATGTGCTCCCGAACGGCCTCTTCGGCGTGTTCCTGCATTTTGGAATCGAGTGTGGTGTAGATTTTTAAGCCGTCGCCGTAAATGTCATATTCTTCATCGTCACGTTTGTGTTCTTTCACCCAATTTTTCATATAATCCCGAAGGTATTCACGAAAATAGGTAGCTAAGCCTTCGTAGTGACTTTCGGGACGAAAATCGAGTTTGATGGGCTGTTTTTCCAATAGATTTTTCGCCGCAGTTTCGAGTTTTTTATTGCGAACCATTTGCCCCAATACCACATTTCTTCGTTTTAAAGAGCGCTCAGGAAAACGTTTTGGGTTGAATCGCGACGGATTGGTAAGCATCCCTACCAGTGTAGCACTTTCGTTGATGGTAAGGTCTTTGGGTTCTTTGTTAAAATAGACTTTTGCAGCCGAACGAATACCCACGGCACCGTTCACAAAATCGACTTGATTAAAGTACAAAGCGATGATTTCATCTTTGGTATACTGGCGCTCTAAACGTACAGCAATGATCCATTCTTTGGCTTTTTGAACCACACGGAATGGTAAAAATTTAGACCCTTCACCATGAAACAATAACTTGGCCAACTGTTGGGTAATCGTACTGGCTCCTCCGTTGGCTCCCAATCGTGCCGCTGCGCCAAAAGTTCGCTTGGCATCGATACCCGAATGCTCATAAAAACGTTCATCTTCTGTGGACACCAAGGCATCTACTAAATGTTTTGGGAGGTCTTTGTATTTTACTGCCGTTCGGTTTTCATTGTAAAACTTCCCCAACACCACGCCATCGCTTGAAATGATTTCTGTGGCTAAGTTGGAGTTTGGATTCTCCAAGTCTTCAAAAGAAGGCATGGCTCCAAAAAGGCCCCACGAGGCAAAAAGAAAAAACAAGAATACACTCCCTAGTGTGTAAAAAAACAAACGCCAAAACTTTTTTTGGTAGTACTTGATGTCTTTTGTGACAGGCTGGGGTTTCGGGGATTGATTTGCCATAATTATTCGGTCGTTTCTATTCTAAATCCAACTTCCGTAATGCCGTTTAAACGCTCAACGCCGGGGACTTTTCCCGTTTCTCGTAAGGCATGTTGAATATGTACTTTATAGTTTCCTTTTTGATCAAAAGTGAACTTCTCTTTGTAAAAAAGCTTATTTTCTTTGACATCGCTAAAACCATCGCCCATCAAACTTCCATCGGGGTGTGCCATTTTGTATTCTAGGGTGTCTACCAACACTTTTCGATTGGGTTGTTCGAGTGAAACAATCACAAAAAGATTGTCAAACGGATAGTCTTTGTTGTCGCGGATATTTAAAAACAAGTTGTATTTTTTATCTGTCTCCAACTTCGGTAAATTGAAATGCACAATACTGTCTTTGTGCCATGCATTGCCCACTGATTTGTATTCGTCAAATACACCGTTTTTGTCGCACGACGCGCAACATATCAATAGCCCTAAAAAGAGTAAACTAGTTCGTACCTTCATTGTTTTTGCTCTCATTCGAATTGCCACGATTTCTGTTTCCGGGACGTTTTTTGTTCCGTTTATTCCGATTGTTTGCGCGTTGTTCGCCTGTATTGGGTTGCCCTTGTGCTTGAGGTGCGGAACTGTCTTTAGGCTGGCCCTGTTGTTGCGCCGGACGGTTTTGGGGGTTGCGTTGCGGCTGCGTGTTGCGTTGCCCTGCGTTTTTATCCGGACTCGCCGCACGGGCTTGGCCTTCTACTACAGCACCTTCTCGGCCTTTTCCTTTATTTCGATTTTTGCTCTTGCTACGATTTTTCTTTTTGGGCTGGTCAAATCGGGTGATGCTTTCTTGACCGACCACATTATTGTATGTTTTTTCAACTTCTTGCTCTACTTCAACGGTGTAATCTTCTAAGGATGTTGCGAGACCGCCCTCTTTATTCAAGGAAATAATTTCTTTCACTTGTTCGGTACTCAACACATGCCAAGCCGCAAAATTATCGGTATACGCATACCACATCAACCCTTTGAAGATATCTTGTTTTTGACAAACCGCATCGCCTTTTTCCGTTTTCAACTTGGTTTCGTAATCAGGGAAGTCACGCAAAGCATCCATGTAGGTGTCCAATTCAAAATTGAGACAACATTTCAATTTACCACATTGTCCCGCCAATTTCTGCGGGTTCAACGACAATTGTTGGTAGCGTGCTGCCGAAGTATTCACACTGCGAAAATCGGTCAACCAGGTCGAACAACACAATTCGCGTCCACAGGAGCCAATGCCGCCCAAGCGCGAAGCCTCTTGACGAAAACCGACTTGCTTCATTTCGATGCGAATCTTAAACTCCGAAGCGTAATCCTTAATCAATTGACGGAAATCCACGCGATCACTAGCGGTATAGTAAAATGTTGCTTTGGAACCGTCGCCTTGGAATTCAATATCCGAAATTTTCATTTCCAAATTCAGACGAATTGCCAATTCACGCGCGCGAACCTTCATCGGCTCCTCGCGATCGCGTGCTGCACTCCAAATATCAATGTCTTTTTGGGATGCTTTTCGGTACACTTTTAGCACCTCTGCCGAATGGTGATCGACCCCCTTTTTTTTCATTTGAATTTTAACCAACTCCCCCGTCAAGGTCACAATACCAACATCATGCCCCGGAGACGCCTCCGTAGCTACAATGTCGCCGATGCTTAACGTTAGTTTTTCTGTGTTGCGGTAAAATTCTTTACGCCCGTTTTTGAAACGAACTTCCACACAGTCAAATGGAGCTTCCCCAGAAGGCAAACTCATGTTGGCTAACCAATCAAATACTGTAAGTTTGTTGCAGCTATTGGCGCCGCAAGTGCCATTATTTCCACATCCTTTGGCTCCGTCACTTTTTGACGAACCACAGGAACAGTTTGTACATGCCATAAGAAAATATATATTGATCGTCGACAGTAATCCATCGACTACGTTTACCCTAAACGATTTGTTGGTAAAGATAGTATTTTTTCAATTATGGAAAATGCAAAAAAGGGGGAAGCTGTGGAAAACAAAATCGCCTGACTTCCAGCGAAATCAGGCGAAAAAGTAAGCTATTTTTTTAATTTAAAATCAAATACACTTTGTCGGATAAGCGTACCCGTGACGGAACTGCAAACGTGACTTTGTCGCCCGCCTGCGCTTTGTCGCCCAACACACCATTGACGTGAAGGGTTTCCAGCGTGAGTTCCATTTCGCCCGTGGTCGGTCCCACAATAAGGAGGCGATCACCTTTTTGCAGTGCGCCATTTTGCATTTCTACCAAACCGATACCGGCTTTTACGTAGTAATGCGCCACTTTGCCCAAAAGTGTTTTTTTCACCCGACGTTTCGGACTAATTTTTTGGCGAATGTTCGTAGTCGCTTTAGCGAGCGGTACTTCCGGTAATTCCCCCGAATGCTTGAATTTTAGTTTTTCCGATTTCCCTTTGCGGAAGACTTTGTTGCCCACTTGGATTCCTTTGCGCAATTTTACTTGCTCTGCCAAAGGAAGGTGAATGATGTCCAGGCATTCTTGCGAACAACAATTTTCCATCGCAGCCTTGCATTCGTCACATTGAATAAATAACAAATGACAGCCATCGTTCACGCAATTGGTATGATCGTCACACGGTTTCCCGCATTGGTGACATTGTGCGATAATATCATCGGTGATGCGCTCGCCCAAACGATGGTCAAACACAAAGTTCTTTCCGATGAATTTACTTTCCAGTCCTTCTTCTTTGATTTGTTTGGCGTAGTTAATAATGCCGCCTTCCAACTGGAATACATTTTTAAAACCTTGATGCTTGTAGTACGCACTCGCTTTTTCACAACGAATACCGCCCGTGCAATACATCACCAGGTTTTTACTTTCTTTAAAATCTTTTAATTGCTCGTTGATAATCGGCAACGATTCGCGAAAGGTTTCCACATCAGGTGTAATCGCACCTTTAAAATGGCCCACTTCACTCTCATAATGATTACGGAAATCGACCACTATCGTATTCGGATCGTCCAAAATCGCATTAAATTCACGGGCATTCAAGTGCACACCTTTATTGGTTACATCAAAAGTAGCGTCGTTGAGTCCGTCGGCTACAATTTTGTGTCTCACTTTTATCGTCAACTTCAAAAACGAGAAATCATCGTGCTCCACGGCCACATTCAACCGAATCCCACGCATAAAATCATAAGCTTCTAAGGTTTCCCGAAAGGCCTCAAAATGTTCGGCAGGAACACTCATCTGCGCATTAATTCCTTCGTGAGCCACATAAATACGACCGAGCGCATCAAGGGCATTCCAGGCTAAAAATAAATCGTCGCGAAATTGTTGAGGGTTTTCGATTTTGGCGTACGCATAGAAAGATAATGTCAACCGTTGTTGACCCGCTTCTTCGATTAATTGAGCTCTTTCCTCTGCGCTTAATGTGTTGTACAGTTGCATGCTATAAACGTATTAAGGGAGTTAAACGAATTCACAATGGCGGAATTCGAGGGCAAAGGTATTGTTTTATTTGAATTTTCCAACTTTGGGCGCATCCCTAAAGGGTCGGGCTATCCGCTACAATCTTTTGGGAAACCCAAAAGGATTTTCGCTACTATCCCTTGCGCGAAGTGCTATAAAGATTGTTTATTGCAGAGCTAACGTTATTTTTTACTACATATTTCGTTTTATTCATGGTACCTTCCGCAGTAAAAAGCTGTAAGGCCACCCCTTTTTTTAAATCCCGACTTGCCGTTGCTGTTGACAAATCTTTAAAAAGGTTCAGGTAATCTTTTCGAGTAAATTCCTTTATCCCCAAACTTAAAAAGTAGTCCAATCGATCAATGTCTTTCAAAATGCGTTGGTTGTAATTTAATATGGCCCCCAAAGATTGATCAATTACATCGAGCATGTATTCGATAAATACGGTAGATTTTCCAGTATTATCGCTATCTTCCAATGCTTTGTAATAGAGCGATTGTGTTTTTTGAATCAAACTTTCAAAGGGAAGAAACTCAAATATGGGATAAGTTTCTTTTAAAATCATCGTTTGCCATAACCGTCCCATACGTCCATTACCATCTAAAAAAGGATGGATGAATTCCAATTCATAGTGAAAAACACAACTTTTTAATAGGGGCAATTCTTCGCTATCGTTGAGATAATCAAACAAATCTTTCATCAAAAATGGGACATTTTCGTGAGGTGGTGCTAGATGATGAACGTTTCCCCCTTTTACAATCCCCACGGCTTGTTTTCTGTATTTTCCGGGAGTATCAATAAGCCCCAACATCAAGTCGGCATGCGCTTGTAAAAAACTCGCTTCAGATTGGTAATCATAGTTATTTAAATCATCATACACTTTAATTGCATTGACAACTTCTTGAATGTCTTTTTTTGGACCCACGACATGTTTTTCCTCAATAATAGCGGTAATTTGGTCCTCTGTTAAGGTGTTCCCCTCAATTTTTAAAGAAGAATGTATGGTTTTAATACGATGCTGCTTTCGCAGTTGTGGTGTTTGTTTCACAAGAAAGTTCGCATTAACCACCCCAATTTTCTCTGAAATTGAAGTCAGTAATTGCAAAATTTTGGGCGTAATATCATAGGGAGGTTTCATTGATAGTATCATTTGATAGTATCAAAAGTACAAATAGTTTAAATATAGTTCCTTATTTTCCATAAAAAAACCCCCAACGGTTACCATTGAGGGTTGTTTTTAATTTTTTAGTCGCTTAGCAGAATTCACTATACGCATCTTTTAAGTTTTCAGCAATCATCTCAGCCGGACGCCCTTCAATGTGGTGACGTTCCAACATGTGAACCAATTCCCCGTCTTTGAACAATGCCATACTCGGCGAAGAAGGAGGGAATGGGAACATGTGTTGACGTGCCGTATCCACCGCTTCGCGATCAACACCTGCAAAAACCGTAATCAAATGATCGGGTTTTTTGTCGCCATCCAAACTCATTTTTGCTCCTGGACGGGCATTACGAGCCGCACAACCGCAAACAGAGTTCACCACCACCAACGTGGTTCCGTTTTGTTTAATTGCATTTTCTACCGCATCGGCAGTATATAAGTTTTGAAAACCAGCGTCTGTCAATTCCGCACGCATGGGGTTTACCATTTCTTCTGGATACATAATCGTTGAATTTGAAATTAATGTAATTGGCTTTTCAGCGGTACAAAGATAAATCAAAATTTACAACACAAATGAAAAGGAAATCCTAAAGAATCAGTTCTTTATTTCGAAATTGATTCAAAAAAGGAACGAGTTTTTCCCAATCCCCTTCTTGCGCTTGCAACTGTTTGATGAAAGCACTCCCCACTATGGCACCCCGACTGTAGGTTGTCGCCAACTCAAAAGTTTCCCGATTGTGAATGCCAAATCCGGTCAAACAAGGATTTCGCAACTGCATCGCAGCAATTCGTTCAAAATAGGCTGTTTGTGCAGTCAAACTTGCCTCACTTCCCGTGATGCTATTGGAGGCAACTTGATACATAAATCCTTCGCTCAGCCGATCAATCTCACGAATGCGCACTTCAGCGGTTTCGGGTGTAATCAGGAAAATCGGAGCGATACCCAAGCGCTCGTAGTGAATTTTCAAGTTTTTTTCAAAATAATCCAAGGGCAAATCAGGGAGCAATACGCCATCAACACCTACTTGGGCACACGCTTCCAAAAAAGCAATTTCTCCCATTTGCAACACCGGATTCAAATACCCCATCAACACCACGGGAATCGTTACTCGATCGCGCAAGTTTTTTAATTGCTCAAATAAAACGGAGAGTGTCATTCCATTTTCAATGGCTTGCGAGCTGCTCGCTTGAATTAAAGGGCCGTCCGCCAGGGGATCCGAAAACGGGAAGCCTATCTCGAGACTGTCCACGCCTTGTTGTTCTAAAAATTCGGCCAAAGGGATAGTCGCGTCTAGCGTTGGAAAGCCTGCCGTGTAATAAATGGAAAGTAAGGGTTTTGGTCCCTTTTCCATCAGGGTTTGAAGTCTATTTTTCATACGTTAGAAAGGGGATTAATGTGGCTAAATCTTTATCGCCGCGACCGGATAAATTCACGACTACTATTTCGTCGGGTTGTAATTGCATCTTTGGCAAGTAAGCCAATGCATGCGCCGATTCAAGGGCCGGTAAAATACCATCCAACCGCGCCAATTGCAAGGCTGCTGCCACGGCTTCTTCATCGGTGACAGAAACCACTTTGGCCAGTCCCGTGGCACTCAAATGCGCATGAACAGGACCAATTCCCGGATAATCCAATCCGGCCGAAATGGAATGGGGTTCGACAATTTGTCCATCATCGGTTTGAATTAAAAAGGTCTTACTCCCATGAATAATCCCTTTTTTTCCTAAAGCAATGGTAGCGGCAGTTTTTCCTGAATCAACACCCAATCCGCCCGCTTCTACCGCAATCAACTGGGTCTTGGGATTTCCAATAAAATGATAAAAAGCACCAATGGCATTGCTCCCGCCGCCTAAACAGGCGATTAAATAATCGGGTGCTGCTTGACCGGTTTCTTGTTTCAATTGCACCTGAATTTCTTCACTAATCACCGATTGAAATCGAGCCACCATATCGGGATAGGGATGCGGTCCCACCGCCGAACCAATGACATAATAGGTGTCCACAGGATGGTTAATCCAAGCGCGAATGACTTCGTTAGTGGCATCTTTGAGGGTCCGACTGCCACTCGTTGCAGGGACGATTTTTGCTCCCATCAAACGCATACGTTCCACATTGGGCTGTTGCCGCTGGATGTCGATTTCGCCCATATAAATTGTACATTCCATACCCAATAGTGCACAGGCTGTAGCCGTAGCAACACCGTGTTGTCCCGCACCGGTTTCGGCAATAATGCGTTTTTTTTGTAATCGTTTGGCCAACAATACTTGGCCAATAGCATTGTTGATTTTGTGCGCGCCTGTATGATTCAAATCCTCCCGTTTCAGGTAAATTTTCCCTCCGAAGTGCGCCGATAAATTTTTGGAGAAAAACAAGGGCGTAGGCCGACCTACATAGGATTTTAACAAGTCTTGAAATTCCCGCTGAAAGTCTGGATCGTGCAAATGAAACAAATATTGATCTTGCAATTCCTTGACATTGGGATACAACATTTCTGGAACAAAAGCGCCCCCAAATTCGCCATAATACCCAGCTGCATCGGGTTGGATACCCGAGTTTGTTTTTCGTGTTAATGCCAAAACTTCAGCCACTAAATCCAAATTTTTGTGGTGATTTTCCTTTTCCAATTTACTATTACAATCCAGGATTTCTACCTTGGGAATTGGAGAATTTAAAAAGGTTTTTACTTCGACCACACCCAAACCACCACTTAATATTAGAGGTGTGTCAAAGGGATAATCGTTGAGTATTTCCCATGGAAACGATTGTCCGCTTCCTCCATAGTTCGGCGTTGCCGTGTCAAATAAAAAGTAGTCACAATAAGGAAGATAATCGCTTAATTGTGAAAAATCAAATCCAGCATCTACACCAAACGCTTTGATGATTCGCATTCCTTTTGCTTTCAAAAAGGCACAGTCTTCAGGGGTTTCCTCTCCGTGCAACTGAATGTAGTCGAAGGCGAATTGGGTTTGAATAGATATAATTTGGTCCCGATCTTCATTGACAAAAACCCCAACTTTTTGGGTCGATTTCGGGAGATTGGCAATTCCTTTGGGATCGAAATTCGTTCCGACATACCGTTTTGATTTGGGATAAAAAATAAATCCCACAAGGTCAGGTTGCTCTGAAACTACAGCGGCTATATTTGTGGGGTCAAACAGCCCACATATTTTAATTTTCATCGTAAGTTGTGTATAAATTGTTGGCAATATTCTCCAGGATTTTCCTGTTTCATAAACTGTTCCCCGATTAAAAAACCATGGAATCCGTGTTGTTGTAAATAGCGAAGGGTTTCTTCAGCATCAATCCCACTTTCTGCAATTTTGAGGCAATTTTCGGGGATTTTTTTTCCAAGAGCGATGCTGTGATGGAGGGCAACTTCAAACGAATTGAGATTGCGGTTATTAATCCCCACAATATCGACCAACTCTGGATTGATTTTTTCAAGTTCTTCTTCCTGATGCAGTTCGAGCAATACTTCGAGACCCAATTGATGTGCCTCCACTGTTAATCGTTTCAAGGCTTCTCCCGATAAAATTCGGGCAATTAACAGGATGGCATCGGCCCCCATGGCTTTGGATTCCCAAAGTTGGATTTCGTCCAAAATGAAATCTTTACGCAACAGCGGAATGGGGTTGTTTGCACGTGCTACAGCAAAATCGTTGGGCTGCGCTCCAAAAAAAGGCGCATCCGTCAATACGGAAATTCCTGCAACGAGTCCGGCCGAATAGCCTGTAGTGATCGCTTCCACATCGGCATGGGCATGGATGACACCTTTTGAGGGGGATTGACGTTTAAATTCGGCAATAATCCCGCCAGTAACTGAGTTTTCAATGCTCTTTTTCAAAGATCGCGTGGCACTATTGAACAACGGTTGCTCTTCAAAAAAACGGTTTGAAAAATGGGTTTTCAAATAGGCAATTTCTTGCTTTTTACTTTGTACAATGGTATCTAGTAGGTTCATGCGATTGATTTTAACTGGTTGAGTACATTGGCTGCTTTCAAATTCAGGAGGGATTCGTTTGCGATTTGATAAGCCGTTTCAAAAGTATATTCGGGATAATAGGTGAGTAAGGCCATCGCCGCATTGGAACAAACCACACGATTTTGTTCAGGGGTGCCTTTGCCTTTCAAAATTTGGGTAAAAATATGTGCAGCTTCGGCGACTGTTTTTCCACCATCCAACGCGTCTAAGGCAACGGGTTCCAGGTGCAAGTTTTCAGCCGTAATAAAGGACTCGCCTTTTGGATGAATGACTTTCACCGTATCGGTTAAGGTAATTTCATCACAACCGCTTAATCCATAAAGAATGCGGTATTGCACTCCTTCTTCTTGTAAAATGTAATGGTACATTCGCGCCAATTCCAAATTAAAAACACCTGTCATTTGTACTTTGGGTTGCGCCGGATTAACCAAAGGGCCAAGTTTGTTAAATAAGGTTTTAAGGCCAAGTTCTTTTCGAATGGCGCCAACATTTTTTAAAGCCGGATGAAATAAAGGCGCATGCAGAAAGGTTAAGTTGGTGGTAGCCAATTGCTCCTCAATGATTTTAGGATCCGTGGGGAAACTCACACCCAATTCCTCCAAAACATTGGAAGATCCCGAGATGGAAGACACCCCATAGTTTCCATGTTTGGCCACGGGTACACCAGCGCCAGCGACAACAAATGCAGTTAAAGTCGAAATATTAAAGGTGTTTTTGCCATCACCGCCTGTACCACAAACATCCATGGGGTGGTAGGCCGAAAGGTCAATGCGGTCACATTGGGAGATCAACGCTTCGCGAAATCCAATGAGTTCGGGCAACGTAATCGCACGCATATTAAAAACAGTCATGAAGGCTGCAATTTGTGTCGGATTGACCGTTCCTGAAGTAAGGGTAAGCATGGCTTCTCTAGCGGCTTCGCGACTTAGGGTTTGGTGCGTAAATAAATAATCCAGTAACGTTTTCATAAGTTTAATTTTTAATCCAATTGGAAATAAGGGTTTTACCGTGTTCGGTGAGAATGGATTCGGGATGAAATTGAACGCCCCGCCAAGGGAACCCTTTATGTTTGATTGCCATAATGTTGTGTTGTTCATCAAAAGCCAATACGTCAAGGGAATTGGGCACACTATCTTCAGCGACCACCCAAGAATGGTAATGGCCAATTTGGAATGTTTTGGGTGTAGTTTCAAAAAGGGAATCGGTTTGTGTTTGAACCAATGCTGAGCTAACGCCATGCAACGGAGCAGTTAATTGCTGGAGTCGCGCTCCCGAAAATTCAGCAATCGCCTGGTGTCCAAGACAAACACCCAATACCGACGTGTGGGGGGCAACACGTTCCAAAACTTCCATCATTTTTCCCGCTTCGGAGGGAATACCTGGACCAGGAGAAAGTAAAATATGACTGTACTGGTGCAACGTTTCCAAGTCGACCTGATCATTTTTGACTACCGTAAGGGGTGCTTTGGTCGTTTCGCGAATAAGCGCTACAAGGTTGTATACAAACGAATCGTAATTGTCGATGACTAATAGTTTCATAGGGCAAATTGGGTAGCTTTTTGAATGGCAGTACGCACCGCATTCAGTTTATGATTAACTTCTTGTAATTCCATTTGGGGATCGGAATGAATGACCACACCACAGCCCGCTTGATAGGTTAGCGTGTTGTTCCGACTCACAATCGATCGAATAAAAATGGCGTGATTTAAGGTACCCTCGAGTCCAAGTACACCTACCGTTCCGCCATAAAATCCACGGGAATTGGGTTCTAATTCGTCGATAAGTTCCATAGCACGGTGTTTGGGTGCTCCCGATAATGTTCCCGCAGGATAGGTGGCTCCCAAAACTGCTAAGGGTTGGTAATCGGGGGCTAATTGACCACTAACTTCTGAGGTCATGTGAATCACATGAGAATAGAATTCAATGGATTTATACCGGTCGACTTGTACGTTGGAGCACTGTTTATGTAAATCGTTTCGCGCCAAATCGACCAACATGGTATGTTCCGCATTTTCCTTCGGATCTTCCCGTAAGGCAGTTGCCAATTTTTCGTCTTCCTCAGGATTACCTGTTCGACGAAACGTACCTGCGATCGGAAATACGGTTGCTTTTTGCTGTTGAATGGTCAATTGGGCTTCAGGTGAGGATCCCATTATTTTAAACGAACCGTAATCAAAGTAGAACAAATACGGCGAGGGATTTACCGATCGTAATGCGCGGTAGACATTAAAATCATCGCCTTGAAACGCTTGTTCAAACTGGCGTGAAAGCACAATTTGAAAAACATCACCGCGGTAACAATGCGCTTTTCCTTTTTCGATAGTGGTTAAAAAGGCTTCGTCGGTTCCATTGGACTGTTCTTCTCCGACTGTTCGAAAGGGAAAAGTGGCCACCGTGGGATTAACCAATAATTCTTGTAAAGCATCCAATTCGGAGGGACTGTTTTCTAAACGATTTTCAACGAAGTACAACACATTTTTGAAATGGTCAAAAACCAAAAGGAAACGGAACAGTTGGTAGTGAATAAGCGGAACATCCATCGGGGGATGTTGTAATTGTATGGGTTCAAAAAGAGGAATCGCATCATACGCGGTGTAGCCAAACAACCCTTGGGTGGTAAATGCATAGGTATTGGGTTCTACGACAAATTGGGTACAAAAATCATGTAACGCGTTACTTACGGATGTGTTTTGAGTGGTAAAACACTGTGTTGCGCCGTCGGGAAATTGGATGTTGATTTCGTTTAAATCCGCTTCAAATTGCGCCATGGGTTGCAAACACAAGTACGATAAACTGTTTTCACGACGTTGGTATTCCGAACTTTCCAGCAACAAACTGTTGGGAAAACGGTCACGTAATTTTAGGTATAAGGCTACCGGTGTATGTAAATCACCCGGCGCCGTTCGGACTTCGGTGGTTAAATTATAGGCCATAAAAAAGGAAAAATTAGGGAATAAAAAAACCCGCCTGGAAAGGCGGGTTAAGCTGTTATTGAAGAAAATACACCAATAGCATTACCATCGCAATCCAGAAACGGAGTACGGGTTGTGCCACCAATTAGTATTTTGATTGTTGCAATTCATGTTGACAAAAGTATAAAAGTTGATTTTATTTTTCTCTTAAAAAAATTCAAAAAGTTATAATTCGTTGTTTTATTGCGCTTTAGATTGGTTTCTTTGTTGTAAAACAGCTGTAATTTCTTTCAAAGTTACGTTTTGATTGTTCAATAAAAGCAGCAAATGGAAAAGTAAATCGGCCGTTTCTTCTTTGAAACGATCGGAATTGTTTTGCAACGCTTCAATCACGGTTTCAACCGCTTCTTCTCCCACTTTTTGAGCAATTTTTGCGGTTCCTTTTTGAGTCAATCGCCATACATATGAATCTTCATTAGCTGTTGTTAAGCGTTCTTGAATTAGATTTTCTAAACCACCTAAAAAACCAAGTTCAGGGGCATTTTCAAAGCAAGAAGCAGCACCAGTGTGGCAAGTGGGGCCGTCGGGGATGACTTGAAATAAAATAGCATCTTGATCACAATCGACGGCATAGGACGTCCAACGCAAATAATTGCCCGAAGTCGCGCCTTTCGTCCAGAGTTCATTTCGGCTTCGACTAAAAAAGGTAATCGTTTGGGATTGTTTGGTCAACGTAAAAGCTTCTCGGTTCATGTAGCCGAGCATCAGTACTTTTCCCGTCAGCGCATTTTGAATAATGGCGGGAAGGAGTTGGGTATCATTTATAAATTGGGGTTCCATCGTACCGGTATTTTTTGAGTGTATAATTCGTTTTTAATGGCTGCTATCGCTACTTTTTCCGTGTGAAAAATTCCGGCAGCCAAGGCTCCTGTGGCTTCGGTTTCTTTAAAAAGATGGGTAAAATCTTCCACCGTTCCCGCACCACCAGAACCAATTACAGGAATGGGAAGCGCCTGACTAATTTTCTGTATTAGTGAAATTGCAAATCCAGTTTGTGCGCCATCTTGGTTCATGGAGGTGAGTAAAATTTCTCCCGCACCCAAGCGTTCCGCTTCCAAGGCCCAGTTGAGCGCTTCGTGATGGGTTTCTTTTTTGCCTCCATGTGAAAAAACACAATCGACACCGTTTACCGTTTTCACATCAATGGCCACTACGACACATTGGTTGCCAAAGGCTGCTGCCAATTCCGTGATTAATTCGGGGCGTTCCAATGCTGCCGAATTGATACTGATTTTATCAGCGCCCGATCGCAAGAGTATTTTGGCATCATTCACCGAACGAATACCGCCGCCTACAGTGAAGGGTATTTGAATTGTAGCGGCAATATTCCGAACTAATTCCGACAGTGTAGCGCGCTCTTCAAGCGTAGCACTGATGTCCAAAAAAACCAATTCATCAGCGCCTTCTGCATCATAGCGTTGTGCCAAGGCAATCGGGTCGCCCATGTCACGCAATCCTTCAAAACCAATGCCTTTTACCACGCGACCGCCTTGGATATCTAGGCAGGGAATAATTCGTTTTTTTAACATGATTGGAGCAGTTTATGTAAATCCATTAATCCTTCATACAAGGCCTTTCCGATGATGGTTCCCGCACAACCGATTTCACGAAGCGTTTCCACATCTGCATACGAACTTACTCCACCACTAGCAATGAGTTCGATGGGATATTCGGCCAAAATTTTTTGATATAACGCCACAGATGGTCCGCTAAGCATCCCGTCTTTGGCAATATCGGTCACCATAAATTGTCGAAAACCACAAGCGCTGTACGATGCAATAAAATTAAACACCGAATGGTCGGTTTGGGTAAGCCATCCATGAGTGGCAATTTGTTCTCCCCGAACATCCGCGCCTAAAATAAATCGTTCGTAGCCATACGTTGCGCCCCATTCTTGAACCCATTCGGGTTGGTTGACTGCAATACTTCCTAAAGTGACTTGCTGTGCACCCGCATCCAACACTTTTTTCAAATCGGTTTCAGTTTTAATTCCTCCACCAAAATCAAGGATGAGCTGTGTGTGTTTCGCAATTTTTTCCAAAACCTCAAGATGCACTACTGATTGCGACTTAGCACCATCCAAATCGACAAGATGCAAATGGGTAGCGCCACAACGTTCAAAAATGAGTGCTTGTTCTAGAGGATCGGAAGCATAGACCGTTTTTTGGTGATAATCCCCTTGTGCTAACCGCACACAGCAGCCTCCTTGTAAATCAATAGCGGGTATAATTTTCATAATGCTAAAAAGTTTTGAAGGAGCTGTTGCCCCCATTTTCCTGATTTTTCGGGGTGAAATTGTACCCCATAAAAGTTGTTTTTGGCCAAAGCCACACTAAACGAGGCACCGTATTCACAAGTCGCCAACGTACTTTCTCCCAATGTAGCGGCATAGCTGTGTACAAAGTAGAAATCGGCTTCTTGGGGAATTCCGTCAAAGAGCTTTGAGGGTTTGTATTGCACACTATTCCAACCCATATGCGGAATTTTCAAATGCCCACCAAGTTTTTTTACGGTTACATCAAAAACACTTAAACCGCTTACCTGACCTTCTTCTGTGAATTCCGATAAAAGTTGCATCCCCAAACAAATGCCCAACACGGGACATGTAAGTTCGCGAATCACTGTATCCAATCCGTTTTCTTTGAGAAATGCCATCGCGGGAGCGGCATGACCCACGCCCGGAATAATCACTTTTTCCGCTTGGCGCAACAACGCAGGGTCGGCCGTACATTGTACTGTATGGCCCAATCGTTCAATCGCGTTTTGCAACGAATGCAAATTGCCTGCTTGGTAGTCGAGTAGGGTAATCATAGGAGTCCTTTGGTACTTGGTAATTGATTTTGTGCGTTTTTTTGCACTGCACTTTTTAGTGATCGGGCAAACGATTTAAAAATGGATTCAATCTTGTGGTGTTCATTTTTGCCTTTGGCTTTCACATAAAGATTACAACGGGCTCCATCACAAAAGGATTTGAAAAAGTGGTCAAACATCTCGGTGGGCATATCGCCTATGGTTTCCCGCTTAAATTTTGCATTCCAATTCAAAGCACTTCTTCCGCCAAAATCAAGGGCAGTAACTGCAATACAATCGTCCATGGGAAGCATAAAACCATAGCGTTCAATGCCGCGTTTGGTTCCCAAAGCCTTATCGATAGCAGTTCCTAGTACAATACCAACATCTTCAATGGTGTGGTGTTCATCGACGTCCAAATCACCTTGTACCGAAATCCGTAAATCGAGTCCGCCGTGACGTGCAATTTGTTCGAGCATGTGGTCAAAAAATCGCAAGCCCGTTTGAATTTCTGCTTTCCCAGAACCTTCTAAGGTGAGTTCCACTTCAATTTGGGTTTCCTTGGTGGTTCGTTTTACAAGCGTACTTCTTTTTTGTTGGGACAAAAAGGTATATAGTGTTTCCCAATTCGGCGCTGTGAATGTGGCTGCATCATTGGATTCCGTTTGAAGCAAAATGGACTGACAGCCGAGGTTTTGTGCCAATTGGACATCGGTCAATCGATCGCCAATGACCCATGAATGTAAAAGGTCAAAGGTGCCGTTGAGGTAAGATTTTAGCATACCAATACCGGGTTTTCGGGTGGGAGCATTGTCTTCGGGAAAGGAGCGGTCGATGCAAATTTCGCGAAAGCGGATACCTTCATTTTCAAAAGCTTGTAGCATTTTGTTTTGGGCAGGCCAAAAGGTTTCTTCGGGAAAAGAAGCCGTTCCTAAACCATCTTGATTGGTCACCAGAACTAATTCATAATCCATTTCGCGAACAATTTTTCCTAAGTAGGTGAAAACACCCGGAAGAAATTCCAGTTTTTCCAAACTATCCACTTGGAAATCAAGGGGAGGTTCTTGAATTAAGGTCCCATCACGGTCGATAAAGAGTATTTTTTTCATTGGAATTCGGCTAATGTTTTAAGGAGTAATTCATTTTCTTGTGGGGTTCCCACGGTAATTCGCAAGGTGTTTGGAACGTCTTTGCTTCGGTTGCGAACGATGAGGTTTCGGCCGGTTAAAAAAGCATAGATTCGGTCGGCTTCGGTCATTTCCACCAAAATAAAATTGGTTACGGACGGAAAAATGTGACGAACCGATGGATTCTTTTTTAAGCCTTCTACCAACTTATCACGTTCTGTAACCAAGGTTTCAATAGTAGTCACATCCCAATTTTGAAGGGCTTGAAGCGCGAGTTCTTGGTTGGCCTGACTCACATTGTATGGGGGTTTGATTTTTTTTAAAACCGCAATAATCTCAGGATGTGCGATACCCATTCCCATTCGTAAACCCGCAAGACCTTTGGCTTTGCTTAAGGTTTGGGCGATGATGAGGTTGGGGTAGTTTTGAAGGAGTTCAATTTTGGAGTTGCTGGGACTAAAATCAATATAGGCTTCGTCTAAAAAGACAATTCCTTGAAAATTTTGAAGAAGAATTTCAATGTTTTCCAATTCATTTCCTGTTGGATTATTGGGCGAACACAAATACAATATTTTCGCTTTTTGGGCTAAAATTTTGGGAATATCCAATTGAAAGTCCCCCGTCAACGGAATGCGAATACATTCCAGATTATTGATATTGGCGTACACCTCGTACATGCCGTAAGTGGGCGGACAAACGATAATGCTATCGGTTCCAGGGATTCCAAAAGCACGTTGAACCCAATCTATAATTTCATCGCTGCCGTTGCCAAGAATCAGTTGATTTTCAGCACATCCAATTTGCGAAGCAAGAACAGATAGCACTGCTTTTGCCTCAGGGTCGGGATAACGATTGTACTTTCCTTCTGGAAATTCATTGGCATCCAAGAAAATTCCTGTGGTACCCGTATATTCTTCACGTGCACTGGAATACGGGATGAGTTGGGCGATATTAGGACGAATAAGGGCTAATGGATTCATGAGTTGTTCTTTTTAATTCGGAGTGAAACGGCATTTTTGTGGGCGAAAAGTCCTTCGGCTTCAGCGAGTATTTCGAGGGTCGGACCCAAATCAAGCAATCCTTCTTCAGTGATTTCTTGAAAGGTTATTTTTTTGATAAAACTATCCAAGGACACACCGCTGTAGGCTTTGGCATAGCCGCTGGTCGGCAACGTGTGATTGGTGCCGCTAGCGTAATCGCCTGCGGTTTCACAACTGTAGGTTCCTAAAAAGACCGATCCCGCAGCGGTGATTTTTGACGACCAATCCGATGCATTTTCCAAGGCCACAATCAAGTGTTCAGGGGCATAGGCATTGCTAAAGGCAAAACAATCGTCCAAGCTAGGAAGTGCGATAGCATAACTGTTTTGCAAGGCTTGTTGCGCTATTTTTTTTCGCGGTAATTTTTCCAACTGACGGTCAATTGCCGCTAGGATGCACTGGAGTTGTTCAGGGGCATCGCTTAGAACTATTACTTGACTGTCTGCATCGTGTTCGGCTTGCGCCAATAAATCGGCTGCGACAAATTCGGAATTACTATTTGCATCAGCAATAATCAACACTTCACTAGGCCCGGCAGGTAAATCAATGGCTACTTGCAGTTGTTGTGCATAGGCTTTGGCAGCCGTCACGTATTTGTTTCCTGGACCAAAAATCTTATCGACTTTGGGGAGTGTTTGGGTGCCAAAAGTCATCCCTGCAATGGCTTGAATGCCACCTATTTTGTACAATTCTGTAATCCCAGCCACTTCGGCAGCATACAGAATGGCTGGATTAATTTCTCCTTGCGCATTTGGCGGCGTACAGAGAATGCGATTGGGGCAACCCGCAATTTGAGCCGGAATTCCCAACATCAATACGGTTGAAAATAGGGGCGCGGTTCCACCCGGAATGTACAATCCCACGGTTTCAATTGGGCGACTTTCTCTCCAGCATGTGACTCCAGGCGACGTGGTGATTCGTTGGATAGGTTCCACCTGACTTTCATGAAAACAACGAATTTGATTGGCCGCACGATCAATGGCTTGTTTTAGTTCAGGGGCGATTTGCGATGCCGCTTTTTGCATCTCTTCAGAAGAAACACGAAGATTTTCTCCTTTAAAACCATCAAAAAGTTGGGTGTATTTTGCAATGGCTTGGTCGCCTTTTTTTTGAACATCTGTAAAAATGGTGCGAACGGTTTCTTCCAGATTCAAACCCGTTGGAACCTGACGTGCGGTGATTTTTTGTTGTGCTTCGCTGTTTGGAAAAAGGATGTAGTTCATAGTTGTAAGTTTTAAGCGACCATTTGATCCATCGGAATGACTAGAATCCCTTCGGCTCCGGCCTTTTTTAATTGTTCAATAATGCTCCATGATTCTTTTTCAGAAAGTACGGCATGGATGCTACTCCAACCCGATAACGCAAGCGGCATTACGGTAGGCGATTTGATCCCAGGTAAAAGTTGAATGATGGTTTCGAGCTGTTCGTTGGGCGCATTCAAAAGAATATACTTGTTCGCTTTGGCTTGTTGGCAGGCGTCAATTCGAAAGAGTAAATTGTCAACTAATTCCTGTTGTTCTGCAGACAAATTGGGATTGGCAATGAGTACCGCTTGGCTGGAGCAAACGGTAGCGACTTCTTTCAATCCGTTCATCAACAAAGTACTTCCCGTGCTTACAATATCAAAAACGGCATCAGCTAGACCAATTCCGGGAGCGATTTCAACGCTTCCGCTGATGGGTTCGAGAATTATTGGAATATTTTTTTCAGCAAAAAAACGACTTAGCACACCGGGGTAACTCGTCGCAATTTTTTTGGAAGCGAAATAAGATAAATCCGTGTAGTTTTCTTCTTTAGGAATGGCAAGCGCCATACGGCATTTGGCAAAACCAAGCGGCTTGAGAATGCTGACATTTTTATTTTGTTCCCAGACTTCGTTTTCACCCAAAATACCCAAATCGGCAACGCCTTGTTCTACATATTGCGGAATATCATCATCGCGCAAGAAGAGGATTTCAATGGGATAATTGGAAGCCACCGCTTTTAATTTACGTTCGCCGTTACTGAGTTGAATCCCGCAAGATTCGAGTAATTGAATGGACTTCTCACTGAGGCGTCCTGATTTTTGAAGGGCAATTTTGATACTTTTCATTTTGATTAAAAAATGACTGAGTATACCGGGAGGAAAGGAAATAAAAAAACCGCCTGATATACTCAGACGGTTCGACATATTTTTGTTTTTACAACATACAACATCAGCTCGCCTGAGGGCCAGAATGTGTATGATGATGTAATGCTGTAAATAAAGTTTTCATGCGGTAATTTTGTGGGACAAAGGTAGTGACAGTGTTTGGAAAAAAAAGCGCCTTTTTAAAAATTTAACATTCGTTAGAAGATGTTTTTTAGAACAATCTACGAATTAAAGCATTGATGAACAAGGTTTTAGGGCAACGTAAAATTATATTCAAATCTTCTAAAAATGTGGTTTCTTCATCCAAAAATTTAAAGATGGTAGCCACTTTTCCTCGGCGAAACATGCTGGCGAAGATCGAACTTCCGACTTCATTTTTTTGATATAGAATGTCAATAAGCAGTAAGTCATAAAACCAAAAACGATTGATTTTGTGAAATTTTCGCAGGTCATTATTTTGGGGTAAAAAATTAACTAAGGCTTTGGATTTTTTGAGGGCATTTTTAAAGGTATAACCCGTACTCGCTTTGGTCCACCCGCCCGCCGAACCGATGTGTAAAATGCGTTCCGAATTGTGTTTCCAAAACGGATAACAGGTCATCGGAATATTCCCTTGTTCGGTTTCGGTAATCGTATAGGCCGTTATACCGAGACGTTCTAAATAGGCTTTGATTTCCGATTCGTATTCCTCGCGTGGCAATAGGTTGGCCGAAAACAGCGTATACTCCAATAAAGCCTCTTTTTCACTGGTAGGAAGCACATACATGAATCGGGTATTACCTTTTTGAGGTACCGAAAAATCCATAAAAGTGGCACAATCGGGGGTAAAAACAGGAGTTTCCGTTTGCACAAACCAACCTACAAAATGTTGGTGTACCAAGGGAAACTTTTTTTGCGCCATTAACCGTTCGGGATTGAAAATGGAATTGAAAATAAAGTTACAAGTAAAACTTTGGTTTTCCGTTTTCACCAAGCAATGATTGCCCAATTCTTGAAAATCAACCACTTTTTCTTGGACTATTGTGATATTCGGATGGTTTTCAAGTTCTTGAAAAGTGCGTTGATAAAAATCCAATCCGCGGATCATGCGGTAGGTGTAGGGCGCCATGGCAAAACGGCGTTCGAAACCTGCATCGGCAAATACGGCTGCCTCCCACGCTTTGTGTTGTATATTTTCAAATTGCTTTTTTTCATCCCAAAAACACCAGGTGCGATCGTTGGTTTTTTTGGCGTCGGCATCGAGTAAGAGTATTTTTTTGTCTCGATAAAAGGGATGATGCACCATTTCTCGTACGGTCAATAAGGCCGCGAGTCCGGTTCCGGTGAAGATGTAATGGTAATGTTGCACGATTCAAAGGTAACAAAAACCGTTGCCCTTTTGCCCAAACATTTGTTAATCCCAATGAAAGCGAATCCCAATAAATCCGCGAATCCCTTGATTAGGACCGTAGGCATACGTAGGGTCAAAGGTTAGACCAAACGGGTTGTCGGGCGTAGGCAAAGCCATCCCATTACTGTCAAATTGCACGTTTTGGTCAAATGGATCGTTGGCGCGTGCAATCAAAAATGGATTTCCGCGATTGGGCGTCCAATTGAGTAGGTTTTTTACCCCACCATAGATTTCAAAATGATGCCCACCTTTGTACGTCAATTGAATGTTTTGGATACTGAACGGCAAGGAGTATTCCCGACGCGGGTCCAAGGGTCCTAATAAGGGCAAGCGCATGGGTCCAGTGAGGTTTCCGGTGTAATCGAGGGTCCACTTGCTGTTTCTCGGGGTAAAGGCAATCGACCAATTGGCCCCATAACGTTCGGCAAATAGCGGTTGAAATTCACGTCCTTCTTGCCGAACCGTTGGGCGATAGAGGTTAAATCCAAGCGAGGCTGTAATTCCAAACGGACTGATCCAATCGCCTTGCAATCCACTGCCCCACATTCGCATGTCGCCGTCCAAATTTTTATAAATAATAGCATTGGGGTTGGTGTCGTAATCGGGTAAAATGCGGTTGGTGAAATAGGTTAGCCACGTAGAAGCTTCGATCACAAAGGTTCCGGCCTGGGTTGTTGACCATTTATGAAGGTAGTTCCAGTTGGCATTGTAAGACGTTTCAGGCCGTAAAGATTCGGCCAAAATTACGTCACGAGCTCCCGACAAGGCTTGATGGTCTTCCGTAAAAAGATTCACTACACGAAATCCCGTACCCAAGTTAAATCGCATTACGGCATTTGAAGCGGGCTTCCATTTGAATGCGATACGCGGCGTGAGGATGGAACCGTGTGCCGAGTTGTAATCATATCGCATACCGAGAAGTGCTCCTGTTTTGGCACTCCATGTCCAGTCATCTTGCACGAAAAAACTTCCAATGTGCATGTGATTGGATTGTGCAGTGGCAGGCGTGTTGTCATTATAGAATTGATAACGGTAGGCCGATCCAGTCAAGAGGGAGTGGTTTCCTATTTGTTTGTCCCATAGCGCTTGTACAAATCCAATGTTTTGTTGCGCGATGTATACCGAATTCCCGTACACCGAATTTTGGTTGTGGCCGATCCACGAGTATTGCAGTTTGATTTTTTCTGTGGTGGGCAGTTCATACAAACCGAGGAATTCATACCGTGAGGTGTAAATGCTTTCGCCATAGACTTGGTCACCTCCGCGAAAGGAAGAGTTCCATTGCATTTGCCCGCCCCATCGGTCTTCATACAAATATCGCGAAACCCATTGAAACGCCTTTCCGCTTTTCCGCTTAAAGTTCCATTTCCCAAAAAGAGCAATACGGTGTTGGAGTGCCACATCGGTAAAATTATCTCGGTTTTCATCAACTCGATTTTGAGCATGCACATAATTCACGCCGAGCAGTCCGTTGCCCGATTTTTTTGACCCCAAGCGGTAGCCCAAATCGACATTATGTTCCCACCAAGAAGTGGTAAAAAAATTTCCCGTAAAACGTTTATGGTTTTCCGGTTTTTTGGTGATAATGTTGAGCAAACCCGCTACGGCTTCACTGCCATACAAAGAAGAAGCGGGCCCTTTAACTACTTCGATACGTTCAATCATGGAGGTGGGAATTCCTGAGAGTCCGTAAACCGTTCCTAGTGCACTAACGATGGGCATTCCGTCAATGGTGACCATGGTGTAGGCGCCTTCCATTCCATTGATACGAATGTCAAAAGTGTTGCAAACATTGCAATTGTTTTGCGGACGTAATCCGTTGGCGTTTTGCAAGGCGTCAACTAAATTGGAGGTTGGATTTTGTTTCAAAAAAGTCGACGTAATGATTTCTACAGGCACTGCATTTTCGAGCCGTTTTACAGGTTTTAAAGTGCCAGAGACTACAATTTCATCCAATTGTGTCGTTCCTTTGGGAAGGCTGTCCTGAGGGGTTTGACTGTGTAACGTCAGCCCAAGAAATACGATAAAAACTGTAATTTTATATTTCATAAAAAAATATTTAGGCAAAACTAAAAATAGTTTTATTCAAAACAAAGTATTATTTTTGAATAAATAAAAATTCAAATGACTATTTCTGAAGAGAACTATATTAAAGTCATCTACCATTTATCACAAGTTTCACCCAAAGGGGTAACCACCAATGCGATTGCGGGAACCTTGGATACCAAAGCATCTTCTGTAACGGATATGCTAAAAAAATTGGCCGATAAAAATTGGGTTTCCTACCAAAAATACCAAGGCGTATCGTTGACCGAATCGGGCTTGCTAAAAGCCAAAATGGTAGTGCGTAAACACCGCTTGTGGGAAGTTTTTTTGGTCGAAAAATTGGGCTTTGCCTGGGATGAGGTGCATGATATTGCCGAAGAGTTGGAACATATTCAATCGGATGCGTTGATCGGACGACTCGATGAGTTTTTGGGCTACCCTTCTTTTGATCCGCACGGCGATCCTATTCCGAATGCCAAAGGCGAAATGGTCAAAGAGGAACGGATTCTCCTTTCGGAAGCCCAGCGCAATCACACGTATCGCTTCATTGGTGTAAAAGATTCGTCTCCGGGATTTCTTCAATATTTGGATAAACAAAAAATAGCCTTGGGCGCTCCCATTGAATTGCTGGAAATCGAACCGTTTGATCATTCGATATGTATTCGTATCAACGAACAAGAATTGGTGCTTTCACAAAAAATTGCAGATAACCTTTATGTCTTAAAACATGTTTGATTCAGTACTCCATTTTTTTGAACAAATTGACCCCGTAGTGGCCGCTTTACTGGCGACTTTATTTACCTGGGGTTTGACCGCTTTGGGAGCTTCTTTTGTATTTTTCTTTAAAACGATGAACCGGGTTGTTCTCGATGGAATGCTCGGTTTTACAGGCGGTGTTATGGTGGCTGCCAGTTTTTGGAGTTTGTTAGCGCCGGCCATCGAAATGAGTGAAGGCGACGGTTTTGTAAAAGTAATTCCTGCCGCACTTGGTTTTTTACTTGGCGCCTTTTTCATTTTCGGATTAGACAAAATTCTACCGCACTTGCATCTTAATTTTCAAGAAACCGAAGGGATGAAATCACCCTGGCAACGTACGACTTTGTTGGTCTTGGCGATCACTTTGCACAATATCCCAGAAGGGTTGGCCGTGGGCGTTCTTTTTGGGGGTGTTGCAGCAGGTATTCCTGAAGCCTCAATTGCTGGAGCGGTGACTTTGGCAATTGGAATTGGAATTCAAAATTTTCCTGAGGGTATTGCGGTTTCGATGCCGCTTCGTCGAATGGGTATGAGCCGATGGAAGAGTTTTATGTACGGTCAATCGTCGGCGTTGGTCGAACCCATAGCGGGGGTTTTGGGTGCGGTGGCAGTTACTTTCTTTACCCCATTGTTGCCCTATGCTTTAGCATTTGCAGCGGGTGCAATGATATTTGTCGTAGTGGAAGAAGTGATTCCCGAAACGCAACAAGATAAAAATACAGATATTGCCACTTTAGGGTTCATCGGAGGTTTTATCGTCATGATGATGCTCGACGTCGCTTTGGGATAATAAAAAAGGCAGCTTTATCGCTGCCTTTTTTTATGAATAGTTGGGATTAAAATTTAGCCCCAATCGAAACGTAAAAACTTTGTCCCTCTCCTGGCAACAATCCTGGTCCGGGATAGCCACCTGCGCGTCGTGTCGCGTATTTCTCATTTGTAAGGTTGTTGATTCCTCCACGAAGGTTGTAATTACGGAATCGGTATTCCATTCCTAAGTCGATTACTTTGTATCCACCGATACGGCCGTTTACCCCGTTGGCTGTGGGTGTTACGGTATTTTGCGCATCGGTATATACTGCGCCGTTTTGACGTTGTTGTGCACTGATGGAGATTTTTTTGTATTCCCAACTGATACCAAAGTTGTGAATGAATTCGGGGGCGTTTTCAACGCGTTTACCAGCCAAATTGGTCGTTGTAATGGTTACGTTAGGAGCAGTCCCGCTGACACTCGTTACGGCAAAATCATCGTAACGGGCACTGATGAAGGCACTGCTGGCAAAGGTTTTCAATTTCCCCCATGTTTTTTGGGCTCCAAATACGTCAAACCAACTAATGTCTCCGTACAGTTCGGCTCCTTTGTGGATGCTTTTACCCAAGTTGGTTCGGAAGGCAAAAGCAGCCTGCGTGGGGTCGTCGTTGATAAAGCGGTTTAACGTACCAATGCGGTTGTTGTACACCATGTAAAAGTAGGAAACATCAAAGTTAATCCAGTTTTTATACGTACCGCGGTATCCCAAATCGAGGGTGTATCCGTTGGCATCTTGTAGGTTAGGATCGATCACATCGGTCGTGGCTGGTGGTGTTTGATCAGAGAATAAAACCGGGCGATAGGCTTGGGAAATGTTTGCGTACACATTTGTCGTTCCGATGCGGTATTCGGTACCCAAACCTAACAAGAGTTGGGTGCGGTTTAACTCTTGATTGGGCATCAATACGTCGTTACCGCTCACACGGTTGAACAATCCTGAACCTACCGATTCAATGATTTCCAAACGCGCGCCTGGGGTTACAGTCCAAGCCGGGGTGATTTGGAACATATTTTCGGCAAAAAGGGCAATATTACGCGTGGTAAAGTCTAAGTTTCTCGGATAACGATCGCTAACGGTGAGGTCAAAATCGCTACCATTAGTTCCTGTACCGCGCTGTCTGCGGTTGGTGTCGGCTTGATACAAACGGAAACCAAAAGCCAAATGATGTTGTGTTTTCCCCAGAGCATAGTTCCAAAGCGAACGGTTTTCCAAGCCGAAGTTAACATAACGATCACGGTCTACTTGACGGTTGGCATAGGCTAAAGTGGTAGGGTTTATGGCATCTACTACATTGGGCGCTGCGGTGAATCCCACACTATTGCGCTCGCCATAGAGTCCGAATAATTTAAAATCGGTAGTAATTTTAGGACTCCATCGTCCTGTAATCGTAATGGTAGCCAAGTTCCAAGGCGTACCCATCCAGTTGCGATCGCGTAACGATTGACGGTGATCGGCTGCAAATTGCGCATCGGTTAAACCGCCGGGTTGTTGCAATTCATAATCCATGGTGGTAAATTCTACTTGTGCTTTCCAATGCGGTGCAAATTCGTAGCCCAAGTTGACAAAGGAGTTGCGAATTTGATATCCCGTATTGTCGCGCCAGCCATCGGCTCTACGGGCATGGTGGTAGGCGTAATACGTGAATTTTCCGTGTTTTCCACCAATCGCATTGAAGCTGCTGACTAGGCCAAAACTTCCCACTGTATTTTGGGTTTCGTAGCTAAATTTTTTCTCCGGTGCTTTTTTCAATACATAGTTAATCATTCCTCCAAATTGGGGTCCAAACTGCAACGAAGCCCCGCCACGAATGAATTCGATACGTTCTACCGCTTCCATTGGCGGATTGTAATAGGCTTCAGGGTATCCGAAAACGTCGGAGGAAATGTCGTAACCATTTTGACGTGTGTTGAGTTCCCAGCTGCGGTTGGGACTTAATCCACGGACAGCCACGTTGACTTGAATTCCGGAACCGTCGTTTTCCCAAACCGAAACCCCTGCCATGCGGGAGAATAGTTCTCGGGCATTGTTGGTGGTGCGGTTGGCATTGATTTCGTTGAGACGTAAAACATCATTTTTCTTACCCGAATAGATGGTTTGTTGCTGTACAGCAGGCATGCGATCGGGGGTTTGTTCTTTGATGAAAATGATGACTTGATCGAGGGTAACAGTCGCTGTATCTTTTTTCACTTCTTGGGCCTGTGTTGCCGCTGCGGTAAGTAAAAGTCCAGCCAATATGGGGGCAATAATACGCATGTTTTTGAAAATTTTCGGCAAAGATACATCCTTATTCTTATTTAGACAAAGTTTAAATAAAAATAATATTAAATTTAATTCTTGTTTAAAGTCAGTAGAAAAAGCGGTGTTTTACAATGTGTTTTTTCTGGCGAATAACAAGCTGATTTCGAGGCAGCTATTGCAATAGGGGGTGGAGTGGAAATCCCGTCCGCGGCGGAACAAAGCGGCGGCATTGCAACGGAAGACCCGACCCCGAGGTGCAGGAATGGGTTGGCTACGAAAGGCGCTATCTCGGGGGATTGCCATAAAAATTAACAGCCACAATTTCCATCGCCGCAGTCTTTATCTTTTTTCTTGGGTCGTTTTTTAAAGCGCTCAAAGAGATAAGCGAGTGCGATGCCCAAGGCCAAGTAGACAAAAATTTCTTGTATACCCATAGCGAATTACTTTAAAAACTGATAGGCAACCAAGGCCGAAACGTAGGCGATACCGCTCATAAAAACCAATTGAATCATGGGCCATTTCCATGAATTGGTTTCTTTTTTTACGATGGCGAGGGTACTGATACACTGCATAGCAAAGGCATAAAACAGCAACAGAGAGATGCCGCTTGCCAAGTTAAACACCGGACTGCCGTCTTCGTGAATTTCGTGGCGCATTTGTTCTTTGATGGTGGTTTCTTCTTCGCTTTGATCGCCCACTTTATAGATGGTGGCTAAGGTGCCTACAAAGACTTCCCGTGCGGCAAATGAGCTGACCACGGCAATGCCAATTTTCCAGTCGTAGCCGAGCGGTTCAATCACGGGTTCGATCATTTTCCCTGCGATACCCATGTAGGAGTGCTCCAATTTGTATTCGGCGGTCCAATTGGGAATCACAGCGGGATTGACAGGCACGGGGGAATTATAAACCTTTTGTTCGATGATTTTTTCGGCATTTTTAAATTCGTCACCGGGGCCGTGAGAGCCAAGAAACCAGAGAATAACCGATAGTGCTAAAATAATTTTTCCGGCTCCAAAGACGAATGATTTGGTTTTTTCGACCACATTGATGCCCACGTTTTTGGCCATTGGAATTTTGTACCCGGGCATTTCCACCACAAAGTAGGACTTCGTTTTCAGGTCCAAAACCTTATGCAAAATAAAGGCACACAACAACGCGATACCGAAGCCCAAGAGGTACAATACCATCAGGGTAAGTCCTTGAAGGCTTATGAATCCCAAAACATGCTTTTCGGGAATAATGAGGGCAATCAGAATGGCATATACGGGCAATCGGGCAGAGCAAGTAATAAAAGGCGTGACCAAAATGGTAATCAAGCGTTCTTTCCAATTTTCAATATTGCGCGCTCCCATGATAGCGGGTATAGCACAGGCGGTTCCTGAAATTAACGGCACTACACTTTTCCCAGAGAGGCCAAAGCGCCGCATGATTTTATCCATTAAAAACACCACGCGACTCATATAACCACTTTCTTCCAAGACGGAAATAAAGAGGAATAAAAAGGCGATTTGTGGAATAAAAATAAGAATCCCACCGATACCCGGGATAATCCCTTCGGTAATCAAATTGGTGAATTCGCCGGGGGGCAAATGGGTGGCGGTGTAGGTAGCGAGTTGGGCAAATTTTTCGTCGATAAAATCCATGGGAACACTTGACCAGTCGAAAATCGATTGGAAGATGCCAAAGAGAATCACAAAGAAAATGAGGTAGCCAAAGATCTTGTGGGTAAGTATGCGATCGAGGCGTGCGCTGATGTTGCCCGCTTTGGATCGGTCGATAGTTTGTCCCACTTTTAGGGTATCGTTGATAAACTGATACCGTTTGATGGTTTCTTTTTGCTGCAACCGTCGGAGTTCCGTATGCGATTTGGTGAACGAGCTTTTCATTTCGTTCCGCTCCAAATTCAAGAAATTAACGTCCTGCGTAATCACCAACCACAGTTTGTACACCAATTGATTGGGAAAGGCTTTGCGCAATTTATCAAAGTATTCGGGGTCAATGGAGGAGGCATTCAAACACGGTTCGGTGGGTAAGGATTGATACTCAAGGATGCGTTGCTTGATTTCTTCGATACCAATATTTTTTCGGGAACTCGTCAAGGCGATTTTGGTTTTCAATTGGGCTTCTAAATACGGAATGTCCAATTCGATGCCTTTCAATTTCATTCGGTCGCTCATGTTGATGACCAAAATGGTAGGAATTTCTAGGTCTTTGATTTGGGTAAAAAGGAGTAGATTTCGCTTGAGGTTTTCTACTTCAGAAACCACGACCACGACATCGGGAAAATTCTCGTCTTTGCGGTTCAATAAAAGTTCGATCACCACATTTTCGTCGATTGAACTCGCATTCAAGCTATACGTACCGGGTAAATCGAGTATGGTAGCGCGGGTAGTTTCATTCAATCGGCAATACCCTATTTTCTTTTCAACGGTAATTCCGGGGTAGTTTCCCACTTGTTGTTTTAACCCTGTAAGTTGATTAAAAACCGATGTTTTACCGGTGTTGGGATTCCCAATTAAAGCTACTTTTATCGTTTTTTCCGCCATGGTAAGTCGTTAGAATGTCACTTCTATTTGCCGAGCCGTCTCGATACGAATGGCCACGTGCGAATCGTTGATGGTAAAATAAAGCGGATCTCCCAAAGGAGCGATTTGCAACAATTCAACGCGATTGCCCGGAAGGCAACCCATTTCAAGTAATTTCAAGGGAATGGTATCGATGTTAAACTCGACGATGGTCGCTTGCTGCCCGATTTTCATGTCGGCTAAGGTCTCACTCACTTTATTTAGATTGAATTAAAATACAAAAATACGCAAATCGAACGGATAATGGGGTTTCTGCTAAAAAATTATGTTTTGTTTGACATTCATTCCTGGGGTTCGCATAAAAACTGAATATCTTCCCACAATTGCTGTACATTTTTTACCCCCGGTTCGGTAGGACCGTCGAGGTTGGTGCCGTCATAAAAGCCGCGGATGCGTTGTTGGGCATCGACGAGCACAAAATTTTCGGTGTGCACCATATCGTATAATTCCTTGGGATTGCCTGTTTTTACGGCCAAAAATGATTTGCGTGCCAAGTAGTAAATTGCTTTTTTATCGCCTGTGAGCAGGTTCCATTTGTGGTCCAGCACTCCTTTTTTTTGCGCATAGGCTTTCAAAACGGGAACACTGTCGATATCGGGAGTCACCGAAAAAGAGAGCAATTGAACTTTGGGGTTGTTTTTGATTTTTTCCTGTAACCAAGCCATGTTATTGGTCATTTTGGGGCAAATGGTTGGACATGTGGTAAAGAAAAAGTCGGCTACATAAATTTTCCCTTCATAGTCTTTATCAGTAATCGTTTTCCCGTTTTGATTGGTAAAGGCAAACGATCCGATGCGGTGTTCCAATGCCACATGTTGCACTGTGGTGTCGACCAACTCTGGATTGACATCGCTTGGAGTGTAAATGGGGAGGTTTTTTTTGGGTTTTAAAACCGAATAAAAAGCACTCACGGTGATGATGGAGAACAGCACAAAAAAGAGGATAAAAAAGCGGTATTTTTGGAAAAAGGTGCCCATGCTGAAAATTTTGGCAAAAGTACAAACCCCTGCCGAATTCAACCGATTTCCCCAGAGGATTATACTGAATTTAACAACTATTCAATCAATATTTTGATAGCTTTGTTGGGAAAACTAAACGAAACACGGTATGAAAAACCACAATCTACTCACTTTTGCTGCCACCGTAGCCGCTTGTTTGGCTTTGGATACAGCAGCAGCACAAAATAAGCCAGGTCTTCATTTGGACTTGATGGACAAATCGGTCAAACCCGGCGATGATTTCTTTCGGTATGTAAATGGCACTTGGTTTGACAAAACCGAGATTCCCGCCGACCGAACCCGCTGGGGAAGTTTTGATGAGTTGCGTCAGAATACCGACAAAGACGCTTTGGCTATTCTTAAACAAGCGGCCAAAGACAAGAAGTTGGACCCTAAATCGGATCAAGCGAAAGCCGTCAACGTATACAAAACCTATATGGATACTTTGGCGCGCAACAAACGCGGCATTCAACCCTTGAAAGCGACCTTAGCGCAAATTGATGCGGTAAAAAATGTCAACGATTTAAACAAGTTAATGATTGATCGTTTGCCGTTTGGCGGCGTTGGATTTTACAGCATGTTTGTGGGTGCAGATGCCAAAAATAGCAACAAAAATGTATTGAGTATTGGACCCGGAAGTTTGGGATTGCCCGACCGGGATTACTACGTATCGGAAGATGCAGATTCGAAAGAAAAACGCCAAAAATATGTGGCCCACGTTGCCCGTATGTTGCAATACCTCGGTTTGTCAGAGGCCAAAGCGCAAGCCGATGCTGCCCGTGTTTTGGCTTTGGAAACGGCTATGGCGCAACCGCGTTTTGACCGTGTTGAACGCCGCGACCGCAGAAAATCGTATAATCCCATGGATATTTTGCAATTGCAAAACCTCACGCCATCGGTCAATTGGCGCAATTATATCATGGGTGCGGGCATCAAGCGAATCGACACTGTGATTGTATCGCAGCCCAAATACATGGCCGCTTTGGAAACCCTTTTTCAGGCCAATGAAGTCGATGCTTGGAAAGCGTATTTGCGTTGGACCCTTTTGAACCGTTATGCCGATCAATTGACGACTGATATCGAACGGGCCAACTGGGAGTTTTACAGTCAAACTTTACAAGGCGCCAAAAAACAACGTCCCCGCGAGGAGCGTGCGCTTCAAGTCGTCAACAGTACGGTGGGGGAAGCCTTAGGCAAATTGTATGTAGCGCAAAAATTCCCAGCCGAAGCCAAAGAAAAAGCGGCAAAAATGATCAAATACGTCTTCCGTGCTTTTGAAAATCGCATCAATAACTTGCCTTGGATGGCTCCTGAAACCCGTGTGGGTGCCATTGAAAAATTGCGCAAGTCGACCGTAAAAATTGGATACCCCGATCAATGGAAAGATTATTCCAAATTGGAAATCAAAGCCTTGGCCGACGGAGGTTCATATTTTGAAAATATGGAGAATGTGTCCCGCTGGAATTTCCAAAACAACATCGACGATTTAAGCAAGCCCGTCGATAAAACCCGTTGGGGGATGACGCCGCAAACGGTGAATGCGTATTACAATCCGTCGTATAATGAAATAGTGTTCCCAGCGGCTATTTTACAACCGCCTTTTTACGATTATAAGGCCGATGATGCGGTGAATTTTGGGGGTATAGGGGCTGTTATTGGGCATGAAATATCGCACGGATTCGACGATTCAGGGGCGCGCTACAATGCCGACGGGAATTTGATCAATTGGTGGAAGGATGAGGATTTAAAACAGTTTACCGCATTGGGAACGGCTTTGGCCGATCAATACAGTGCGTTGCAACCCTTACCGGGAACTTTTGTGGATGGTAAATTTACCTTAGGGGAAAATATTGGCGATTTGGGCGGGGTGAACGCAGCCTACGACGGGTTACAACTGTATTTGAAAGACCATGGAAATCCGGGGTTGATTGATGGATTTACCCCCGAACAGCGTTTCTTCATTTCGTGGGCTACGATTTGGCGCTCCAAAATGCGCGACGAAGCGATTAAGAATCAGGTGAAAACCGATCCGCATTCCCCTGGAATGTACCGGGCTTATGTACCGTTACTCAATGTTGATGCGTTTTACCAAGCGTTCAATATTAAGGAAAATGACAAATTGTACTTAGCGCCCGAGAAACGGGTAAAAATATGGTAAATCCAACGTATATTTAGGTAAAATGGCCGTTCCCAAAGAGCGGCCTTTTGTTTGGATAGGGATTAGGTTTCTTAGCGGTTGTCGAGAAGTTTTTGGACAATGCGATCGAGTTGGGCTTGATTTTTTCGAACGAAGGTCAGTCCGTCTTGAATGAGGTTTTGAATATTCTCGGGAGAAGTATCATCCATTTCGGAGGACGCTTTCAGGAGTTCGGGCATTAACCGGAAATAGTGCTGTGTGTTTTCATTTCCAAGGGATTCATACATTTTTTGCATTTGGTAATTGACCGTCTCGACGTTGGAGGACAACAAGATGTCGATAAGCGGTGTGATCCATTCGACTTTTCCTGCATTTTTAAAATCGTCAAAGGCATAGGATTTCAACACCGTTCCTGTTCCCACCGAAACGACTATCATGTCATTGGCTGTGGGATAATCGGGTTTATCGGGGTGATTGAGCACTTTGGAGAAGGGAATTTTTCGCGCTTCAGCATAGGCACACAAAGCGGGATTGTTGGCATAGACTCCGCCATCGATAAGGGTAAACTGTTCGCCCGAGAGTGAAACCACTTGCGCCGGTTCAAAATAAGAAGGCGCGGCGGCGGTAGCGCGGCAGACGTCGGTTACGCGAAAGTTGCGAATAGGATTTTGGGCGTTGTGGCTTGTAAAAAAGGTGGCCTTTCGTGCGGAGATGTCGTAGGCGGTAATGAGACAGGGTTTGATAAGGTGCCGCAGTTCGAGTGAACCAAACACACGCGCCAACTCTTGTTCTAATGACGTGTCGTCGATTTTTTCTTTGAATAGCCCAAACGGGTTGAGGAGTTTGTCCCAAAACGATACGTCAAAAATGGAGGCTCCTTTTTCGGTATAAAGTTGTAGCGCTTCAGTCACCGAGAACTTGGCCTTTTGGTGTTCATCGGGGCAAAGCAGCAACGCCGTTATGAGTCCGCCGGTACTGGTTCCCGCGATAAGGTCAAAATAATCCCCTAGTTTGGCTTCTGGTTGATCGTGTTGTTGGAGTTGTTCTTCGATGTATTTTAGGATAATACAGGAGATAATGCCTCGAATTCCTCCACCATCAAGGGAGAGTAGGGTGATTTTACGGGTCATAATTGATTTTTTTAAAGTACTACATAACCTTTTGCGTCGCGTTGGCGTTTGATCAATTGGCGCCAGTTGTTGAAACCTTTCTTTTCAAAATGGGGAAAATCTTTAAAATTTTTCCAATTGCCGCCCCATTCCCAGCCGAATTTTGCAAAAATTTTCACGCATTCATACCAGTCGGCAACGGTGTCATTGTCCCAGTCTTTGGCGGTATCCCAGGAGGCCGTTTTTCCGTCGATGATGAGGCAAATATCTACGGCAAAGCCATAATTGTGTACCGATTGTCCGCCTTTGGCTTGGGTTACACGGTTGCCGAGCGGTTTTTTGGCGGTTTTTCCTTGGGGATTGACGCGGGTTCGCCCGAGCGCAAATAAATCATCTTGTTCTTTGAAGGTGCGCAATCCTTGCGTGATTCGCACTTTGGCCCGCCCGGTGAGCGCTTGATCACAGGCTTGAATGATTTGGGTAACTTCAGCGCGTACCGACGGATGGAGTTGGGCAATGCGGTTTTGGGTGGGAGTGTCCATGGAATGATATAGCTATATTATTCAATGTAATTGATTTTATAAACGTTAAAGATAATATCAGGGGAACTAATCATATCATAAAAAATGAATAATTCTTCTTTTCCGTCTCCAGTGATGTCTATTAATTTAATATATGAGTTAATCTCTTCTAATGATTTTGTATAAGTTTGATTACCTTTATCATCGTAAGTAATAGTACCAAATTTCTCCTTTTTAATTTTGAAAATATAACTCCTATTCAAGTTGTAAATCTTTAGTGTAGAAGGTTTTTCATTATCATACGTACTATATTGAAAAATTACTCCTGATTTTGATTTCAAGACAGAACTAGATAGTATTTTATTATTTAATGATTTTAGTTTTGTAGAAGAACTATTTTCCTTGAATTTATAATTTGAGCTGGGACGAGCAAAATTCAAAATATCAACTTTATTCAAAACTTTAAGAGAGTATTTCTTTGCAATGGAATCAAATTCATCGTAATTGAGAATATTTTTCTTTAAAATTAATTTTCCTTTCTTGTATAATTGGCTGTCACCATCTTGAGGATTCATTATGAAAAAAACAGAATCCGAATAAGATATTCTACTAAATAGATTATGAAATCTTCCATCAAATAAATTACTACCGAAAAGAAGTTCCAAAGTATCTTTTTTTATTGGTGTTTTCTTTTCTACTGATAATGCTATTTTTTCCTTTTTTTGACAAGAAAAAAAGAAAAATAATACGATTAAGAATGTGTAAGTAATTTTCATTATTAATTAGGTTTTGTTGTAGACTCCCCATTTTTAATACAGTTCTAAATAATAACATTTATTCCACATAAACATGTTCTTGATATTGTTCGTGGGTTGAATGAAGCGTAGCGGAATGAAACCCATGAACAATAGACTTTTCTCTGTATTTTACAGGACTTAATCCTCCTAATGCTTCATGTGGTCTATAAAGATTATAATCATTTACCCACTGATCTGTAAGTTCTCTTACTTCATCTAAGGAATCAAATAGATAAGCATCTAAAACACCATTACGATAGGTTTTATTAAATCGCTCTATTAGTGCCTTTTGAGTTGGCTTTCCTGGCAGTATGTATTTGAACTCTATTTGTTGTATTTCACTCCATTCTTGGGTTAATTTTGCAAAAATTTTCACGCACTCATACCAGTCGGCAACGGTGTCATTGTCCCAGTCTTTGGCGGTATCCCAGGAGGCCGTTTTTCCGTCGATGATGAGGCAAATATCTACGGCAAATCCATAATTGTGCACCGATTGTCCGCCTTTGGCTTGGGTTACACGATTGCCGAGCGGTTTTTTGACGGTTTTTCCTTGGGGGTTGACGCGGGTGTTCGCCCGAGCGCAAACAAATCATCTTGTTCTTTGAAGGTGCGCAATCCTTGCGTGATTCGTACTTTGGCCCGCCTGGTGAGCGCTTGATCACAGGCTTGAATGATTTGGGTAACTTCAGCGCGTACCGACGGATGGAGTTGGGCAATGCGGTTTTGGGTGGGAGTGTCCATAGGTTAATCTTTTTTTAATTCAAGAAAAGTGTTACCTTTCTTATCAATTAAATAGTTTTTATCATTTAAAGTTATTTTTGCGTAACCAAAACGAAAACTATTAATTACTTTATCAAATTTTGGTGGAATTATTAATTCTCCTTTTTCATTGATAAAACCAATTTTTTTATTGATTTCTACTGCTGCTAAACCATTGCTGAATTCCCAAACTCTGCTGTACATTGGACTGATAATTTCATTAAAACTTTTATCAATAAAACCAAACATTTCTTTCCCGTTTTTCAACAAACCAACTATTGCCAAATTATCTTTAAAATTTGTAATTAGATTGTATTTTAATGGAATTAATCTATTTTCATTCTTGATACTATATGATGAAACACTATCATTAACAGTTGTCTCAAGCATATATCTGTTTTTCCCTAAAATTGTTATCTTTGAAAAAATAGGTTTTAATATTTGTTTTCCGTTTTGATCTAATAAACCATATTTCTTGTTCTTATAGATTGAAATTTCGCCACTATCTTCAATAATTAAATTTTCATATTTTAGTCTTGTTGAAATAATTTCTTTTCCATTTACATCAATTAAACCATAATAGGTTTTATCTTGTTTTTTATCATACTTTGTTACTCTACTTAATCCACCTGCAAAATACCAAACCATATTATAAACCAATGGAATTACATTATTTCCTGATTTGTCTATAAAACCATATTTACTATTAAATTCCCCTTCATCTGAGTAACTTTTAATTCTTGCTCTATTTTCATAAAAATTTTCAACGTTCTCAAGTTTATGACTGTCCTTTACCTCAATAACTATATTGTTGTTTTTATCAATAAAATACCATTTGTTATGTAGCATGACAGGAGCTATTCCCTTATCAAAATTATTAAGTTTCCCATACTTGATAGGTATTATAATTTTCCCTTCATTATTTATAAATCCTTCTTTTCCATCTAAAGATACAATTGCCAAATTTTCAATGAATATTTCGGCATCAAAATCATAACCTCCAATCCAATCGTATATACAAGGAACGATTAATTTTCCCTCACTATTTAATACTCCATATTTTTCATTCTCTTTTACTCTTACAAAACCATTTTCAAATGAATGTCCAACATTATCATATATACAAGGTATAATAATTTTACCTTTCTTATCTGTAAATCCATACTGATTATTTAATTTAATTCTAGCCAGTCCGTTTTTAAAATTAGTAATATCATCATAAATCGCAGGAAGAATAGTACTTCTATCACTATTTATTAGCCCTACCTTATCATTAGTTTTAATAATTATGAGATTATCATCCAATGGATATGCATCTTGTACAATTTCTTGAGAAAAAATACAATTAGTGTAAATTAAAAGAAAAAAAAGACAAGGAATAAATTTAATATTAAAGTGCATAATCTCTTATTTTTTCTTTGTAATAATCATTTAAAGTACCGTCTGCTTTGCAATGCTTGATAAAAGACTTTGCAGTAGGTTTGTGCTTGTCCAAATAGAGCATTAGTAAAGGTAAATCAATTCTAAATTGATTATCTGTAACCTTTCCTGGTGGATCAAAACTATCAAATTGAGGAACAATTGAAAAAGGCGACGCAAACCATGCTTCTGCTACATGTTTACCAACAAAATCTCTATCCGCCATATCTTGAAATTTAGATATAGTTTTGCTATTTGTTTTACTATAAATAGGAGGTGCCACAGTACCTTGTTCATATTCAATAAAATTTTTATCCCAGTTATAAGCTTTATCACCTTTTAAAGGAGTTACTGCATATTTTCCATATATCAAGTCATAAAACTGTGTGATGGCATAATCACAAATACCCAAATTTAATTCATTCAATATAGTTTCTACATCATTGTCAATAACATTTGAACCTCCTTCTAATCCTCCTATCCTTATACGATTCGTTGCTAAAACCCCAACTAATGCTTTCGCCCCTTTACACCATTTTACCCTATGTCCAAGCCTAAAAATCCAGCCATCAACTGCATTGTAGAAATCATAAATTTGTTTGAATGGGGCATATCTTCCTTTTATTTTATGTTTTATGATGTAAGAATAGCCGTTTATCCAGCGTTCAGTATTCTTATCTCTATCATTTAATAACCAAGAACCATCTTTTCCTTTCCATGATTCTTCGGATTGTGCTTTTTCTCGAAGTGCTAATTTATAGGTTTCGTAATCTTCAAACTCTCCACCAATGGTGTGTGCGGTAGTTTTTCCATTGGTTAAAAAATCTAACATTAAACTCGGAAAATCTATATTAGAATATGAAACAGGAAGAAAAATTTTTATTTTACCATTATCAATACTAATATAAAGTTGATTGTAAAGTTTGTATTCGGGGTCTCCAAATAACAAACTTCTTTCAGTCATATTTGCTCTTTCTAAAGAAATTTTAGTAGCATCTGCATCGTTTCCACTATATATTATATTTAAAACAGGGAAAATTTTACCGGCGATAAATACTCTTTCTCTTTTTTTATTTCCGTTTGGGTTTGATGTGAACAACCTCTCATAAGGAATTTTCTTTTTATAATAATTTGCATTTCTAATTTTAAAAAGAAATTTAACAAAACCAATTTCAGTTTGGTTTAATTCCAACGCTTCTGGAGCTATTTTTTCAATTTTAGCCAACTTTTCTTTTTCCTCCCTCTTATCCCCAATCGTTGCTAGTCTTGTAAATTTAGGGTGGAGTAATCTCCCGTTTTCGCGGTGCCATGCTAATTTTTTGCTGTTCATGCGTTTTCTATTTACAGAATGACATAACCTTGTGCGTCGCGTTGGCGTTTGATCAATTGGCGCCAGTTGTTGAAACCTTTCTTTTCAAAATTTTAAATTCTTCTTCTTCAGTAAGTTCTTCAATAATTTCTTTACTAATCAACCCTTCTTTATTTAAAAAATAAATAATTTTATAATCGGGTCCAGAACCTCCTCTATGTTTATAGGCAACTAGTTCATTTGTTCCATCTTTATTAGTATCAAAGATTGAATCTTTAATATAAAGAGCGCCTAAAATACCATCTTTATCTCGTTCATAAAACTTAACAAAGCCTTTATTTGTTTTTAAATACCAGTTGTAGCCCGAACGCATCATACTTTGTTCGTAAACGATTAAGTATTTGTGGTTATTTTTGAATATATCTCCGTACTTATAGGCTAGAAATCTTGGACAAAAAACAGTGTCTTTTCCTTTTTCTGCAATTGTGTCTACCCCAATTTTTGTTAATTGTTCAGAAAGATAGCTTTCTATAAGACTATCATTTTTAAAGGGCATGAGTTGCATTTTATTCATTATTTCATCAATATTAATATTTTTATCATACAATATTGATGTTTTTACTTGCTCCTTTTTTTTATTATTAAAACAACTTGAAATCATAAAAAAAAGAATCAAAAAGCAAACTTTATTAATATTACTCATCTTTTTTGGTCTTAACAGGTATAATATTTTCAAAATCTGGATGAACTTTTATAAAAGTAGTTGCAAATAAATTTTGATTTACTTTATCATCGTCATAATAAGGATAATACGGATTTTTCTTTTTCTTGTTTTCCCCAGAATACGCAATTGTAGTAATATATTTATATTCCCATTTTCTTCTTAACCAAATGTCCTTACCTGGAGTTTCCCATAATTCTTTTCCTTCATTCTTATTGTCTTCTAAACCAAAAACATCATGAGTATTTTTAGCAAATTTTAATCCGTCTTTCCATTTAGCTTTTTTTATATCAATTCCATCCCAAAGAGTTGCACCGTATGAATAATCAGTACCTCCTATAAGTTCATTAATAACCCCAGAGATAGCTAATTTCATATTTGAATTAGTATTTCTGCCTTTTTCGTTAATAAAATTTTTATAGTTTTCTTTTCCTGCTGCTTTAACACCATTTTCCTCAATTGCCTCTCTATATGTTAAATCTTTGTTTTTTTCTTCTTTCATCTTTTTTCTATAGTTTCCAATTGTAGTTGCAAAAGCAAAAACTTCTTCTTTAATGATTACTTTATAACCCATAAGACTTTCGCCAAAAATAGATGCGGAGAAATGAAGAAATTCTTCATTCTCAATTTTTAATCTAATTGGAGATAAAAACTCTTTCCATTTTTTTTTACTTTTTTTATCTTCTCTATCTGTTTTTTTTGCACAAACAACTACTTCTTTTGAAATTCCATAGTTTCCTAAAAAAGTTCCATCATATAAATAATAAAAACCATTTGCACTATTTTTTTTTGATTTTGATAATGTTTGATTAATAAAATCAATACCTTCAATACTATTTAAGTAAACTTCTTCTGAAAATATTTCTTCAATTTTTGCTAACTCTTCTTTTTCCTCCCTCTTATCCCCAATCGTTGCTAGTCTTGTAAAATTAGGGTGTTGTAATCTCCCGTTTTCGCGGTGCCATGCTAATTTTTTGCTGTTCATACGTTTTCTATTTACAGAATGACATAACCTTGTGCGTCGCGTTGGCGTTTGATCAATTGGCGCCAGTTGTTGAAACCTTTCTTTTCAAAATGGGGAAAATCTTTAAAATTTTTCCAATTGCCGCCCCATTCCCAGCCGAATTTCGCAAAAATTTTCACGCATTCATACCAGTCGGCAACGGTGTCATTGTCCCAGTCTTTGGCGGTATCCCAGGAGGCTGTTTTTCCGTCGATGATGAGGCAAATATCTACGGCAAAGCCATAATTGTGCACCGATTGTCCGCCTTTGGCTTGGGTTACACGATTGCCGAGCGGTTTTTTGGCGGTTTTTCCATGGGGATTGACGCGGGTGTTCGCCCGAGCGCAAACAAATCATCTTGTTCTTTGAAGGTGCGCAATCCTTGCGTGATTCGCACTTTGGCCTGCCCGGTGAGCGCCTGATCACAGGCTTGAATGATTTGGGTAACTTCAGTGCGTACCGATGGATGGAGTTGGGCAATGCGGTTTTGGGTGGGAGTGTCCATGGTGTTGATTATTTACAATTAAAATTACTTTGGGGATAATCAAAAATGTAATGTAAATTCATATTTTTTAATGAAAAATCATTATCAGTTGTGTCAATACAATAACTTAACTCATAATTATGGTTTAAAATTTCTTTTGAAATAATTGTCCATTTTTTATTTTCGTATGTCAAATTAATGCTTTTTAAATCTAAATTATCATTATTGACCTCCATAATCCTTAAAAAATTAGAAACAGTTACTTTTTTATTTTTACCGGTTAAAGCATTTGAATTCAGATTACTAAACTCGCCTTGCTTTAAAATTGGATATGTAATGTCTCGCCCATCATAAATTACACTTGCAAATTCAATAAATTTTTTATTTTCATATAGATAAATGCTGTACTTGAGATTAGGGCATTCCATTTCAGGATATTTATTTTTCATATAATTCCAAGCTCTTTTCCAATTTTCATTATTATTTTTTAAGCCTCCAAATGATGAGTCAACAACAGTAATGCTTTTTGTTATTAAAAATAGTTCATTTTCAACACCATTTTCATTCCAAACAACGTCTATGTTGTAGTAAATAGAATCAGGATTATAGTTATTTCTAATCATAGTATAATTTTGGTTTTTATCGCCTGTTTTTTTATTTTTAAAGTCTCTTTTTTTATTACAACTTTTTAAAGGAATTGTTAAGATAAGAATAATTAAAAGACTATTTTTTATTAATACAGTTTTCATAATCAAAGTATCACTATTTCAATCCCTTAAAATTAAAAAAGGAAACCCCAATAACCAAGCCAAATAAAGGGGAAAAACCCTATTTCTTCTCCAGGAAAATACCTAAAGTTCTCCGGAAAAATACCTCATTGGGTTAGCGTGGCAGATGGGGCTCGAAAATATAGTGCTGTTGCGAAAGCCAAGTGCAGGCAATCCGCTTGCCAACACGGGTGTCGTGGGGATCAAAGTGCGGAGGAGGGAGTTGACGGTGATGTGCCGCTTGGGTGTAAAAAACTTCGCGGGTCGGGCGCTCGGGGTGTACCGCATTGATAAAGCCTTGGCGCGCTTCCTGTTGCAAACACAGGGTCAAAATGCCTATGCAGTCGGGTAAGGCAATCAAATGCACCGGCGCTTTAGGCCGTTCTAAATTTTGCCGCCCCGATAAATACTGCACCGGATGCCGATCGGGGCCTACCAAGCCGCCCAACCGAATGCCCGTATAGGGAAGCCCCGCCTGATGAATCGCTTGCTCGGCTGCCCAAAGTCCTCTTCCCGAGGGTGTGTCGGGTTCGGGCACCGTGGTGTCATCAACCCAATCTTGTTGCTCTCCAAAAACGCCAGTTGATCCTACCCATAGTAGTTTTTCAATCGCTGTCTTTTGTAATTGCTGCAGGAGTTGTTGCACTTTTTCCACATACGAATCCTCTTGCGATTGCCGTAGTTTTGGCGGGAATGCCACGACTAGATTGGAAACATCGGCGATAAAATCGGCCCATTCACCCTCGCATCCTGTTGAGGTCAAGGTAACTTTGAATGCCTCGATTCCAGCGTCAAGTAAAATTTCCTTTTTTTCGGGGGTGGTTGTACTGCCTTTCACGCGATACCCTTCGGCCAATAAATGTTCCGCCAAGGGTTTTCCCAGCCATCCACAGCCTAAAATGCCTATAGTGGGTTTCATGGTTGCGCCAGAATTGCAGGTGGAGTGGGTCGCACGGGTTGTATGAGCACGACAGCATCATTCAACACAAAAGGCATAGGAAGTGTGTTTTTAGGCCGCGGTGGTACGCCCATACGGGGTTGCTCCAGCAAGTCAAACGAACTTTCCATCAATTCCAATTGGGGTTCAACGCCCACGGGAACATCAAACGAGAACACCAAGGGTTGATTTCGGGTAACATAATAACTGAGCAGTTTATGGGAGGCTTGTCCGCCAATTTTGGAGGTATAGGTTAGCGGTCGAACCCCATTGGCTTTCACATGTGCAAGGGGCACTTGATTTTTGAGGAAAATATCATAGCGGTTTACCCGACGTTGGGGGGTAATTCGAATTTGATAAAAACGACGATTGCCTTTTACCGTGTCCCGTTCAAATACAATGGAGGGTCCTTTCAAGGCATAAACAGGCGCCGGATGCATCCATCGGAAGGCCGTTCCATACTTGCTGTACAATGCATTGCGGTTTAATGGCGCTGCCGATTGAGGTTGTTTCGATAAAAAGGCTTGATTCCAGGCATCGGGGCGCTCGTCATAGGTTGTCCAATAAGCCTTTTTTTGCGAAGCGTCGAAAACATACAATAAGCTATTGGGTCGGGCTTTGGCCGAAGTAAACGAAGCGTTCCAATGGGCTTTTCCCAAAAAAGCAATACCAATGAGGAGGCAAACAAAAGCCCAACGGGATTTATAAGGAAAAGCGCCCAAAATAGGCAGAAGAAGCACAAAAGTAAGTACGGTAAGTACCGCCGCGCCGGGAAGTATTTTCAATCCTAATCCTACAGGGAATAAAGGAATTAAAGGCACCAACAAAAACAAAGCTGGCAGTGCCATAATTAAATTCCACAGTCCTTTGGATTGTTGGGTGAGAACAAAAGCGCCCAACATTAGCGTTGATCCCAAAACGGGAAGTAGTAAAAACGAGGCGCCGGGTAATTTCCAGGCGAGTCCCATTCCGAGGATAATCCAAAGAAAAAGTCCAGCAAAAAGGCGGTTCATTTCGGCAAAACGACTGGTTTCTTTGCGGTAAATCCAGAAACAAATTCCAAGGGTCAAGGCAATACATGCATGGATATAGTCGTGGCCGTTATAGGTAAACCCTTGCAGTATTGTGGTGGCATCGGGATAGATCCAGGGCAAAAGGGTAGCGATACCCCACGCGACCAATCCCGCAACCAAAAGCGTAAGCACCAAGGGAATAAATCCTTTAACGACTTCATCAATGCGTAAAACGTGTTTCCCGAGTCCGATAAACGTGAAGGTAAACAAAAGAATGGCTGTAAGGAGGACCAACGGCCAATTCCACGCAAAAGGATAATGCACAAATCCAAACGGAATGGAGAAATACACGTCTTCCTCGGGATGTTCAAGCGTACGTAAATCCCGTTGTGTAAAATGCGTCAATAGCGCCATGACATAACTTCCTTGGTGGGCAAGCGATAGTGGCGATAGATTGGCATAATGATCTTGTGCGGTATGGTAGTTATAATGGCTGTCGATAAAGGCAAAGTTGTAGCCTTGAATTTTTCCCGCTTCACGAAAAACAGTGAGATCGGTATCGTTGGGTAGCATTTTGTAGATGCTATACATCAGCGAATTACTCACGGGATAAGGCGTTTGGGCGGCGGCAAATGCCTCTACCATGGCGCGATTCCCTTGGGTGGTTTCCATGAGCATCATGCTTGGTCCCGAGGTGCCACGTGCTTCAAAGTTGATGACTAGTCCTACGTCTTTAGCCCAATCGTGTTGGGTTACAAAGAGTGCTGCACCATTGAGTCCCAATTCTTCGGCATCTGTAAAGAGGAGAATCAAATCGTTTTGCAGCGGCGTTTTGTTGTAAAGTAAGGCCCGAACGCTTTCAAGAAGGGTGGCTACCCCCGAGGCATCATCGCTGGCGCCAAGTGATTTGGAGTGAGGGGCACTATCGTAATGCGAGAGGAGCACCAAGGCTTTGCTGGATTTTTGGCCTTTGATCCGTGCCATGATATTGGTGGCTTCTACCAGCGTTCCTTTTTCCGTAAGGGTAAATCCGCGTTGCAATTGCGGTTCTAGACCGAGGGCTTTAAGTTCTTGTTGCAGGTATTTTTGAATCCGCGGATGATCGTCGGAACCTACATAATGAGGGCGTTTGGAAAGGTACTGTACTTTCTCTAAGGCCCGTTGCGTAGAAAATTCAGCCAAGGGCGCAGGCTCTTGATCGTCGTAGGTTTGTGGCATTTGACGATAAAAAACCAACCCGATGAGGAGTATCAGAAATAACGCTTCGTAGAGGTAGGTAAACTTCTTTTTCATGGTATGTAGGCCAACCTATTCCTCCGGAGGCAGGAGTTGCAAACGGTAATTTTCCGTAAGCACGTAGCCTTGATCGTACACGTAGCGATAGGTTTCGCCGGATTTGGTCATTACTATTTGGGTGAGGTAGTTAAAATCAAAACCTCGTTGTGCTAATTTCTCTAGGGCCATCGATGGGATTCCTTCGTCATGGAGTTCACGCAAGATGCGGTAATTTCGGCGCAAGGCATTGTGAACGGTTCGCATGAGGTTGTTACAGTCGCGGTTCATTCGGTTGTTGAATGTGTTGCGGCATCCATCGTTGCAAAATTTTTTGTCTTCGCGGCCCATCAAGGGTGTCCCGCATTCGTGGCAATTTCGTTTCATTTTCGTGGTTTATAAAAAGGTTATATGGCGTTTTACATAAACTGGATCCTATCCTTACACGGAGTGGAAGCCAATTTTCAAGTCAAATATAACGAATAAATTGTAAAACGACTACTTTCACAGTAACCGCCTCTGAAAAACAGCAAAATACTTATTTACAAACGATTACATTCGGTAGTAAATGGTATACTACCGACTATCGCTTTCAACACTTCCTAATTTTGTCCTGTTGATGTAAGCCAAATTAAGTTTTAACCAAGTATTGAAGCCATGAAAAATCGAGTTCAATTAATCGGCCATGTGGGCCAAGATCCCGAAGTCAAGTCTTTTGAAGGGGGAAAGAAAGTTGCGAATCTTAACTTAGCAACAAATGATGTCTATTACAAAGAAGAAGGAGAGAAAGTAACCCAAACCGAATGGCATCGCGTTGTCGCTTGGGGGAAATTAGCCTCACTAATCGAACAGTACGTAACCAAAGGCAAGGAGCTAGGCGTTACGGGTAAAATCACCTATCGTAATTATGAAGACAAAGAGGGCAACAAGCGATCCATTACAGAAATTGTCGCGGAAGAAGTCTTGTTTATGTAAGAAAGAAAAAGTCATTAATTTTTAAAATGAAAACGTATGAGTGCATTACGAAATAAAGTCCAGTTAATTGGCCACGTTGGACAAGAACCTGAAGTCAAAACTATGGATAAAGGGAAAAAAGTGGCAAACCTCACCTTGGCCACCCGCGATGTGTATTACAAAGATGGGGGTGAAAAGGTTGAGCAAACCGAATGGCATCGTGTAACCGCCTGGGGGAAGTTGGCCGAGATCGTCGAAAAGTATGTCGTCAAGGGAAAAGAAATTGCAGTGGAGGGCAAATTGACACATCGCTCGTATGACGATAAGAACGGCGAGAAGCGGTACATCACAGAGGTGGTGGCCAATGAACTTCTTCTCCTCGGGAAATAGACCTTGCAAAGGTTCGATAGAAACGGCAGTTCCTCGGAGCTGTCGTTTTGTTTTTCAGGATATTATCCAATTTTTTTTAACACGAAAACGTTTTCGGTCAAATTAAAATTAGCAGGTCAAAATAATTTTAATACTTTTATTTTGAATAATAGTGTAAAAGGCAACTCATGCGTTTGTTTCGAGTCATCATTAGCGGATTATTGTTGGGGTTTGCTAGCTTGCAGTTGCAGGCACAAGTAGGCATCAACACGACCAATCCCCTAAGTACACTCGATATTAACGGGAATCTTTCGGTAAAAACTGTAACCTTAACGGGGAACGGTTCGGGCAATGGAGGTGCGGCGATTCCCATTAATGACGGCGTTTATATTTCTGTAGTTCCTCAAGCCACCGATGATAAATTTCAATTGCCTAGTCCTATAGCTTTTCCAGGACGGGTATATGTGATTCGAAACATTCAAAACAGTGTTACGGCGCAGTTAACGACCACAGCAGGAATGTTTTTTCCAAAAAATTCAACGGTTGGAACCAATCAAGTGTACATGTTCGAAGGAAGCAATCGCACGGTGATCGTGATTAGCGACGGACTGAATTGGACCTTTATCAATTAGCCATTTAACAACGCTTGTAGCGTATCTAGGAAGCGGCCTACATGAATACCGTCGACTAACCCATGGTGCACATGCACTGCAATAGGCATTGTTTTACACCCCTCTTTTTCGGTCATTTTTCCAAACGAAATCTTCGGACAACTATCGGGATAACGAAACCCACGGGCATGCGATAGTCCTTCAAAATCCACCCAAGGGATACTTGAAAAATGGATTAAATTTTCATCGGGGAAGCTACGTGTAAGCAAGCCTGTTGTGCCTTGAATACGGTCGATTTCGGCTTGGGCTTTTTTTTCAAACACCCGTATATCTGGATGATATTCCATCCACGAAAAACCAAAAGTTTCGTCTTTGCGCATAATGGTAGCCGAAGCATCAATGCGATCAAAACACCACGGTTCCTTATCGATGATACGCCATCGAAAGGGTTCACAAGCATTGACCGCCGCCAAGGTTTTGTGCAAATAATAGATAAAAAAAGAGATGCCCAGCGCTTTCGCATTTTCATAAGCTTTTGTGCAATCTACACGACTCGTCAGGCCATAAAAAGGCTCTTCCATTTGTGAAAAGAATTCAAAATGCTCCCGACGATTCCAAGTAGCAAGCGCTATTTTAGTTTTGGTCATCATACATAAAAGGGAAGTATTTCGGTTATGGACGACAAGGCCCGAAAATTGGGATGTTGCACTTCAAAATCAATTTTTTCATACGCCCAAGTCGTGTGATACGGGATATGAAAGGCGGTTCCCCCGAGTTCTAACACGGGTAAAACATCAGATTTTAGTGAGTTTCCAATCATCACAAAATGGGCTGCGTCTATATCCAAACGCCCTAACATTTTTTGATAGTCCAAAACGGTTTTATCACTCATCACTTCGATATGGTGAAAATAGTGACCCAATCCCGAATCGTGAAGTTTTCGGTGTTGGTCTTTCAAATCTCCTTTGGTCGCCACAACCAATCGATAGTCGGCCGCTTTCAACTGTTGCAAAACGGCTTCTACTTCAGGTAAGAGTTCTACAGGCTGCTGCAACAAATCTTTTCCAATCTGAATAATACTCGCTGTGGCTGCTCCCGACAACTGCTGGTGGGTTAGCTCAAGTGCCGATTCCATCATTGAAAGTATAAATGCCTTGATGCCAAAGCCATACAAAGGAAGGTTTTTGACTTGATGCTGTAAAATTAGTTGCAGCAATTCTTGTTTGGAAGTATAATCCTGAAAGAGTTCACAAAAGCGATCTTGTGCCTCATCAAAAAAAGGTTCGTTATGCCATAAGGTATCGTCGGCGTCAAAGGCTAGGAGGGGAGACTGCATCAGTTAGTTTTTAAATTCATAAAAAGAATATCCATCCATTCCTTTAACTTGTGCCCCCAGATATAACGATGAACCTAAGGTAAACATGACGGCTTTGTCAATTCTTTTCCCCTCTATAAATTCCCGAAAACGATCAAAGGAGGAATGGACACGGGGTTCGTTGAGCGCATTGAATTCATTGTCAAAAACGCCTGAAACATAGACTATTTTTCGGTTGACATACGAATTGAAATTGTCATTTGAATAGCTGTTTATAGCCAAGTCAATAGCCGCTCCAATTAGACCAAACATAGGACCAAACATGTGACTTTCTTTAACTTCCGAAACACCTCCTATGGTTAATACAATCCGTTCGCCATGTCTGAAACATGAAATGGAAGGGTATAAATTATTTATTTTTCGGATAAGCTGATTGGATTTATCCAAAACACGAGTACTGTTTATTGAACCGTTTTCTTGAATGATTTCAGTGTTTTTGAATCCAATCTCTTGGTCTTGAACGATTTCCCAAGATTTTAAAATTGTTCCATCAAAGGCTCGGTGCGTAATCATTAAACGATCGGATTTGCCTTTGAGCTGAATGATTTGTTTTTCAAAATAAAATGAAGTAGCCGGTATTGGGTAATAGGTAGCCTCCGCAGGACGCTCTACATAGGGTTGCGGATACAGTTTTTGGATGTAACTAAAGTCCGTGAGTTGAATGGCCAGTAGTTGCGTTCCCGAATCGTTATTGTCAAATGTAAAAATTAACGTATCTCCATCAATATAACTTTTTCTCAACATCGCCGCAAGAACAAGCGAGGGCGGAGTTTCATCATCGATAAATTGAAAATAAGGAACCTTTTGTAACGTATTGGTATCGTCCATCATTTCCCAAAAGGTAACCCGTTTGCCTTCGTAGTTTAAAAAAGTTTTGCCTGTAAGATCAATCTTGTTTTGCGTAATTTTTGGTCCCTCCAAAGTTCGAATGGTAAGTACACTTTCGTTTTTCAAACAACTTACCACATAGAGTTTACCATGGGCGTTGATTTTGGCAACTTCCTTTTCTTTTCCCAAAACGTAAGGAAGCGTGCTGAATGCAGTTTTCCCTGTGTTAAAGTCAAAAATCTGACAACCCAGTTTGTCTTTTTCGCCCGAAATCCAATACAAAGCATACTGGTTATCTTGTACAGTATACCCCATAATCCATTTAAACTCTTTGCTCGGACGCTCCTGTGTTAAAGAATCGCGCAGTTGAAATTGTGGTGTCATACGAAAAATACGAATACGCTCTGCATCTTGTAAACAAAGGGCTAATTGCGACTTCGTATCATCAACAATCTCAAAACAATTCGTTTTCGAATAAAAATGCAGTGGAATAGTTCCCACCAAATTTTGCGCTAGAGTGCTGAGCGCACATAAAAACAATACAATGAACCAAATTTTTTTTACCATGGCTTATATAAAATTAAAAATGAATAAATTTTCTTTTAACTAATCGTCGCTCCATTCGCTACCCCTTCTGCATCGGGATTCACAAATACCAATTGACCTTCGGTGTTTTGGGTGAGTAGCAACATGCCCTGACTTTCTACACCACGTAATGCTCTTGGGGCCAAATTGACCAATACCGTCACTCGTTTTCCAACGACTTGTTCAGGAGTAAAATGTTCGGCAATACCCGACACAATGGTTCGAACATCCAGGCCAGTATCTACTTTCAACACCAAAAGTTTGTCGGCTTTAGGCATTTTTTCTGCTTCAATAATCGTACCCACACGCAAATCCATTTTGGAAAAATCATCAAAAGTAGCAGTTTCTTTCTGAGGGGTAACTTCCGGATTTGTCATGGTATTTGATTTTTTGGTCGCTTCTAATTTGTCGATTTGTTGTTGAATAGCTTCGTCTTCGATTTGGGCGAATAACAGCTCAGCCTGCCCAATTTCATGTCCCGCAGGTAATAGCGTTTCCTGAGTAAATATGGTGTCCCAACCCTCGGCTTCAATACGCAACATCGAGCGAAGTTTTTGGGCGGTGAAGGGTAAAAAGGGTTCCGATAAATACCCTAATGCAGAAGCTACTTGTAAGGCAATGTAAAGCTGTGTTTGCACGCGCTCGGGATCGGTTTTGATCATTTTCCAAGGCTCTTCCTCGGCTAAATATTTATTTCCTAAACGCGCCACATTCATCAATTCCCCTTGAGCTTCCCGAAAGCGGTACCGTTCAATCGAACTGGCGATAACTGCCGGATAAGCCTTTAATTCGGTCAACACTTGGGTGTCCACTTCCGTAAAGGCATGGGGCGTTGGGACAATACCTTGATAGTATTTTTGCGTCAACACGACCACACGATTGATAAAATTTCCAAAAATGGCGACCAACTCATTGTTGTTTCGTGCTTGAAAATCTTTCCAAGTAAAATCATTGTCTTTGGTTTCCGGCGCATTTGCAGTCAAGGCATAGCGCAAAGCATCTTGTTTGCCCGGAAATTCCAAAAGGTATTCATGCAACCAAACCGCCCAGTTTTTGGAAGTCGAAAGTTTGTTGCCTTCTAGGTTTAAAAATTCATTGGCAGGAACATTGTCGGGAAGGATAAAACTACCTTCAGCTTTCAACATTGCAGGGAAAATAATGCAATGAAAAACAATGTTATCCTTACCGATAAAATGCACCAATTTGGTGTCGTGATCTTTCCAATAGGGTTCCCAATCTTTACCTGTTTTTTGCGCCCATTCTTTGGTCGCTGAGATGTAACCAATGGGAGCATCAAACCATACGTATAATTTTTTTCCGTCCGCTCCGGGAACAGGAACATCAATGCCCCAATCCAAATCGCGGGTGACCGCACGGGGTTTTAAACCGTCGTCAATCCAAGATTTGACCTGACCGTAAACGTTCGGTTTCCAATCGTTTTTATGCCCCTCTAAAATCCATTCTTTCAAGAAATTTTCATAGCGATCTAGGGGTAAAAACCAGTGTTTTGTTGCTTTCAAAATTGGTGTGCTCCCTGTGATTGTCGATTTGGGATGGATCAAATCGGTAGCGTTCAACGAAGACCCGCATTTTTCACATTGATCGCCGTAAGCCTCGGTATGGCCGCATTTGGGACAGGTACCTGTGACAAAACGGTCTGCTAAAAATTGGTTGGCCTGTTCATCATACAGTTGTTCCGTGGTTTCTTCAATAAAATCGCCTTGTTCGTACAGTTTTTTAAAAAATGCAGCCGCAGTTTCATGGTGAATTTTTGCGGAAGTACGCGAATAATTGTCAAAGGAAATTCCAAAATCAGCAAACGATTGCTTGATGATACCGTCGTATTTATCGATAACTTCTTGGGGAGAAATGCCTTCTTTTTTGGCTTTCATCGAAATAGCCACCCCATGCTCGTCGCTTCCACACATAAACGCCACATCGCGCCCTTGCAATCGAAGGTAACGCGCATAAATATCGGCAGGCACATAAACGCCAGCCAAGTGACCAATGTGAATAGGACCGTTTGTATAGGGTAAAGCCGCCGTAACGGTGTAGCGTTTTGGAAAATCAGACATTGCGATGAGGTACTAAATTTTTGCAAAAGTACGGCATTTGCCCAAAATCACGAACATATAGTTTCTTATATTTGCCCGAAGCATTCTGGCGAATGAAACCATTAATTCTATTTTTGTGGGTGACGATTTGTTCATCCAACCTATTGGCGCAACGAAAAATGATAACACCTCCTTCCCTACAAAAAGGCGATACCGTAGCGATTGTGGCTACTGCCCGTAAAAATCTTGACGATAATCTTGGTCCAGCCATTACGTGGTTGAAAAGTCTTGGACTCGAAGTGGTTATCGGGAAGACCATCGGACTAGACCATTATCAATTGGCGGGAACTGACGCTGAACGTGCCGCCGATTTTCAAGCCGCGATGGACAATCCCAACATCAAAATGATTTGGTGCGTGCGGGGCGGTTACGGAACGGTTCGGATGATCGACTTATTGGATTTTACCCAATTTTTGAAGCATCCAAAATGGGTGGTGGGATTTAGTGATGTTACGGTTTTGCACAGTCATTTGAATACGTTGGGCGTGCAATCTATCCACGGGATTATGCCGGTCAATGCCAAAGCAAGTGCGGCTGCCAAAGAATCGCTTCGCCAAGCCTTGTTTGGGGAAACGTTGGAATACCATTTGCCTTGCGATGCCCTTAACCGCACGGGAACGGCTACCGGGCAACTTGTGGGCGGAAACCTTTCGATTTTGTACAGCTTGTTTGGTTCTCCTTCGGCGATAGATTGTAGTGACAAAATTTTGTTTTTAGAAGATTTAGACGAATACCTTTACCACATCGACCGTATGTTAATGAACTTAAAACGCAACGGTTGCCTTGAATCACTAAAAGGGATTATCGTGGGAAGCATGACCAAAATGCACGATAACGAAATTCCTTGGGGGAAAAATGCCCTCGAAATTATTGAAGATATTACCAAGAATTACCATATTCCTATCATTTACAATTTTCCTGCAGGACATATCGCTGATAATCGCGCGCTGATTTTTGGTCGCACCGTAACGCTTGATGTGACGGAAACCGAAAGTCATGTGGTGTTTCATCCTTAGCACGATTTTTTTTGGTAATAAGTGTTTGTAAACGAGTAGATTGGTATTCGTTTTATATTTTTGGGTATCATTTAAACGCCATACCCTATGAATATGTATCATGACCCAGAGATTTGGGAGCGATCCCGTCAGTTTTGCAGCGACTTGTACCAGCTCACGGCGACGGATAGTTATTATCAAACGTTTTATTACACGCCGATTTTGCGGCAAATTGCGGTACTTGTTCCCACCCACATTATGTTGGCTTATCAAGCCCCAAAACCTGATGTATTCATTAGGCATTTGGATTTTACCTTGGGTGCCGCCTACGAATTAAGGACCTTACTTATGTTTAATGTGTTGTTGGATTTTGAAGAGATATCGCCCAATCGTCCGCTCATCCACAAGATCAATATCCTGATTGCCAGCATCAATCTATTGCGGGAGCGGGTACAAACAGGCCGGACACCACGCTCGAAGAGGACGATTTTGTGGACCTAAGTTATGGCTGCACATAATGATTTAGGAAAGGAAGGGGAGTCCTTAGCGGTTGATTTTCTGCGGCGTAACGGATACTCCATCTTGGAAACCAATTGGATATACCAAAAGGCAGAAGTCGATATTTTGGCCCGTAAAGATGATCTTCTGGCGGTTATTGAAGTAAAAACTCGTTCCAGTATCGCAATGGGATTGCCGCAGGATTTTGTTAAACCCAAGAAAATCCGATTGTTGGTAAAAGCCGTAAATGCCTATGTACAAGAGCAAGCGTGGGAGGTGACGGTGCGTTTCGACATTATTGCAATCCATCAGTTGGAGGGACAAACCGTGTTGGAACACCTTGAAGATGCGTTCTATTATTTTAGTTAGAAAAAGCTATCTATTTTGTATTTTTACAAAAAAAAGAAATTGCTATGGTTCGTTTTTTTACTTTTTTAGCGGCATTGTCTGTTTGGACAAGTTTCGCCCAATTCCGTGTGGGTCAGCAAGTAAAGTCCTTTGAAGACCGTCGAGCGTCATTTCAAACAGTTACGGTGCTCCAACCGAAGTCAGAGGTACCCAATGCAACTATTGAAAATGTGGTCGAAGCGTCCACAATAGCTACTTTACAAACTGCGGCTATTCAACAAATTTACAATCAACGTCCGCAAACACTTGAAGTACTAATTCCCTATCAAGGAGCGTCCGTTGTGCTTCGGTTATACCGCGTCAATCCCTTTGCCGAAGGGTTTAAGGTACTTACCCATCGCGGTGAAACGGTATCCTACACTCCTGGCGTGTATTACCGTGGGATCATCAAGAACGATTACCGCTCGGTCGCGTCTCTTACTTTTTTTGAAAATTCATTGAGTGGCCTTATCTCTGGCAGTACGTTTCAAAACCTTGTGGTCGGACCCCTCAAAAACAGCAGCGATTACATCGTTTACTCCGATGCAAAAATGAAAGTTCCGCATCCGTTTCAGTGTCTCACCGACGACGGACCCGCAATGATGCGCCAAGCACGCAGTGTGCCTAATACGACGCAATCGGCAAAATGTGCAACGACCTATTTTGAAATGGACTATAACCTCTACCAAGAAAACGGCAGTGATACAACTACGGCAACCAATTGGATGACTGCCGTGTACAATAATGTTCAAACCCTTTTTGAAAATGACGGAATTACCATCGCTTTTCGAACGCTCTTGATTTGGACCGAACCCGATCCGTATGAAGGTATTGGCACGTCTTCTGTAGATTACCTGTTTAAGTTCAATCAAGTTCGTCCCGTTTTTGATGGAGATGTGGGACAGTTGTTGGGCATTGATGCTGGCGGATTGGGCGGTGTAGCCGTAACTATTGACGGTTTGTGTTCTTCTCAAAATTTCTGTTATTCTGATGTTGAATTTGATTTTCAAACGGTTCCTACCTATTCATGGACGGTGCTTGTGCTTACGCATGAATTTGGACATATTTTGGGGGCGCCTCACACACATGCTTGTATTTGGAATGGGAACAATACGGCTATAGATAATTGTGCCACAGCAGGAATCGGACCCACAGCGGAGGGTGCTTCGTGTAGTACAAACCCGTTGACGATTCCTTCCTCAGGCACCATCATGAGTTATTGCCATTTGGTGAGCAATGTGGGCATAGATTTAGCCAACGGCTTTGGACCGCAGCCTGCCCAACGTATTTTGGATACGTTTGCTCTGCGCTCTTGCCTCAGCTCCGATTGTGTCAATACGTGTATCAATACCGTGGAACGTATCGTTTTGGAAACAACAACACAAACATCAGCGACCTTCAATTGGATCGATGTAACTGGAGCTACCGCATGGCGCGTTCGCTATTATTTGTTCGGCACAACCCCGGGAAGTTGGACGACCATGACAACCAATACGTTGACGGCTACAAATTTAACACCCAACAGCTATTATGTGATTGAAGTTGCGCCAGAATGCCCCAGCGGATTAGAAATCGGGGGGCGTCAACTAATTTTTATGACCGATGATGTTTTTTGTGCTGGTTCGGTATTTACCGATACGGGAGGGGCAACAGGCGATTATGATGATGAACAAACGATGATTCGTACCTTGATTCCGAACGTTCCCGCCAATAGCATTACCCTCACCTTTACGCAATTTAGCTTGGAGCAAGATTTCGATTATTTATACATTTATGATGGAAATTCAACTGCAGCGCCTGAATTTAATGGCGGATTAGGATTTACGGGCAATCAAATCCCAGGTCCTTTTGTGTCCTCAGCTACCGACGGTTCACTAACGCTACAATTCAAGTCGGATGCGTTTGTCACCGATGCCGGTTGGGTTGCCAACATCGGATGTACCCCCAATTTAAATACGGGCGATTTCCAAGGAATTGATTTTACCTATTACCCCAATCCATCCAACGGACAGGTATTTGTAACGTCCAAAACCAACGTGCAGTCAGTGGTAGTGCACAATGTTATGGGACAATTGTTGCTTCGTGAAATCCCAAGGGATTCCAACTTTTCGATTGACATTACAGCTTTTGCACAAGGGACTTATTTCGTTACCTTACAATTTGAGGAAGGTCGATTGGCCCATTTTAAAGTGGTGAAGAAGTAAAAAAATAAAATGCCATCCTCACGATGGCATTTTTTTTATAACTGTTCAATCAATTCCAAGGCTTTGTGAATCGATTTGACGTGTTCAAAAGTAATCAACAAGCGTAAGCCATTTTTGGTTTGCTTTTCTTTAATCTTGCAAAGGTTTCCATGGCGTTGCACAAATTCTAGGATTTGCATAAAACGCTGGGTTTGGTAGAAGTCACTCTGTTGGTCTCCAATAAAATACCCCACCATTTTGTCTTGTTTCAAAAGGAGTTTTTCAATTCCCAATTGCGTCGCTTTCCATTTGATGCGAATGCTGTTAATCAACGCTTTGGCAGGTTTCGGTAAGGGACCAAAACGATCCACAACCCGTTGCTCATACTCGGCTAAGGATTTTTCATCTTTAATGGCGCTCAACTCATTGTACAAGTTCAAACGCTCCGTAATGTTGTTGATATAATCATCGGGAAACAGCAACTCAAAGTCAGTGTCGATTTGTAAATCCTTGACATACTCCTTTGTTTCAGGGTCATTGTCTTGCGGATAAAGTTCTTTAAATTCGTTTTCCTTCAATTCTTCAATGGCTTCATTCATGATTTTTTGATAGGTTTCAAACCCAATCTCATTGATAAACCCACTCTGTTCGCCTCCCAATAAATCACCGGCCCCACGAATCTCCAAATCCTTCATAGCAATGTTAAATCCACTGCCCAATTCACTAAACTGTTCCAAGGCATGAATTCGTTTCCGCGCATCATCGGTCATCGCCGAATACGGCGGCGTAATAAAGTAACAAAACGCCTTTTTGTTGCTGCGCCCCACACGCCCGCGCATCTGATGCAAATCGGATAACCCAAAATTATTGGCATTATTGATAAAAATGGTATTCGCATTCGGAACATCCAAGCCACTTTCAATGATCGAGGTCGATACCAGCACATCAAACTCCCCATTCATAAAGGCCAACATGAGTTCTTCCAACTTTTTGCCGTCCATTTGCCCGTGTCCAATGCCAATGCGCGCATCCGGAACCAACCGCTGAATCATTCCCGCAACCTCCTTGATATTCTCAATGCGGTTGTGAATGAAAAAGACTTGACCGTTGCGCTGAATCTCATACGAAACAGCATCGCGAATCAATTCCTCATGAAACCGTACAACCTGCGTTTCAATCGGATATCGGTTGGGTGGTGGCGTTGTAATCACCGACAAGTCACGCGCCGCCATCAACGAAAATTGCAAGGTGCGCGGAATCGGTGTCGCGGTCAACGTCAAGGTGTCAACGGTATGGGAAATTGTTTTGAGTTTGTCTTTTACATTTACGCCAAACTTTTGCTCCTCGTCAATAATCAGCAAGCCCAAGTCTTTAAATTTCACGTCTTTACTCACCAACTGATGGGTGCCGATGATAATATCAACCTTCCCTTCTTCGAGCAGTTTCAACGTTTCATTTTTCTGTTTTGCTGTTCGAAAACGGTTCAAATAGTGTATCGTTACAGGCAAATCTTTCAAACGCTCCGAAAACGTGCGGTAATGTTGGTAGGCCAAAATGGTTGTCGGCACCAAAACCGCCACTTGCTTGCCATTGTCTACCGCTTTAAATGCCGCGCGAATGGCTACTTCCGTTTTCCCAAAGCCAACATCCCCACAAACCAAACGATCCATCGGACGCTCACTTTCCATATCGGTTTTTACATCCTGCGTGGCTTTATATTGATCGGGCGTATCCTCGTAAATAAACGAGCTTTCCAATTCTTTCTGCAAATAACTGTCCGGAGCACAGGCAAACCCCCGTTCGGTGCGCCGTTTGGCATACAACTGAATCAGGTTGAAGGCAATGTGCTTGACGCGGGCTTTCGTTTTTTGTTTCAACGCTTTCCACGCATTCGAACCCAGCTTATAAATCTTCGGAGGTGTCCCGTCTTTACCGTTGTATTTTGATATTTTATGCAACGAATGAATGCTCACATATACAATATCATTGTCGGCATATACCAGTTTTATCGCCTCTTGCGTTTTTCCTTCGACTTGAATTTTTTGCAACCCGCCAAATTTTCCAATTCCATGATCGATGTGGGTAACATAATCACCCACCGTCAAGGAAGTCAGCTCTTTTAGCGTTAGGGTTTGTTTTTTGGAATACCCGTTTTTCAAGTTAAAACGATGGTACCGCTCAAAAATCTGGTGGTCGGTATAACACACCAACTGATTCTCCTCGTCGATAAATCCCTGGTACAACGGCATAACCACCGTATGGTATTGCTTGCGAACACTCTCGTGATTTTGTTCGTCGATATCCTCAAAAATATCATGAAAACGTTGGGCTTGGTTGGCATTTCCACAAAACAGATAGTTCTTGTACCCGTGAAAATGATTTTCGCCCAAATTTTGCAGCAACAAATCAAATTGCTTGTTGAACGAAGGCTGCGGTTGCATCAAAAACGGAAGCGTCATTGTACAGGGATAATGCACCTGATTACCCAATTCGACCACCGTAAACCGCTCGGCACGCTGTAATAAATCGGTTCCATGTACAAACAACTCCTCCGGCGATACATGCCGAATACCGTTGTCCAACGTTTGAAAAGCCTCGGTCGCTTTGGCAAATAATTTATCCAACTGTTGGCCTAAGATTTCTGAATGTTGAAAAAACAACACCGTCGAAGGATCAATATAATCCAAGAAACGCTCGCGGTTTTCCTCAAAAAACTTATGCTCCACATTCGGAATAATAGCAATCTTTTTCAGCTTTTCAATCGACAATTGCGTTTCTACATCAAAACTGCGGATGGAATCCACTTCATTGCCAAAAAACTCAATACGGTAAGGATGATCATTCGAAAATGAAAATACATCCACAATCCCCCCGCGCACTGAAAATTCTCCAGGTTCAGTAACAAAATCAACCCGTTTGAAGTGGTATTCAAATAAGACTTCGTTGATGAAATCAATACTTGTTTGGTCGTTGACCGCAATTTTTAAGGTGTTTTTCTCCAGCTCTTTCTTGGTGACCACTTTTTCAAACAAGGCCTCGGCATAGGTCACCAAAAAAGGAGGTTTTTTGCGCGAATTGAGGCGGTTTAAGACTTCCGCACGCAATAAAATATTGGCATTATCGGTTTCTTCGAGTTGGTAAGGCCTGCGGTAGGAACCCGGATAAAACAACACGTCTTGTTCGTTCAAGAGTTGCTCCCAGTCGTTGAGGTAATACGCCGCCTCTTCTTTGTCGTTGAAAACCACCAAAAAAGGACGATCCATTTTTTCAAATAAAGCCGCCAACGCAAACGACAAACCCGATCCCAAAAGACCGCGAACATTGATTTTAGCCTCCGGTTGGCGGAGCGCTACAGCCAGTTGTTCAACTTTGGGTGACGCTTGGTACACCGAGAGCAGGGTACTTTTACTCAAAACTTAGGGAATTATAGGCGTATTCGGTATGGCACGCGTAGTGTCTTTCATCTTCACAAAATCAGGCTCTCCCGGTTCGCGGGGAATCAAACTGCGCTGCACAATTTCTTCAAATTGCAATTGCAAATACTCGATTTCAGTATTGATTTCGCCAATCAGCTTCACCACTTTGGCAGCGGGCGTTTGATTGAGGTGAATAAATAAATCCAAACTTTTCAACTTGGTATTGATTACTTTCAGTCGGGCACGTACCGCAGGTTGGTTAAATTCCATCGGCAAGGTATTGACCAACGCCTCCGATTGGGTCACCAAAACCGAAGCTTTTTTCTGAAAAGCATTCAACGTACTTTTCGGTTTTTGGTTTACCTCCCGCAAAAAATTGCGCCACTCCATCCAACCGTTCAATCGCGCTTGCGTCGTGGGCTCAATCGGCGCGATGTCAAACGACCAACCCGAAGTAATGGTCTCAAACACCACCTCTTTTTTCTGTGCTTCCTTCGCCTGCTCCGCTTTCAACGACGCATTGTCGTTTTGACACGAAAACAAACCCAAACACACCACGATAAACCAACCGATTCTCATATACTGCCATTAAGCCTTGCAAAAATAAGAAAGTAGTTTGGAGTTTTATCGTTAAAGAAACGGTAAGTTTTATACCCGCTTCCGACTTCCCACAGGCAGTCTCTTTTATTTTTTGGCAGCACACGCCCCCATTCCTCAACACGCCCCCTCCCGTTTTCGCCTGTATCTCCCTTCCGAAGGTCGGGAGGATGCCGGCTCTACCGGGGCTGGAAAGATGGGGTAATGTGTCAATGAGGCAATGAGTCAATGAGTCAATGTGGCAATGTGTCAATGAGGCAACCTGCCTGCCGTTAGGTAGGTGTGTCGATGAGGCAATGTGTTTTATATAAGCCAACTTTTTTTGTATCTTTCAAATGTCTAATCACTAGTCACTAGTCACTAATCACTAATCACTAGTCACTAATCACTAGTCACTAGTCACTAATCACCACCCATGAAACACCTCCTCCTCTTCCTCACCACCATCGCTTTCGCGCAAACGCCCAAAGAAGCAGTCAATCAATTGCTCGATCAATGGCACAAAGATGCGGCTACGGCCAATTTCAACGCTTATTTTGCTGCAATGGATGAATCGTCAGTTTTTATCGGTACCGACGCTACTGAAAATTGGGATAAGCAAGCCTTTCAAGCGTTTGCTAAACCCTATTTCGATCGGGGGAAAGCCTGGAACTTTACCGCTTTGGAACGCCATATCTATTTTTCTGCCGATGGAAAAATGGCCTGGTTTGATGAATTGCTTAATACCCAAATGAAGATTTGTCGCGGAAGTGGTGTGCTGATTTTAACTCCGCAAGGTTGGAAAATCAAGCACTACGTCTTGTCTATGACCATTCCCAACGATACCACCGATGCCGTGATCAAAATAAAAGCGCCTCTGGAAGACCCCCTGATCCAGCAGCTTTCCAAAAAATAAGAGTTCCTTCGGGAACTTTTTTTTGGGGGTATACATCCAAGGATTATTTTTCTCCGTATATGAAAGGGTAAACAAAAACAAAACCCCATGAAACGGAAAAAAGTAAAAGTGATTTTAGGTTCGCTATTCGGCACCTTTTTACTCTTATTTATCATTTTGGTGGCCCATATTGCCACCGCCAAGCCTGTCGAAAATGCGCACATTCAAGTGAGCCGCATCGATTTTGAACAGCCCTTAGACAGCGCCCTATCCACCACCGTGACGCAACAGCTTCGTGCGATACCGGGCGTAAAAAGCGATGTCATTGTAAAAAACAATGTGGTGGTCTACTTTCACGACAATACGGTCGCCAACAGCCAACAGGTTTTTGACCAATTGATGCAAAAAGGAACCTACAACGCCCAACGGTTTGTGGTCCCCGCCGAATTGGCCAATGCCCAAGCCTGTCCCGTGATCAAGAAAGATAGTTGGAGTTACCGCTTTTCTTCTTTTGTGCAAGGAATCTTTAATTAATCTAATATTCGTACCTATGAAAATGTTAAAACGAACCGCATTCGTAGCGGTAATGCTTCTAGCCGCCGCTTTCACGTCGTGCAACAACGATGATGACAACAGCGCACCAGCCAAACCCTCCATCTATGCGCGCTTGGGCGGCACTACGATGGTCAATGACCCCGATAATCCAGGACAGATGATCGAACAAGGGCGTCTGAGTTACCGCAAAGTGGTTAATACCACGGTTGGATTGATCGTCGCCGATATTCAAGCGGGGGCTTCAGGGAATTTGAGTGCCCATTTTGCACCTGTTTTGGCCGAGGTAGGCGCAGGGAACACTACCAACTTGGCAATTCTTGTTGACAACCTCACCGACTTTTTCTCGTTCAACACGGGAGGAACCAATGCGGTCAATACCTACACGGGACTCAATATGGTCGATGCGCACAATCCTGCGACTAACCCCCGTATGGGCGTAAAATCAACCAATGCCGATTACACCAAATTTGTCGGGTATGTAGGCGCTGCCGCACAACAAAACGGCGTAGCAGCCAACACCGAATTGTATACCGATATCGTTGCGGTATTGGAATCCTTAAGAGCGCCTATTGTTCAACAATAGTAGTTTTTGTTTAGAGTGAAGAGGCCTCCCATGGGAGGCCTTTTTAATGCGTATTATTTTCGTAAGTTGTCCAACATCACTTGCGTCATGCTTGCAAGGTCGTAACGGTGGTTCCAACCCCAATCGGTGCGCGCACGCGAGTCGTCAATCGACGCAGGCCAAGAATCGGCAATCTTTTGCCGGAAGTCGGGCTTGTACGAAATCGTAAAATCGGGAATATGCTTGGCAATTTCGGCGGCAATTTCGGCGGGGGTAAAACTAATCCCGGCGAGATTATAGGAGGAACGAATTTTGATTGCCTCCGCGTCGGCTTGCATGATTTCTATCGTCGCGCGAATGGCATCTTCCATGTACATCATCGGCAATTTGGAATCGTCGCGCAGGAAACATTCGTACTTCCCGTCTTCCAAAGCTTTGTGGTAAATGTCTACGGCATAATCGGTGGTGCCGCCGCCCGGTTCAGAAGTCCAACTAATCAACCCAGGATACCGAATACTGCGCACATCAACGCCATATTGGTGGTGGTAGTATTCGCACCAGCGTTCGCCCGTTTGCTTCGAAATGCCATACACCGTGGTCGGTTCCATAATGGTGTACTGAGGCGTGTTTTCTCTCGGTGTCGTGGGGCCAAATACCGCAATACTGGAGGGCCAGAAGATTTTCTTGATTTTTCCGGCTTTCGCCAAATTCAATACGTGAAACAAGGAATTCATGTTCAAATCCCAGGCAAAAGCAGGATTCTTTTCTGCCGTTGCCGACAAAAGAGCCGCCATCAAATACACATCGGTAATTTGGTATTTTTCAATCAAATGTTCAATCTGATTGTAGTCGAGTGCATTGACGACTTCAAAAATCCCCGTATTGACAATGTCGTTGTTGAGTTTGCGAATATCAGAAGCGACCACATTCTCAACCCCATACTGCAATCGGAGTTGTGTGGTCAACTCGGTGCCTATTTGCCCACAGGCCCCGATGATTAAAATTTTAGTAGTCATGTAGTGGTTTGTTTGTAGGGCAAAGATAGGGGATTAATGTTTCAAGTTTCAAGTTTCAGGTTTCAAGTTTAGACTGTAGACTGTAGACATTAGTCGTTACAAAGAAACGAATAGGAATGGAAGGGTATTAAGCTAACGCGTCAATAGAAAGATTCATTTTCAAATCTTCAAATCATTACATTGCCACATCAACACATCAACACATCGACTCATTGTCTCATCGACACATTGACACATTGCCACATCGACACACCTGCCTATGCCGGCAGGCAGGTTGCCACATCGACACATTGCCACATTAAACCTTCTCCCCATGCTGCGACAGGTCCAGCCCCAGTTGTTCCGATTCTTGGCTTACGCGAATTGGGATTAGGAAGTTGGTGAATTTAAAGAGGAGGTAAGCCCCGCCGAAAGTAAACGCGGAGACCAAGACGAGTGCGGCCATGTGGTGACCAAAAACCGACCAACCCCCGTGGACGAGGCTAGCGTTTTCCCCCTGCGCGAAAAGGGCGGTGAGAATCATTCCCATAATTCCGCCCACTCCGTGACAGGCAAACACATCTAGGGTATCGTCAATTTGTTGTAAGCGTTTCCAGTACACCATGGTGTTGGACACCAAAGCGGTAATAAAACCAAAGAAGATGCTTTGCGGCACGGTCACATAGCCCGCCGAAGGGGTTATGGCTACGAGTCCGACCACCGCGCCAATACATGCCCCGAGGGCCGAAACTTTGCGTCCGTTCAATCGGTCAAAGAACACCCAAGTCAGCATCGCGGCTGCCGAAGCAATGGTGGTGGTTGCAAAGGCGAGTGCGGCGGTAGCGTTGGCGGCGAGCGCAGAGCCCGCATTGAATCCAAACCAGCCAAACCAAAGGAGCCCGGTGCCGAGGAGCACAAACGGAATATTGGTGGGAATATGTTCGTTGTTTTGTCGTTTTCCGAGCACGATAACCCCTGCCAGTGCGGCAAACCCGGCGCTCATGTGAACGACGGTGCCGCCGGCAAAATCCTTCACACCGAAATACCCGCCGAGTAGGCCGTGAGGGTGCCAAATCATGTGGCATAACGGTGCGTAGATGAGTAGGGTAAACAAACTAATAAACAATAAAAACGAAATAAAACGGATGCGTTCGGCCAATGCGCCTGTAATGATTGCGGGGGTGATGACCGCAAACTTCATTTGAAACAACGCATACAAGATAAAGGGAAGTGTACTTCCGAGGGATTTGTGGGGCAAAAAGGAGACCTGATCAAAAAAAGCAAAGTCGGTGGGATTACCGATAAGCCCATAGTGTTTTCCGTTGAGGGTGATGCCGATAGGGTCGCCAAACGAGAGACTAAACCCAACCACGACCCACAGCAAACTGATGACGCCTAGGCAGATAAAACTCTTGAGCATGGTCGAGATCACGTTTTTTTTGCCGACCATCCCGCCGTAGAAAAACGAAAGCCCCGGGGTCATGAGCAGCACCAAACACGAAGAAGTAAGAATCCAAGCGATATCGGCGGTGTTGAGTTGGTCGAGTGTACCAAAAGTAGTACCCGCTACAGGATCGGTATGCGGCCACACCAGTCCCACTACAGCCACAAGGGTAATAATGACAAAAGCCGACACCCAACGTTTTTCTAATTTCATACTTCAACCCTAATTTTGATAGGGTAAAATTACAAATTACACTATATTTTAAGTAAAACAAAGTAAAAAATTAGGGGGTATGTTTTAATTTTTGTGAGTTTATTAAAAAAGAAGGTATTTTTTTATGGGGTTGTAAATACGAAAACGATTTTTGGTGACTAGTGGTTAGTGATTAGTGACTAGTGGTTAGTGATTAGTGATTAGTGACTAGTGATTAGTGATTAGTGACTAGTAACCTGCCTATGCCGGCAGGCAGGCTAGTGGTTAGTGACCTGCTTCTGCTGGAAGTCAGACTACTGATTACTGCTCACTGAACACTGCTCACTGAACACTGCTGACTGTTGACTGTGCTAAACAGTGCTGTATGCTAGAGGGAGAGGGCATTTCAATGTAATAATACAATTTTATATAGTAATACCATATTTTTTTAATTTTCTTAGAGATTCATAAGCAGAAATTAAAGCTTGCTCTTTTATTTTTTCTTTTTTAGTCAATGAAATTTGTATTGACTTTAAGTTTGAGAGTTGAAGATTTGTAAAAATATTTGTTTGATTTGCAATGTCTATTATTCTACCCCAATCATTTTTAGATAACATCAGTAGTTTGTCATAAATAAACTTGATTTCGACTGAATCTTGTTCTTCAATTTTAGACAAAGATTTTATTTCATCTATTAAATGTGGATATTCATTTAAATATTCTAATACTTTTTTTCCAAAGTTAATCTCTCTGGGTAACAAGTTTTTATTTCTTTTTAAATTACTAGAAATGTCGAAAGCTAAAGACCAATCAAATTGATTTATTTTGTTTTTATCAAGGTAAATTCTAAAACCATCCCAAAATTTATTACCCAATTTTTTAATTTCGCTTATATTGTAAATGTGTTCTTCTACTGAATTTGTATCAATTTCTTTTTCATTTTCTCTTTGTAATTTTTCTTCTTCGGAAATCAAATAACTATTCAAGGTTTTTATTAAATCTTCAGAATAAGATGTGTTTTTCAATTTCTCCCATGAACTTTGGCGTTTTGCATATTCAGAAATCAAACTTCCGCTTGCTTCTGTAATGATATGGTTATAAACAAATATGAGAAGTTTTGATAAATGTGCACTAAGTACATCATCTATTTTTTGTTCGTCATAAATCTTCCACAAATCAATTCTATTGTTTGTTAAATAGTGGAAAAAAGATACGGTATAAGCAACGGTAAGGGCTTTTAAACTAGTATCTCCAATGGCATTTACGCCTTTTCTTCCAAAAAGTTGGTCAATGGTTTTAAAGAAAATTGCATTAGCTATGAGTTTACGATAAAAATTCTCACCCGGCATTTTGTTTTTACTAACTAAATCAGTGATCTTTTTGGTATAATGGATAAAGTTTTTTTGAGAACCTTGAGCAACAAAGTGAGGCTCTAGTTCCCAACCATTGATGAATTTTGCAATGTCAGATTTTACAAACTTTAAACTAGTTGGATTCTGTTCTTTAAAAGCTCGTTGTTGTGCCGGTGTTAGTTTATTCAGTGTTTCACGATATTGACCATTGGCACGTTCAAAGAACCACAATCTAGGGTGATTTTTATTCTCTGGGTTAACTACATATTTCTTTCTTGAAAGGTTCTCAATCTGCACAAAGTATGGATTATTAGAGGATAAATCTAGTTCTGATACTTTGTTTTGACTATTAGCAAAACGAGAAATGTTTGGAACTTCAATATTTTTTTGTTCTTTATCCTTGATAACTGTCAACTTCATTTGAACAAATATTTTGCTCAAATCAGCATCTTTAAATTTCTTTTGCGTGTGATAAAGTGAAGCTGTTGTTTGTCCACCGTTAACAATTTGAAAGTCGTTGAGTTTTGTAATTTCTAGTTGATTGTCTTTGATTTTAGTTTCAACACTTTCTGCTGTTGCAGTTATACCATTGTTGTAAGGTAAGAACATTTGAGGTTTAGAACGGATCGTATCTCTAATTCCTTTATTGAATTTGCCTGCTTGACCTAGAAATGCACGAACATTACTTTCCAATAATTCATTTGAATATTCTTTATACAACTTAGCTAAAACCTCGCCCGGAACAATTGCCAAATAGCAATCATACATATCGTCAATACTTGGAACTTGCAAACATTGCAAACCTTTTCCGTCCTCTGTAAAACTTTCAAACTCTATTTCTATTGGTTCGTGAACACTGTTAGATTCACTGATTTTGAATAATCGTGCAACATCCCAAGTATGAACAAAAACATCTGCATCAGCAATTTCTATTTTTTCCTTTTCGTGATTTGAAAATCCGTTTATAAGAAAATAAACATTAATACGGTCAAACTCTTTAGCTTGTTTGCCGATTGTACCAATCAAATGATATAATTCTGTGTTTGATTTATCAATGTAATCAATGTGGCGTTTTAAAGCTGAATTAATGAAACGTTTTATCTGATTAAGTGACTTAGTGTAATCGTCTTTTGTGATGTTGTAATCATATTCATTTTTGTAAAAAGTAATGAACAAATCAAGTGTTTCATAATACTCTTTTTTATTCTCGTCTTTGGCTAAGTCTTTCAAGCAAAAACCATTAATTTTCCAATCAATACCGCCCTGACTGTTTGGATGAACATAAGACAAAACTCTAGCTCCTTCTGATTTTCCTATTGATTCTAAAACTTCAATACAATACTCTGTGAATTTATCTTCAAAACTTGCTCCTTCGCCATCCGAATAAACACGTGAAGCAACATCAGATTTTAATTCTTCAATATAGTTTTTTAAGGCTCTTTCCATTCACTAAATCTTTTCAAATATGGTTTCTGGTTCTACAATAAAATTTTCCACTGCTGAAATTTCTATTGAGTATGAAGTGTCATAAATTCCTAATGGCAGTTGACCTTTTATAATTTTAGGAAATTCAGAACTTACGTTAAATAAAAACGTTCTTTTGAGCGAATACATTCTTCCGTAATGTTCTTTGTCTTCATCAAAATATCCGTTCAACTGCAATTTTGCATTAAAAAGACTACGTTCCTCATCAGTTGAAATTTTTTGTCTTGTTTGCTCAACGATTGAATTAAGCGAAATGCCGTTGTCTTTTACTGCTTCGGTTGAGTATAAAATCAAAAACAATTGGCTTAAATTTTCAGCATCTAGTTGCCTTTCGTTAGATACTTTTATTCTTGGCTGTTTAGATGCTGTAAATTTAACTTCAACCCCAACAGAACCTAAAGTAAAATCTTTCGCCTGAAAATCTTGTTCCGCACCAGTCCAAGAATTTAAAGCATTTGCAATTGTTTTTTCGTCACCCAATAGAGTATTTAGAAACAATAATTCACCAATCAATCCTTTTTGTTGTTCAAGAGATAAGCCGTTAAAGTTGATCTTATCAAATAACTTTTTCCATTTAGAAACTACATTTAAAGTTGTTTTTATCGCTTCACTTTCGGTAACGCTTTTTTCAATTTCTTCCAAAATGTTTTGAATAAACAATGAAAAAATGTCTTTCAAATCGTTATCCAAAAGATAAATATAAAGTTCAATTTTGTTTTCGGTATCACTTTGTAAAGTGTAGATTTCAACACCTTTAAATCGATAATTTTTGAGTTCTGGAATAGTCACATTATTTGCAACAGTCATAATGTACAAATGTTGCCCAGTAATGTGGTTTGTAGCCGCAAAACAATTCAAATGAGGAATTTCATCAATCCTTGTTTTAATGATGATGTCACCTGTTGGTTTATGATTATCCCAAATTGATTTTATGTTTATCATTGGTTTTCTTCTGTTTCAAGATTATCGTCATCATCCATCACTTCATCATCAAATCCTTTATTTATCGTAGCGGTGTATGAAACTTTAATTTCATTTTCGATTCTAGGAAAATGCAAACTGTAGCCCACAATTGGAATACCGTTGTTCACGTTTGGAGTTCCTCTTTCGTCTAAGGCATAAATCAATAATAAGCCTTTCTTTTCGATTGCCCGTTGTCCTTTTATTTCTTTATTGGTGGTGTTTGTTTTTATTGCCAAATCAATTTGACGGTCTTTCAAATCATCAATTTGATTTTTGGCTATAGTGTAATGTTCTCCAAATCTGCCATTTTTGGGTTGATTACGCACACTACAACCCAATGTGATAGTTTCATCATTGAAAACTAAATCATAAGTCATTATATCATCTTTTGGAACTCTTGTTTCATCTGGATTGTTTTCATATCTATTAATGAAAACTTTTTCATCAGTATTAGAAACAAGACAAATACTCCATTCTCTTATTTTATTAGCTCGTGATTGAGTTCTAATATATTCACTCAATGTAGCATTGCTGATACTTGGTTGTTCTATTTTGTATGCATCAATAAAATTACAAACAGGTTCAATATTTGAATTTGGATAAAACAAATATCTTATTTTGCCTTTGCTTGTTTCAATTCTGTTTTCTTTTGTAGGAAAACCGATCATCGAAACCAAATTTTTTAACGCATTAAAGTTGTTCTCAATCGCTGATTTCGTTTTAAGTAAACAATACGTTTGAGGATTTTCACCTGAAAACGAAATTTCAATATCTTCTGAAAAGTATAATTTATTTAAACTAGTAATTGTTAGTAATCCATGATGATTTCTAACTTTCAAACGAAAATCCTTTGGTCTTTGATGTATTGCCGTCATTTCATCAAAGTCGTTTCTCATTTCTTCAGTGGCCATTGTAATGTGGTTAAACCACTCAAAAATCTGGTTTGTGGTGTACAATCTGCATAAATCAACATATCCAGGGCGATAGCCAAACCAACGACCCATTTGCATAAGCGAATCGTACATTCGGGTTGTTCGTATGTAATAAGAAATTGATAAGCCTTCTAAGGTAATTCCTCTTGATAAACGGCTTCCTCCAACTGCAATTACAGATAAACCGTTTTCGTGTCGGTTGTAGTCAATTTCTTCAATGTTATGATATTCCAAATTTGTTGTTGAACGTGTGCCGTGAACTGAACGTACATCAATTTTCATAACAGCATTTTTCAATTCCTTTTTTACTTCTTCCCAAGTGTGCGGTTTTATTCTAATGTCGGTATAATCCAAATTATCTAATACGTTTTGAGTAGTTGGCAAAAAGTCTGTTATGTATATCTCTTTTAGTTCGTTTAGTAAAGCTTCATCTTCACTTTGAATTGCATTTTTGTACTCTTTAGTTTTCTCGTTTACCAAATAGGCAACTCGGTCAATCCATCGCACCAATAAAGCAACGTGAACCAACATTGAATTATGTTTGTTTTCGTGTCCTCGCACTCTGCGAATGGCACAAGTAAGTATGAAAGATTTTATCGCTCCTTCTAAACTTGGTGGAAGATATTCGGGTAGAATATCTTTGTTTTCTCTGTTGATTGTTCTGAAAAATGGCGGGTCAAAATCATTGATTTCTCTGAAAATATCCAACGGCTCCTTTGTGAGTTCTGGATTTACATTTTCATAACCAAATATTTTTGCTGCACCAATGTAATTAGTCGGTGCTTTAATGTTGATAATAAAGTCTCTTGGAAATAAGTCTTCACCAATTTTGTATGTTTTGTTTTTGACTACAGTTGTGTTCTCCTCATTGTATTCTTGCGAAATAAATAAGTTAGCGTATGGTGTTGCAGTGTAGCCAACAAAAGTATTTTGATTGAAAATGTTTAGTAATGTTCGGATTAACCGATTTATCGTTTTGATGTCGTTAATATCTCTGGAAGCATTTACTGAGGCGGCATCGGCTTCATCGTCAATAATCAATGCTGGAACATCGAAAAGTTTTGGCGTTCCGTCAACGACTTTTGCATTTATATCATTTGAAAACCAATCAATCAAATTTTCAAGAATACTTTTGTTCTTCTTGATAACTAAAACAACAGGATTTCTCCCAATCGGAATATTTAATCTTTTTGCTATGGCTTGATTAAAGTCGCCTTCATCTCCACTTTTGTAGTAGGCAGAAGTAAGCGAATAAATATCTGTTCCAACTGTGTAATTTCCTACTCCAACAATTTTATTTTCTTTTTCTCGGATAAATGCGGAACTATTTCTTCCAATATAACCTGAATCTATTCTCTCTTGTGTTTGTCTGCGAAGTGAACTAATTGTTCCTGCAATGATGATAATTACTTTGTAGCCTGCATCTGTTGCTTTATTGATTAACCCAACATAGTTTGAAGTTTTACCAGACTGAACGTGTCCCACAACCATTCCTCGTCTATCCCACGAACCAGATTTTTTGGGATTTACACATTTATCAAGGATTTTATCAGTGAAGTCGTCCAAATCGTTTACGGGAAATGATGGGTCATTTTTCGCCATATACAATTTGTATCTGTTCCACAATTCAAAATTGATATTTGCTTTTTCATCATTTAGCCAAGGCTCAACATCTTCTGACAAGATTGATATTTCCCCTTTTCCAATGCTAAAATCAGCACGCAAAATTTCAAATAATTCTTGTTTGTCATAAGTCTGTCCCTCAACTATGTTGATTGCAGATACTTTCTCAATTACAGTCAAAAGAACCTCATCAGTTATTTGTCCTTGATGAGCTTGTAACAAAGTATGTGCTATTGCTCTTGCTGATTGTAATAAACTCATTTTAGATGTTCATTAATAAGTGGATATAAATTAAAAGGCGTTGAACTCATAATTTGCTGTTGTGCCAATTCTTTGGGAACTCCTTGTGACACATTTATTTTATAAAGTTCAACAGCTAAATCAATTAATGACTGACTTGGAATTTCCGTTTGTTTTTCCAATTCGTGAAATGCAGGATCTTCATTTTGATTGCTTAAAATCAACTCAATTGGAACATTGTCTTCCAACAATTTCAATGCTTTGCCTGCCAATTTGTTATTTTCAGCCAACAACGAATTGATAATTGGGTGTTTTCGATTGATTTTATATTTCTTAATTCCTTCTCTTGTTTTTTCGTCCGTCCATAAAGGCTCAAATTTTCGTTCTCCCGGTTCAGGATTTGGTTTTTGTCCACGCCAATTATAGATTTTTGCAGATTTCATAATTGCGATTTTCGCAATGCGTGAAAGTTCTCGTCTGATCTCAATCGGCGGATTAGCTGTTGATTTTTTAATATCTAAATGCCAATTAAAATCATTTTCATTGGTAAAATTGACTGAAATTCTTGCTAATTTTGAATAATCACGCTTTTTTTCTAGTCCTAACCAATCACCAGCAACAAGTAATCGGTCACCGCGATAAATATAAAATCCTTGTTCATTAAACCAGCCCAGCGAACCTCCTGAATTTTCATAATCCACTTTGCCAATTTCAGACATATGAGGTAGAATGAAGTACGTAATTTCCACATTGCCGAAAGTTTCGGGTTGTCCCATTTCGGGTCTCGGATTTAGGTTTAATAAAAAAGGATTGTAAGGTTTAATTTCTTCGTTTTGAAAGTAGATTTTTATTCGTTTACTCTCAATAAATTTGTGAAACACAAGGCTTAAATGATGTTTCACATTTATCATTTCATGATAAAAAGCGTTTTTAACGCTTTCGTTATTAACCTCTGCGTTGCCGACTATTCTATCTAATTTTTCCCATAGAACTAAAGTGCCTGATTTTTGATTTTCAATTTTTTCAAGAAAAGAATTCTCAGAAACATAATCTATAAGCTGCCACTCGTTTTCTGCATTGATGTAATCTATATCCCAACAGCGTTTTATTGTTGCGTAACCTTCTTTTTTTGTAATACAGGTTAGGCGTTTGCATTGTGAAAATGATGCAGTTTTTAATCCCATACCAAAACGACCCAAATCTTTTTCACTGCGTTCCTCTTCTGGGTCTTTACTTCCGGGTGTCATAGCCAAAACGAGTTCACTTTGATTCATACCTATCCCGTTATCGCAAATTGATATAAATGAATTTTGACCGTTCCATTTATACTCTAATCTTATTTCATTAGCATTAGCTGAAATAGAATTATCAATAATATCTGAAATAGCAGTAGATAGATTATAGCCAAAACTCCTATATGAGTTTATTGTAGATTTAGGATTTGGTTTTGCGATTTCGGCTTTTATAAATTCCATAGTATTTAATAACCTATTATTAAAATTCCATTAAGTGGTAGTTGTAATCTTCCTGATGCATAGAGTGTGTCAAAAAAGATTATAACATTTTGAAAATCAGGATTGCCTCTGTAATCTTTTCTTACAGCAATAACTAGGTAATCCACTTCATACATCATGCAGGCTTGAAATAAATCTTTTAAAAACTGGTAATTTGTAACTGCTCTGCCTGCTTCAACTTCTATGACCGTTTTTGTTGCTCTGTTATATCCGTCTGCGTCAAAGTATTTTTCTAGTTTACCATTTTGTCCAAACAACACTGGTACTTTGATTTTGTCATTTGACTTTTTACTTTTTTCAATTTGAAAATCTAATTTTTCTAAGTTGGCTCTTACATTTTCTAATACCTCATTACTTCCGTAATTATGAACTTCAGAACTAATTAAGTTTTCATTTAATTCAAATACACCTAAAACATTTTTCAAGTGCTCTGGTATGATTCTGCTTTTTGGAAAGAATTGCCAATTTATCATATCATTTCCTTTATTTTGTCAGCAATCCCCTTAGCCATTAGAACAGGTACAGCATTTCCAATTTGTTTGAATGCGGCTGTTCTACTTGATTCAAAAAAATAATCATCTGGGAAAGATTGAATTCTTGCTGCTTCTCTAACTGTAATTGATCGATTTTGATTTATATCTGGATGAATGTAATAATGTCCATCAGCACAAATATGTGCAACTACTGTATGTGATATCCCTTTGTGGTTTACAACTTGAAATCTATTTGAAAATGTTTTAGTATTACTATGTTTAATTAATTCTTTTGGCAATTCAGCATAATTTAATCTTTTGTTTTCTGAAATCCATTTTTCTACAGCAATTCTGTAAATTTTTAAATCATTTTCATTATTAAATCGTGCTATATGTTGAGTTGTAAAATCAATTCCGTTTCTTATTCCTGTTGATTCTAAATAAGTGTTTGTATTTTTAACATATTTTGAAACGTTCCATTCTCCTTGACCACTTTTTAGTTTTGGTAAATCTGAAAAAAGATGTGTTAAAACTTCAAATTGAATCTCTTTTTCTTCAAATTTTGGATACTCAAATTTCAATTCTTTCCTCCAACCAATAATTATTACTCTTTTTCTATCTTGTAAAACATTGAAGTTTTTTGCGTTTAAAACTTTTTTTTCAAGGTTATACCCTTCTCTTTTTACTGCTTTAAAAATTTTTTCTAAGTATTCACCATTACTGGCAGAGAGTATCCCCGGGACATTTTCGAAAACAAACATTTTTGGCTTGTATCGCTTTAAAAACTTTACATAATGTTTATATAAATGATTTCTTGGATCATCATTCATATTTTTTCTTGCTCTTCCAGCTACAGAATAAGCTTGGCATGGAGGGCCGCCAATAACTAAATCAACTTTATTATTTAACAATTCTTTGTCTATAACCTCAAAAATTTCAGGTAATGTTTTAGGAGAAATTTCTTTGTTTATAACAGATTTGATTAAATGAAGTGGAACTTTACTCCAAAGCTCATCTCTTGAAATTTTACCTTTCAAATATTCATAGTATTCATCAACTCTTTCATTTTCTTTTAAATAATGAAATGCAGTTCTAGTTTTTAAAGTATCACATGCATCCTTATTCATTTCAACGTGAGCAATGGGTTTAAAACCGGCTTGGATAAACCCTTCGCTTAAACCTCCACATCCTGCAAATAAGTCTATAAATGTTAGCTTACTCTCCATAATAGAATAGTTCTTGAATGTTAATTTCAAATGCTATAGAAAGTTTCTCAATAATGATCAAAGAGACATTTCGTTTCCCTTTTTCAATGTCTGAAATGTAATTGCGGTCAATGTTTGATATGTTGGCTAAGTGCTCAATAGAGAAGCCTTTAGCTTCACGAAGTGATTTCACCTTTTCTCCAAATTTTTCTTTTATATTCATGTTTTTAAAATTAGTCTACCGCCTACAATTGGCCTGCCTACAGTTGTAAGCATTCAATTGGTTTTTGTGAACAAATTTTTAAGCTAAATCCAAAAAAAAATCCCCCCGAAGGCAAACGGAGGGAGTAGGTGTTGTGGGAGGACCCCAACCGAGCGGCGTATAATCGAATGCCTCAAAGGTCGGAGGGATGTGTTAAGCCCATGTTGTGCGTGGGTTATTGTATTATCAAAAAAAATCCCCGAAACCGAAGCCCCGGGGATTACACAACAACAGAAAAAAAGACTACTTCACAATAAACTTTTGGGATTGTCCCGTTTCGGTTTGAACAATATATACACCTGGGGCCAAATCTTGCGTGGGAATCACCAACGCTTGGGGGTAAAACCCAACTTTTTGTCCCGTTATCGTATAGATCGTACAATCGGCGGCGCGGTTGCAGTATAATACGCCGTCATGTCCAACGGGATTAGGGAATACCGCAAAGGGAAGGACTGTTGTGTCCCATTCTGGGCGTCCTAAACCGTTGGTGTCAATTTCAAAAACGGTAAGGGTTCCACTAATTTCATTGGCGACCAAAATATAAGGTTTGCCCGTCGTGGTGTTCTCAGGCTGAATATACGTAATGCCCTCTGGACCATGGTCGCCTGCATAAGCCGAAGTACTGCGACTGTTTTTGTAATCGGTCAATACGGGTTGCGCGGGATTGGTAATGTTGTAGACCATCACCCCTCCAATACGCTCCAACGATACAAAGGCAAAGGTTTCTGTTCCCAAGGTTGCTATCGTTACTCCTTCGGGTTCAGGCCCTTTCGCACGACTACGTCCTTTGGGAGTGTTGTTTTCGTGGTCGGCATTGAATAGGGTCGGTAAATTGGCCGCGGTAAACCGTTCAAATTGATCGCCACTATCATATACCAACGCTTGTGTTTCGGCATTGAAAATCGAAAACGATCGCGACCCGACACAGTACAATTGTTCCAATTCGGCATCAGCGTCGGTATTTCCATTCAAATTGGTAATCCGGAAACGCCCCATATTGCTGTTTTGTTTTAAAACGGCAGCATTCGGAAACGCGGTAGCATCCAAAGCCGCTGCGCCTACCGTTGTTCGTTCGTTTAAGGCATTGTATTCGCGTTCATCGCCTTCGTTGGCGGTTACCAAATACGAAACGCCATTCACCGTATAATGGGCCATGGCATCGGGAATGTAATAGGCTTGAAGGGGCCAGTTGGCAATTAAAATCTGTCCATTGTTGTCCGAAACATCAAATCCATTCCCAGGGAGCGCAATGTTTTTAGTGCCTAAGGGCCATATCGAAGTGATGCTGGGTGTGGTAAGATTGATTTCGGCAATAGCATTGTTTTCTTGTAGGGTTACCCAAGCCTTTGTACCGTCGGGATGAACCGCTAAATATTCGGGCTCCAAATCTTGCGCCAAGGTACTTGTTGCTTTTCCTTTGCGAACACCAGCATTAAGTAACGCCGCTTCTTGTGCATTGAAAGCCGTAAAATCAAGGGTTGTTACCTGCGCTTGAGTAGCCTGAGCTATGCCTCCAGAAATATCAATAATACTCACACTCCCCAGCGGATCAACGGTGTAGTCGCTATCAGGTTGTCCTTCATTGGCGGTGAGAATTTTGGTGCCATCGGGGGTAAACGTAATCATATCGGGTAAAGCGCCCACTGTGAATTGTTTTTGAAATACCCCTTGCGTATCAAATACTACTACCGACCCATTAAGCGCTTCGTTAGCATTGGGACACGCCACTGCAACCAAACCGTTTTTGACGGCAACACTAGTCACACCTCCATAAGTATTCAAATCAAGGGTTTGAATCACCGACAATTGCGTTGGATTGCTAAAGTCTATGATATCCAAAACGCCACTAGCGGCACTGGTGGTAAATAAACGTTGCGTCACAGGATCGTGAACTACAATTTCGCAAGTGCGATTGTTGGCAGTGCCCGAAGGATCAAAACTACCCAAATAGTTGAGTTCTATCTCTTGGGAAAGACTGGGCGTAGGCGTGTCATTATCGAGGATGTAAAGCGTCACCCAAGCATTGGCGCCCAAGGTTACCCCCTGCGGATTTTCTAAACGAAATACGACATATTCGGCTTGTTGTTCGGCTATTGCATCGTCAATAATGGGAACCGTAATCGCAATCGTGGCAGGCGAAGAAGCGGAAAGTGTAATGGTTTGTGATGTAGCCGTAAAATCATTGGCATCGGCCGTACTGAATGGCGCTGTTTTTACAACCCAGTCAACAGAAGCTGCAGCGGGGTTGGTCACGGTTAAATTGAGCGTAACACTTCCCGCATTTTCATTAACCGTTACAAAAGAATTGGCAAAACTAAGAGTAGGTTGTCCTGTGGTAAATGTGATGCTTTGAAGGGTTGTGATTGCATTGTTGGCAGCATCCTCGACAGTGTTGGGAAGTAAGGCCAAGTAATACGATTGATTAACGGTAAAAGGAGTTAGTGGATTGACCGTGATGACAGAACCGTTGATGGTAGCATCAAAAGGAACGGCAGTCCCCGTAGCCGAATTTAGACGTAGTTCGAGAAGCGCATCTACCGAGGTATTGTCGATGGGAGTATCGTTAACAAAGCGAATAGGTTCGTTGAAGGTGAGTGTAGGTTGCGCCGTAAGTGCTACGTTAGTCGCATTATTTTGTGGAAAAAAAGTTACAGTGGGAGGTAGTATGTCTGCCCCTGAAAAGGGCGTTCCTTGTAGGGTGACATTATCAAAACGGTTGTTGCCAACAGTTCCACCACTGCCTTGAGCAAACTCAACTTTGACTTTAAAATTAGGATTATTAGTCACCCCGGGAATCGACGAAAAATCAAGGGTAGCCAATGCAGGGTCACCGTTATTGGGGGCGATATTGGTCAAAAAAGTATAGGTAGTTCCGTCGGTGGAATACGACCAGATTTGTGTACCTGCTCCCGAATTGGATCGACGGGTTGCCATTCGCATTACAATAGCTTCGTATCCTGTTGTAGGAAGGCTGAATACCAATGCACCACCGATAGGATCATTGAAACGTAGATGTGTTCCCGAGGGATCCCCGTTTTGGGCATTTAGATTTTGGACGTTAAAGTTTTGACCCGTTCCACCCGAGACATCAATCGTACTGATTCCACCCGGAAGTGCAACCAAAGCCGCTCCACCCAATGTTTGCGAAGGCGTGGTTAAAGCCGCTAAAGAACTATTGTCGTTAAAGTTCCAATAGTGAACCAATGTTTGTCCCGACGCCTTGGGAGCGACATACAAAAAGAGGCTCAAAACAAGTAATTGCAAAAAGTCGTTTTTTCTCATGAGGTTTTGTGTTAGATGCCACAAAAGTCATGCGTTTGTTTTAGGTGAAAATGAAGCCAATGCTATAACTAGATTATGAATCCTGTCTATTCTGTGCAGTTATGTTAAGGAAAATCCTTTTTGTGTGGCTACAATACACTTTTTAGCAATAGTTTCTTTACCGTAGCTTTACAAAAAAATCCCCTACAACCTGCAGGGGATTTTTTTTAGTTTTCAGTCGCAGTCGCAGTATTCAGTTACAGTATTCAGTCACCGTCTTTCACGACTTACGACTCTCTGACTTACGACTTCCCTTACCAAATCTTCACGCGTTTTTCAGGAGCGAGGTACAAGGAATCGCCGGGTTTAACGTTGAAGGCTTCATAGAATTCGGGGATGTTGCGCACCACCCCATTGATTCGGAACTTGGCAGGGGAGTGCGGGTCGGCAGCAATTTGCGTGCGTAAGGCTTCGGGACGGGATTTGTCCAACCAAACTTGACCCCATCCTAAGAATACGCGTTGGATGCCTGTAAAACCATCCATTTTTGGGGCTTCTTTGCCGTTCAAACTCATTTTGTAGGCTTTCAAGGCAATGCTCAATCCGCCTAAATCACCAATGTTTTCACCCAAAGTAAAGTCGCCGTTGACGTTCAAACCAGGCAACGCTTGGAACGAATTGTATTGTTCAACCAAGGCTTTTGTACGTTTGCTAAAGGCTTCCAAATCACTTGGCTTCCACCAGTTGCGCAATTTCCCGTCGCCGTCAAACGTGCTGCCTTGATCGTCAAATCCGTGTCCGATTTCGTGGCCAATCACCGCTCCAATTCCGCCATAATTTACGGCATCATCGGCATTCATGTCAAAGAAGGGCGGTTGTAAAATTGCCGCTGGGAATACAATTTCATTCACCGAAGGATTGTAATACGCATTGACCGTTTGTGGCGTCATGCCCCACTCGGTGCGGTCTACGGGTTTTCCTAATTTGGCCAAATTTCGGTTGTACTCATAAGCAGCACAACGCTGTAAGTTGCCATACAAATCGTTTTTGGCAATGGTCAACGAGGAATAATCACGCCATTTGTCGGGGTAGCCAATTTTAATCACAAATTTATCGACCTTTTTCAAAGCTTCTTTCTTGGTGGCTTCACTCATCCAATCCAATTTTTTGATACTTTCGGCATAGGCTTTCAACAGGTTTTTTACCATCACCGTCATGCGCTCTTTGGCTTCGGGAGAGAAGTGTTTTTCGACATACAACTTCCCAATCATTTCACCCAAACCACCACTTACGGTTTGAACCGCGCGCTTCCAATCGTCGCGTTGTTTTTCGGTTCCGCTCAATACTTTGCCAAAAAACTCAAAATTTTGTTTGTCCAACGCAGTGGTCAACGAGGTGGCTGCACCGTTCAACACCGACCATTTCAAATAGGTTTTCCATGTAGCGATCGGGGTCGACGTGTACAATTGCGCCAATTTTTTCATGTACTCCGGTTGGGCAATGATAATCGACTTTTCTTTTGCCATTCCCGCTTTGGTAAGGTAGGTTTTAAAATCAAAACCAGGCATCAATCCCGTCAAGTCGGCCACCTTAAATGGATTGTTTAGTTTTTTTGTATCGCGGTTTTCTTCTTTGGTAATGTGGATTTTGGCAATTTCGGTTTCCAAGGCTACAATAGTTGCGGCCTCGGCTTGGGCATTGGTAAACTGCGCCAAGGTGAGCATTTTTTGAACATGCTCGGTGTAGGCTTGGCGAATTTGCATCATTTCAGGAGCCGTCGAAAGGTAATAATCGCGATCGGGCAAACTCAATCCTCCTTGCCAAGTCATGATGACATTTTTGTTGGGATCTTCAAAATCTGTGCTGACAAATACCCCAAAAGGCGCTGTAATTCCTTGGCGGTTGGCTTCACCCAAATACGCAGCGAGCGCGGCATGGTCTTGAAGCGCATCGATTTTCTTCCATTCGGGTTGAATCGGACTTAATCCTTTGGCATCACGCCCTTTACGGTCCATATATGAGGCGTAAAAATCGCCAATTTTTTGTTCTTCCGAACCTTCAGCGCTGTTGCTTTTGGCTGCAGCTTGAATAATTTCTTTGACGTCTTTTTCCGATTTGTCCAATAAGATATCAAAAGCGCCATACGATGATTTATCGGCAGGAATTTTGGTTTTTCGATTCCAATTTCCGTTGACATACGCGTCAAAATTGTCGCCGGGTTTCACCAACGTATCCATATTGGCTTTGGTAATTCCGGAGTGTAAGGGTTCGCTTTTCTGGCATGAAGTGACCAAGGCCGCTAAAGCTAAAACCGGGAAAGTGATTTTTCTCATAATAGTTGTTTTAGTGGGAATGACTGAATAAGTAGGGATTTGTTGGGAAATGTTACAGAAAGCTTCTATGCTTCTGAGAGGCTGAGCTGCTGAGCCGCTGAGCCACTGAACACTGTATACTGTATACTGTATACTGTACACTGTATACTGATCACTACAACTACCCCCGCGTCGACTCCCGTTCAATAATCTGGGTTTCGAGGCGCACCGTTTTGGGTTCGCGTACCCGATTTTCTTTACGGGCGTTAATTTCTTCGAGTAGCACGTTGAAAGCAGCGGTGCCCATTTCGTAACTGGGTTGTTCCACCGTGCTGAGG